>Ga0074046_10002870_pt1 | contig 14680 bp, 13 predicted proteins | sample BogForMeECP23OM3_FD_94441 | JGI IMG/M metagenome (GOLD analysis project Ga0074046, IMG submission 94441) | Bog forest soil microbial communities from Calvert Island, British Columbia, Canada - Bog Forest MetaG ECP23OM3 | ecosystem: Environmental > Terrestrial > Soil > Wetlands ...
CTCGGTTATCCGGACCGGGGTCTGCAAAAGGCTGGCGAGGCAATCGCCTTGGCCCAGCAACAGGCTCACCACTTTAGCTTGGCGGTCATCTTGAATAACGTGTTCACGGTCCATCACCTTCGCAGAGACTGGCCAGCAATGCAGCGACAAGCGGAGGCGGAGATCGCACTGTGCACCGAGCAAGGATTTGGAGGCATTCTGGCGCTAGCAACTGTGCATCGGGGAATCGCTCTGGTCGCGCAGGGACAGACGCAGGAAGGAATCGCGCTGATTCAGCGTGGGTCGGCCGCCTCTCGGGCCACAGGCGCAGCGCTATTTCGGCCTAATTTTCTCTCTTATCTGGCAGAGTCATTCCTAGTGGCAGGGCGATTTGAGGAAGGGCTGACCGCGGTGGCCGAGGGGATCGCGATAGCTGAAGAAACGGGGGAGCGTCTCTACGAAGCCAGGTTGCTCCGGCTGAAGGGTGAGTTGCTTTTGGCGCTGGACTCAGCCAACGCCGCCGCGGCCGAGCAGTCCTTCCGCGAAGCCATCGAAGTTAGCAGGCGGCAGAGCACGAGGCTGTTTGAACTGGAAGCAACGACGAGCCTCGCCCGTCTGCTGGACAAGCAAGGCAAGCGCGATGAGGCGCGCGCGATGCTCGCCGACATCTACAACTGGTTTAGCGAGGGCTTCGACACCGCCGACCTGAAGGACGCGAAGGCGTTGCTCGACGAGCTGAGCTCTTAGCGGCTACAACTTATCTGCGACGAATGCGGCGATGTCAGCGAGGCGCTGCGAGTAGCCCCATTCGTTGTCGTACCACGAAAATACTTTTACCAGCCGCTTGCCGACCACCTTGGTCAGCGGCGCGTCGAAGATCGACGAATGCGGATTGCCGTTGAGATCCACCGAGACCAGCGGCGCCTCGCTGTATTCGAGAATCCCCTTGAGCGGGCCGTCGGCCGCCGCCTTCATCGCGGCATTGACGGCTTTCACCTCGGCGTCCTTCTCAACTGTCGCGGTCAGATCGACGAGCGAGACGTTCGACGTCGGCACTCGAATCGCGATTCCGTCGAGCTTGCCGTTGAGCGCGGGCAGCACGAGGCCGATCGCTTTTGCGGCTCCGGTCGAGGTCGGAATCATCGACATCCCGGCGGCGCGCGCGCGCCTGAGATCCTTGTGCGGGCCGTCCTGCAGCATCTGATCGGAGGTGTAGCTGTGCACCGTGGTCATCAGGCCGTGGACTACCCCGAAACTCTCATGCAGGACTTTGCCGATCGGCGCGAGGCAGTTGGTAGTGCATGACGCGTTGGAAATCACGTCGTGCTTTTTCGAGTGGTACACATGGTGATTGACGCCGAGACATAGCGTGACGTCGGCGCCGTCGGCAGGAGCGCTGATGACGACTTTTTTCGCGCCGGCCGCCAGATGCATCGCGGCTTTGTCACGCGCCGTGAACAGTCCCGTCGATTCGATGACGACCTGCACGCCCAGCTTGCTCCACGGCAACTTGGCGGGGTCACGCTCGGCGAGCACCTGCAGCGGCTTGCCATCGAGGAAGATAGACCCGCCTTCGGCTTTGACCTCGTGGCGGAGCGTGCCGTGGATGGAATCGTACTTGAGCAGATGCGCGAGGGTGGGCGCGTCGGTGATGTCGTTGACGGCGACGACCTCGAGGTCTCTTTTGGTCAGCGCCGCGCGCAGAAACATCCTGCCGATTCGGCCGAATCCGTTAATTCCGACTTTTATCGCCACCGCTCGAATCCTCCCACTACGATTTCACTGAAAAGAGCAAGCGACCCGAACCTTAGATAAGTCCGGGTCCGATGTACAGATTCTACGCCGCGGCGCGTCGCGAATGCAGGGGGAGGGGGGAAATCAGTTGATTGAATGTGAAACCCTCCGTGGGTTTCACGCTTCCCTGCACAGGGGTAACCCCTGCACCTTAGAATTCGTAGTAACAGGGGGGCGTGCTGGTTTTGGCTCGGCTGATACCCTTATAATGGTTCGATTCTTCGGTTGTATGGCGGTTTTATGCTCCATCAGGTGAGCGGTGCAGGCGGGTTGGGGGTGGTGGAACTGGTGCTAGGCACTGGCCCGGTCGTCGCCGCCGTGTTGTGGCTGCTGGTCGCGTTTTCGATCGGTAGCTGGGGGATCATCCTTTACAAGCTGATCCAGATTTCGCGGGCGCGGCGCGAGTCCGAAAAGTTTATCGCGATTTTCTGGGAATCGAAAAATCTCGCCGCGATTCATACCGCGAGCGTCGGCCTGAAGCGCAGCCCTGTCGCGCAGGTGTTCCGCTCCGGCTACCAGGAATTGCTGCAACTAACGCGCGCCAAGCGCCAGGCGGTCGGCTCGGATAGCGGTTTCTCGACCGACCTTGGCGGTATCGCCAACGTGATGCGCGCGATGAAGCGGCAGGAAAACGTCGAGCTGACCAAGCTCGAATCGGGAATCACGTTCCTCGCGACGACCGGCTCGTCGTGCCCGTTTATCGGACTGTTCGGCACTGTGTGGGGAATAATGACGGCGTTCCTCGGGCTGTCCGCGTCGCATACGTCGAGTATCCAGGCGGTCGCGCCGGGAATCGCCGAGGCGCTGATCACAACCGCGGTGGGGCTGGTCGCCGCGATTCCGGCGCAGATGTTCTACAATTACTTTATCGCGCGCGTGCGCGTGCTCGCGACCGAGATGGACAACTTCACCGCCGAATTTTTGAATATCGCCGAGCGTCATTTCCTTTCGTAAGGCATCATCATGGCAATGGATTCAGGACAGGGGCGCGGGCAGATGGTTTCTCAGATCAACGTCACGCCGCTGGTGGACGTAATGCTCGTGCTGCTCGTTATCTTCATGGTGACGGCGCCGATTATTCAGCAGGGTGTCGAGGTCACGCTGCCGGCGGTCAAGGCCGAGGCGCTGCCGGGCAAGGAAGAGCAGTTCGTGGTGTCGATCACTCGCGACCGGCAGATCTATCTCAATGACGCGAAGCTCTCGGCGGACGACCTGGCCGCCAAGCTCAAGGCGATTGCGCAGGAGCGTCCCGACCGCGAGGTGTTCATCCGCGCCGACGACCAGGTGCCGTACGGCGAGGTGATCCGCGCGATGGCGGCGATCAAGGCGGCGGGAATCGAAAACGTCGGGATGGTGACGGAGATGCCGGCGGACGGCACCGGCAGCGGCGCGAAGTGAGCGCCAGTCGTGGCATCGCCGGACCATAACGGTGACGAGCAACCGTCGCGATTTGGATACTTCGCGGCGATTTTCGTCTCCGCGCTCGGGCATGCGGCGATTTTCGCGCTCGTGTTTTTCATCGCGCCGCGATTTTTGCATCCCGCGGAAGCGGCGCCGACCGCATACACGGTAAAGATCGTGAACAATATTCCAGCCGGCGACTTGGGGACGCATCTGCCGCGGATCAATCGGCATCAGGCGGATCAATCGAAGGCTCCACCGAAGCCGGAGGAGGCGAAGGTCAAGATCGAGTCGGCGAAGACGGAAATCGCACTCAACGACACCGATAAGAACGCACTCAAGATTAATGCGAAGGCGACTGACGCGCCGACCGCGACGCCAACGCCGACGCCCGAGCCGACGGCCGAACCCGCGCCGGCGCTCGAGCCAAATATCGAAGCGACGCAAGAACCGACGATCGCACCAACGCCCGAACCGACTCAGCAGCCGACGAGACATCCCACGCCGAAGCCGACCCCCGACAAGGCGCGCATTCGACCCAAGTCCGGATCGACGATGGCGATGATTGTGGCGACGCCGAGCGTCGAGCAGCGGCTCGCGAAGCTGAAGCGGGATTTGCTCGCGGAGCACGTCAAAGAGCTGGAGAAAAATCCACCCCCCGAAGATGAAGGTGACGACGATACGGAGGCGCCCGACACTACGGCCAAAGGGCCGGCCGGCGGAGGACCGGTCGTCGCGAGTAACGCCAGCGAAGGAAAAGGCTACGGCGTGCGCGCGGGCGAGGGCAGCGTCGGGATTCTTAAGGACCCGGAATTTCTGCTGTACTATAAGACCGTGCAGGAACAGATAAAGAAGGCGTGGACGTTTACCGGCGGCTCGAATGATCTGACGGCGACGGTGAATTTCGCAATCGGGCCCGACGGCGCGCTGACCGCGGTGAAGATTGGTACGAGCTCGAACGACGGCGCATTCGATGATTCGGTGATTCGCGCGATTCGGCGGGCAGCGCCGTTTCCCGCGCCGCCGGAAAAGTTTCGCGATCAGTTTTCCGCCGGGATCAGAGCGGTGTTTCAGCTCGGCGAACTCAAGTCCTGATGGTGGGAATGTTGCAGGAGGTGCGGATGTCTTTTTTCAGTATCTATTTCTCCAGTATTCAAACATGAAGGGGTTACTTCACGGGTGCGCTTTTGTATGCGCGATTGTTTTAGCCGCGATGGGTCAAGCCGCCGCGCAGGGCGCAGGCGCGGGGCCGATTACGATCACGATCGCGGGACCGGGCGGGCAGCTCTCGCCGATCGCGGTGTCGGGGCTGAAAAATCTCGGCGACGACGACGACCATCGCATCGGCAGCGCGTTCGTCGGCACTCTCAGGCGCGACCTCGAGCTCTCGGGCTACTTCAGACTTATCGATCCGCACGCGTATATCGAGGATCCGCAAACGTCGGGCTTCGAGCTGGGGCAGTTCAATTTCGCCGACTGGCGCTCGATCAACGCTGACTTCGTGGTGAAGGGTTCGGTCGGGGCCGGCGGCCCCGGGGTAAAACTGACCGCGTATCTTTACGACGTGGCGCAGCAGCGGCGCATGATGGGCAAGAATTACAGCGGCGACGCGGGCGACGTACCGCGGATGGCGCGGCGATTCGCCGACGCGATCCTCGAAGCGGCGACCGGGCAGAAGGGGCCGTTCGATTCCAGGCTGGCGTTCGTCTCGACGCGCGGCGGACGCTTCAAGGAAATCTATACGCAGTCGATTGACGGGCAGGACCTGTTCAAACTGACCGACAATCCTACGATCAACCTCTTCCCGGGTTTCGACCGGAGCACGCGCTACGTGCTGTACCTCTCGTTCAAGAGCATGGCGCCTGCTCTTTACCTGGCGGACCTGCAGCAGCGGCGCGAGGCGAAGATCGACAGCCCGCACGGCCGCGTGATCGGTGGAACCCTCTCGCCCGACGGCGAGCAAATCGTCGCGTCTATCGAGCGCGACGGCATCACCAATTTGTATCTGCTCACGCGCGATGGCGCCGAGATCCGCCAACTCACCGACACGTCGGGGATCAACGTGAGTCCTGCGATTTCGCCGGACGGCGCTACGATGGCGTTCACGTCGGATCGCTCGGGCACGCCGCAAATCTACGTGATGAGTCTGGCGGGCGGTTCTCCGAGACGCGTCACCTACAGCGGCGACTACAACACGACGCCGGCCTTCTCACCCAAGGGCGACAAGCTGGCGTACCAGAGCCGCAACAACGGGCGCTTCGACATCTGGACGATTCCCGTCGGCGGCGGCGACCCGGTGCAGGTGACCGACGGCAACGGCTCGAACGAGTATCCAAGCTGGTCGCCGGACGGGCGCTATCTCGCGTTCAGTTCGACGCGCGGACACAACTCGCGAATCTATATAATGATGGTCAGTAACCGGAAGATTATTTCCGCTTTGACGGAGGGTAATGGTAATGATTCCTGTCCAGCGTGGTCGGGGTGGTTGGGTGAGTAGTCGTTCGACATTGGCGAAAGCGATGGCGATTGTGAGTGTCGGGTTGATGCTGGCATTGGCGGGGTGCTCGTCAAAGAAGCCCGCGCCGGTCGGCGATACGAATCCCAATGCAAATCAACTTAATGAAAACACTTCCGGCGGGACCAACAGCAGCACACTCGAGGACTGGAAGAAGGGACTCATCCCCGGGCAAGGTCCGCTCAGCGACATTCATTTCGGATACAACGATTACACGATCCAGGATCAGGACGGCTCGGTGCTGAAGTCCAACGCGAGCTGGCTGCAGAAGTATCCGCAGACGAAGGTGCAGGTCGAGGGTCATTGCGATGAGCGCGGATCGGAGGAATACAATATGGCGCTCGGCGCCAAGCGCGCGCAGGCCGCCAAGGATTACCTGGTGACGCTCGGAGTCAGCGGCAGCAGAATCTCGACAATCAGCTACGGCAAGGAGCTTCCACTTTGCACCGAGCACGACGAAAGCTGCTGGCAGCAGAACCGGCGCGATCACTTTGCGGTGAGCGACAATAAGGATTAGACGCGTGCGAAAAACGAACTGGATGATCGGAGTCGTCGCCGTGCTTGCGGCGTTCGCGCTGACGGGATGCGCCGATCAGAACGACATGGAGCAGCTCAATAAAAACGAGTTCACGCTGCGCGGAATGATCGCGAGCGACCGCCAGCAAATCGACTCGTTGAAGGCGCAAGTCGCGCGGCAGAACGATCAGATCGAGGAGCTTCAGCACGGCGCGGGCGCCACGAGCGGCAACGCGTCGGGGGTGAACGATCGAGTCGCGAGCCTCGAAGCCGAAGTGAAGGCGCTCCAGGCAGGCATGGCGGCGACTCCGGGCGCGGTTCCGCCGCCGGGTGCACCGGCGGACAGCGTCGGTCCGGGCACGGCAGTAGCGTCGGCAGAAGCGCCCGCAGGCGTCCCTGCTCCGCCCGCAACGCCGGCTGAGATCGCGCCTACCTGGCCGGCCGAACTCGATCAGGAGATTGCCGACGCCGCGACCTCGGACGAACCGGGCATCAAGATTTATCGCGAAGGTCTCGACGCGATGAAGGCAGCCAAGTATCCGCTCGCGGTCGCCAGGTTCACCAAGCTGCAGCATGCGTACCCGAAATCTCCGCTGAGCGAGCCCGCCGAATACTTCGCGGCCAACGCGTTGTTCGAGACCGGCGGCTACGACCAGGCGATTTTGCAGTTCAACGATCTCGTGATGCGTTTTCCCAAGGGCAAATATGCCAGCGCCGCGCTGCTGCGCGAGGCGCAGGCATTCGTGAAGCTCAACGATCGAATCGACGCGCGCCTGACCCTGCAGAAGCTGGTGGCCGATCACGCCGGAACACCCCAGGCAGAAGCTGCCAACACGATGATGAAAGATCTCGCGAGCGACTAAAGCGGCGCACTCGCGCACGATTGAATGGAAATAATTCGCGACCTCGAAGCGCTCGCGCGCCATCCGTACCCGGTCACCGCGATCGGAAATTTCGACGGTGTCCATCTCGGGCATAGCGCGATCCTGAAGGCGGCGATCGATCGCGCGCGCGCGGCGGGCGGCACCGCGTTCGCGCTCACGTTCGATCCGCTGCCGGCCAAGCTGCTCGTTCCGGCGCGCGCTCCGCGATTGATCCTGACGCCGGACGACAAGCTCGAAATGCTGCGGCTGTCGGGCATCGACGGCGTGATCGTGATCAACTTCACGCTCGACTTGAGCATGCTCCCGCCGCGCGACTTCGTGCGCGACTACCTGCGCGCTAAAATCGGCGTGCGCGAAGTGGTCGTCGGGCACAGTGTCAGCTTCGGCCACAATCGCGCAGGCAACGCTGCTGTGATGGTCGAGCTCGGGCGCGAACTTGGCTTCGATACTGATGTGGTCGGGCCGGTGAAAGTCGACGGCATCGAAGTCAGCTCGACCAAGGTGCGCGAAGCGATCGCCATCGGCGACATGCATCGCGCGGCGCGGCTGTTGGGCCGTTACCACTTTCTGAGCGGTGCCGTCGTGCGCGGACGCGAGCGCGGACGAACGATTGGATTTCCGACCGCGAATCTCGCCTGCGAGACGGAATGCATTCCCGCCGACGGCGTCTACGCCACCCGCGTCATCCTTGACGACGGCGCACATGCGTCGATCACCAACGTCGGCATGCGTCCTACGTTCGCCGAGAGCGCGCGCTCGATCGAGGCGCACATCTTCGACTTCACCCGCGACATCTATGGGATGCGAATCAAGCTCGAACTGATCGAACGAATCCGCCCCGAGCAAAAATTCGCCAACGCCGAAGCGCTCAAGGCGCAGATCGCGCTCGATCTAAGCAAGGCGCGCGAAATCCTAGCCGTGGCATAGCGCTAGCGGATCTTTGCGGCCGGCTCGACCCAATCACGTGCGAGCCGCTCGATCCATCCGCCAATCTGCGACTCATCTTCCGGCGGACTCGCAAGTATCACCAGTTCGTTCACGCCCGCCGCGCCATACTTCTTCAAATCATCAGAAGTGATCTTCTTCGTGTACGGACACACGATGAGCTCGACTTCGCGCGCCTCGCGTCCGTTGGCTTTCAGCATCGCGCGCGGCTTGTCCGCCAGCGGTGCGGCGTCATCAGGTCCGACATTGAAGCCGAACCATCCGACCCCGATGTCCGCCGTGCGCTTTAGCGCGGGCACGCTTTCGCCGCCGAAAATTATCGGCAACTTGCCGCCGCGCACCGGCTTCGGAAAACTGTTCGCCGCATCAAAATTCACGAACTCGCCGTGGAAACTCGCCGCGCCATCCGACCACAGCCGCCACATCACTTCGAGGTATTCGCGCGTACGCTGCGCACGCCGCTCAAACGAAATTCCGAGCGCCGCAAATTCCTCCGCCGACCATCCGATTCCCACGCCCAGCGCGAATCGCCCGCCCGAGAGCCGGTCCAGGCTCGCGACTTCCTTGGCCAGCACGACTGGGTTGTGCTCCGGCACCAGGCAGATTCCCGTCGCCAGCCGAATTGTTTTGGTCACGGCGGCGGCAATTGTCAGCGCGATGAATGGATCGAGCCAGTCGGCATCGCCGGGCAAAGGGAACTCGCCGCTCGCGGCGTACGGATACTTCGAGTCCTGGCGATCGAAGAGTACGACGTGCTCTCCCACCCACAGCGTCGAGACTCCGCGGCGCTCGGCCTCCGTGGCCGTCTTCAAAATTGTGCCGGGACGCGCCCCAGTGCCAATTCCCAGCGCGAACAGTCCGACTTTCATTGGCCCGACGCCGAACCGTTTGCGGCCGCGGCGACGGCCGGCGCCTTCACGAACTTGAGCATGAAACGATCAGTCTCGCCGCGATGCTTGAAGACATACCAGGTGCGATCGTCTTCAGGATGGCGCAGCGCGCTCGACGCTCCCGACAGTTTGAAGCCGGCCTTCTCGACGTCCTTTATGAGGAAGTCCTCGTCGATTCGATGCAGCGTCGTGGTCTGCGTATCGCCGGTGCCCGGCTTGGCGCTGTGATCGACGATCCCGTAAATCCCACCGGGCTTGAGCGCCTTGAACACGGCCGCATTTACGTTCTCGCGATTGACCTTGAGTCCGACCATGTCGTGGTAGTTGAGATGGATGATGACGGCGTCAAGCGAATCCGGCGGGACCGGCAGCAGGTCGGGCGCGTCGAAGGGCTTGCTGACTTTAACAACGTTGCTAAGCGCGGGCTCCTTGAGCCGCGCGTCCCAGGCATCCTCGATTTTTTTGAACTTCTCGGGGAACGGGCCGTTCTGCGAGTAAACCTTGCCGCTCGGTCCGACGATTCGCGCATACAGCTCGGTCATGTAGCCGCCGCCTGCGAAAACATCGGCGATTTTCATGCCGGGCTTGATTCCGTAGAACGCCATGATCTGATCTGGACGGCGTCCGGCGTCGAGCGCCTTGTCGGCCGCGGGCCGATCGGGCGCGTTGATCGCGTCGGTAACTTCCTTGGGAATCTGCGACGCAGGAACGGGCGCGGTTTCAGCGACGCTCGCCGCAACGGGCGTTATCTGTGCGCGCGCCGGCAATGAGCTCCATGCGAATCCGGCGAATGCGATCATGGTTGAGAAGATTCCGACCCGCGCTCTGATACTCATTTCGATTCTCCGAGTGACGGTGGATTTGTTGTTCCGACGATTCGCTACAAACCGACAGCTAACACACCGATCGCGAACCGGGCAACGCGATTTCTCGCACGGCTGGGCTTCAGGGGTCACCCCTCCCGAAGGAAGCGTGAAACCCGCCGCGGGTTTCACTTTAAAGAAAGTGTTTTGCTCTCGGAGGCCGCGGACGCCGGCAGCGTCACATCGGCGTGCGCCCACGCTTTCTTGAATCGGGCATCGATGCTCGCCGCTTCGTCCGATGCGTTACGAGCGCGAAGACATATCGCGAGTCCGTTGAGCGACCATCCATTTTCAGGATACTGCTTCAGGTCGTCGCGAAAGACCTGCTCCGCATCCGCCGTCCTGCCATTCGCAAGCAGTTCCATCCCCAACGTTTCACGCACGGGAAAGTACCAGGGCGGCGGCTCCTCGTAATTGAGTGCGTCCTGAAGAGCGACGGCATCCTTGAGATGCTTGATCGCGTCGTCATGATGCCCTTGTGCTGAATCGATCTCGCCGCCGAGTGTCGCCGAGGCCATCGCGAGCAGGCGGTCTGCCGAATTGAATCCGACCATCCGCTCGGGCGGCGTCGCCGCAACAATCGTATCGAGTTTCTTTTTCTCATTCAGCGCGTCTGCAAAACGATTCTTCGCGGCGTACGCGAGACCGCGCGCGTAATGCCAAACGCCGGTCGTGAACGATAGATCCTTCGGCGGCGCAGGCTCTTTCAGAAGAGCGTCCCATTTGCTGAAGCGCACCTCGGTGAAATATCGCGTCGGCGTCATGCCCTCCGCCATAGGCATTTGCCGGACCATCTCGAGCGGCACCGCGTCGTCGAGTTCCCGCGACGCTTTGAACGCGCCGCGGCTGTTGCCCTCCATCATGTACGACGCCCAGAGGAACTGAATGTTGTGAGACACGTACATGATCGGATAGAGGCCCTTGGGATTGCGCTCGCGCAGGTAAATCTTGTCGGCCTTCATAGCGGCAAGATTCGCGGTCGCGGACGCGTCGTAGTCCCCGACGCGAAAGTAGATGTGCGACGGCATATGCACGATATGGCCGGCCGCTGGCGCGAGCTTTGGAAGCCGCTGAGCACTTGGCAACGCGCGGCCCGGGTTGGGCGACGCTTCGACCGCGTGGATGTAATAGTGATTGGCGCCGATGTGGTCTGGATGCTTCGCCATCACGCCTTCGAGCGCCGAGACAATCTCGTCGGTGCCGGCAACGGGTTTGCCGTCGGGCGTCCAGAGTGCCCACGGATGCAAATCCATCATGGATTCGGCGAACAGCGCCCCGGCGTCGGGGTCGTCGGGATTTTGGCGCGCGACCTCGCGCATCGCATTCGCATACGCAAGCTGAAGCGCGTCATTCATCTTGCCGTCGGGCGCATAGCGCTTGGCGAGCGCGTCGATATATTCACGCTCGGCGGGAGTCGCGTTAGCTTCGAGCGACTTCGCCTTCATGATCGCCGCGCAAGCCATTTTGCCGCGATCCGTGTCCTCGGGCAGATTGATATTCGGGCCAAGCGAAAGAGCGATTCCCCAGTAAGCCATCGCCATGTCGGGATCGTATTGCGCCGCCTGTTTGAAGGAATCCGCCGCCTCGTCGTGATTGAACGCGTAAACGAACGTCAGTCCCTGGTCGAAGAATTGTTGCGCGAGCGTCGAATTCGTTTTCGTAGTGACGGGATGATGCAGACTGCCGAGACCGTCGAAGATGGGTTCGTGCGCCGAATCAATTGACGCCTGCAGGTCGCTTGTGTCGGCGCAAGCGAGATTGGCCAGCGCAATGCAGGTCAGCACGGTCGCAGCAGCGAAAACAAATACGTCGATTCATCACGCCTTCAATCGTAAAGAAGCGAGACTCACCAAATCAATGGCAGCAATCGGCTCTTCACCTTGCCTTGATACTCTTTATATCCCGCAAGGTTCTTCGCGAGGAATCTTTCTTCGTCGAGGAGTCGCCACACGATCACCAGCGTCATCGGAACGATCGCGAACAATCCCCACCACGAGCCGAGCGCGAGCGGCACGCCCACTAGCATGACCAGAGCGCCGATATACATCGGATGACGTACGATTGCGTAAGGTCCGGTCGCTATGACTTTCTGCTCGGTGCCGACTTCGATGGTTCCGGCGGCAAAGGTGTTTTCCTTGAACACGAGAAACACGAAGTAGAGTCCGAGCGCGACCAGGATGTCGCCGAGCGCGCTCACATACAGGGGCACCGTGGACCACGCAAAACGATGGTCGAGCGCGGAGACAACAAACATCGCGACGAATGCCGCCGCGGCGAGCGATTGTATGACGTTCTGGCTCCTCTGCTGCTCGGCACCCGGCCCCGCATTGGTGCGACGCTCCAGAAGCTTCGGATCGTTTTTCATCAGGTAGATCGTGATCGCCAGCACCGACGCGGAAAGCACCGTCAGAAAAATCCACCCCTGCCAGTAGTCGAAAGTCCACGCCGGCAGGAAGATTATCGCTGCCATGATGATGAGAAGCTGAAGGAGTCCAGCAAACGCTCTTATGTTTACCGCGCTCATTGCTTACCCATTTTGATCCGGAGAGGCTGATTGGACAACCGTGAGGAGTGGACGGGGTGGCGTGCACGCGGCAAGATTGACGATGCGGTGCGGCCGCTCGCGATGAATTCAGAAACCGAATCGAGTTCCTCAGATATTACACCAAGCTTCGGCGGGTTGCGCGTTGTCGCGTTCGAGAGCCGGATGGCGGCCGAGGTCGCGACGATGATCAGGCGGCGCGGCGGCGTGGCGATTATCGCGCCCGCAATGCGCGAGGTGCCGCTCGAGAACAATCACGCGGCGCTGGACTTCGCGGAGCGCCTGCTCGGCGGCGAATTCGAGGTGGTCGTCTTCATGACGGGCGTCGGCACGCGCGCGCTGTTCGCCGCGATGGAAACACGGCATCAACGGCCGGCTCTGGTCACGGCGCTGGCTGCGATCACAACCGTGGCGCGCGGGCCAAAACCGATCCGCGCGATGCGCGATCTAGGGATCGAACCGTCAATCGTCGTGCCGGAACCGAATACGTGGCGTGAACTGCTGAGCGCGCTCGCGGCGAAGGTCGAGCTCAAGGGCAAGCGCGTCGCAGTGCAGGAATATGGAGTCTCCAATCACGAGCTGACTGCGGGACTCGAAGCGCGCGGTGCGCGTGTTACGATTGTGCCGGTCTACAGATGGACGCTGCCGGCCGACCGCAGGCCGCTGCGCGCGGCCTTGAACGCGATTGCGGCGGGCGCGGCGGACGTCGCGATTTTCACGAGCTCGAACCAGGTCACCAATGTCATTCAGCTCGCGGAGGCCGAGGGCATCGGCGACTCCGTCAAGCGCGGATTCGCGCGGATGGCGGTCGGCTCGATCGGGCCGGTCTGCTCCGAGCAGATTCGCGCGTACGGGCTCGGCGTGGACTTCGAGCCCGAGCATTCAAAGCTCGGCCACTTGATTAAAGAGGCGGCAGCGCTAGCGACTTTGATTCTTATTGCCAAGCGCGCGGATGCGGGTCGGATTGAAGCGGTCGAATCGCCGAGTCCCAGGCGCGCTGCGAGTTCCAACGCCCCGCGATCTCTGCTCACCGATCATCCGATGATGAAAGCGTGCCGGCGCGAGGCGACGCCCTACACTCCGGTTTGGCTGATGCGCCAGGCGGGACGCTACATGCCGGAGTATCGGCGCGTTCGCGAGCAGCATGAATTTCTCGAGATGTGCAAGCGGCCCGAGCTTTCTGCCGAGGTTACCGTCACGGCGGTCGAGCGGCTCAAGGTCGATGCGGCAATCATCTTCGCCGAAATCCTGTTGCCGCTTATACCGATGGAAGTCGGGCTGCATTTCGAAAAAGGCGACGGGCCTGTGATCGATCGCCCCGTTCGCACCGAGGCCGACCTCGAGCGTATTCCCGCCGTCGATGTGGCGGCGCTCGGCTTTGTCGGCGACGCGATCAAGCTGGTGCATCGTGCGCTCGGCGCGACGACTCCGCTGATCGGATTTGCCGGCGCGCCGTTCACGCTCGCGTCGTACCTGATCGAAGGCGGCTCGTCGCGCCAATACCAGGCGACCAAAACTTTCATGTACACGCAGCCCGAGACGTGGCATCGCCTGATGGAGCTGCTTGCGCGCGTCACGGCGGATTATCTGAAAATGCAAATCGCGGCAGGCGCCGACATCGTGCAGATTTTCGACAGTTGGGTCGGCAGCCTCGGCCCCGATGACTACCGCCGCTTCGTGCTGCCGCACACAGCGTCGGTGATCGCGGCGATTCCGGCCGACGTGCCCGTAATCCATTTCGGGACCGTGACGGGCAACCTGCTCGAGCTGATGCGCGAGGCGGGCGGCGACGTTATCGGCCTCGATTGGCGCGTCAATCTCGCGGAGGCGTGGGCGCGGCTCAATTACAGTGTCGCGGTGCAGGGCAATCTCGATCCGATCGCGCTATTCGCCGACATTCCCGAAATCCGCGCGCGCGCGCGCGCGATTCTCGATCAGGCGGACGGACGTCCGGGCCACATTTTCAATCTCGGCCACGGAATACTTCCGGAGACGCCGGCCGAACATGTGATCGCGCTGGTCGATGCGGTTCACGAGATGAGCGCACGTTGACGCTATGGCCGCGAAGGCAAAGTGCGACGCGATCCTGATGATCGGATTCGGCGGACCGACGCGCGCCGACGAGGTGCGGCCGTTTCTTGACAACGTTTTGCGAGGACGGCCGATTCCCCGCGAGCGCTACCAGGAAGTCGTGCATCATTACGATCTGCTCGGCGGCCGCTCGCCGTACAACGATCTGACGATGCGGCAGGCGGCGGCGCTGCGTGCGGAATTGGAAAAGAAAGGCACGCGCATGCAAGTCGCGGTCGGGATGCGCAACTGGCAGCCGTACGTTGCCGACTCGATGCGCA
>Ga0074046_10002871_pt1 | contig 14676 bp, 13 predicted proteins | sample BogForMeECP23OM3_FD_94441 | JGI IMG/M metagenome (GOLD analysis project Ga0074046, IMG submission 94441) | Bog forest soil microbial communities from Calvert Island, British Columbia, Canada - Bog Forest MetaG ECP23OM3 | ecosystem: Environmental > Terrestrial > Soil > Wetlands ...
ACTGGACCAGGTCGCGGCCCCGGATCGGCAGGTCGGGGTCGAAGACGCGCTGCTGGGCGACGTAGCCGGCCTCGGCGCTGCCGTGCCGTGGCGGCCGCCCGTCGATGGTGATCGTGCCGGCCGACAGCGGGAGCAGCCCGAGCAGCACCTTCAGCAGCGTGCTCTTGCCCGCCCCGTTAGGCCCGAGGATGGCCAGGCACGTGCCCGGTGCCACGTCCAGGTCCAGCTTCTCCCAGATCACATGCTGGCCATACCGCACCGTGGCGCCGCGCAACGCGATCGCAGATCCGCCCCGGCCGTTCATGTCACTCTCCCCCCAGCGCGTGCAGAGTGGCTTCGGCCTGGGCGAGCTGCCAGGCCTGGTAGCTGCGGTACGACGGTGGCAGGGTCTCGGTGACCCCCACCACCGGGATGCGAGACTGGCGGGCCAGGGCCTGCACATGCTGGGTCACCGCGCTCACCACCTGGGCGTTGTAGAGCAACACCTTTACCTTGTGACCGGTGAACAAGCCGTCCATCAGCAGGGTGTCATCCGGGCTCGGGTCGGTGCCGTCCTCGATGGCGGCGGCGAACCCGGGCGGGGTCAGCACCCTGAGGCCGGCGGCGGCCAGCAGGTAGCCGGGCACCCGCTCGGTGTAGGCGACCGGCGCGCCCGGATAACGCCGGCGGATCTGGCCGATCACCGCCTCGATGGGGCCAAGGGAGGCGTCGAAGGCCGCCAGGCCGGCGGCGAACGCGCGGGCCTCGCCCGGTTCCAGCTTGGTCAGCGCGACCTCGATGGCACCGGCCACCTCCGGCACCCGGGGGATGTCATACCAGAAGTGCGGGTTCACGTCCGGCCCGGTCGCGCCCAGGACCTCCTGGGCCGAGACGACGACGCGGCCCGGGTGCCTGGTGGCGCCGAGCAACTGAGAAAGAAAGTCGTCGTAGCCGGCGCCGTTCTCGATGACCAGCCCGGCCTCGGCGACGGCGACGGCGTTGGCGACGTCAGACTCATACAGGTGAGGGTCGGCGGTCGGGCTGGTCAGGATCGAGGTGACCCGGACGTGGCGGCCACCGATCTGCGCCGCGATGTTCCCCCAGAAATTCTCCCCCGCGACGACCCGCACCACCCCAGGAATCGCCGGGGGCTGCGAGCTGCCGCACCCCGCCAGGGCGGTCGCGGCCACGCCGAGGACGGCGAGGATGGCCAGTACGCGCGGCATGCGGGCCATTCCTCGCGCTCATCTGTTCCTCGCGCTCATCTGTCATTTCTCGAGAAGATCTGCAGGAAGAACTGGAATACGTTCAGCGCGTCGAGGAAGATCGACGCGGCCATCAGCGGCGCGGAGTCGATATCCTTCGAGCGCCGCAGTCGCTGGAAATCGGACATCGTCAGGCCCGCGAAGATCACCAGCCCCAGAATCGAGTAGGCCAGCGCGCCGCCGGGGATGTCGACGAAGATCATTACGACGCCGAACATGATGAGCGCGAAGAGCGCCCAGAAGCTCATCCGGGCGAGCCCGGACAGATCCCGCCGGGTGGCGTAGCCGGCCGCGCCGCAGCCGGCGATGAACAGCGCGGTGGCGCCGCCGGCCTGCCAGAGCGCCTGCGGGTTCACGCCCGCGTAGTACACCAGCGTCGGCGACATCGCCAGCCCGAACAGCAGACCGAACGCGAACAGCAGGCCGACGCTGAGCGCCCCGGACATCCGCACCGTGAAGTTCATGGCGATCAGGCAGGCGAGGGCGGCGATGAACCCCACGAAGGTCCACCCGGAGGACAGATCACGGCCCGGCGTAGGCGCCGAGCGCGAAGAATCCGGCCGTGGCCGCGACGTACCCCATCGTCTGCCCGAACAGGGTGTGCGTATCGTCGCTGCTGGCCGAGCCGGTTCCGCTGTAGCTGGGTGAATCTATCATGGTGCTCTTTTTCCTTTCGTGCCCCACGTCCCGCGCCTGCGGGCGGCAATCGCATTGGTCCGCGGATCGCCTGAGCCCGCAGGTGCGAGACGGCGGGGCTTACTTGTGCTTGCTCAGGTGCCTTTCCGCCCGGCGGGCGAGGTGCTGGGCGGACTTGACGATGATGCCCGTCTTGATGGCCTTGCGGGCGATTTGGCGTCGGCGCATGATGCTGGTTTCCTTTTCGGTGATGGTGTGGCGGTGTGGGTCAGTCTGGGTCAGTCTGTTAGCGCGTCGATGGCGGCGTCGGCCATGTCCCGGGGGATCCGGGCTCCGTCGAGCATGAAGCCGCCGCTGCGGTCCAGCGCGTCGGCCAGGGGGGTCGCCCACAGGTCCTCGACGAGCAGGACGGCGGCGGCCGAGCCGGGGTCGAGGTCGTCACCGACGAAGTCGATGTCCTCGGCGCTGATCAGGCCGCCGACCTCGGCGTCGATCTCGGTGAAGCTAGCGAACTCGTCCAGCTCGTCGAACTCGGAGACGGTGACGTCGCCGAAGTCGTTCTTGGTCAGGACGACCAGGTCCAGGATGCGGATGACTTCGTTGTCGACGAGCTTCGCCAGTTCGGGGGCTAGGTCGTCGCTTACGGTGCCGTCGGGGAACCCGACGACGAGGTACTCAACGGGTCCAGTGGTCATAATCAGTCTCCTGTCGGTCGATCGGGGCGGTTCCCCGACCGCAGCTTCCGACGGTATGGGCAGGGGGCCTGGGGTCGAATCCCCGATCCGCGTAGTTCACGCTTAGCCGCGCGGCGGGCGATCCTGGCCGGGCCGTCTCAGCCGGTAGCTTCACCCTGGGGGTCGGCCAAGATCCCGGCGCTGAGCTGCGTTGCCGCTGGCCAGACGGGGTCTGCGCGCGGACTGCGTGTTTCCCTGATGCGAAGCGGGAGCCGATGTCCGTAGCGTCATTTACACGGAACGAGTAGTGGGCACGGACCGAAAGCCATGGCCTCCGCGGCTCGATCGCCGGTTTGACTTCGTTCCGATCCGAGGGCCACACCGCCCGCGGAATCAACGCGATCACGTTACCGGAGCAGTTATTCCTGAGAGGGGTTTGGTATGTCCAGCGCTGCAAGCGCTGCGCCGGCGCCGCAACCGCCGGACCGTCCGGCCCAGCCGGCGCCGTCGGCCAGCCAGAAGCCGGCGTCGTCGGCCAGCCAGAAGCAAGGCGGCGGGCTCGGCCTGACCTCCGCGACCGGGCTGGTGATCGGCAGCATCATCGGCACCGGGGTGTTCACGATGCCGGCTGTGCTGGCCGCGGCGGGCACCAGCTCGCTGATCGTGCTGGCCGTCGTCGGAGTGGGTGCGATGCTGCTGGCCATCATGTTCGGCCAGCTGACCAAGCGGGTACCCAAGGCTGACGGCGGGCTGTACGCCTACGCCCGGCACGAATTCGGCGACTTCGCCGGCTACGTCACCGCTTGGTCCTACTGGATCTCCTCATGGGGCGGGAACGCGGCCATCGTGGCGTCGTGGGTCTTCTACGTCGACGCGCTGTTCAGTATCAGCCATCCGTCCGCCATGGCGAACTGGGGCATCGCGCTGGTGGGCCTGTGGGTGCCCGCGGCGGTGAACCTGGCCGGGGTGCGGCAGATGGCCTGGTTCCAGAACATCACCGTGGTGCTGAAATTCCTGCCGCTGCTGTTCGTCGGGGTGGTGGGCTGGTTCTTCGTCCGTAGCGCGAACTTCGGCCCGTTCAACGCCTCGGGCGGCAGCTTGTACAGCTGCATCGGGATCGCGGCTAGCGTGGCGCTGTTCTCCTTCATCGGCGTGGAAGTGGCGGCGATGACCGCCAAGCGGGTGAGGAATCCCCGCAAGAACGTGGGCCGCGCCTCGGTGATCGGCACCGGGGTCAGCGCCATCTTGTACCTGCTGGTGTCGGCCGCGGTGATGGGCCTGGTCCCGCACCATGAGCTGGTGAACAACGGCGCGCCGTTCGTCAACGCCTTCCAGACGATCTTTCCGCACGGCACGTGGGCCGGGAAGCTGATCGCGGCCACGGCCGTGATATCCGGCATAGGGGCGCTGAACGGCTGGACGCTGGTCACCACCGAGTGCTCGCGGGCACCCGCGGACGATGGCCTGTTCCCCAAGGCGTTCGCCTGGAACGACCGCAACGGCACCGCCTGGTTCGGCATCGTGATCGCGGCGCTGCTGCCCTCGCTGCTCATGCTCTGGCGGTACACCTCCAGTTCCGGGCTGACGGTCTTTACCTACCTGGTGGATCTGACCGTAGTCACCGTGGCCGTCCCCTACTTCTTCTCCGCCTGCGCCCAGCTCACCTTCCTGGTGTCGCGGCGCCGCCGGGTGCAGGGGTGGCTGCTGGCCCGGGACCTGCTGATCAGCGGGATCAGCGTGCTGTTCTCGCTGTGGGTCACCTTCGCCTCCGGCTACTCGGCCGTCTACTCGGCCCTGGTCGTCATCCTGGCCGGGATCATCCTCTACGCGTACCTGAACGCACGCCGCGAAGACGCCGGCCAGATCCCGGACCCGGTGGACAACCCGCCCGATGACGCCGCCGCGCCGCAGCCGGCCCAGGCGCCCGTGCAGGCGGCCGCGGACGACGGGGCCCCAAGCCACCCCCGCCGCGGCCTAGCGCGCCGTGCCCAGCCGACATCCAGCCACGTACCCAGACAAACCGACAGGAGATAGTCATGAGCAAGAGCGTGCAATCGGAAGTGGGCCAGCTCCGGCAGGCCATCGTGCACCGACCGGGACTGGAACTAGCCCGGCTGACCCCGTCGAACATCGGCGACCTGCTGTTCGACGATGTGATGTGGGCGAGCAAGGCCAGGGAAGAACACGACGCGTTCGCCGATGTGCTGCGCGACCGGGGAGTGCAGGTGCACCACTTCGGGCAGCTGCTCACCGAGACTTTCCTGGTGCCCGAAGGCCGGGCGTATGTGCTGGACCAGATATGCACCCCGGAGATGGTGGGCCCCGAACTCGTGGACGAGCTGCGGCGGCTGACCGACGACGCGGACGCGGACGCCCTGGCCGGGTACCTGATCGGCGGGGTGCTCAAGGCCGACGTGCGGCCGCTGCGGTCCAAGAGCCTGAAGTGGGAGATGCTGCGGGCCGATGACTTCTTGCTGACCCCGCTGCCCAACCACCTGTTCACCCGGGACAACTCCTGCTGGGTATACGGCGGGGTCTCGGTCAGCCAGATGGCCAAGCCCGCCCGCCAGCGCGAGACCGTCCACGTCCGGGCCGTCTACCGTTACCACCCGATGTTCGCCGGGGGCAGCTTCGCCACCTGGTACGGCGGCGATGACGCCAGCCACATGCCCGCCAGCATCGAGGGCGGCGACGTGCACGTGATCGGCAACGGGGCGGTGCTGATCGGGATGGGCGAGCGGAGCACCCCGATGGCGGTGGAAATGCTGGCTCATGCGCTGTTCGCCGCCGGCCAGGCCAGCACCGTGATCGCCCTGGAGCTGCCCAAGTCGCACGCGATGATGCACCTGGACACGGTAATGACCATGATCGACCGCGCCACCTTCGTGCTCTACCCCTACTTCGACAAGGACCTGCGCTCGTGGACCATCACCGCCGGCCAGGAGCCGGGCGAGCTGGCGGTCAGCCGCAACGCCAGCTTCTGGGCCGCGCTGGCGCAGACGCTGGGAGTCGACGAGGTCACCGTGCTGACCACCGACGAGGACGTCCGGGCCGCCGAACGCGAGCAATGGGATGACGGCAACAACTACCTGGCCGTGGCCCCCGGCGTCATCGTCGGCTACGAGCACAACGTGGCCACCAACACCATGCTGCGCAAGCACGGCATCGAGGTGATCACCGTGGCCGGCGAAGAACTCGGCCGGGGCCGCGGCGGCCCGCGCTGCATGAGCTGCCCGATCGAACGCGACCCGGCGTAACGGCACCAGGACCGGAAGGACAAGCAATGGACCTGTACGGGCGCAACCTGCTCAAGGAGATCGATCTCACCGCCGAGGAGTTCGGCTACCTGCTGGACCTGGCCGGGATCCTGCGCATCGAGAAACGCCTCGGCCAGCAGCAGGAACACCGGCTCGCGGGCCGGAACATCGCGCTGATCTTCGAGAAGGCCTCGACCCGCACCCGGTCGGCGTTCGAGGTCGGCGCGCACGACGAGGGGGGGCACGTCACCTACCTCGGGCCGGACGAATCCCACCTGGGCTCCAGCGAGTCGATCAAGGACACCGCGCGGGTGCTCGGCCGCATGTACGACGGCATCGAGTTCCGCGGGTTCACCCAGGAGTCCGTCGAGATCCTCGGCAAGTTCGCCGGGGTGCCGGTGTGGAACGGGCTGACCGACACCTGGCACCCGACCCAGATGCTCGCCGACATGCTGACCATGCGCGATCACGCCGGTAAGCCGCTGAACGCCGTGACCTACTGCTACCTGGGCGACGGCCGGAACAACACCGCGAACTCGCTGCTGGTCACCGGCGCCATGCTGGGCATGGACGTCCGGATCTGCGCCCCGGCGCATCTGCAGCCATCAGCCGAGGTCCGGCAGATCGCCAAGGGACTGGCCGCCGAGTCCGGCGCCCGGCTGACCATCACCGCCGACGTGACCACGGGCGTGGCCGGCGCCGACTTCGTGTACACCGACGTGTGGCTGTCGATGGGCGAGCCGGCCGACAAATGGGACGAGCGCATCGACCAGCTTCTCCCATATCAGGTGAACGCCGAAGTGATGGCCGCCACCGGGAACCCGTCGGTGAAGTTCATGCACTGCCTGCCCGCCCTGCACAACCGCGAGACCGAGGTCGGGCAGCAGATCTACGCACGGCGCGGCCTGGCCGCGCTCGAGGTCACCGACGAGGTCTTCGAGTCGCCCGCCTCCATCGTGTTCGACGAGGCGGAGAACCGGATGCACACCATCAAGGCCGTCATGGTGGCCACGCTCGGCTCACGGTCATGAGGCGGCCGGCATGAGAGTGGTCATCGCGCTGGGCGGGAACGCGCTGCTCGAGCGGGGCGAGGCGCCGAACTCCGACATCCAGGAGACACACGTCGTGAGCGCGGTCACCGCGCTCGCCCCGCTGGCCCGCAGCCATCAGCTGTTCATTACCCACGGCAACGGGCCTCAGGTCGGCGTGCTGGCGCTGGAGTCAGCCCGTGACCCGGCGCTGTCCCGCCCCTACCCGTTCGACGTGCTCGGGGCGCAGACCCAGGGGATGATCGGGTACTGGCTGGTCCAGGCGCTGCATAACGCGGTGCCCGGCCAGCCCGCCGGCTGCCTGATCTGCCGCACGGTGGTCCACGCGGACGACCCGGCGTTCGCCCATCCGACCAAGTTCGTCGGCCCCGTCTACGACGAGGCGCAGGCGCGGCAGCTGGCCGCCGAGCGCGGCTGGAACGTCCGCCAGGACGGGACCGCCTGGCGCCGGGTGGTGCCCTCACCCGAGCCTGTCGCGCTGGTGGAACTGGACATGATCAAGCTGCTGGACAGCAGCGGGGTGATCGTCGTGTGCGCCGGCGGCGGGGGCATTCCCGTGGTCCGTGACGACGCTGGCGCGCTGCGCGGGGTGGAGGCCGTGGTCGACAAGGACCTCACCGCCGCCATGCTCGCCCGGGACCTGGCCGCGGACGCGCTGGTCATCCTGACCGACGTGGACGCGGTCGAGGACGGCTACGGCACGCCGCAGGCCCGGCCCATCCACCGGGCCACCCCCCAAGAGCTGCGCGCCCGCCCGTTCCCGGCCGGGTCCATGGGCCCGAAGGTGGAAGCCGCCTGCCGCTTCGTGGAGGCGACCGGCAAGATGGCCGCGATCGGCCGGCTCGACGACGCCGAGGCACTCCTGGACGGCAAGGCCGGCACGATCGTGGCGCCCACGGATACGGGGCCCCCGTGAACGACAATGCTGGCGGCCGGGCCACCCTGACCCGGCCCGGCCGCGCCGCGCCTGCCGCAGGCACTACCCCCAAGAAGACCAGCCACCGGACCTTTTCTGGCCGTATTGGTGCGCTTCGATGGAAACCAAGTCCCATCGACATCGCCATCGCGCTCGTTATAACCGCGATTTTTTATGTCATCGGTCGGCTCAACCATTCTCTGAGCGTCGATGTCACCGCTGGTTCCTCTCCGTCCTCGCTTCCGACCGGGATCAGCCACGTCCCTTTCTACGCCGCGGCCTCGCTGCTGCGGATGTTCGTCGCCCTGGCCATCTCGACGATCTTCACCTTCATCTACGGCACGGCGGCCGCCCGGCTCCGGCGGGCCGAGAAGCTGCTCGTCGCGGGCCTCGACGTCTTGCAGTCCGTGCCCGTGCTGGGGTTCCTCACCTTCAGCACCGTGTTCTTCCTGCACCTGTTCGGGACGGCGGGCGGGCTGGAGGCAGCATCCGTCTTCGCCGTGTTCACCTCCCAGGCGTGGAATATGACGTTCAGCTTCTACCACTCGCTGAAAACCCAGCCCAGTGACCTGGATGAAGCGGCCCGCCTGTACCGGCTGACGAAGTGGCAGCGGTTCTGGAAGCTCGACGTCCCGAGCTCGATGATCGGCCTGGTCTGGAACGCCATGATGTCCATGGGGGGCGGCTGGTTCTTCCTGACGGCCTCCGAGGCGATCACGGTCAGCGGTCACCAGTACGCCCTGCCGGGGATGGGCAGCTACATGGGAGCCGCCATCGCCGAGGGCTCGCTCAGCAAGGTCGGGATCGCCGTGGCGGTGATGGTCATCCTGGTGGTCGGGGTGAACGAGCTGTTCTTCCAGCCGCTGGTGGCCTGGTCGGACAAGTTCCGGCTGGAGCGGTCCGAGTCGGCCACCACGTCTCATAGCTGGGTCCTGGACCTGCTGCGCAAGTCGCACCTGCGCCAGGTCTGCGCGGTGGTATTCGGTCCGGTCGGCCGGGCCCTCGACCGGATCACCCGCCCGTTCGGCCTGGCGGAATACCCGCCGGCCGAAAGCCCCGTCCGGCGGCGGACCCACGACGTGGTGTTCTGGGGGATCGTCGGCGGCCTGCTCGCGTGGGGCGCCGTGGGCGCGTTCACCTACCTGCACCGGTGGGTCGGATTCGGCGCCTTCGCCGACTGTGGCTGGCTCGGCCTGATCACCTTCCTAAGGGTCGCGGCGGTGGTGATCGTCTCCACCATCATCTGGGTACCGATCGGGGCGGCCATCGGGCTGAACCCGCGGCTGGCCCGGATCGCCCAGCCCATCGTCCAGATCCTGGCCAGCTTCCCGGCCAACCTGCTCTTCCCGTTCCTGACCATCGTCTTCATCGCCATCGACCTCTCGCTCAATTGGGGCAGCATCCTGCTGATGGCCGCCGGCACCCAGTGGTACATCTTGTTCAACACCATCGCCGGGGCCACCGCCATCCCCAACGACCTGCGGGAGATGTCCGCCAACTTCCAGCTGCCCCGGCGCCAGCGCTGGCGCCAGCTGATCCTCCCGGCGATCTTCCCGGCCTACGTCACGGGGGGACTCACCGCGGCGGGAGGAGCCTGGAACGCCTCCATCGTCGCCGAGGTGGTGGTCTGGGGAACACATCACCTGTATGCCACCGGGCTCGGCGCCTATATCGCCGAAGCCTCCAGCTCGGGCGCACCCGATCACTTCGCCAAGGTGCTGACCGGCGTCATCGTCATGAGCCTGTACGTGGTGCTCGTCAACTACCTCTTCTGGCAGCGCCTGTACCGCCTGGCCGACTCCCATTTCACCCTCTGAGAGAGCACCGATCATGTCGCACTCCACGCCCGCGCCCACCACCCCGCAGACCGGACCCGGCACCGATGACCCCGCCACTAAGGACAGGGCCGAGGTGATCCTGCAGATCTCGGGGGTCTCCAAGGAATACAAATCCGCCGACGGCAGTCCCCTGAAGGTGCTGGACAACATCTCGTTCGACCTGCGAAAAGGGGAGATCGTGGCCTTGCTCGGCAAGTCCGGGGCGGGCAAGAGCACCCTGCTCCGGTGCATCGCCGGCCTGATCATGCCGACCTCGGGGCAGGTCCTCTACCGCGGCAAACCAGTCACCGGCGCCAACCCGGGCGTCGCCATGGTCTTCCAGACCTTCGCGCTGCTTCCCTGGCTGACGGTGCTGAAGAACGTCGAAGTCGGCCTGCAGGCCAAGGGCATGGCGCCCGCCGACTGCAAGGACAGATCGACCAAGGAAATCGACCGGATCGGGCTCGACGGCTTCGAATCGGCCTATCCCAAGGAGCTCTCCGGCGGGATGCAGCAGCGCGTCGGATTCGCCCGGGCGCTCGTGGTGGAGCCGGACGCCCTGCTGATGGACGAGCCCTTCTCCGCCCTTGACGTGCTGACCGGCGAGAACCTCCGCACCGAGCTGCTCAGGCTCTGGGCCACGCCGGACTTCCCCACCCATGCCATGCTCATCGTCACCCACAACATCGAAGAGGCGGTCACCCTCGCCGACCGGATCTTCGTCCTGGGGACCAACCCCGGCCGGATCCGCACCGAAATCCCCTGCGACCTGCCCCGCCCCCGCAACCGCCGCAGCCCGGAATTCCAGGCCCTGGCCGACCGGATCTACAGCATCATGACCACCGGCGAGGACCAGGCCGCGGCGGCGACCGCACCCGGCACCGCGCGGGCCGATACCTCCCCAGAAGACACCCCGCTACCCGACGCCTCGGTCGGGGCGATGGCCGGCCTGCTCCAGATCCTCGCCGCACACGGCGGACAAGCCGACCGCCCCGAGCTGGCCCGGCTGCTCAAGTTCGACAGCGAGGACTTGGCTCCCCTCTTCGATGCCGCCCAGATGCTCGGCTTCGTCACAGTGGACGACACCAACATCAAGCTCACCGACGACGGGTGCAGCTTGGCCGCGGGGGACATCGATACCGCCAAGTCGATCTTCGCCCGCCAGGCCAAGGCCAGGGCGCCACTGGTCCGGGCCATCTGCAACAACCTGGAGGCGACCAGCGACGGGACGCTGAGCGAGGACTTCTTCCTGGACACGCTCCGTAGCGGCTTCAGTGAAGCCCGCGCGCGCGAGCAGCTGGACCTAGCCATCGACTGGGGCCGCTACGGAGAGCTGTACTCATACGACGCCGACACCGGCCAGCTCAAACTGGACCATCCCCCCAGCGCGGATGCCAAGGGCCAAACGCCGGCCTCAAGCCCGGCACACTAGCATCGTCTCTCAGTTGGGCGCCTTCCCCGAAGCAGGCGGGCCGCCGTCCCCCGCTGACCCGCTGCTCCGGGATACGGCATTTTTTGGGGCCGAACGAGTGTGGTTCGATCCCCTGCCACGCGTCATCGCAGCCTCCGGCCGGCGTCGTCGAGAGGCAGTGAGATCGCCATGGCGGTGCCCGCACCGGGCGGGCTGCGCAGGATGAACTGGCCACCGAGCGCCTCCACGCGGTCCTTGAGCCCGACGAGCCCGGAGCCGTGCGCGAAGGTGGCGCCGCCGTGCCCGTCGTCGCGAACCTCGATCCGGAGCCCGCCCTGGCCGGCCTGCACGGCGACGTCGATTTCGGAGGCGGCGGCGTGCTTAGCCGTGTTGGTCAGCGCCTCGGCGACCGCGTAGTAGGCGGCGAGCTCGACCTGCTCGGGCAGCCGCTCGTCGACGCGGACGTCGAGGCGGACCGGGACGGCGGAGCGGCGGGCCAGTGCCTTGAGCGCCGGGCGCAGGCCGCCTTCGGCCAGGGCCGCCGGGTGGATGCCCCGCGCGATCTCGCGTAGCTCATCGAGCGCCGCGCCGAGCCCGGTGGCCACATCGTCGAGCCGCCCGGCCAGCTCGCCGGCGTCGGGGGCCACTGTGGCCTGAGCGGCGCGCAGCTGCAGTGCGAGGGAGACCAGCCGCTGCTGGGCGCTATCGTGCAGGTCCCGCTCGATGCGCCAGCGGGTGGCGTCGGCAGTGGCCACGATCCGCGCTCGGGAAGCGGTCAGCGCGGCCCTGGCCTCGGCGTTGGCGATCGCGGTGGCCACCAGCTCGGTGAACCCGGCCAGCCGCGCCTCGGTGCTTTCCGGCAGCCGCTCCTCCTGCGTGGAGTACACGTTCATCAGGCCCCATAGCTGGCCCTCCACCCGGATCGGCACACCGACAGCCGAGCGCACCCCGGCGGCGATCGCGGCGACCGCGGCCGGGCCGGCGTTCTCGCCGTAGCGGTCGATCCGCGCGGGCCGGCCCGTCTCGAAGACCGCCGTGGGTACGTTCGGTCCGCCGAGGAGCTCCTGGGTGCCGACCGGCACCACGGGGGAGCCGGACCTGGCCCAGGCTGCGACGACCTTCCGCGCAGAGTCCGGCTCGTACCGGCTCATCGCCGTGTAGTCGACGCCAAGCACCCGGCCGACCTCCTCGGTGACCGCGGCGAAGACCTCCTCCGGCGATACTCCCTGGGCTACCAGCGTCGCCACCCGCCGCAGCGCGGTCTGCTCCTCGGCGACCCTGCGCAGCTCGACGCGTGCCTGCGCGTTGGCGATCGCGGTGGCGACCAGCTCGGTGAACCCGGCCAGCCGCGCCTCGGTGTCTGACGGCAGCGGCTCCTCTCGCGTGGACGAACTGATGATGACGCCCCACAGCTGACCCTCGACAGTGATCGGCACGCCGACCCCGGTGCGGACGCCTGCCGCGAGCGCGGGCGCCAGCGCCGGGCCGAGGTCCCCGACGATGGTGTCGAGCCGCCCCGGCTGGCGGGTCCGGAACACCTGCGTGTGCAGGTTCCTTCCGGCCGGTAGCCGGGTGCCGATGGGAAAATGCACGGGGCCGCCGCTCCGGGACCAGGCGCCGACGATCGTCATCGCGCCGTCCGGATGGTACCGGCTCAGGGTCGTGAAGTCGACGCCGAGCACCCGCCCGGCCTCGGCGGTGACCGCGGCGAACACCTCTTCCGGCGGCGTACCCCGGGCGACCAGCGTCGCCACCCGTCGCAGCGCGGCCTGCTCCTCGGCGAACCCGCGCAGCTCGACGCGTGCCTGCGCGTTGGCGATCGCGGTGGCGACCAGCTGGGTGAAGCCGGCCAGCCGAGCCTCGGTACCGGCGGGCAGGGGCTGCTCGTGATTTGAAAATACGGATATCAGGCCCCACAGTCGGCCCTCCACGCTGATCGGCACGGCGACCGCCGAGTGCACGCCCAGCGTGAGCACATCGGCCGCCCACAAGCCGATGTCATCGCCGAAGCCGTCCAGCCGGGCCGGCTGACGGGTCCGGGACACGAGCGTGCTGAGGTTTCCGCCCCCGAGGTCCCACCGGCTGCCGACAGGAACGGGCCAGGGGTCGCCGGTCCCGGTCCACGCGGCGAGGAGCGTGACCCGGCCGTCCGGGTCGTAGCGGGCCAGGCTGGTGAAGTCGGCGTCCAGCACTCGCCCGGCCTCCGCGGTCACCGCGGCGAACGTATCTTCCGGTGGTACTCCCCGGGCGACCAGCGTCGCCACCCGCCGCAGCGCGGCCTGTTCCCCGGTGATCGTCTGGCGCTCGCTGATGTCGCGCACCGTGGCGATCACCATGTCGCCGCTGTCGGTCGACAGGGGCGTCAGGCTAATCTCCACCGGGAAAGTCGTGCCGTCGCGTCGTCGTGCCTTGAGGTCCAGTCCGACACCCATCGGGCGGGTACGTGGATTCTCCATATAGGCGGCCCGATGAGCCAGATGGGCCTTCTGGACCCCCTCTGGCAGCAGAAGCTCCACCTCCTGTCCCAGCAGTTCGGCCCGGCCGTAGCCGAAGAGCTGCTCTGCCTGGCGGTTACCCCAGGCCAGCCGACCTTGGACGTCGACCACCACGATGGCGTCGGGTGACTCTTCGGCCAGTGTCTGTATCACTGCGTCCGAGAGGTCGCCAGTAGAAGCCGCTACCCGCCGCGGCGCGTCTTGCTCCTCGCCGTGTCGGCTACTTGCTTCCGGCGGATCCTGGGCCATGCGGCTAACGGGCGCCGAGGAAGGCGAGGACGGCCAGCACACGCCGGTGCATGTCGTCGGTTTCCGGAAGGCGCAGCTTCATCAAGATGCTCCGCACGTGCTTTTCCACCGTCCCCTCGGCGACGAAGAGTTCCGTTGAGATCCCGCTGTTGGAGCGGCCCTCCGCCATCAGGCCCAGCACCTGCCGCTCCCGGGGGGACAGCACGTCGAGCGGGTCATCCACGCGGCGGGCCGAGACGAGCTCCGCGACTAGCGCGGGATCGACGACCGAGGCGCCCCGTACCAGCCGCTTCAGGGTCTCGATGAAGTCCTCCACGTCGATGACCCGGCTCTTCAGCAGGTAACCGCTGCGCTGGCCGCCGGCCAGCAGATCCATCGCGTGCTCGACCTCGGCGTGCGCGGACAGGACCAAGACGGCGATGTCCGGGAATTCCGAGCGGATCTGGCGGGCCGCATCAAGGCCCTCGGTCGAGTGGCCGGGCGGCATCCGGATGTCCACGATCACCAGCTCCGGCCGCCGCTCCCGGACTAGCGCGACAAGGCCCGGCGCATCCGCGCTCTGCCCGACGACCTCGAAACCCGAACGTTCCAGCAGGCTCGCCAGGCCCTCGCGCAGCAGGACGTCATCGTCAGCCAGCCCGACCCGGATCGGCACCTCGGTCACCTTCACGATTATCTCCCGCATCCGGTCATCCGTGTCCACTGCAATCACCACTCCCGGCACGGTACCGCCACGGCCGCAGGGGCAATCCCGGCTGTAGAGCTACTATTCGACCGGAACGAATGAAAGAAGGGTCGTTGCCGGCGAGCGGCTGAGTCTTGGTGATCAGGTCCTGGCGAGGCGCCGGATCGCGCTGGCTGACAGCTCCGACTTGGGTACGAACCCGGCTACGGGCGCCTCCTGGATAAGGTCCGCGAAGTCCGCCTC
>Ga0074046_10002872_pt1 | contig 14668 bp, 15 predicted proteins | sample BogForMeECP23OM3_FD_94441 | JGI IMG/M metagenome (GOLD analysis project Ga0074046, IMG submission 94441) | Bog forest soil microbial communities from Calvert Island, British Columbia, Canada - Bog Forest MetaG ECP23OM3 | ecosystem: Environmental > Terrestrial > Soil > Wetlands ...
CCGCGGATTGCTCCAGCAGGTTGTTCACTAATATATAGTCGTATTTCGAGTAATTCTCAATCTCTCGGCGGGCCGTGTCCAACCGGCGACGGATCACCGCCTCCGAATCGAGGGCCCGGGCCCGCAGCCGCTCCTCCAGTTCTTTCCGGTTCGGGGGAAGAATAAAGATGCTTACCGCGTCCGGAATCTTTCGCTTGACCTGGCTCGCTCCTTGCACATCGATGTCCAGCAGGAGGTCGTTGCGGCGCGCCTCGGCCTCGCGCTGAAACCGCCGCGCCGTGCCGTAGTAGTTTCCGAAGACCTCCGCGTGTTCCAGAAACTCATCGGCCGCGATCATGGCTTCGAATTCTTTCCGCGAAACGAAGAAATATTCCTTGCCGTTCTGCTCGCGTCCGCGCGGCGGCCGCGTAGTATACGAAATAGAAAAATCCAGGTGACGAACCATCTTGAACAGTTCATTCACCAGCGTGGATTTACCCGATCCCGACGGCGCAGAAATAATGTAGACAATGCTCATTCAGACCATGCTCATTCAGAGAAGGCTCATTCCAAGAAGGCTCATTCCAGGTTCTGCACCTGCTCCCGCGATTTCTCGATGTCCGACTTCATCAGCAGGCCCATCTCCGTAACCTGCAGGGCCTCGCCGGCCAGGCCCGAGGTTTTCGAAAGCATGGTGTTTGCCTCGCGATTCATCTCTTGCAGCAGGAAATCCATCTTCTTGCCCACTTCACCGCCCTCATCGAGCAACCCGAGAAAATGCTTTACGTGCGCATTCAGCCGGACAAGTTCCTCCTGTATGTCGCTGCGATCGACCAGCACGGCGACTTCCTGCAGTATCCGTTCCTTGTCCACCTGTGCGCCCAGCACTTCCAGCATGCGCGCCTGCAAGCGTTCCGAATAGCTGCGCAGAATGGTGCTGCGATGCCTATCCACTCCTGCCGCGGCTTTTTGCAGATTTGCCATGCGAGCGCGCAACTCGGTGCTGATGCTGCGGCCTTCTTCTTCGCGCATTTCATTCAGACGGGAGAGCGCTTCTTCCACCCGCGCCATCACCGCGCTCTCCAGTTCGTCTGCCGATTTCTCGGCGCCAGAATCCATCGCGCCCGGCATCCTCAAAACCACGTTCAGATCGGGCTCCCCCTTAACCCCAAATTCATCGGCCGCCGCGCGGAACGCCTGCACGTAGCCGGCAATCAATTGCCGGTTGAGAGCGACTCCGTTGGTGCCCGAGCGATCCAGGTTCAGGATGACCTCTACGTGCCCGCGAGCCATTTTCTCTTTCAGAATCCGGCGCAGCTTCATCTCCAGCGCGTCGGTGTCAGATGGCAAGCGGAAGTGGAGATCCAGAAAACGATGATTCACCGATTTCAGCGACAGAGCAAACGTCAGCTGGGCATTGACCTGCCCTTTAACCTGCGCGAATCCCGTCATGGAGCGAAGTGTCATAAAGTTCCAGGTTTCAAGGTTTCAGAGTTTCAAGGTGAAAAACTTCGCAGCCGATATGAGCCGTTGCAATCTCGGACACTTTACGCTGAAACTTTGAAACTTTGAAACCTTGAAACTTTCTTTTCACGCTTCCGCAAACTGCAATTCGTAGAGCCGCCGGTACGTGCCCAACTTCTGCATCAGCTCTTCATGCGCGCCAATGTCGCTGATCGTGCCGTTCTCCAGCACGACGATGCGATCCGCACGGCGCACGGTCGAGAGGCGGTGCGCAATCACAAACACAGTACGCCCACTCATGAGGTTTTGCAGCGCCGATTGCACCAGCGACTCCGACTCGCTGTCCAGTGCCGACGTCGCTTCGTCCAGAATCAGAATCGGCGCATTTTTCAGGATGGCCCGCGCAATCGCGATGCGCTGACGCTCCCCGCCCGAAAGCCGCACCCCGCGCTCCCCGATCATCGTGTTGTACCCTTCCGGAAGCCCGCGAATGAATTCATAGGCGCGCGCCGCCCGCGCCGCTTCTTCCACCTTCTTCTGCGATACATGGGGCTGTCCGTAGGCGATATTGTTCCTCACCGTATCGTTGAACAACACCGTATCCTGCGTGACAATCCCGATCTGCGATCGCAGCGACTCCAGCGTAACCTCCCGCACATCGCTGTCGTCAATCAGAATGCGCCCGCCGCTGACGTCAAAGAAGCGCGGGATCAGGTGCACCAGCGTGCTCTTGCCCGCGCCGCTCGATCCGACTACCGCCAGCACTTCACCCGCTTTCACTTCCAGATTAATGTCACGCAGTACGACCGGCGAGTCTTCGGCTGTCTCATAGGAAAAAGACACATCCTCAAACCGGATCGCCCGTGCAAACTTACCCATCCGTTTCGCCGACGGCTTCTCTCGCACTTCGTCTTCCATATCCATGAAGCGGAAAATCTCGGAAGACGCTCCCACCGCCTGCTGGAAATTGTTATTGAACTGCGCGAACTTGCGCACCGGATCATAGAGCTTGAACACCGCCACGATGAAGGCCAGAAATGTTCCCGCCGTGAAAACGTGGTGGTTGATCTGGTTCCTGCCCATCAGCACCAACAACGCAATCGCGATCGAGCCCAGAATATCCATCAGCGGAGAGCTGATCGCAAACGCCGCCACCAGCCGCAGGTTCGCCCGGAACAGCCGTCGCGCCGCGGCCCGGAAGCGCCCCATCTCCCAGTTCTCCATGCCAAAAGCCTTGACGATCCGGTTGCCCGTAATCGTCTCGTGCAGAATGTTCTGGATCTCGGCCAGCTTATCCTGCCCGCCCCGCGTCGTGCTGCGTACTTGCCGGCCGATTTTCCTCGACGAGTACAGAATCACGGGAACGAAAAGCAGCAGCACCCAGGCCAGCTTCCCTCCCAGCCCAACCACCACCCACGCAAGGAATACAAAGGTAAAAAACTGCTGCAGGAATTCGGCCAGCACACTCGACATCGCGTATTGCACTTTCTCGATATCGTTGATGATCGTCGAGAGCAATGTGCCCGTGGTGTGTTTCGTAAAAAATGCCGCCGAACTCCGCAGGAAGGCGTTATACAAATCGTCCCGCAGGTCCGTGATCATGCCGAAGCCGGCGTAGTTCACCAGCAAAGTTCCGATGTAATCGAAGATCCCTTTCAATACCGTGGCCGCCACCAGCGCGAAGGCAACCATCGTCCACGGATTATGAAAGTGGGGCGGAACCAGTTGTTGAAGGTTGAGAAAGCGGCTGCTGCCCGGCAGCTTGAACAACGGAATGGTCTTTTCCGGGGAGCCGGGATTCAGGACGCGATCAAAAATCGGGCCAATGAGCAGAACTCGGCCCGCATCCAACAACCCCACCAGCGCCATCAGCGTCACGGAAGCGAGAAGCGGCCACCAGTAAGGCAGTGCATAGTGCAGCAGGCGCGTGATCGGACGAGGCGAACGAGGCGAACCGGGCGGACCGGAATTTGCCGGAGTTCCTGCACCCTTCGCGTCCGCCACTGTGGAGGTTGCCATGCGTGGTCCTGCCAATTCTACATGTGATTCCTGGTAGACATTGTGTGGAAGCGGGGCTATGCCCCGCTTGGACGGGGCAGAGCCCCGTCCCCACACAACTCAGTCGGCATCTACTTCGGACTATCTCGATGCACGACCTTCACCTTGTATCCCGCTTTTCGCAGCCGCTGCCTTACATCTTCGGCAATCATCACCGAGCGGTGCTGTCCGCCGGTGCATCCGAAGCCGATGGTCAGGTAGCTCTTGCCCTCGCGAATGTAATGCGGCAGCAGGTAGACGAGCAGCTCCGAGATGCGGTTAATGAACTCCTGCGTCTGCGGAAACGAGCGTATATACTTCGCGACCCGCGGATGCCGTCCCGTCAGCCCGCGAAACTCTGGCACAAAATGAGGGTTGGGCAGAAAGCGCACATCGAACACCAGGTCGGCGTCATCCGGCAAGCCGTGTTTGTATCCAAAGCTCACGCACGAGACCAGAATCGTCTGCTGGCTCCCGGAGTGTTGTTTGAAGCGGTCGGTCAAGTGCGCCCGCAGTTCATGAACGTTAAACTTGGAAGTATCAATGACCAGGTCGGCAAGCGCGCGAAGCGCCCGCAGATGTCGTCGCTCGGCTCCGAGCGAGGCCCGCACCGTCGTCCCCGTTCCGAGCGGATGCGGCCGCCGCGTCTCGCTGTAGCGCCGCAGCAACGCGGCATCGCTTGCTTCGAGATAAATGACGCGTGTCGGTATCGTCCGCTTCACCGACTTCAGAATCGCCGGCAGCTTTTCCAGTTGCGATCCCTCGCGCACATCCACCACCAGCGCCGTGCGCGGAATCTCGCCCGATTGCAGTGCCAGCTCGGCAAAACGCGGAATCAGCTCCACCGGCAGATTGTCCACGCAGTAGTAACCAAGATCTTCGAAGGCTTTCAATGCCGAAGCCTTCCCTGACCCGCTCATGCCGGTAATGATGACCAGCTCCGCGGCGGCGTGCGGCTCGCCCTTGCGCCCACGAACCTTCTCCGGCGCGCGGCGTCCCGTAGCAGACTTTCCCGCCACGTGCATTATTCTCTTGAGGCGGCGCAGTGGCATGCCGGAAATCTTAGCATTTCAGAGGGATTGGAGCCGGGAAAGAGAAATGAACCAATGGATACGGTCTGAAATTGGTGGGCGCAGTAGGATTCGAACCTACGACTTCCACCGTGTGAGGATGGCACTCTACCGCTGAGTTATGCGCCCATGTTTTCGCGGCAAATTCATCATAACATCCTACTTCCGTGTCCGGGTCGCGGTCCTTGCACGGCTGCTGCCTGTCTTGTACTGCGCATTGTGATTACACACCCATAAACTCTGGGCGGTAGTCCTTCCAGATCCCGGTTGCGGGCGAGATTATCCGCACCGGAGCATCTTCCGCGTGTTTCGCAGTCCTCGCCCATTGCCATGCGTGTTGGATTTCGGAGGATTCGAAGTAACGCGTCTCGGATTGCAGAACGGCGGCTCCCGCGGTGAGAATGTCCACAACTTCTTCCCAACGATGCGCTCCGACAATCGCCATGCGGGCAATCTGGCTGGTGTGCTTTTGCAGAAACCGAAGGTCCTCCCAGCGTGCCTTCCATTCGGCTCCCTGCATCTCTGTAAGGTCCGCGAGGATGCCGATCGGGTGCTTCTTGTGTTGTGCGATGAAGAATTCAAGCTGCGGCTCGAATGCTTTGAAGTCTTCATCCGACAGCGTCCCGGCCACCTTGAAACCGAATGCCGCTCCTTCAGTTTCCTTAAGTCGTTCAATCACAGGCGCACCTCTTGTTTTGATTAGAAGTCTTGATTAGATGCTATCGTAAATCGCTTTGGGAAGGGCCCGACTTTACGGTCTGCTGAAGATTTCGAGTAGAGACGGGGCTTGCCCCGTCTGGGGGCCATCCGAGAACCATGTGCAAGCAAGAACGTGTCACGCCTTTCGGCATCCACCGAGCCTCTTGACCGGCGTGGCCGCTCCCGGTAGCCTCATTTCATCGACCTTCATGGCCCCGTCCGACATTCCCGACCCTCGATCCGTAACTCGTTCAAGGGAAAATACTTCCTCGCGTTCTCCGGGTGCGGAGGGGGCGCAACTTTCGCCCCCGGATGGGGTTTCTATTGATGTGAGCAGCGTGGCCATCGATCGCGGGCTGCTGAACTTTGCGGGAGAGCCGGCGTCTTCGCCCTTCGCCATGGCAAATTCCAGCTCAGACCAGGCCGTTTCCGACGTCGACGTGATGCTGCGGGTGAAGGCGGGCGACGAATCCGCCTTCGCTTACCTGGTGCAGAAATATCGCCGGCCGATGGTCGGGTTCATGTACCGCTTGTGCCACAACCCGTCGACTGCCGAGGAACTGGCGCAGGAAGTATTTCTGCGCGTATATCGCTCGCGCACCAGTTACGAGCCGAGCGCGAAGTTCACGACTTGGCTGTATCGCATCGCGACCAACCTCGCCGTCAACCACGCGCGCGATACGCGCCACGAGCGTCCGGAAAATACCGTGCGCCTCGATGAACCCGATCAGGAAACGGGTACGACGCCGGACCTGGCCGATGAAACGCTCTCCGCCGAAGAGCAGATCTTGAAGCGCGAGCGGCTGGCGGCCATTCGCAAGAAAGTGAATGCGCTGCCCGAACGCCAGCGCGTGGCCGTCATCATGCACAAGTATCAGCAGATGGATTACCGCCAGATTGCCGGCGTGCTGAAGCTGAGCGAGTCTGCCACTAAGTCGTTGCTGTTTCGCGCTTACGAGACATTGCGCGAGCAGTTGAAGGAATTTGTTTCGAGGAAGTAGAGGACGCTGTATGAATTGCAACGAAATTCGCGAACTGTTGCCGATCTTAGCAGCTGCCGCTGGCGTGGACGCTGGAATGCAGCCGGAGGTCAAGCAACACATCGCATCCTGTGACGCCTGTGCCACCCATCTGCGCGACTTGCAGAAAACCATGGCGCTGCTCGATGAATGGCAAGCGCCGGAGCCGTCTCCGTATTTTGATACTCGTCTGCAGGCGTGCTTCCGCGAAGAAAGACGCCAAGAAATGGCGCGCCCGCATGCTGGATGGCGACCGTTTAGTTGGCTGCGGCATCCGGCGTGGGCTATGTCGCTCGCTGCCGTAATATTTGCCGGAGCGCTCCTGGTTGGCAATAAGTCTTACATCTCGCAAACGGAAACCATCGCGACGAACCCTCCGTCCCTCGGTCTACCGGTGGAGCCGGGAACCGCCGTCGGCGATCTGCAGGCGCTGGAGAGGAACGACGAGTTGTATGCCGATTTCGATATGCTCGACGAGCTGCAGGTGCAGGACGACGTGACCGCGAATCCGTAACCGATTCCCGTAGAGACGCGGCTTGCCGCGTCTTCCGCGGCGCAGACGGGGCCTGCCCCGTCTCTACGGGTCAAAGATGATGTTCGCGCAGGATAGGGGACGGAAGATGTTGGGCCGGAGAAAGATTGCGGGCTGTCTGGCAGCGCTTCTGCTGTTGACGCCCTCGTTCGCCCAAACTTCGCTCGCCCAAACTTCGCTCGTCCAGACCTCGTTCGCGCAAGGCGGGCATAAGCCGCAGCCATCTCCACCGCAACACCACACGCAATCGCAACATGCGGACGGACAGTGGCACCGCTTTCAAAAAGAAGGTCATCCCGGCTCCAGCCGCCCCAATCCAGTCCATCCGCCGAAGAACCAGCCCGGCCACGCCGGAAACTGGCTTCGCCATTACCAGGATATGTCGCCCGCACAGCAGCGCCGCGCCCTCGAAAATGATCCGCAGTTCCGCCGGCTGCCTCCGCAACAGCAGGCCCGGTTGCGGAACCGCCTGCAGCATTTTTCCGGCCTGCCTCCAGAGCAGCGGGAGCGCGTGCTCAGCCGCATGGAAACCTGGGAGCACCTTACTTCGGATCAGAAAACGCGGGCGCACCAGCTCTTTCAGCAATTCAAGCAGTTGCCGCCCGACCGCCGCCAAGCCGTCAACCGGGCGATCCGCGAGATGCGCAGCCTGACGCCAGGACAGCGCGACCAGCTCATCAACTCCGAGCAGTACAGGGACTCATTCTCGCTGCAGGAGCGCGTAATCCTCAGCGGAGCTGCCCATCTTCCGCTGGCCCCCGGCGACGGTTTGCAACCTGAACCGCCGGAATAGTATCGTCCGGCCGCGCGCCGCAAAACGGCCCTGTCTTCTCAATCGCCGATACCAACCTGCGCGCCAGCACTAAGACGAAACGACGAAGCGACGAAGCGACGAAACTTGGAGCGCGGCCCTCGAGCCGCGCTCCAGACCCATCACTCGTTGGTAACGTACGCGAGGAAGAACGGCGGTTGGTCGCTGTTCTCGTTCGTTGGCAGGGCCCCTTTCACCCCGATTCGAGTTTGGTCCCCATAGAGGTTCCACCCGCTCAGGGCGCCCGCTGAACTGGATTGCCCGACGCCAGTAATCCCTTCATTGTTGGTGTCGAGGGTGAAATATATTGTGAAGTAGTAATCGTCCAGAGGCGAGAGCGCCAACTTGACCGTGTCGAGCCGCACAATACAGGGATTGGTGACGGAAACCGGCTGTACCGGACAAGTCGAGGTATTGGTCAGGACGATGCTTGGACTGGAACTCGAGTTCAGCGTGACCTTCTCAACTTTCAGCACCGTGCTCCCGTTCCGCGGAACTTCGTAGAGCACCATGTTGCCGATGTCTGCCTCGGATCCGCCAGTAAATCCGATATAAAGGGCGGTCGTTTTGGAACTCGCCCCCATCAGCGACGCGCCCGGAATCAGGACGAACTCGGAAAGGCCGTCCCAGGACGGATTACCACTGCTAGCGATCGTCCCTTGTCCTTCCGCCAGATTCACCAAAGCGGCAGCTGGTGGCTGCTCCTGCGCAAAAGCACTCACCGCCAGAACCGTCATCATCAGAGTCAATGCTGCAAATTTGTAAAATGTTTTCATCGGGAATCTCCCTTATTCGAAATTGGATTCAACGTTCTGCTGCGTGTATCGGTGCATTGCCCCTCGTCCAACCGGCTCCCTAGTCGGTCATGACGTACATGAGCGAGTACGGCTGGTTGGAAAAGGGTGTGCTCGGAATCGACCCACCGACGGAAAACCGGCTGTCGTCGCCGCTCTGGTACGTTCCCCTCAGGCTGCTCTGCCCAAAGCTGGGCGTGGTCAAGCCAATCGCTGAATTGTTTGGGTCACTGGGGGTGAAATACACCACCAGGTAGTAATCCGACAGCGCCGAAAGCGTGATTGTCGTCGGATCGAGTCGCACAATGCACGGATTAAAGTCGGAAATCTCCACCACTGGACAGACCGATGGGCTGGCCAGGTCGATCGAAGGATTGGAAATGCCGCCGAGCGTGATGGGCGTCACCGCCGTGATGGTTGAGGAGCCTCGCGCAGTCGTGTAGAGGACCATATTGTTGATGTCCGCCTCGGTCCCAGCCGTGAATCCGATGTAGAAGACAGTCTTTGTGCTGGTGATCGGAATCAGCCCCGCGCCGGGAATTAGGGCCAGCGTGGAATAACCGCTCCAGCTGGTGTTGGATGTGACCGGACCTACCACGCCCCTTACCAGGTTCTCGGCTGTGGAAGCGCAAAAGCTATACACCGAGACGGCGAACATCATGAGAGTTAACGTTGCGAACTTGTAAATCGTCTTCATTGGGTATCTCCGTTTTTTCAAAAATGTGAATTCAGCGTTCGAGAATGCATATCGCGAGTCTGCCTATCGGTGGAGCGCCCGCGCCGGATGGGGCGCGTGCCCGCCAACCGGCGCGCTAGTTATTCATCACGTACATGAGGAACGAGGGGCCGCGATTGGCGGCGCCGGGGATGGACTGACCGACCGTGAGATGGGTATAGTCTGTGCCCCCGAAGTAGTTTCCTGCCAGGCTCGTCTGGTTTTGGTTGGGGCTGGTCCCAGCAATGTTCGAATTGTTGGTGTCGGCAACGTAATACACCGCAAAGTAGTAATCGGACGCCGGCGAAAGTGTGAGCGTAGTCGGGTCGAACCGCACAATGCAGGGAGTGTTCTGGGATGGCGCCACCGGACAAACGGATATGTTACTGAGCAGGATGCTCGGATTGGAGATGCCGCCGAGCGTAACGGGTGTAACGGCGGTGATCGTCAGGCTGCCTCGCGCAGTCGTGTAGACAACCATATTGCCGATGTCAGCCTCGGTTCCGGCTGTAAATCCGAAGTAGAAGACGGTGGCCGAGCTGGTAATCGGGAAGAGTCCCGAACCGGGAACGACATTAAACACCGAATAATTGGACCACTCGCCGTCGGTTCCGGGCGCTCCAATTACGCCCCGTATCAGGTTCTGGGTCGCGGTAGGTGGCTTCTGCGAACTGATTCGCTGCGAAAAGCCGCACACCGCGACCGTGAACATCATCAGAGTCAGCGTTGCAAACTTGCAAACAATTTTCATGAGAATCTCCCTTATCGATTTGTGGAACTAAGTTCTGGTACAGGTTTTCGGTCGCATCTTTTCGCTCATGGACAGATGTGCGACCATGTCTCCGCAGTGCGGGTTCGCCGCGCTCCGGAATTACAAAGGTCGGTTTGCTCCTATTTCCCTTTCCGCCCAAATGGATAGTTTGCGCGTCTACGGTTTCTTGATGGACAGAGTTGCGAACCGGTGCCGAGTGGCGGGGGAAGACGACACACTGATCGTTCGGTCAGCGCCGGACTAGCGGCTCGAACCACGATTCGACTTCGCACTGAAGTCGCTCGCATCCGCGCCGCGCAACATCATACCACTCGTCCGACAGCGGCTTTCGAAAATAATTTAGCTTTTCGCAGCAACATCAATACGAACTGCAAAAAGTTGCAGCGTTGCGCTGATTTTCTGGGGGGCAATTACCGTATCCCGGAAGCGATACCCTGATGCGAGGCTACAGGTTTCCGAAATCCGTTGGGGTTCAAAAACTGAGAACTGAGAACTGAGAACTGTTCCTTACCGCCGAATCAGCGCCATCACCCATCCCGCCACAAAAACTCCACCCACGAACATGGCGAAGCAGTACAAACCGTACTTCACCTGCTCCATCGTCGAATTGCGCTGGGTGATGCCAAAGACGATCGACGCGAACAACGCGAACACCACCGCAGCCGAGAAGTGCGATAAATTGATGTTCACGGTTTCTTCCCCAACGCAATGTGATGCGCATCCGCGGCCGCGATAAAGTTCAAGAGGCCGGCGACGATTAGAAACGTCTTGCCGTAATCCGCCGCGGCATTCGCCGCCATCACGTTGCCCCAGTCCATAATGCGCGCCAGAAAATAGAGCGCTCCCGAGCCCACGTCGCCCACGAAGCCCAGTATGTCGAGAATGTCTCCGCCATTCGGCTGGTAAATCCGCCCCTGCATGCCCAAACCAATCAGGAACATCGCGACCACCGACACCAGCAGCAGAATTCCGCGCCCATAGCGCTTCAACAGGATGTGTCCGCCGCCCGGAATCAGCCAGCCCACGATCGGCGCAACCACCGCCATCGTCGTCAGCGGATACTCCGGCTCAGTCGCTACGTCCTTTGATTTCGTCTTATCGGTGGTTGACTTAGCCATTCAGATGGTCACGATCTCTCGTTGAATTTTACCAGTGACTTCGGCGCTTCCCGGTCGCACCAGCACGTCTACTTCCAGGCGCACGCCAAACTCGGGAAGGTAAATCCCGGGCTCGATCGAGAACAGGGAATTCGGCAAGATGCGGCGCTCGTCGTGAATTTCCAGATCATCCATATTTGCCCCATTCGCATGCACCTCGGTCGCAATCGAGTGCCCGGTGCGGTGGATGAAGTAGGCTCCCAATTTTGCCTGGTTGATGTGGCCACGCACCGCGTGATCCACTTCCCATCCGGCAATCGGCCGGTGGGCAGAAACCGCATCCTGCACCGTCTTCACGCCAATATCGCGCGCCTCGCGCACAATCTGGAAAATCTCGCGCTGCCGCTCCGATGGAGCCTTGCCCACGATTCCCATCCACGTGATGTCGTAATAAACTGCGCGCGGCGTATTCTTTTTCGCCCACACGTCCAGCAGAACCAGGTCGCCTTCACGAATCGGCACCGGATGCTTCGCGCTCGGCTCGTAGTGCGGGTTGCCGCTGTTGGCGTTCACCGCCACAATCGGAGGATCGTCGGTCACCATGTTCTCGCGCTGGAACGCTTCCATGAAGAATTGCTGGATTTCATGCTCGTGCGTGCCCCCGTTGCGCACGCGCCGTCCAATTTCTTTGAAAGCCTCCGCCGTCACCGCGTCAATCACATCGCGCGCCGCGAAGTGCGATTGGATCTGTTCATCCGTCAGGGTCGCTTCAAACTGAGCAATCAGATCCGCCGCGCTGATAATGTTCTTGCCCAGCCCGCGGATCATGTCGGCTGTTCCCGCATCGACCATGGAAATGGTGAAGACAAAATTGTTGGGCGAGTACTGCATCGCCACGTCGCGATGCGCGGCCAGCATCTGCTTCAAGCCGTCGAACAGTTCCTGCCATCCGGCGTACTGTTTCTTCACGCCGGGCAAGGTGTCCAGATGTCCCGACTCGATCTTGTGAACCAGCTTGATGGGCTCGCCTTTGGCGGGGATCAGGTAGTACCAGCGCCGCGTGACCATGAGCCCATCCGGCAGCCCGAGAACGCGGTACGAGATCGGGTCGCGATGGTGATGATCGTAGAAAAGCCAGGCGTCAATATTGCGCTCGCGCAGAGCTTGCTGGATGGCGGACAGGTCCATATGCAAAGGGTTATTCTACACGACCGCTGGCCCAGTGTAGGGCGGACACTCCTGTCCGCCGCCGTTGACGTTGGTGTTGTTTCCGGTGTTCGTCAAGGAGACGGAGCTTGCGGCATTGCACTAAAGCTAGTTTTTGAATGGATTGAAAGTTCTTACCCCAAGCTGCGTGAAGTCCCGTTCATTCCGTGTCGCAACGACTAAGCCGTGGACTCGTGCGGTGGCGGCGATCATCGCGTCTTGCAGCAACTCAGGCTGCTTGTTATGCATAATGCGGGCGCATTCCCGAAAACATGCAGTATCCATCGGCAGCACTCGGTAGACTGCTGGCACACCATCAACCCAGCGCTCGAGTTCGCTCGCTTTTGCTGGATCTTGCCGCCTTGTCCGCTCGACCCCTGCCTGTAGTTCCCCCACCGTCACGGCTGAGACGAACAACCGCGCTTCTTCGTTGGCGTTCAACCAGGCCAGCACCGCTCCGTGAGGACGAATTTTTCTGAGTTCGGAGATTACGTTTGTATCAAGCAGGTATTGATTCACTCAAACTCCACCACCGGACGGCTGCGCCACTTGCCCCTTTTCGGGATCACCTTGTCAAAGTCAAAGCGAGGTTCGGGTGCGAGCAGCCATTCCTTCAGACCAGGCCGGGCGGCTTTTTGCAGCCTCTCCCATTCCTCGATTGGCACCAGAACGGCGGTCTTTACCCCGCGGCGGGTGACCACCTGTGGCCCCTTCTTGATGGTTGCGTCCAACAATTCACTAAAACGCGCCTTAGCGTCCTGCACTTGCCACGAAGCCAAATTGCACCCCACTCTACTGTCTGAATTGTACTGACTAGTCAGATGTCTAGTCAACTAATTCTGTAGGGCGGACACTCCTGTCCGCCGCCGTTGACCTTGGTGTTGATTCGGATCTTGCCGTTGATTTTGACCTTGATCTTGTTCCACCCCGCCAAAACCAACCCCAAACGCAGCGGACAGGAGTGTCCGCTCCACACCAACCTATTCCCCGTATTTCTCTTTGAGCGCGTGCGTCATTTCGTCCCGCAGCTGACGGTAGTCGGAGTGGATGGTCGCGCGCAACGCGGCTTCGGTGGAACTGCCATGCGACAGAAGTTCCAGTATGCGCGCGATTTCGCCCATGCTGTAGGCGTCGCGGATGTATTCGGTGGCAGCCAGAGACTCGGCATAGGCGACGGTGGCTTCAGGCGCGGAAAAATTCATGAAACTGCCTTCGAGCACATTGAAAGGAATCTCATTTCCGGAGGCGAAGAGCTGCGCCAGTTGGTGGCCGTTCGAAGCGGCCGACTTGCCTTCTTCGATTTGCGCGATGCCTTCGTTCAGCCAGGTGGGGCACCGGTTGCTGGACATCTGGGCAACGAAAGAGTGCGTCAGTTCGTGCTTGAGGACGCGAGCCAGCTCGGGCGTAACACTCTGCACGCCGCTGATCGGAATCCGCAGCTTGCCATCGTTGAGGGCGCCCGTCCAGGAGGGCGCGCGGGTCACGTCGAAGAACGTCTGCTGGGTGTAGAGCGTGACTGCTATGTTGTTGCGTGGCGAGTAGCCGAGATCGCGCACCAAGTCGTCATACTCCGAGTCGAGCGTCGCGAGCAAATCCCGGCGGAAGCCTTCGGAGGTATCCTTGCCTTCGTAGTGGAGATTAAAGTGGCTGCTTTCGCGCTGCGAAAAGTCCGATTCGGCAGTCGATTCGCGCTCGGCGCGAGCCAGGTATTGGCTCACGGTCGCATCGGGACGCAGCGCCAGCGATTTCTTCCAGGAGCGAATCGCATCGGGCGTATGATCGCTGGCGTATTGCACGAAACCCAGCATGCCCAGGGCATCGGGTGAGGCGGGAGCAATGCTGGCGGCGTGTTGCGCATAGGAGAGAGCTTCCGCAGCATGGCCGGTGCGCATCAGCGTGGCGGCGTAGTAAATCAGCAAGGTGGAGTTATCGGGCTGGAAACCGAGCGCGGATTCGTAGTAGCGCTTGGCCTGCGGGAAGTTGCCGTGATCGGATTCGTGTTTCCCGGCGAGAAAATAAGCGGTCGCCGCCAGTTCGGGATTGGACGCTTGTCCAAGACTGGCGAGCGCGCCGGTATCAACCTTGCCGTCGCGTATAACCTTTTCTGCAACGTCGGCTTCATGGTTGAACGAGGGCGCGGGTGGAGTGATGTCAGGGACGTCGGCACTGCCCGCCGCGCCGGAACCAGCGTGAACCGGGGCGATGCCACCCGCTTCAATGCGCTCGACCGAGGATTTCGGTATGGCGTACGTGTCTTCGCCGAGGTCATACTCGACGCGGTCTTTATTAGCGTTCTCGCGAACCGCATCCGCCCAAATGGTGCGTCCATTCTTGAGGTGAATGACGTCGGCGCTCGCGGGCAGCACCCGGAGAAGCACCAGCATCACAAGCACTAGGATATGGACGATAGTTCGCACTGAAGTTCGCACTCGGCTGATTCTAGCAACGGGGTGGAGGGGCGGTAAGGTGACGA
>Ga0074046_10002873_pt1 | contig 14666 bp, 13 predicted proteins | sample BogForMeECP23OM3_FD_94441 | JGI IMG/M metagenome (GOLD analysis project Ga0074046, IMG submission 94441) | Bog forest soil microbial communities from Calvert Island, British Columbia, Canada - Bog Forest MetaG ECP23OM3 | ecosystem: Environmental > Terrestrial > Soil > Wetlands ...
AGCGCCGCCTGGAGGCGGCGGAGTTCACGCCCGGTCGGCCCCTGAAGGAGATGCGCTGCTTAATGGAGCAGGGCATCCTCTGCGATGGACCGGCCACCCGCTCGGGTTGCGGCGGCAGCCAGGGAACGCCGCGCTGCATCCGCGCCTACATGCCTTGCGAGGGCTGCTTCGGCCCGCTTTCCGATACCGCTAACCCCATGGTGGACATGATGGGAGCGCTGTCCAGCGTCGGCCTCGACCCGAAGCAGATCCCCGATCGCTCGGCGACTTTCAACCGCTTTGCTGGCGCCGGCCGCCTACGGCCCGCGCCCCGGAGGTGAGGTATGGCAAAAACACTGGTAATTCAACCTGTCACCCGGATCGAAGGGCACGCCAAAATAACCATCCAGCTCAACGATGCCGGCAACGTGGATACCGCTCGCGTCAACGTCATCGAGTTGCGCGGCTTCGAACGCTTCTGCATCGGCCGACCCGTGGAGGATATGCCGCGCATCACCCCGCGCATCTGCGGAGTCTGCCCGTGGTCGCACCACCTGGCTTCGGCCAAGGCCTGTGACGCGGTCTTCGGAGTCGTGCCGCCGCCCGCGGGCCGCAAACTGCGCGAACTCTGCAACAGCATCGCCTTCATGGAGGAGCACATCCTGCACTTCTACTTCCTGGCCGGGGCCGATTTCCTTCTCGGCCCGAACGCCGATTATTCGGTGCGCAATGTCATCGGCATCCTTCAGGCCGCTCCAGAGGTGGCCCGGCGGGTGGTGCGCGTGCGGCACATGTGCGCCAAGATGCTGGAGACTCTCGCCGGCAAGCCCATTCATCCCCAGGCGGCCGTGCCCGGCGGCTTCAGCAAACCGCTGTTGTCCGAGGAGCGCGACCAACTGCGGAAAATGGCGGACGAAGCACTCGAGTTGGCGAAGTTTTCCATCGCCTTCGCTAAAGAGAACGTCTTCCCAAAGTACCTGGATGTCGTGAAGTCCCTGGGAGTCATCACCACCGGCTTCCTGGGCACCGTCACCGACAATGGCGCGCTCAACCTCTACGACGGCAAGCTCCGCCTGATGGCGCCCGACGGTACCTACGAGGATTTCCCCTACGACCACTACACGGAATTCATCGCCGAGCACATCGAGCCTTGGAGCTACCTCAAGTTCCCCTACGCCAAGAAGTGGGGCGGTTTCTCGATGGACGAGGGCAAGCCCGTGGGCATCTATCGCACCAACACCCTGGCTCGCATCAACGTGTGCGATCACATTGACACTCCGCTGGCCCAGGCGGAGCTGGAGGAGTTCCGCCAGAAGTTCGGCCGGCCCGCCCAACTCACTCTGCTCTACCACTGGGCGCGCTTGATCGAGCTCCTCTACAATGCCGAAAACGCCATCCGCTTGCTCGACGACCCCGAGATCACCAGCCCCGAGACCCGCGTCAAGGTGACACCACGGGCGGCTCGCGGCGTCGGGTGCACCGAAGCCCCGCGCGGAACGCTCATCCATGACTATGAGACGGACGCCGACGGCATGGTGACCAACGTTAACCTGATCGTGGGGACCACCCACAACAACGCGCCTATCAACATGTCAGTCACCCAGGCCGCCAGGAGCTTGATCCACGACGGCGCCTACGATCAGGGGATCTTGAATACGGTCGAGATGTCCATCCGCGCCTACGATCCCTGCTTCTCCTGCGCCACGCATCGCTTGGATGGCAAGCTCTCGGTCAAGATTGACATCGTGGGAGCGAACGGCAAAGTCCTCGACTCGTTCGCGAACTAGCACTTAGAAGGGTAGCGCGGACCTGTTCTGTAGGTCCGCGGCTTTTCCTTGCTAGGGGAGCGCAGGCATCCTGCCTGCCGTGGTCCGGTAAAGATGCAGGCAAGATGCCTGCGCTCCCTGCCTTTGACTGTTCCGAATTCGACCCCCTCACTCCTCTGGGATTTGGAATCTCAAATTTCGAATTCCGTGGGGGTCAGGGACTGGGAGGAAGGCGACGGCACAGTTTGATGTGGACTCGGCTTTACGCCGTCCGCCGCGGCGGACGAGATAAACTCTCCGCTACCACGTCAGACTGAAGAGCGAAGCGCAGCGCAGCGAAGAATCTGCTTTTGGTTGCTGCTATGCCACGCCGCAGCACAACTTGGAGGAAGGCGACGGTGCCAGACTCGGATCAAAATACACTCCCCGACTATTGCCGCAAGCCGACACTCATCCTCGGTTGCGGCAATACTCTGTTTGGAGACGACGGCTTCGGCTGCGCGGCGGTGGAGTACCTGGAAACCCACTACGCGCTGCCCGAGCACGTCTGTCTTCTGGACGTTGGGACAGGCGTTCGCAAGCTCCTGTTTACGCTCTGCTTGAGCCCGGCCCGCCCCCGGCGCCTGCTCATCGTGGATGCGCTTGACGTGGGCCGCGCTCCGGGCGAACTGTTCGAGATCTCCCCGCGGGACATTCCACCCGTCAAGTTGGACGACTTCTCGCTGCACCAGCTCCCTACCTCCAACCTGCTGCGCGAGCTCGAGGAGCAGTGCGGGGTGGAGGTACGTGTCCTCGCCTGCCAGACAGCGCCTTTGCCCGACGAGGTGCGTCCGGGCCTGTCGGAACCGGTACGTCGCGCCCTGCCCCAGGCCGCCCAACGGATCGCCACCAGCTACTTTCTCTCATACCGGGTTTCATCTGGGGAAACATGATTCTTCCTGCGGGCCAGTGGGTTCCCCTTTCGGGATACTGGGTAGCCCTTTCGGGACACCGGTCATTCCCGCGAAAGCGGGAATCCACCCCCCCCAAGCGATGGGAATGCGCCGACAATGAACTGGATTCCCGCTTTCGCGGAAATGACTGTGCTCCGAATCACACCGGCACGTTTTCCCCTGGGACGAAGGTTTATTTAATATAGTAAAATATTTCTTGAATAAAGGATAAGGGAATGTCCAGCGCCCGCACCACCGAGCTCATCAACGACTTCTTGGGAAGCACGCAGGTCTTCGCCTCTTCCGTGAACGACGTCGTCGAAAAGCGCTTGCTGCGCGAGGTCGGGCCCCGGCAGCTCACCTTCTCCCAGTTCAAGCTGCTCAAACTGGTGGCGCTAACGGATGCGCAAACGATCGGCGACGTGGCGGCATTTCTCGGCGTAAGCAACGCGGCCGCCAGCAAGGCCGTGGACAAGCTCGTCCGGCAGGGCCTGCTGCTTCGCAATGAAGCCCAGAGGGACCGCCGCGCCGTTCAACTTTCCCTCACCGCCTCCAGCCGCGGGGTGCTGGCCGCCTACGATGTGGCGAGGGACCGGAAGCTCGCCAGCGTCTTCCGCCAGTTCTCGCCGCAAGACCTGCGCCGCACCGCCGACTTGCTGGATCGCCTTTCGGCCGGTATTGTGGACCACACGGCCCAGGCGGAGGAACTCTGCCTGCAGTGCGGCATCTATTACCGCAAGAAGTGCTTGGTGAGGCAACTGGTCCGCCGCCGCTGTTTCTACCACCGGCGTCAGAACCGCGAAGACGTCCCGGCCGCTCCGCGGGGCCGCGCGGGGTTTGGTTCCCGCATATTCCCTTGATAACGAGCGCTTCGCCGTGCTCTCCTCTCATTCGAGTCTTGATACCGTCATCGGAGACAGGCAATGAAGACTCTCTTTCTCGCACTCAGATCCGTTGTCTACATGAGCGGCTTTTTGCTTTTGTTTGGCTGGATTGCGCTGCTGGTGCGAACCCTTGACCGGAGTTTTGGAGTCTCCCTGTCGGCTGCGACCCAAATCCCCGGCGCTATCTCGATGGTCGTCGGAGCAACTCTTGTGCTCGCGTGCGCGGGCGTTTTCATTTCCAGAGGACGAGGAACACCCGCCATTTTTGATGCTCCGCGAGCATTCGTCGCCATCGGCCCCTACAAGTTCGTTCGCAACCCGATGTATATCGGAGGGCTGATGCTCCTCATCGGCTTCGGCCTCTACGAGCGTTCGATTTCGATTCTGCTCCTGACTTTGCCACTCTTTCTTCTCCTTCATTTGTTCGTCCTCCTATACGAAGAACCTACCCTGACACGGAAATTTGGGAGTTCTTACCAGGAGTACTGTAGAGCCGTGCGCAGGTGGATTCCGCGGCTGACGCGCTCATGTTGCCCCCAATTATCGACCGGCAGGCTCAAAGTTGCCACGCCCCTTGCAAGCGGTGTCGTGGTGCGTCCAGCATACGTCAACGTTACTAGGCTACTACATTTCCAGGCGCGTGTCAAGGGCCAAATTTCAGGAGGGCTTTCTCCATTTTTCCGTTGGTGGGGTTCGATTCACCTTCTTCGACGCGGTATCGCGTGAGCGGGACTTCTTTTCCGATGTTGAGCGCCGACCTAGGCCGCAGGGCGTCTAGTGACCCTGTTAGATGCCTGTCTCTCTCTTTCGTCCGCGCAAGGCGGCCAAAGCCTCAGCTACTTCGCGACCTTTGGCCTCGATGAGGTCAAGCAACTCCCCAGGTGTGCGTGTATCTTCTTGGCTCTTGGCGTTGGGGTTGACGGCTTTCAGGTCGAAGTTCTTTGCCTCGATCTCGGCGCGGGTGTTAGTCCAGCTTCTCTCGCTGTCCGCGCGGGAGGGCAGCAAGCGGAAGAAGTCTTGGAACTTCTCGAGTGTGAACGGTGTCTTTTTGCCGACCTTGATGTCTGATAGGTCGTAGTACCAAACCTTTTCGGTGGGCTGGCCTTTGGTGAAAAACAGCAGATTCGTTTTCACGCCCGCGCCTGCTGCCGTAAACACACCACCCGGAAGGCTGACGATGCACCAGAGGTCGCAGTCGTCCAGCAGCTTACGCTTGGTCTGGACGAAGGCCGTCTCATTGGTGCGGAACAGCACGCCCTCATCCAACACGATCCCGCAGCGCCCACCCGGCTTTAGGCTGTCGATTACATGTTGAAGAAAGAGCACCTGGGTCGCGCCGGTCTTGTAGGCAAAGCGTGTCTGGGCCTCCTTACCTTCTTTGCCGCCGAAGGGTGGATTCATCAGCACTACGTCATAGAGCGCCGGAGCGCCCGTGAACAAGCCGCCATACGTCTCGGCGCCGGTCAGAGTGTTGCCGTGCCAGACGTGCGGCTCATCCATCCCGTGCAGCACGAGGTTGGCAAGTGCGATGGGGTAGATGGCGTTGTCCTTTTCACGCCCATAGAACGTCCGCACCTTAAGAGTTTCAAGCTGGTCGGGCGAAGTGATGTTCCGATTGTCCGGCCCGGCCATGTGTTCAAACGACTGCGCCAGAAAGCCGCCCGTACCGCAGCCGGGGTCATAAACCGTTTCGCCGACCTTGGGATCAATCACCCGCACCATGGCGCGGATGATTTCGCGCGGGGTGAAGAACTGCCCGCCGTCGTTGCCTTTCTCTCCCATTTTGAGCAGCAAGCCTTCATAGACCTGCGACAGAGTGAAGACGTGGGTGGTGTCCACGTTTTCACCGGTAATCTCGTGGACCTTGTCGAGAATGTCCAAAAGGTTCCGCTCGGTATCGATGCGAGTGCGGTCAATGCCGGAGAAGATTTCCGAAATAACTTTTTGCCGGGCGGTAGCGTTCGGGCGCTCCTTCAGTTTCTTGAGGTGGGGAATCAATTCTCCATCCACAAAGCCCTTGAATGCGCCGAGCGTGCCGCCTGCAAGTTGTTGGCGCTTGGGTCCACCCGGCGCTGCCCAATCCTGCCAGCGGTAAGGTGCTTCGAGCGACTGCATGAGTTCTGCGCCGACGGCCTCGGCGCGTTCGGCATCCTTGGCTTCCTGCTCGTCCAGAATGCGGAGAAAGAGAATCCAGGTGAGTTCCGGGACGTATTGCAGCGCCCCCGCACAATTCGAGCGCCGCATGATGTCGCAGATCGACTTGATGGCGGCATTCAGCGATTGCTGGCTGCCGAAGGCTTTTCCGTTGTTGTTCGCGTTCTTTGAAGGTCGGGCCACGAGGGGCTACACCGCAAGGCGCAAGTCTGCCGTCACTGGCAACTGGAACAGGTCACCGCGCAGAAGCCGGGTGGAAAAAAACATGACTTCCAGGTTCTCGATCTCGCCGGTAGATGGGTTCAGCCGGGCGACCACATCGTCGCCCAGTTCCTCAGATTCCTGGTCGGCGTAAGGCGGACATTTATCGATATGCAAGATGTCGGCCTCACGGTCGTACTTGAAGGTCAATTTCGCTTCCATTCTGCGACTCCTTCGGCAAGTTTCCTTGCCAAGTACGCGGTCACCACCCAGTGTCGTCCTGAGGGCTCGCTCAATACAACGACCACCAGGTGCTTCCCACCCCTTATGTTATCAAACCAGCGCGAGAAAAGGCGGGCATTCGCAAGCCGGGCGCTCCTGCGCACCTGGTCTGGGTCCGCGAGCGTCTGCCTTAACTGGCCGCGATACGCTGGAAGCAGGTCAGGATGGCGCTCCCTGATGTGCTGCTCGCGCTCTTCGGTCAACTCGACGTCGCCGCCGAGGTAAGGACAGCTCAGTAGCGCCATTATAACGCTCCGTTGAAGGCCCGGCGCAAGAGGGCAGCGGGCAGTTTGTTGATGGCGTCCAGTTCTTCCTCGGTGGCCTTGCCCACCCGCTCTGCCGAGGCCATGTGTTCACTCAACATCGCCGCGATGCGTTGTTGCTCGGGGACAGTGGGCACCCGGATAGGCAACCGCTGTAAGCGGACCGCAGGAAGGTGCGCGATTGTTGTCTTCGCGTGGGATTCAAGGAATTCTTGTTGAAGGGCTCCCATCCACAGGCGATACATTACGAAATGTGGGTCAACCGCGTTACCAATTGGCCGGAGACGGTGAATCGCCTTCTGATATAGACATGATGGAATTTGACCCTCCCAAACCGCTGCTCGCCCGGGTTCGCCTCCTTCGCACACAAGGAGGTCGCCAGATCTGAGGGCGAATTTCCTCTCCTGATCTTCTGTGAAGTCCATTCGAGCAATGTCGGCAAGATCAAATTTTCCCCACTGCACGTTTGCGTTACGTAGGTATGGGCGAGGACGAAGGCCGATCCTACTTGCGGGGGAGAGCATTTTTCCAAGCTGAATGTCGCACAACATTCCCAACCGGCTCGTCGGCCACTGTTGGGCCTCGGGGCTAGTGAAGGCAGCGCGGAGGTAGGTGGGAGGGAGGGCTTTGGCGGCTTCGACCTGGGTTTCGGCGGCGGCCCGCGCCCGCTCCACCGCCGCCATCTGTTCATTCAGGATCGCCGCAATTCGCTTTTGCTCATCCAGCGATGGCAGGGGAAACATGATGTTGCGGACCAGCTTAAGGTTTAGGCCGGTACGCTCATTGTCACCCGTCAGCCTTCGAATATTCTCGTACTGACTTACCAATGCGAAGTGGATGATTTCGGGAATCGCTTCGTTGCTGGGTAGAATAGCTGCGACTGACTGGCTGCAAGCGCTGGATACTCTCAGGATCGCCGAAGTCCCTCGCGTCTTACCTTGGCCTGACATCGCCAGCATTACGCTTCCTATTGGGTGGAGTCTAGCGTTTGAATTAGTTAGCCCTAATTCGCTTATTCGATTTGGCACTTCATGAATCCACGTCCCTTTGATGTCCCCTGATTTGAGCCAAGGAATGTTCCCGCCGTAGAATTCTGGATGACCAGTGGCAGGCGTTCCTCCCGTGGACACCTCGCATATTTCTCCAATCCGCACCCAGCGCCAACCTTGAGGCAGTTTGGTGCCCCCACTAACTGGTGCAACGCTCTCCGCTGAGACGGTGCTCACCGCGCCCCCTTGCTTGCGTTGCACCGGTGATGCATGGGCTGTGCGTTCTTCAGGCTGGTCTTACCTCCTCTTGTGTATGCGATGATATGATCTACCGTGAAATCTTCCCATTTCAGCGGCCTGTGGCACTTTGCGCATAGTAGCTTCTCATCACCATTCCAGATGATTCGCCTTTGCTCGGCTGTAAACACCCTCTTTTCGTCTTTCCTTTCAAAAAGGGACCAAAGCAAGTTGTGCAAGATTTCTCGACGCCTCTCCCGATTGGCGCTGCTGTCAGTGTCGCCTTGCACGGTCAGAAGGTAATCCGAGTATAGGCGTTGGGCTGGCTTTGCTGTCACTGCCTTCCGAAGCTGGTCACGCAGTTGATCGACACCGGTGGAAAGCTTTCGCAACAGTACATATGCAATCCTGCTCCGCTTTTTGTCTTTCAGGACGAAACCTTCGGTATTCATCTCCCACACGAAGAGGAACAGTGTGTAAAACTCGGCACTGTTATGGAAACGGGTTTGGCGAAGTTCGGGAAACATTCTCTTAACAAGGTTCATGGTGGTGATGAATTCTCGCGACAACCTTGAAAGCGTGTTCCCGTTGATATCTTCATTGCTAATAGCCCGATCAAGCGCGGTCTTCTTGTTTATGGGTCCGCCCTTGTGGATTGACATGAGGAGCTCAGCGAAGAGTTCTGTTCCTTTCATGCGGTCTATCTGGGCTGGAGAAAGAATTTTCTCGTGTCTCAGGTATTTATGGAATCTTCCAACTAGCCACTCTGCTTCCATTAAGAAGGGGCTCCTATAGTATTTTGCGTGGCGCTTCTCCCCAGACGTGAGCCGCTTGCCAGTGGAGTTAATGCGAACGAAAAGGTCGATTATTTGGTTTAACTCGCCGGTGACCTCGACTGTCTGAATTTTGTAGGCATCGAACGCAGCTTTCAAATTGGGAAACCGCTTTCGGAGGGTCGGCCAGCCGTACCAACCGGACTTACCGTCTAGGTCAAGTTTCGCTTCAAACCCGGCTCGTTTGAAGCGCCCCAGCTTTGTAAACATGAAGATCGTTTCAAGCCTCTGCTTACCGTCAATCACGTCATAGATGAGTCGGCCCCTCGGTGCGCGTTTGTATAGAAATATGCCCGGAATCGGGTAGGCAGCAAAAATGGATTGAATCAATCGGCGACGGTCATTCAGAGCCCAGACGGATTTCCTTTGAAATCCCGGTTCAAGGTTGATCTGTCGATTCCGAAACATTAGTGTGAGCGAATTGATGGTTTGGGTCTCGAACGTTGGCTGTAACTCCATGATCGTGTCCTCTCGCCCCTTCTGGGCTAAGCGGCGAAAATCCTTTCCTTGGTCTCGCGCATGCCATCGGCGCGATTGCCGATCACTCGTAGCGCGGCCCGTCCCGCAGCCGCACCCAGCGCCAGCCCTCGGGTAGTTTTCGTTTCTCTTCCATGATTCTCAGACGGAAAGCCCCAGCAACGCGCGCAACCTCGCGCGCAGTCGGGTAGCGATATCGAGTGACTCCGTGGCGTCTTCGCGGTCCGCTGACTCTCCCGGATAGCGGAAATCAACCGAAGCGCGGGTCAAAAAGCGCAGCTCCTGTACGGGCCAGGACCACAGTGCGCACACCGCGGCAAGCAAACGGTCCAGTTCCGTCAAATCGTGGGTTCGCGGGGGGACGATGCCAAGGTGAATCAGCAACGCCTTCATCAATTTCTCAACGCACTGTTGGGCGTGAAAACAAACCGCGTCGAAGTTGGGAGACTCGGCCGCCCTAAGTTCGCGAGTCGCGGTCGAGAAGTCGGCTTCAGCCTTGGTCGTCCACTCTTTAACCGCGCCGTTCATAGAGCACCTTTCCGTGGTCCAGGGCCTCCCGAATCAAGGGGTCGCCCTCCTCGTAGCGCCGGGCTGTATCCTCCGGACGTCGCGCCACAAGATCAACCGAGAAATCAGGGTCAACGCGGTTCAGGATTTCCAGGGACTTCCGAAAGCCTTTGCCATCAAAAGCCAGCACCACCAGGAGGTCCACGTCGGAGTCCGGTCGCGGCGCCCCGTAGGCGTAGGAACCAAAAAGGATGATTCGCTCCGGCTGGAACTCCCGAGCAATCCTTTCGCCCAGGTCAACGATCTTTTTCTCGTCAATCATCTGCTTCTTCCCACCGATTTAACCTGCCGCATAGGGGCGCTGAATTAGGCGGTCTCCCTGTGCTTATAAATGTCATCAAGAAATTCGTCGATGTCCTCGTCCTCTGGAAACCCACCGGCCAAAACATTGATGTCCTCAAGCGGCTTAACGCCTTGAAGGCGCGCCAGATCCTGAAAAGAATGCGGCGCCAGGAAGGCGGCTGCGCCCATGACGAGCGGGTCGAGCGGCTCGATTTTGTTGATATGGACGAATGCGACTCTCCTCATGTAAGGGTCTAGTGACGCCTTTCTCCTAGCCATATCCTACACTAAAGCCGAAATCCTTATACATTATGCCGCAAATATTCTTTCCTTGGTTTCGCGCAAGACATCGGCGGGATTGCCAATGACCCGCAATGCGGCCAAGCCGCCCGCCGCCCGTACATCGGACATCTCAAAGACGTGCGGGTTTTCGAGTGCATCGGTTCCGCCGTGGGCAAACTGCGATGCCAGTCTTTTAAGCGTTTCCGAAGTCGCCGGGGGCAGAGTTTTCAGCCAGTCCGCGTGCTTATAGCCGAACGCATCGGCGCGTTCAGCAGACGTGCGCGGGTTCAAGCCATAAGCCAGTTCTCCCAGCACATCGTAGAGGTCGTAATCGGTCATGTCCTCTAGCGCCCGCACCAAGAAGGCCGATCTTCCGCCGTCAGGAAGTTGGCCCAACATCTCGCGACGGTCTTGCGGGGTGATCCATCGGGTGCGGAACGCCTCAAGCGTCGGCGCCTCCTCCACGAGGTTAGCGGCGAGCCTTTGTTTGTATTCCTCTACCGTTACCGGCATAGCCCGGCCATCCACGTTGGTCACAATGTATCGCCCCGCGTCGGTCACATGAACCTCAAAACCTTCCACCTGTATGGTCGGCTCGGGCGGTGGAGGCGGCGGCCCGTTTCGTGGTTTGCGTGGAGTCACGATCTTGCTCACGAATGCTTGCCCGAAGAGCCGCGTCGCGTCGGTGTAATCGTAGACCCGGAACATGAGCTTGTTTGTGGCCGGGTCAAGGCGGTTGCCGCGTCCCACCATCTGATAAAAGGCAATGGGCGAACGCACGTACTTGAAGAAAACAATATTGCGGACTACCGGAACATCCACGCCCGTGGTGAGTAACTCCACGGTTGTGGCAATGAAGTGGTGGCGCGAGCCGCCCCGCAGGTCGGCGATGTAGCTCGCGCCACCGACTGAGGCGGTACACTTAAAGGCGTAATTTTGAACAGGCGTCCTCCCATTCTCCTTGCACCATGCGGCATAAAGGTTGTTCATGGCGATGGCGACATCATCCGCATGGCGGTCGCGCACGCAGAAGATTATGGTCTTCTGCTCGGGGCCGCCTGTTTCGAGCAAATACTTGAAGAGGTCTTGCGTCATGGCGAGCACGCGATCTGGAAGGAGGATGGCGTCCTCGAATTCGGTTTTGTCGTAAAGCTCCTGCAACTGCTCGCGCGTGATAGGTTGGCCGGTGTTGGCGTCCACAGGGTTGCGGGCGAGGATGTCGTCAATGGTGATGCCGGTTTCGTCCAGGTTCACGCGCCCCTTCTGGATTTCGCACGCGGGGAGGTAACCATCCTCAATGCCCTGGCTCATGTCGTATTCGTAGACGGGCTCGCCGAAGTGTCGGATATTGTCGGCGGTAATTTCCCGGTCCGCTTGGGCCTCCTTCGTCTTTTCGCTCACTTCCAGATGACGCGGGGTGGCAGTGAGGCCAACTTGCACCGCGTTGGGGTTGCGAGTGAGAACCTGTGACCACTTGCCCCATGCTGAGCGGTGGCACTCGTCAATTACAATGTGGCTGAAGTAGTCTGGCGGGTAGTAGGTGGTGAGGAAGTTCGCCGTCCCTTCCTCTGTATCAACATCGAGCGTTTGGTACGTGGCGATGTGGATTCGAGCATTTCGGGCATGGTTCCTTCCGTCGGGGTCTTTGTAAACCTCCGCCGCGTCGGTTCCAAAGGCGTTCTGCAAGGCCCCCAAAGCCTGGGTGCGTAGCTCGTCGCGATCACAGACGAAGAGCGCCCGGCGTAGCTTGCCAGCGTCGGCAATCTTCCTGAGAATCTGGACCGCGATGAACGTCTTACCCGAGCCGGTGGCGAGCGAAAGCAAAGCGCGTTTGGGTTGCCCCGTTTTCTCGCATCGCGCGACCTTTTCAAGAACCGCGCGGATGGCGGCATCCTGATAGTAACGCCGCGTTGCCTCTCCTCCCGGATACCGGGCGAGTAATGGCGCGGCCGCGGGATCTGCCAGTGAGAATCCCACCGTGCCTTCGTACCGTGCGCGCAAATCAGCGGGGCATGGGAAATCAGAAAGCGGGCGCGCCTTCGAGGTTATGCCGGTGTTACGGTCGAACTCGACAAATAGATGCCCATTTGTCGAAAAGACAAAGGGAACATTCATTCTCTTGCAGGAAGCATAGAGCTTGGCTTGCTCTAGGCCATGAGTGGGTGGAAGGCTCTCCGCCTTGGCCTCGATGAGCGCCACGGCGACGCGCTGTGTATCCGGGTTGACCTTGATGCGTAGGGTGTAATCCACCCGGCCTTTGGCTTGCTTGCGGGGCTTTCCGTCAATGATCTCGATGGCCCCGGCGGTCTCTTCGCGGCGGATAAGGTCTTCCGTCCAACCACGGGCGTGAATAGCCGGGTCGATGAGCTTGGCGCGAGTGTCAGACTCGTTGAGCGGCATTCAATTGGTGACCAACTTTTACTGCAATTAACCGCATTAGTCAACCTCCAAGCCTCGAAAGTAAGCGTACCGCAGACGTTTGTTGTTGATTCCGCGGATTTTCGCCCACCGGCGCTCGCCGGCTCGGTTTACTATTGCCCGCGTATGGCGTGGCGCGTAGATCGATCGCATGCCCGGGTTGCGGCGCCCGTTCCTTTATGACGCCCCCTTCTTCGTGAGCGTGAATTTGCATCGATCGAGGCGCAAGCTGGAGGAACGCGACTTCGGGCGCCACAGTAGCGCTGACCCCGCAAGGCGGGGTCTGCACCCGATGAGATTGCACAAATGCCGACCTGAAGGTCGGCGCTACGCTTGCTTGGCGCGCCGCGCTGGCGGGTTCACTGTTTCAGATATTTGTCGTACCACGCCAGGAGGCGGGTGAGCACGTCCACCTGGTGCGCGCGCTCTTGGAAGCCGTGGTGCTCGCGCGGATAGGTGACCATCTCAGCCGGAACGCCCAGCATACGCAGGCCGTTATAAAACTCCCATCCCTGGCTGGTAGGGACGCGCTCATCCGCCTGACCATGCAGAATCAGCGAAGGTGTCTTGCAGTTTTTCAAGAAGCTCATAGCCGAGTGCTGGTCGTAGTCGGCGCGCCGAGTGAAGGGAAGATCCAGGAAGTAGTTGCGCAGAAAACTTGGCGTGATATCGGTGGTGCCGTCAAAGCTGAAGAGATTGGTCACAGCGGCCCCTGCCACCGCCGCTTTGAAGCGGTTGGTCTGGGTGACCGCCCAGGAAGTCATGAACCCCCCGTAGCTCCACCCGCCGATGCCCAGGCGATTGGGGTCGGCGATCTTCTGGGCAATCAAGTAGTCCACTCCATCCATGATGTCGCGGAAGTCCCCACCGCCCCAGTCGTCGCGATTCGCTTCTGCAAACTTCCAACCCTGCCCGGTGGAGCCACGCGGATTGGGGAGGAAAACGACGTAGCCGTTCGAGGCGAGCAACTGCGCCCACTCGTGCCACGAACCCAACCAGCCACTCCACCACGCCCACTCGGGGCCGCCGTGAACTTCCACGATGGTGGGATACGTTTGACCTGGCTTGAAATCCGGCGGCGTCACTAATACACCATAGATGGTGGTGCCGTCTTTCTGATTTTTCCAACTGATATCCTTCACCGCGCCCAGCCGCCAATTCTTGGCCTGGGGATTCAAATCAGTCAGCCTTCCGGGCGTGCCGCCGGTCGTGTAGGCCCAGACCTCCGGCGGGGAATCCGCAGCCCCGCGCGTGTAGGCAAGAGTCCGCCCGTCCAAACTGCTGGTGAAATCTGACGCCGGCAAAGCCGTCTCGGCGGGGATTTCGGTAACCGAGCCGTCCGAAGAATCCACGCGCAGCAACTGATCGTGAGTCCGCTGATTGAATTCCGCCACCAGATGCTTTGAATCCGCCTCCCATTGGAAGTCGCGCACGGTCGCTGGGTAGTCCTTGAGCATCGGCCGCGTAGGGCCACCGGCAGCCGGGACTACAGCCAGCCAGGAGGCAATCCGGTTGGGCGAATACTCTTGAAAGGCAATTGTTTGTCCGTCGGGCGACCACCGCGCGTCTCCCGCAAAGTCCTCGCTGAGGCTACGCACGATTTCGCCTGTAAGCCGGCGCACTACAACGAGCCGCGCATGCCAGTAATTATCGTCGTTGCGAGGCGTGGGAGAAGCGCTCACCGCAAGTTCGGCGCCGTCCGCGGACCAATCGAATCCGCTGATGTTCAGGTCCTGCTTGGTCACTTGCTCCGCCTTGCGGTCGGTCAGCGTCAAAACCCAAAGCCGCGCGAATTTGTAATGGTGATCCACGAAGTTCTCGTCATAGCCTTCCTTATGGGCTTTCTGCTCGGCTTCCGTGTCAGGGTCGAGGACTGTGAAGGCAATCATTTTCCCATCGCGGGACCATCGGAGGTCTGTGACGCCGCCCTTAAGGTTCGTGAGCTGCTCCGCTTCGCCGCCATCGGTGCGCATCAAGTAGACTTGGTTTTTCGCCTCTTTCTCTTCTCCTACGGGCTCGCCACGGTCCGAGAGAAACGCCAGGTAACGGCCGTCCGGGGACCAGCGCGGGTGCGTATCACTCTTCGGACTCGCGGCGAACGATCGGGCAGGCTGGCTGCC
>Ga0074046_10002874_pt1 | contig 14660 bp, 12 predicted proteins | sample BogForMeECP23OM3_FD_94441 | JGI IMG/M metagenome (GOLD analysis project Ga0074046, IMG submission 94441) | Bog forest soil microbial communities from Calvert Island, British Columbia, Canada - Bog Forest MetaG ECP23OM3 | ecosystem: Environmental > Terrestrial > Soil > Wetlands ...
AACATCGCGCTCTCCACGCTCGAAAACTTCAGCCTGCCCGGCGATGTCTCCGCCTCGAAGCGCTATTGGAAAGAAGACATCATCGAACCGGAAGTCGAGGTTTAGACACAGGGGATGATCTCCATCAGCGACCGGCCCGGCACGGGCTACCGCATCAAGCCAGACCTGATTGAGAAGTTGACGGTAAAGAAAGAAACCCTGCGCGCAAAGTAAACTCGGGTGCCCCATCCTTGTCGCGTTCTTTGCGACAGGGTGGGGATGTTGACTTTTGCGGTCCGACGTTTCCGAATCCTACTTCGGTACCGCCTTCGGTATGGCCGCCATCTTGCCGCGAAGGCGTTTTTCCTGGTCGGCGCTCCAGTACTTGCAATCCAGACGGATGAAGACGGACGTATAGGGAATCGTCATGGTCGTCTTCAGCACCAGCACGTGGAACGTTTTTCCAGCTTCGTCGAGGTTGGAAATAATCTTCTCATGCGGCAACTGCTCGACTGGATAGTCTTCGAGCAGGTGGCCGATGTCCGAGCGGTAGGCAGAAACGCCCGGCGCGTCGTCTTCGGAGACGAAGGGCAATTCGGCGTCCATGAATACCACGGGGCGCACTTGAATTGAGTGATTGATCGCCGCGACTACGGCGCGCACCACCTCAAGCTGCGTGGCGTTGGTTTCGATCGTCTCGATTCCGGGCGAAGTTTGCAGCGGGTAAGCCGAGTCAACGATGAGAATCCAGTTGCGGTGGCCGAGGAGCGGCATCCTATCGGCCAAACGTGCATTCCAGTCTGGTGAAGACGTCTGTGCCGGCAGTGAAGCTGAAAGTAGAGTCATCGCAAGAATAGTCTTAAGCATGAGAGCCGAATGGATATACGCACATGTTGTATCGAATCTAAAGTGGCAGCGCAATAGCAGATCTCGGGCGTGCCGCGGATCGACTCTCCGGGAGCGACCGGCCTGCCGTACGTCCTTGTTGAAGGATCAGGGCGTATGGCCGTTGCGTGCCAGCTTCTCCTCCTCGGCTTTCAACAATTCCACGCCCCGGGCAAACGGCAGGTTGTCAGGCACGCGCCGGAAATCGCTGAAAACCTCGTCCGACACCATGGTGAGGGTCTTGAACAGCAGGATTTTTCCCGTGATGTCTAACTTCATCTCAGTAATATCCCAAGTGCCATCGCCCAGATCTCCTTGCTTTACGACGAAGTGTCCGCCCTTATCGAGACGGCCCAGAATTCCCCAGGCGAAGGTAATGTCCTTGAACAGCGTGCCGTCAATCTGCGCGATGCGTCGCCGCTCCAGATCAATCAGAAGATATCCCTGCATCCCCTCAAGCACTTGCTCCACGCGCGACGGCGGCGAGTAAGCCGGATTGGGGATAAAGTTCACCCGCACGAATCCGCTGCCCGCTCCGCTCAGCGCCGGTGTCGTGCCCGCCGTGTCCGCATACACGTAGTGAAAGGCGTCGGGCAGCGCTTTCACGATGCGCAGCGTCTGCTCCGCGTCTTTTTTTTCCTGCGCTTGTTTCTTGCGAAGTTGCTCGGGATTTCCCATCAACCAGGCCAGATGATTCATCTCGCCCTGGCGCTGTTGCGGAGTCAGCGGTTCATCGTTGATGGCCAGCAGCATTCCCGCCATGGCGTCGTTGGTCTCGACGTACAGCTTGGTCTGCGATCCCTTGGGGGTCTGCTTGCGCGACCGGAACATGTGCTTAACGGTCGTTTCGTTGGCGGCCGCCGCTTCGTTCGCTACCGTAAGCCGCACCAGTTCGCCGGGAGACATTTCGGGCGGCTTCGCGGTCTGAGCCATAGCCATAGCCGCTGTGAGCAACAAAACCGACTCTGCTCTGGCTAGCCGTACACCCCGCCGTCTCTGGCCTGCACGGTGCATTCCTACATCAGTGTAACAACGATCAGGCTGACAATCCGTTGTTTGTGACCCAGCGCAGCGCAGCCGCCCGGGAGCATTCTTCGCCAGTTTTGTCGTGCTGTACTTCCTCCCTTGCCGCCTGCGCGCGCGGTTGGGTATAGTCGTGGGTAGCGACGCAACCGTCCGGTACCTGCCTTACCAGTTTCGTGGGCGTGCGGTATCCCGCTTCCTAAAGGAGAAGATCCATGAGTGCTCCGTTGTCGGCAGATTTGGCGCAGATTGGTAAATCCGTAGTCATTAAAGGCGAGTTGTCTGGCAGTGAAGATCTTTACGTGGACGGACAGGTCGAAGGCAGTATCGCCCTGAAGAACAACAGCTTGACCGTCGGGCCCAATGGCCAGGTCAAGGCTTCGGTCGAGTCCAAGGTCATTGTGGTGCAGGGCAAGCTCGAAGGCAACGTGCTGGCCAGCGACCGCGTCGAACTCAGAAAATCGGCCGTGGTCACCGGTGACATCACCACGCAACGGATCTCCATTGAGGAAGGTGCCTACCTGAAGGGCAAGGTGGACATTCAGGGCAAGGCGGAGAAGGCCGCAGGAAAGTAACCCCTTACTCGTTGGCCGAGCAAGTTAAAGTGATGGCGTCGACGGCGCATAATTTCATGAAGCTCTTTCGCGGCTCATCGCGCGGGACGGAGGCGTCACCGCCCGTCCCTCAAAACCTGACCCGCCGTTCCAGCGGGCTGGCCGAGCTTTCGCGCCTCTGGGACTCTGAATCGCCGCTGTGCGTACTCGATCTTGGTTCCACTTCGCCCGCCAACATCCGCTTCTTCACCGAGCTCGGCCACAAGATTTACAGCGAAGACCTGCTGGTCGCTTCGACCGAACCCGGCCTCGTGACCAAAGACGAGGAGGGCAAGATCGTCCTCGATAGCCGCCAGTTCCTGGCCGACAACCTGCTCTATCCGGCCGCGCACTTCGACGTTGTGTTGTGCTGGAACCTGCCCGATTATCTCGACGAAAGCCTGGTCCGCCCGGTCATGGGACGGCTATGGTCTGTGCTGAAGCCCGGCGGCATGCTGCTCGCGTTTTTTCACACCAAGGACGCCGGCCCCGACTCGCCCTGCTTCCGCTTTCATATTGTCGGAAAAGACACGCTCGAAACGCAGCGCATCGTGCTGAAGCGGGAAGCCCGCCGTGGTCCCACCGGCGCCATTCACACCGCCATCACCGACGGATTCCGCCTGCAGCGCGTCTTCAACAACCGCCACATTGAAACCCTGTTCCGGGACTTCGCCTCCATCAAGTTTTTCCTGGCACGGGACAATATGAGGGAAGTGCTGGTGGTGCGGTAAGCCTCGATTGTTGATTGATGATTTTTGATTGTTGATTGAAAGCCATACAACGCTGTGGTTCTTGAGTTTTTCAATCAACAATCAACAATCATCAATTGTTCTTCTTCCAGACAATTACTCCCATGCGAAACAGATAATGCTGCGAGAGTTCGACCTTCCGGGGCTCCGCGTCTGACGACAAAATCTGCTGCATCTCCTCCGGAACATATGCTCTCCGCACCGACGCTACTCCGTCCACTCGCGACACATAACTCCGCATCAGCGGAAAGCCTGCATATACCAACGCCAGATGCAAAGGATGCCGGATCAGATCGTTGATCAGAACTGCGCAACGGCTCACGCGCAGCGCTTCGCCGACAAAACGCGCCAACTCCGCAGGCTCCAGATGATGCGCGAACAGGCTGCTGCTGACTAGATCAAATGCTCGGTCCGGGAAGGGAAGCGCGAGCGCGTCGGCCACCACAGAGCGATTTCCGGGCAAGAGATGCGAGTGCGCACGATCGAGGAGACTTACGTCCAGCGTGATGCCCTTTCGCGCCAGTTGCCACGCCGCAACCTTGGGCACCTCGCCGAATCCCGCGGCCACTTCCAGCAGAGAGAAGTGATTCTTTCGGGTTGCGGCGGCGACTCGCTCAATCAACCTGCGTGTAGTGGCCACGCCGCCGAACCAGCGATTAATGCGGCTCAGATCGCGCAGCGACTTCCCAACCTCTCGAGGAGGGCAATCGGCCGAGTCGAGGATTTCCGGGGTGATAACGCGCTGCATGGTGGGAATGCATTCACAACGTCGTTAATCTGACGCAACCACAACGTTTGTCATTCCGAGCGGAGCGAGGAATCTGCTGTTGGCTGAAAAAAAGCAGGTTCCTCGCGCCACAACCCGGCGCTCGGAATGACAAGAACCCTGAGAAAGCTAACCCCTCAAACTTCCGCTAACTCTTCTTCCAGCAGTTGCTTGTTGTAGAGATCGCTGTAGTATCCGTTCAAAGCCAGCAGTTCGTCGTGAGTGCCCAGTTCGACGATGCGCCCGCTGTGCAGGACGGCGATGCGGTCGGCGTTGCGGACGGTGGAGACGCGGTGGGAAATGAAAATCGTGGTGCGCCCCCGCATCACATCGCGCAGGTGATTGAGAATCTTGTCCTCGGTCTGCGTATCCACGCTGGAAAGCGCGTCGTCGAGAATCAGAATCCGCGGATTGCGAATCAGCGCGCGGGCGATGGAAGTGCGCTGCTTCTGCCCGCCGGAGAGCGTGATGCCGCGCTCACCGACCAGCGTCTCGTAGCCTTCGGGGAAGCTCTCGATGTCGGCGGCGATATTCGCGGCTGCGGCAGCGTCATGAATTTCGGCGTCGGTGGCCAAGTTCACTCCGAGCGCGATGTTCTCGCGGATGCGGTCGCTGAACAGGAACGTTTCCTGGGGTACGAATCCGATGCTCCGGCGCAGCGAGGCCAACGAGTAATCGCGAATCGGGCGCCCGTCAATCAGGACCGTTCCGGGTTCGGCGTCGTAGATGCGCGGAATCAGATTCACCAAAGTCGTCTTGCCGGACCCGGTCGGCCCGACGATGGCCAGACTACTGCCCGCCGGCACGCGCAGGTTCACGTCGTTCAGCACTCGAGTCCCGTTGTAACTGAAATTCAAACCGCGAAATTCGATCTTGCCTTCGATCTCGTGATCCTCGGCGCCCGGTTCGTCCTTGATCTCGGGCTGCTCCTGCATGATTTCGTTCAGTCGTCCCAATGACGCCGTGCCACGCTGAAAAATGTTGATGACATAGCCCAGAGCGATGATCGGCCAAATGAGCTGCATCATGTAGAGAAGGAAGGAGGTGAAGTCCCCCACGTCTATGGAACCGGAGAGAGAGAGCGTGGTGGTGACGGCGGGGAGTGCCACGCCGGGAATCGAGATTCCGAGATCCGAAACCAACGCCACGTGCGTGATTCCGTTGAGGACCTCACGTCCACCCAGCCACAACACCAGCACCATGGCAACGCCGATCATCAATTCCAGAGTTGGCCACAACATCCCCATCAGGCGGACCAGCTTCAAGCTGCGCCGGATGTATTCCTTGTTGTCCCTCTCGAAACCCTGAATCTCGGCTTCCTCCTGCACGTAAGCGCGAACCAGTCGTGCACCGGAGAAATTTTCCTGCGCCCGGGCAGAAATGTCAGAAAACATGGCCTGAATCTTCTCGAAGCGATCGTGAATCTGATGGCCCCAGTACTGGATTACGATGCTCGCTACCGGCAACGGCAGAAACGTATAGAGAGTGAGCTTCGGGCTGATCGAGATCATGAAGGCAAGCGCCCCTGCCATCAATACGATCGTGTTAGCTGTGTACATGATGGCCGGTCCCAGAAGGTTGCGAACCGCGGCCAGGTCGTTTGTCGCCCGGGCCATGATGTCGCCGGTGCGGTAGCGCTGGTAGTACGAAAACGACAGGCCCTCCAACTTCTCAAAGAGGTCGTTGCGGAGATCGAACTCGATGTCCCTCGAGATGCCGATCACGATCCAGCGCGTGAGGAACTGAAACGTGCCCTTTCCTACCGCGATGGCGAGCAGGAGCAACGCATATCGCAGCAAGTGGCTGGCGTCGCCATTGCTGAGATCTTTGAATGCCCGCCCTATGACCAGCGGCATCAGAACCAGAATTCCGTTGGTCAGGAACACGCATAACGTGCCCGCCAGATAGCCCCAGCGGTAGCGTTTCAGGTAAGGCAGGAGCGGGCGCAGGCTCTTGGGTAACATGCAAGCTGTCTAGATGAAATTCTAGCAGGCGGGGTGCAAGTTTTTCAGCGGGCAGAGGGTTAGCGCGTCCCCGGCTGTCCGGACTGCGCCGGATCGGTTGGCTGGACTTCCGGTGGCTGCTCCAGGCGCAAGCGGGAGGGTAGCAAGTCGCGGCCGAAGGCAGCCAAGCTGACCGCGGCGACAACCGCGCTCCAGGCGGCGAAGAACAGCCACCCAGCATCAGACAAGAACGAGTCGCTCAACATTACGAATACCTCTGTCGGCTACGCGGGTGGGAGAATTTCCCACCCACCCTCTCGGTCAAAGCTCTCAGACCAGTCTGGTAGGAGCCGGGCTCACTGTTCCGGAGGGGCCGGCGGAGCTTCCTGCATGTGCTTCTGCATGCGAGCCTCGTGGTCGGCCTCCATCTGCTTCAACTGCGACTGCTGGTCGGCCGTCAGCAACTGAAACAGCTCGTCGTGAATGCGCGTCTCCGCCACGGTGAGATTCACCTCTACCTGCGCCTTCTGCGCCGCCAGAGTGCGAACCTTGGCTTCGTCATACGTACCTTCAGCGTACTGGCGAAGCTGTTGTTCGATCTGCCCAGACTGCTGGAACAGCGGTTTCATGGCCGGATGTTCCTTCTGCATGATGGCCTTCATCTGCGTCTTCTGGTCATCGCTCAAGTTTAGAGACCTGGCCAAGAAGCTTATCATGTGCCCGCCCATGCCGAATTCGTGGCCGGGGCCGTGCATGGGTGGAGGCGGAGGTGCGTCCGCGGCAGTCTGCGACTTGGCGATGGCTGTGCCCAGCAGGACGGCGGCGGCGGCAATCAACAAACGAAAACTAATCGATTTCATCTTTATACTCCCAGGGTTCTCTCGGATAGTTCCGGGGATTGTTGGCTTCCCTGATAGGAACACAGCTGAAGGGGAAACGACGGTAAAAAGTCAGTCAACCAGAGTAAAGTTTTGTCAAAGGCCTCAAACCTGGCAAGCGCGGTTTCCGGTCTGTAGCGTTTGACAATTCTTTACTTCTGGGCGTTTTCTCAATGGTGCACAATAGAGGAAGGAATGGAACGAATTCTGGTCATTGACGACGATGTCGAACTCTGCCATCTGGTCGGGGAGTACCTGCAGGCAGAGGGATTCACAGTCGAATGCGTGCACGAGGGTGAAAGCGGCCTGAAAAAGGCCGCGGCCGGAGAGTATTTGCTGGCCGTGCTCGATGTCATGTTGCCCGGCATCAATGGATTTGAAGTGCTGCGGCGGATTCGCGCCACATCCCGGCTGCCCGTGCTCCTGCTCACGGCGCGCGGCGAAGACGTCGATCGGATCGTCGGCCTGGAAATCGGTGCCGACGATTACCTTCCCAAGCCGTTCAATCCCCGGGAACTGGTGGCGCGTATCCGTGCCATTTTGCGACGCACGCGTGCGGATGGCAACGGTGCGCCGTCGGCGCCAGAGATTGTCCGCGTAGGCGATGTTGAACTCGATCCAGCAACCCGCGCCGTCCGCCTGGACGGCCAACCCGTTGACCTGACGTCGGTCGAGTTCAACTTGCTCGAGGTTCTCTTGCGCGAAGCGGGCCGCGTGGTGCCGCGGGAGCGGCTGGTCAACGCCGTCCTGAGCCGGAAGTTTTCGCCCTTTGACCGCAGCATTGATATGCACATCAGCAAGGTGCGCAAGAAACTGGGCGACACCGACAATGACGAACACATCAAAACGATTCGCGGAGTAGGATATATTTTTGTCCGGCCGAGAGAGAAGTCCAAGACCACTTAGGCGGCGAGTGCGGCATGAAAAGTCTCTTTCTCCGAATCTTTTTGTCGTTCTGGGTGGCCCTGGCTTTGTTCGTTGTGCTTGCCACTTTGGTGACGCTTGTCTTTCGTCCGCGCAGCTCAAGCTGGGAGGGCCTGCTCGCAACAGCCCTAAACGACTCGGTTTACAGCTACGAGCAAAACGGCAGTCGGGGCTTGCACGATTACCTGGACAACCTGGAGCACACCCAACGGGTTCGCGGGTTCCTTTTCAATGAGAACATGGAAGAGATTTCTCACCGTGGAGCGCCAGACTGGGCGGTGCGCGTCGCGGCCGGCGGACCGAGGGCACCCCGTGAAGGCTTTTTCTTCCCGGCACCACCCCCCGTTCTTCGCGACTCGCGAGCCTCCTCCGACGGACTGCACCGCTACACGCTGGTGTTGGCCCCTCCACCGGGGCCGCGATTGTTTCTCGGTCCACGTGGAATGCCACTTCCGGGCTTGATCATCCTGATCATTACCTCCGGAGTGGTCTGTTACTTCCTTTCCTGGTATCTGACCAAGCCCATCGTCCGTCTGCGGGCCGCTACTCAGCAGTTGGCGGCGGGCGACTTGACCACCCGTACCGGGGCTCCCGCCACGCAGCGCCGGGATGAAGTGGCCGGCCTGATGCGCGACTTCGACGCCATGGCTGAGCGGCTGGAGACGCTGGTCAAAGCACAGTCCCGGCTGCTGAACGACATCTCCCACGAACTGCGTTCGCCTCTGGCACGCCTGAACGTTGCCTTGGGGCTGGCGAGGCAACGCTCCGACGCAGAAAGCGGCGATATGCTGGACCGCATCGAACTGGAAGCCAGCCGCCTCAACGAACTGATCGGTCGCATTCTGACCCTCGCGCGGCTGGAAGACGGAGAACAGCCCGTGCCGCAAACCCCGGTGCCGTTCGACGAGGTGGTAGCCAGTGTGGCGGAAGACGCAGAGTTTGAAGCTCAGGCGCGGCACTGCCACGTGCGTACCGTCATTCCCGAAGGAGGTTGGGGAGTGCGTGGGAATGCCTCGCTGCTGCACAGCGCGACCGAGAACGTCATTCGCAATGCCATCCGCTACACCCAGGAGGGGACCTCGATTGAGATCGAACTGACCAGCGAGCCAAGCAGCCGGGGACCGGAGGCTGTGCTCAAAGTCAGTGACTCCGGGCCGGGCGTTCCGGAGGCGAGTCTGGAAAAGCTCTTCGAGCCGTTCTACCGGATTGATGATGCCCGTGGGCGGCTCACCGGCGGCGTCGGCTTGGGACTGGCCATTACGGAGCGCGCCGTGCGCTTCCACGGTGGCCGGGTTTCGGCTCACAATCGCCCGGAGGGCGGTTTGCGGGTAGAAATCCGACTGCCTTTGATCGCCGGCGGCCAAGAGGCTCAGCAGCCTGAGCCAGTAGCGTCGGCACAAGAAGCGTAGAAAGTCAGACCTCAGACCTCAGACCTCAGACCTCGGACCTCAGACCTCAGACTTCGGACCTCAGACTCAGACTTCGGACCTGAGAGCTCAGGGGCCGAGCGCTGACAAGATCCTCATGGCTGGGGTCCGAGGGCTGACGGCTGAGGTCCGAGGTCCGACGTCTGAGGTCCGAAGTCTGCCACCCAGGCAACTCCCGGACGCTTCCGGCGTTCCAATAGGTCGTGCCTGGAGTTTGCTCTTCCCGCCGTTTCCTGATACATAAATGGGTTGAGATTCTCCCGCTTTCTTGAGATCCCTAGGTCCCGGCCGACGGGTCGCCGGGCTGTTCTCATAAGACCCCTCATGTACAACATGGAGATCAACCAAAGAATGTCGAAACGATTCGCGTGGGTGCTCGGGGTAGTGGTACTGGTTGCGATAGGCCTGCTGGTGGCGTGCGGGACCACGTACAACTCCTCGTTCGATGGCTTGGTGCTGGTCAGCAGCCAGGGTTCAGGGCTGCTTGAGACCTTCAGTTTTAGCTTGAATAGCGGGAGCATTGCGGCCGTCAACAATCCGCCCTCGCAGACGGGCGATCTGACCTGCGTCCTGAACGGCATACCGTCGTCGATCGTCGCAGATCCGGCGGGAGCCTATGCCTACACGATCATTACTGCCAACCAGTCGGACTGTGGTTCGTCCAGTAAGGCAACTGGCATCGCAGCATTCAAGATAAAGTCCGACGGGACGATGACAGCTTCGGGCTCGGTTGTGCCGGATCCGAATCCGATGAGGCTGCTCATGGATTCGACAGGCAAGTACCTGTTTGTGGCGGAGGGATTGAAGGGTACGGTTAATTCCTACGCCATCGGCAGCGGTGGCAGCCTGACCCCCGTGCCAGGCACTTTCAACCTCACACTGCCAGCGGGGTCAGAATTCCAGACGCCGAATTTCGCAGCCGTAGCGGTTACGCCCATGGTTTTGCCCCCTCTGGTCAACGGGGTACAGCAAGCTGTCTGCTCTTCTCCCGGCAACAACCCTCCTACATCGGAATACCTTTACGCGGCGGATTCGGTGAACAATGTGGTCTGGGAATTCTCCGTGAACACCTCGACCGGCGCATTGGGAAATCCTCCGAACCGAAGCCAGGTGCCCTATTTTCCTTCCCCAACGTCGCCGCCAACGGGTCTGGCCTTGTCGGTGCCTGCGGGCGTCGCCGTGGATGCCTGCAACCGGTTCGTTTACGTATCCAACAATCTACAGAACACGGTCAGCGCTTACACCATGTGCAACGGAATGCCGACTGCGTCAGCCCAATACTGCCCGGCGACTGCGGATGGCAGCCTGGTTGCCATCACCGGTTCACCCTTCAACCTGTCCGGCGGGGCTAATGGTCCTGGACAGATGATGACTGACCCGTTCGGCAACTACCTTTACGTGTTGGATTTGCTCTCCAACCAGATCTCGACGTTCCGTATCAGCACGGTTTCAGGCAGTTTGACTGCCGACACCCCCGCGGTGGTGGCGACCGGCCTCCAGCCCACGTCTTTTGCCATCCGGAGTGACGACAACTGGCTTTTTGTAGCCAATTTCCAGTCGGCCACCCTCTCGCAATACACGATCACGCCTGCAACCGGGGCGCTGACGCCACTGCCGGTAACGACGACCGACAACTATCCCTGGGGAGTGGCAGTGAAGTAGGGCACTGGACGTCGGACCCCAGACCTCGGACCTCAGACCTCGGACCTCAGACCTCGGACCTCGGACCTCAGACCTCGGACCTCAGACCTCGGTCTATTTCGTTGCTGATCGGGGCGCCTGTCGGCTCTTAAGATGTCGGCGTTCGGAAAGACGAGGTTCCACGGAAACCTTGGCGGCTGAGGTCTGACGTCCGAGGTCTGGTGTTCTAGGTGGGCACTTTCAGAATCAAATACCCGCCCAGAAGGACGAAAATCAGGTCCGGCGACCAGGCCGCCAGCCCGGGTGGAAGCTGGCTCAGGTTCCCCATGGCCTCAAAGAGCCGCGACACCACCGTGTAGAACACCGCAATCAATACCGCAACCGCGACTCCGGTGACCGCTCCCTTCTTCTCGGCCGTAAGCGAGAAGGGAACGGCCAGCACCGCCATGATCAGCGTGATCAGGGGATAGGACAGCTTCTGGTGAAGCTGCACGCGCAGGCGTACGACATCAAATCCGCTCTGCTGCAGATCGCGAATATAGCGGCGCAGTTCTTCGTAGTTCATTTCCGTATACTGCTTCACTTCTTTCTTGAAATACGAAGGTGCCTCCGGCAGTTCAGGAAAAGTAGCTACGTCGAATGGCCGGTAGTTACCAATGGCCGAACCATTGAATGAGCGGTCCCAACCCTGCTCGTAGATCCAGCGGTTCAGATTATCGGCCCAATGCGCGCGTTCGGCGTGAATGCGGCGGGTGATGGTGAAGCTGGCCCGATCCAGCTGAAACACCGTGACGTTGCCGAACTGGTCCCGGTCGGGGTCGAGGAACTGGTAGTAGTAAATGTCGTTGTTCTGGCCGAAAATCCATTTGCGGTCGGGGCGCAAATAAGTCTGCGGAGGTTTGCCCTTGATCTGGTTGTGCAGCGCCTCCTGGCGCTTGTTGGCGCGCGGCAGATAAAACTGGTCGGCGAAGAACAGCGCCGTTGCGAGAACGGCCGCCGCCACGATAACCGGAGTGACGATACGGTAAATGCTGATTCCCGTCGCTTTGATGGCCGTGATCTCATTGGACCGATTCATCAGGCCAAACGTCACCAACACTGCCAGCAGCATCACCAGCGGAGCGACGTTGTACAGCAGATACGGCGTCACATTGAGCAAATACTCGGCGACCACTATGGCTGGAACCTGATTGCGGAGAATATCTCCCAGCAGCTCGAAGAGCGTAAACACCAGCACCAGCACCAGGAAGGTGGCCAGAATCATTCCCAGATAGATGAAGAAGTCGCGCAGCACGTAGTCATCGAGCAGGGTTGGAAAACTGGCGCTGAAGACGCGGCGTCGAGTGGCGGCGCGCTCGAAGGCATTCTCGCGCCGGTTGCGCGTCGGCGCTGCTTGAGGCAAGGCCGCATCGCGCTTCCAGAAGGGACGGAACGACGCCAGCTCAAACGGACGCCTCTCCGCCTGCCACAGCAAAAACAGCCCCAGGGCCAGAAACACCAGGTCGGCCAGCCACGCCCCAAACCATGGCCCGACAGTACCCTGCTTGGCCAGCGAGACTCCGATCAAGGAGACCACGTAATAAGCGAAGACCAGCAGGATGGTCAGCACAAATCCGCCGGACTTGCCGCTTTTCTTGGACGACAGCCCCAGCGGGATTCCGACCAGGGCAAGCACCAGGCAGGCACTGGACAAGGCGAAGCGCCGGTGAAATTCGATCAGATACCAGCGGGCCGAAACTGGCGTGGCGTGGCTCGCCTTCTCCCGCAAAGCCCATGTGTCCATGACAGCGGCTGGCTGTGACTCGTCTCCCTTGTTTTCCGTGGAGGGCAATTCGATGGGAATATCAGTCTTCAGAAACGTCGAAATCTGGTAGCGGTCGGCTTGCTTCGGATCGGTTTCGTGGGCCGAACCGTCAATCAGGTGCAGATGCAGGCGGTCCGGGCCTTCGCTCACCACGATGCCTTCCTTGGCCAGCGTGATCTTCGGATTAGCGGCGTCGCTGAGATCGGCCATGAAGACACCTTTCCACAGCGCCGCACCCTGGGCGCTCTGGACGTCCTGCACGTAAAGGACGATTTTAGGGAACCCTTCGTAAAAAACCCGGGGCTGCACCTCAAACGAGACTTGCGATCCCTTGAGCCGATCTTCCAGGCGGGCCAGCGCGGCCTGCGATCGCGGCGCGACGTAGACGCCGTTGCCCAACGCCAGAATCCACGCGGCGAGAACAAAGATCGAGAGCACGCGCAGGAAACTCCACACGCCCATACCGCTGGCGCGCATGGCAGTGATCTCGGAGTCGGCAGCCAGGCGACTCAGGCCGATCAGGATTCCCACCAGCACGCTCATGGGCAGCGTGTAGGTGAGCGCAAGCGGGACGGTGAAAAAGAAAATCTCTGCAACGCTGGGCAGCGGCGCGCTGGCGCGGACGACCAGTTCCAGGATGCGTCCCAGGTCGCGGGTGAACAGGACAAACGTGAAGATCGCCGCGCCGATCAGGGCGTGGGCGGTGACTTCACGAAGAATGTAACGGGTGAGAATCCGCATGGGGACGCGCTTCAACCGAGCATAGCATGAGGCGTGTTCCAGATCGATGACGGCAATGCGCGACGTGTGGTTCGCGAGGGCTTTATCCGCGCGAATCCGTGAGATCGGTGGCCGGGTTTCGCGGGCGTGGCCGCCCGCGCCACATCAGCTTGCTTTGAAGAACAGTGCCGCCAGCGGTGGCAAGGTCAATTTCAGCGAAAACGGACGGCCGTGAATGGGGATTTCTTCGGCCTGCGCTCCGCCGAGATTGCCGATGCCGCTGCCCGCGTATTCGCGGGCATCACTGTTGAGCAGTTCGCGCCAGTATCCGCCGTGCGGAACGCCCACGCGGTATCCGGTGCGAGGCACGGGCGTGAAGTTGAAAACTCCCAGCACGGTGTCCTGCGGGTTCTCGCTTTTACGCAGCAGGGAAATCGTGCTGGCGGCGTTGTCGTTGCAATCCACCCACTCAAATCCCGCCGGGTCGTTGTCGAGAACGTGCATGCCCGGTTCGCTGCGATAGAAGCGGTTTAATTGTTCCACCCACGCCTGCGTTCCGCGGTGAACCTGGTACTGCAACACATCCCATTCCAGGCTGGTGTCGTGCGCCCACTCCCGTACCTGGCCGAATTCGCAGCCCATAAACAGCAGTTTCTTGCCTGACTGGGCATACATGTAGCCGAACAGCAGACGCAGGTTGGCAAACCGCTGCCATTCATCCCCCGGCATCTTGCCGATCAGCGACCCTTTCCCGTGCACCACTTCATCGTGTGACAGCGGCAGAACAAAATTCTCGTGCCAGGAATACAGCATCCGGAAGGTCAGCAGGTTGTGCTGATACTTGCGGTGAATGGGATCGTTCTGGAAGTACCTCAGCGTGTCGTGCATCCAGCCCATATCCCACTTCATGCCGAAGCCCAGGCCGCCGACGTAGACCGGCTTGGAGACCATGGGCCAGGAAGTCGATTCCTCGGCCGTGGTCTGAATCTCGGGATGCTCTTTGTAGGCTTCCTGATTAAAGCGGCGCAGGAAATCGATGGCATCGAGATTCTCGCGCCCGCCGTATTTGTTCGAAATCCACTCACCCTGCTTGCGTGAGTAGTCCAGATAGAGCATGGACGCGACTGCATCCACGCGCAGGCCGTCCACGTGATATTTGTCGAGCCAGAACATGGCGCTCGACATCAGGAAGCTGCGCACTTCGGGGCGCCCGTAGTTGAAAATATGCGTCTTCCAGTCGGGATGGAAGCCCTGGCGCGAGTCGGCGTGCTCGTAGAGATGCGTGCCGTCGAAATAGGCAAGACCGTGGGCGTCGGAAGGGAAGTGCG
>Ga0074046_10002875_pt1 | contig 14656 bp, 9 predicted proteins | sample BogForMeECP23OM3_FD_94441 | JGI IMG/M metagenome (GOLD analysis project Ga0074046, IMG submission 94441) | Bog forest soil microbial communities from Calvert Island, British Columbia, Canada - Bog Forest MetaG ECP23OM3 | ecosystem: Environmental > Terrestrial > Soil > Wetlands ...
CCCGACCAATTCCTTATCGCAGAGATCCCTCGCCAAGAACGCTCGGGATTTCGCCTGCGGGCTCCCGCTTCGCTCACGCCCGCAAAACGGCTCAAGTTCAAATCTCGCCGTCCCGACCAATTCAGTGGAACTAAACTACGCCCCGGCATGCGAATACACGAAACCGGCGGCGTGAGATGCCCAGGGAACAACCCTCAGTGAACTGGCTTGACGCCAGCGGGCGGGGATTCCGCCAGTTCCTGAAGGCGATAGAACTGGTTGAGTGGCACGCGCCCCGCACCGACAGGGTAGGACTTCCTGATCGCCTCGGTAACGTATGCCTTGGCCAGGATTACAGCTTCGGCCAGCGGGCGTCCGAGTGCCAGGCTGGCGGCTAATGCCGAAGAGAAGGTGCATGCTGCACCGTAGATGTTCTCCGGCTTGATCCGGTCGCCGGCGAGAGTACGCAAGCTCGAAGAACTGTCGGCGAACACGTCAACCGGTCTTTCCAAGTGCCCCCCGGTTACCACTACCGCCCGGGCTCCCATTTCGATTAACTTACGCGCGGCTAACTTCATGTCCTCGACGTTTTCAACGTTCATTCCGATGAGAGCGGCAGCCTCTGGCAGATTGGGCGTAATCACGGTGGCTCGACTCAGCAACTGATCCCGCACGAATTCGAGGCAGCCCGCATCCATCAGGTCGATACCCCCCGTCGCGCGTACGAGAGGATCGAGAACAACAGGCAGCGAGGGATTTGCCTCCAACACCTCGCGTACGGCCTCGGCATTTGCGCGGGTAGCGAGCATACCTATCTTGATGGCTCGGACCTTGCTCTCCGCTAGTATCGACCTCATGCAGGCTTGCAAGATGTGCACGTCAACTGGGTAGACCTGGTTGAGACCGCTGGGGCGCTGCTGGACGTCAATGGCTGAGATCGCGGCAACACCGTAGCATCCGTTAGCCCCAAAGGTTTTCAGGTCCGCAATTGCACCCGCTCCTCCTAAGGGATCGAAACCAGAGATGGTCATGATCACGGGCTCAGATTGGTTCATAAACTCAGTTCCCTCATGCTCGATAGACGGATTGTACCAACCGTCTTAAGAAGAAGGGAGTACGCGTTCTCGCTGGAGACGCGATAAAGCCAACGACGTCCCATAACAAGGTCAGTAACGATAAGTCGGCTAGAGGCTATCTCATAAATGGTTTTGGGAAGGGCACGGCTTCAGCCGTGCCGCCCAGAGCCAACAAAGACGCGGGCTTCAGCCCCTGAGGGAGCCGACGGTTTATCCCTTTGGTTTATTACGAGATGGCCTCTAGTGTTTATCAACGGAATCTGTACTGGCCATCCGGCGTTCCAGTTCTCTCTCGGAGGTTGTCGACTGATCGGCCTAGGGCTGGGCGCCGTAGACGGTCTTGCCGCCAACGATTGTCCACAAGACTTTGGTATCGCGTGCCTCCTCGGCAGTTACGGTCAGCACATCGCGATCGAGAAGAGCGAAGTCTGCCTGCTTCCCCGGAGCGATCGAGCCGATCCTCGCCTGCTCGGCCAAGGCACGCGCGGCATTCCGGGTGTAGGCATACAGCATCGCCTCGCGCGGAACGCGCTGACTCGCATCCAGCACGCCTTCGGGCCCCTGGCGGGTTTCAGCCTGATAAATGGCGCGGAACACGTTGGCGGTGGAAACTGGCCAGTCGCTTGCGCCGGCGATGGTGCCGCCTTCGTCGAGCACGGAGCGCGCCGGATATTGCCAGGCGTAGAGGGACGGATCGATGTACGGTTTCACCAGTTCGATCGTGTCGGTTTCCGCGGTCGCCCAGTAGAGCTGGAATGCCGCGATCACACCGAGTTCGCGGAAGCGCGGAATGTCCTCGGGCCTGATCAGTTGCAGATGGGTAATGGTATGGGGCAAACCGGAATTGCCATTCGCCTTCCGGGCCGCTGCGATGCCATTCAGCGCCTCGGTCACGGCCTGGTCGCCGATGGCGTGAACGTGAACGAGCATTCCTTGCTTATCTGCCGCAATCGCAATCCTGGCGAAGTCGGCCGGGGCGAACAACAGCTCGCCATTTCGTCCAGTGTTCCGGTACGGCCTGGAGAGAACAGCCGTTTGTGATGGGTATTCGAGGACGCCGTCGGCGAACACCTTGATGCCGACAATCTTCACGCCGGGCACATTCTTGAAGCGATCCCGCCATTCCAGCGCCTTGGCCAACTGCTGCTCCGGATGGCCCTGCTTGAACTCGATGACGGGGAGCGCGGCGACATGCGACTTCAGATCACCGCTCTCGGCAAGACTTCGGTAGGTTGCCAGGATTTCGTCACTGGCTGCGGCATCGAGCCACGCGGTGATTCCCAATCCGTGCATGTATTCGACCGCGGCCCGCCCGGCTGCCAGCATGCGTTCCGGGCTCGGCTTGGGCAGAACCTCATCGACCTTGTCCACGCCCGCATCCACCAGAAAACCGTTCGGCTCAAAATCGGGCCCGAAGCCGTAATAGCCCCGGCCCACCGCATCAAGACCACTGATGAGCTGCTTATCGATTCCGGCGCGCTTCAGCAGCACCTTGTTGGCCCATGCGGTGTGGCCGTCCATGCCTTCGAGCAGCACGGGCTGATCCGCGTAGGGGCCAGTGTTAAAGGAATCGTTCAGTTCCCTGTTTTTCGACCAGAATGCCAGCGGGATTCCGCTCACGGTCAGGATGTCCCCCTGCATGCCGCGGCCGCTTTTCTTAGCCCCGGCCGCGAACGCGACCAGCTCATCCATGGACTGGACGTTCTCGCCGATATCGGCCGAAATCAGTGTCATCCCACCGTCGATGGCGTGACAGTGGCTGTCAATGAGACCGGGCATCAGGAAATTACCCTTGAGGTCAATGAACTCCGCGCTGGCGGTCGCGGCTTTGGACACTTCGTCGCGGTTGCCGACGGCCACGATTTTGTCGCCGCGAATGGCCACCGCCTCAGCGTAAGGATGCTCGGGCTCTCCGGTGAAAATTTTTCCGTTATAGAGCACGCGCTCATCTGCTCCGGCAAAGGAAGCGCCTTGAAGACAGGAACACAACAACAGCGTGAACACCCATCTGGACACGGACGTTCTCCCGGGTGAGAAATTATCGAAGCTGCACGGAGTCTGCCGAGCGCAGCCGCCGACGAACCAGACAAAATACCACATCAATAAAGCAGCGGCGCGGCGTCCGTAAAGTATTCGTAGAGTCGGTAGAGCTGCACAGGAGCTTGCGGCCGATATCTTTACGCAATTTTGTGGAGTTCTGTGATCAAATCAGAGGAGCCGGACCGGTCGCCAATACGAGCACGAAGTGAAGGTCAGCCGGGCTAATCACGAAGATGGCTAGTATCTATAGCGTTGCTCAATATCTGCTCTTTATCATCATCGTCACTGTCCTGGTGAAGCCTTCAGGCGGATACGTAGAACGTGTTTTCAGCACTTCCAGTTTTGCCAATAACGGTCAGAACTTTGCGGGGCTGAGTGCGAACACGCCCTTTTACAACCTGACGACGGCGCTGGCGATGATTGTGGGCAGGTTTGGCCTGGCGCTTCCGGCCCTGGCGCTGGCGGCATTGTTCGGACGGCAGAGAAACACTCCGGCATCGTCGGGGACACTTCCGACTCACCACTTTGTCTTCGGTCTGCTGCTCACCGCCTGCCTGACCACGATAGCGGCACTGAGCTATCTGCCGGGGCTCGCGCTGGGGCCGATTTTGGAGCGTCTGCAATTGGGGAACTGAGGGCGCCCGGGATCTCAATCGAGGGTAAGTCGCTCGTTTTCTTCAAGAAGACCAACGATCGGTCTGTGCCCACCGCAAGGCCGCATCAACCCTGAGAAATTGTAAAAAGATTGTCAATTTGGCATCTTATCCATTGGATGGCAGTCCAAGAGTGTGATTTGCTTATTGTGCGAGTGGAGGTGGGGGCGATGTTGCGAGCCGCAGAGAATACGACCGGGCCAGCCAGTCTTCCGCCGGTGGTGCAGCAGAAGGAAGAAGGCGGGGGTGCGACGCGCGCCCTGGGCCGCATCCTGGTCATTGAAGACGACCCGGCAGTGCAGAAAGCGTTGCGGCGCTTGTTTGAGGCCGAAGGATATCTGGTGGAAACCCACTCCAACGGGGTGTCGGGTCTGGAGAGCTTTCAGAAAACGGTACCGACAGCGGTGATTCTTGATCTGCGCCTTCCGAAAATGTCAGGCCGTGATGTCTGCCGGCAAATCAAGGCGGCGACGCCGAACCTTCCCATCGTGGTTTTGAGCGCCGCGAGCGATGTCTCAGACAAAGTCCTGCTGCTGGAACTGGGCGCAGACGATTATGTGACCAAGCCTTTCAGCCCGCGCGAACTGCTGGCGCGGGTGCGGACGGCCTTGCGCCACAACGCTCCGGCGGCGAACCGAACCTTGCTGAGTTTCGATAATGTCACCGTGGATGTGGCGCGCATGGAAGTGAAGCGAGACGGCAAGGTTATTCCCCTCACCGCGCAGGAATTCAAGACCCTGCAGTTCCTGCTGCAAAACGCGGAGCGCGTGATCAGCCGGGACGAACTGCTGAACGAAGTTTGGGGATATCAGAATTACCCCTCGACCCGCACGGTGGACAATCACATCCTGAAATTGCGGCAGAAGCTGGAACGCGATCCTGCCAGTCCGGTGCACTTCCGGACCGTGCATGGGGTCGGGTACAAGTTCGTGGGCTGAACGCTTGCACAAAAACACAGAATCCGCCGCCCCGGCCATCATTTCTCCCAAGCCGGGCCTGGTCCCTTCGCTGCGCCTGCGCACGCGATTCTTGCTGTCGATGCTGGTGATCACGGCCGGCCTGACGGCAACCAGCCTGCTGCTGGTGCGGCGCGCGGTCGAGGGCAGAGTTCGCGAGAGCATTGCGGAAGGCCTGCAGAATTCCGTCCTCACTTTTCAGAACTTCCAGCAGGAACGGGAATCGTTGCTGACCCGCGAAGCGGAGCTCCTCGCCGACTTGCCCATAACGCGCGCCCTGATGACCACCCATGATCCGGCGACGATTCAGGACGCTTCCCGCGACTTGTGGCAGCTTGCCGCCAGCGACATGCTGGTGCTGGCCGATCGACGGAGCGTGGTGGTGGCGCTGCACGCCAAATCGTCCGCGTTTACGCGGGACATGGCGCAGACCAGTTTCACAAAGACTCTGGACGACGAGGAGGCGAACCGCTGGTGGTACGGCGGGCATCATCTCTATCAAACCTTCGTGCAGCCAATTTATTTCGGCTCGCGCACCGACGGTTCTCTGCTCGGCTATCTCGTGATCGGAGACGAAATTGATGCGAAGCTGGCGCAGGAGATCAGCAAGGTCGCGGCCGGTCAGGTAGTGCTCTCGTATAACGGGGAAATTTTGGCGACGACCCTGACCGAGACGCAAGCCAGGAGCGGTAGTCTGCGGGCGCTGGTGTCAGGCCCGGCGCAGGCCAAGCCGGCAGACGTGCGGCTCGGGGACGAGCATTATCTGGGCACTTCATTGGAGCTATCCGCTCCGCAAGCCACGCCCATCCGGCTCACCGTACTGGGCTCTTACGACAAAGAGACGCAATTTCTCAACAGCCTCAACCGCATGTTGTTGACGCTGGGCCTGGCGGCCGTGCTGATCGGCAGCCTGCTGGTGTTTCTGCTCTCCCATACGTTCACCCGGCCGTTGGCCAACCTGGTCGCGGGTGTGCGGGCGCTGGAGCGGGGAGATTTTCATCACCCGCTGGATTCCCGGGGGAACGACGAGGTGGCTGAACTCACGGGCGCCTTTGACCGCATGCGTGCCAGTCTCCTCAAGACCCAGCGCGATCTGTTGGAGGCCGAACAGTTGGCGACCATCGGGCGCATGGCCAGCTCCATCTCGCATGATCTCAGGCACTCGCTGGCGGCGATCACCGCGAACGCCGAATTTCTCTGTGAGAGCGGCCTTTCGCGCGAGCAAAAAGAGGACTTGTACCAGGAAGTCCGCGCGGGCGTGAACCGCATGACCGATCTGATTGACTCGCTGCTGGAGTTTGCCCGAACCCGGGAGTCGCTGAATCCGGCGTATGGCAGCGTGTGCGAGCCGGTACGCCGCGCCATCCAGGCCGTGCGCCAGCACCCCCGGCATCAGGGAGCGGTGATCGAGGAGAGTCTCCGCGGCTCCGGCATGGCATGGTTCGATGGCAGGAAACTGGAAAGGGCGCTCTACAACCTGGTCTTGAACGCATGCGATGCGGCGCCAGATACGGGTGGAAAGATCCGGGTCGAAATCGGCGAGACTCCCGAAGGCACGGTGATTGAAGTGAGTGACAATGGCCCCGGAATTGCCGCGCCCATCCGTGACCGACTCTTTCAGCCGTTCGTCAGCTATGGCAAGGAAAATGGCACGGGGCTGGGTCTCAGCGTGGTGCAGAAGATCATCCACGACCACAACGGGAAGATCGAGACAGAACGCCGGCAGGGCAGGACCGTGTTCCGGATTCTTCTGCCGGCCCCGGGCGATAAGGAGTCGCTCCCGGCAAGTGGGGAAACGCTGCACGCAACAGCGGAGCGCCGGGACGCAGCCGGTGGTGCAGGCCGGTAAGAACGAACCAAGAACAGGCAATGGGATAGAGAGAGGCAGCCTGCCAATCGCAGGCGGGAGGGGATGCATGAAGCGTCAGTCCATCCGAATGCTGTCAAGGTTTGTGGTCGTGGTTTGCGTTGCGATGCCGGGAGAGATGCTGCTGGCGCAGGCTGCGGGAAACGACAATGCCGGCGCTCCGGCGAGCGAAGCGCAAGCCGCGGATCATGAGGGCATGGCGAGCGAAATGAAGCAACTTCGCGCCATGATCGAGGAACTGCGCCAGGAGAACCAGACGTCGCGGGCGGAGATGCGGCAGTTGCGGGAAGAACTGCAAAAGACACAATCCATGCTGGAGAAAGTGGCTGCGGCACACACTGAAGAAGCGCCCGCTTCCCCGGTGACCGCTGCGCAGGCGAGCCCGCAACTGGACGCGCGAGTCGAAAAACTGGAGGAGTCCAGCACGCTGCTCAACGAAAAAGTGGATGAGCAATACCAGACGAAAGTCGAAGCCGCCAGCAAATATCGAGCGCGACTCTCGGGCATCGTGTTGATGAATGCCTTCCGCAATCACGGCACATCGGACAACTTCGACTACCCTGACTTTGCCCAGGCTGCCTCTGGGCTGCCACAGTCCGGGTTTGGGGCGACCTTGCGGCAGTCTGAGATCGGGCTGGAGATCTTCGGCCCGAATCTGGCTGGGGCCAAGACATCTGCGAACGTGCATCTGGATTTCGCCGGCGGATTTCCCGCGGCGCCCAACGGAGTGGACTTTGGCATTGTGCGGCTGAAGACGGCCAGCCTGCGGTTCGACTGGGAGCACACGTCGGTGGTGGCCGGTCAGGACTCGTTGTTTATTTCTCCGCTTTCGCCGACTTCGTTTGCCTCGCTGGCCACTCCAGCCTTTGCCTACGCCGGGAACTTGTGGGGTTGGATTCCGCAGTTGCGGGTGGAACACCGGTTCGATCTAGCGGACGCCCAAACGTTCACGGTGCAGGCCGGGATTCTCGACAATGTGACGTGGAATATGCCTCCTAATCCGTATTACCGGTATGCGGGCCCGGGGGAACAATCGGGGCAACCGGCGTATGCGGCACGGGCAGCGTGGTCGCGGCCGGTGGGCGGGCGCGAGATCAGTTTCGGAGCTGCCGGGTATTACGGGCGTCAAGATTGGTCGGAAGAGCGCTACCTGGACGGTTGGGCGGCGATGGGTGACTGGGAAATTCCGCTCACCCAAAGCTGGATGCTCTCCGGGGAATTCTATCGCGGGCGCGGCGCGGGTGGGCTGGGCGCCGGCGTCGGGCAGACGGTGGTCTACGGACCATCATCCGAGTATTCGGCAGCGCCGATCCGCGGCATAGATTCGGCCGGCGGATGGAGTCAGCTGAAGTGGCAGATCACGCCCAAGCTGGAGATGAACGGCGTTTTCGCCGAGGACGATGCCTTCAGCCGCGACGTACTCGGCTTCGCGACTGACCAGAACAACTCCTCGCCGATCCTGGGCCGCAACCGGGGAGCTTTGGGGAACGTCGTGTTCCGGCCGCGCTCGGATCTCATCCTGGCGGCGGAGTTCCGCCGATTGAGGACCTACCCGTTCTACAGCAACAGCAGCGTGACCAACCAGGTCAATCTGGCCATGGGGGTTCTGTTTTGAGGCGCGTTCACAATGCGGTCCTGGCGAGCCTGGCGCTAGCGTGCAGCCTGTCGTTGTGCTTGTCTGCGCCCTTGTCTGCGCAGCAAGCCAATCTGAAGGCCCGGATCGAGCTCCTCCACGACGGGCACAGGGTCAAGAACGCGTCGAATGCCGTCATCTGGTTGACGCCGCTGGGCGGAACTCCGGCGGAGCCGCCGGTGCAAACCACCATTCCCAAGCTTGAGCAGAGGGACAAAAGTTTCCACCCCGCTTTGGTAGTGGTGCCGGTGAGCGGGAAGGTCGAGTTTCCCAATCACGATCCGTTCTTTCACAACGTGTTTTCGCTGTATGAAGGGAAGCGATTCGATCTCGGGCTTTATGAAAGCGGGACCACGCGCTTCGTGCAGTTTGACCGGCCGGGAATCTCCTACATTTTTTGCAACATTCACGCCCAAATGAGCGCCGTGGTGATTGCTTTAAGCACTCCGTATTTTGGAGTTTCGGGAGCTAACGGTGAGATCACGCTGCCCAACGTCCCGCCGGGCCGCTACCAGATGCAGGTGTTCCACGCTTCGGCCCAGCCCGAGGACCTGCAGGCGTACAGCCACGAAGTCACGATCACGGCCGAGACTTCATCATTAGGCGACCTGCGGCTGCATGAAACCGATGTGATCGCCAGCCATAAGAACAAGTACGGGCGCGACTATGACCCGCCAAGTCCCGACAGCCCGGTTTACGCCAGGCCTTGAGTGAGGCGAACCCCGCGGCCTTCGCGGAACGAATGGAGATACAAGGCCGCAGGGTTCAGCCGAACTGCCTCAGAAGAAAAATGGAGGCGTCAGACCGGTATAGTCGCCGTTTACCTTGGCATCGTACGGTGCATTGAGCAGGTCGAAGGTGTCGCCCACGATTGCGATCTTGCCCTGCTGGAAGACGATCGTTCCGTCGTGATCAACCTCGATCACCTGGTTGTTGAACTGATCGCTGATGAGCGTGTTGCCATTGCATAAGCGAACCGCGCGCGTGGGCAGCGGATTGGAGACGCTTCCTGGCCGGGCGTTGGTGACGTAGGACCAGACTACGTTGCCCGCGGGATTCACTTCCAGGATGCGGTTGTTGTTGGAGTCGGTGATCAGCGTATGGCCGTCGGGCAAGCGGCTGGCAAAGGCGGTTCCGTTGAGTTCGGTGCCGGTGCAGGAACCGTAGCTCCACACGATATTCTTCTGGCGCGTTACTTCGATGACCCGGTTGTTGCTCTCGTCGGCAATCAGGATGTGGCCGTTGGCCAGGAGTTCGGCGCTGTTGGGGTTGTTGAGCTGATTCGCACCGCAACCGGCTGTCCCGGTCATGCCGTACTGCCAGACGATTTTCTTGTCGAGCGTGACTTCAATGACCCGCGCGTTTCCCTGATCGGTGATCAAAATGCGGCCGTTGGGAAGCCAGGTGTTCTGCACCGGCGTGTTGAGTTGGTCGGGGCCGGAGCCCGTGACGCCGGTTTGTCCGTACTGCCAGATAATCTGGCGGTCGGGATCCACCAGCATCACACGATTGTCGGCGCAGCCGCTGGGGCAAGTCGGTTCCGAACCTGCCGGTGCGCCCGTGCCGGCAACCAGAGTGAATGGGCCGACGCGCTGTGCGTCATTGGGCGCCACTACGGACTTAGGGCCCGCCACGCTGGAACCGTCCCCAAACTTCCAGACAATGCCGTGAGTTTCCGGATTCACCTCGATGACCCGGTTGTTAAATTGATCGGAAATTAGAATGTTTCCCCGGCGATTGAAACCGTCGTTGTCCTGGGCAAGGGACAACCAGGACCAAGACATAACAACGAGACTGACGGCCAGCCACCAGAGTGCAGACGCGCAGTTCCTCTTCATTGGCAGTTCTCCTTCATGCGATATGGATGGGCCCGCTGAGGGTGCGAGCGACGCTGCGCTTGGAAGAGCGCGACCTCCGCAAACCCGCGCCAGACAGCCCAACTCCCATAGTCTGGCTGGATTGCCGCACTACTTTGTCAGGAAGATGTCAACAGTCTGTCATTCATTTAACAGAGATTGGCGGTGGACAGCGCCGCCAAGGAGAGATTTAGTCGCCCAACTTTCTGCAAGAAGCACCCGGAAAGAAATCCGGGAATCAGGCAATCCGTTTTCCGGCGAAAAATTTGAATCCCCCAAATCAGTTTTCCCCTCTTGAACGAAAGGCATGGTTTTTGCTAAAAATAAATCTATCCAGCTCACTTCGTCGCTGTGATCTCCGCTTGGGGAAAGAAACTGAGGCAATCACCTCCTTAGCGGTCCGTTTCTAAGGGGCGGACATTTCGGTCGGCGATTGTGAAGTTCACTCGTCGGCAGCAGTTCCGCAACGCGCAAGTCGGGCCCCTAGCCAAGTTCCTGGAGTGCGAATGCAGTTCAGCGGCAGATCTGACGTCGGCAGTAGAGCTGCCTCTCTGAGGTTGTCTTCCCCCGTCGTCTGCGTTGAACCCGCACACTTACGAAACTGTCCTCGTTCCGTCACATCCCCAACCACAAGCACGTTAAATTCCACCTGCCGGAGGAAGATATGGCAACGAATTTCATCCAGATCGAAAGCGACTCGGAAATCAAGCAGCGCCTGGATGCGGAACGCGCCCGCCTGCGGAAGATCGCCGGACTTGACCAGCCAACCCATTTCCATCGCCCGGTAGAGCGGGCGTTTACGGCCGAGCAACGCGCTCACACCACAATCCTGTTTGGTGGATTTACGTGGAAGCACGAGGACTTAATCCGGGCGGTGTTTCAGGGCTGCGGCTATCGTTGTGAGAAGCTGCCTGTGCCCAACGTCGCCGCCTTCCAGACGGGCAAGGAATTCGGGAATAACGGCCAGTGCAATCCGACGTATTTCACGGTCGGCAATCTGGTGCAATATCTCCAATGCATGGAGAAAGAAGGTATCCCGCGCCAGCAGATTCTGGACAACTACGTTTTCTTCACCGCCGGCTCTTGTGGTCCCTGTCGCTTTGGGATGTATGAGGCTGAATACCGGTTTGCGCTGAAGAACGCGGGGTTCGACGGATTCCGCGTTCTGCTGTTTAAGGACAGCGACGGCATTAAAGCGGCGTCGGGAGAGCCGGGCTTGAAGTTCACGATCGACTTTGGCTTCGGCATGCTGAACGCGATGCACCTCGGCGACGTCATCAACGACCTGATCTACCAGATTCGGCCGTATGAGGCGAATAAAGGTGAAACCGACCACGTCTTTCGTGAGGCTGTGGATGGCCTTTGTGAGGATCTGAAGAATCGCAAGCCGTTTGAGATCGAGCAGAGCGCCCCCGACTGGGCCAAGCCGAAGTTCAAGAGCAACAAAATTCTGCGGAACACATTCAACGTCTTCGGCAAATGGCACGAGCATATGTGGGGCAAGGATTATCTGAATGCGCTTGCCGCCGCCCAGGAGAGGATGAACTCGATTGAGGTCGACCGCACGCGGGTGAAGCCACTGGTGAAAATTACCGGAGAGTTCTGGGCGCAGATCACCGAAGGCGACGGCAACTTCCACATGTTTGATTTTCTGGAACGCGAAGGCGCGCAGGTGCTGGTCGAGCCGGTCGCTACCTGGGTGGCGTACCTCCTGTACCAGGCGAAGGCCCATGCCCAGGCAAAGTGGCCGGTGAATCGCCCGCATCGCAATCCCGAGTGGTACGAGTTCAAGAAGAATTTTGCCAACTACATCGGTCTGCACAAGAAACTATGGGGCATCGGCGCCGGCGAGCGGATGTGGAATTTCTTCTACCATCGCACCATCAAGCATCTGGGCGGAATCACGCACCATCTGGCGCCACAGACGGAACTGGCCGAGTTAGCGCATCCGTTTTACAACCAGTTCGCGCGCGGCGGGGAAGGGCACCTGGAAGTGGGCAAGAATGTCTATTACACCGTGCATAAGATGTGCCACATGGTGCTGGCGTTGAAACCGTTTGGATGCATGCCTTCGTCGCAGTCCGATGGTGTGCAGTCGGCCGTTATCAACAAGTTCAAGGACATGATCTTCCTGCCGATTGAGACCTCCGGCGAAGGCGAGGTCAACGCGCACAGCCGCGTGCAGATGGCGCTTGGCGAGGCCAAGGTAAAAGCCAAGACCGAGTTCGAGCAGTGTCTCAAGTCCACGGGCAAGAGCATGAATGAGATTCGCGAGTACATTGCGGAGCATCCCGAACTGAAGCGGCCGTTCTATCACGTGCCGCACAGCGAGGGAGTGGCTGGAACTGCCGCGCACTTCATTCTGCATGTGAGCAAACGAATCGATCGTGACACTCGTTTCTGGAAGCGGTCGCGGGTCCGGGTAGAGACAGTTCCCGCGATGTCCGGCGACTAAGAGGCGGTTCAAGCTCTTGGTTTTGGAAAGTGAGAGGTATTCATGCACGACCACAAAGGTCCGCAGCTGATCCAGATCGCTCCCGTCGAGGCCCAGGCTTCGTCCATTCAGCGAGTGAGGCATGTGCACAAGCCGCACGAGCACAACACGAAGTTCCTGGTAGGGCTGGATGTCGGCTCAACCACGGTGAAGGCGGTGGTGGTCGAAGCGACAACGGACAGGGTGGTGTGGCAAGACTATCAGCGCCATGAAACCAAGCAACCGGAAAAGACGCTGGAATTTCTAAAGCGCATGGAAGCCGATGTGGGCATCGACCGGCACAACACGCGGATGTTTGTGACTGGCTCGGGCGGGACCGGAATCGCGGACCAGATTGGCGCGAAATTCGTGCAGGAAGTCACAGCTGTTTCCCTGGCGGTCGAGAAGCTGCATCCCGAGGTGTACTCGGTCATCGAACTCGGCGGACAAGACGCCAAGATCATCGTCTTCAAAGATGACGATGAGACCGGGCGCAAGAAGAAGATTCCCTCGATGAACGACAAGTGCGCCGGCGGCACCGGCGCAGTGATCGACAAAATCAATGCCAAGCTCAAGATCCCGACTGAACAGCTTGCCGAGCAGCGATATCACGGAATCAAGCTGCATAAGGTTGCCGGCAAGTGCGGTGTGTTCGCCGAAACCGACATCAATAGTCTGCAGAAAGTCGGTACTCCGCCTGACGAACTGATGGCCTCGCTGTTTGAAGCGATTGTGCTGCAGAACCTGAGCGTTCTCACGCGTGGAAATACCCTGCGTCCGCACGTGCTGTTGCTCGGCGGCCCGAACAGTTTCATCCGCGGCATGCGCGAGGCCTGGCAGGCGAATATTCCGCGCATGTGGCAGGAGCGCAAGGTTACGATTCCAGACGGCGCGAAACCGGAAGACCTCATTAAGGTGCCGCAGAATGCTCAATATTTTGCCGCTCTAGGCGCAGTTGAGTTTGGGCGCGGCGAAGAGGACTGCATCGGTTGCTATGGCGGCTACGAAAAGCTGATTCATTACATCGAGTACGGCCGCCAGGAGGAGAAGGCGAAATCCGGCGGCAAGGGCCTGGTCGCTCACCCGGCTGAACTCGACGGATTCAAAGAAGCCTATCGCCGGAAGAAGTTCACCCCTGCCGTGTTCCAGAAAGGCTCCACCGTGGGCGGTTTCATCGGAGTTGACGGCGGATCGACTTCCACCAAGGCTGTTCTGCTGAGTGAAAACGGCGACATTTTGTGCAAATCGTATCAGCTGTCCAACGGCAATCCGATTCAGGACACGACCGAGATGTTCGAAAACCTGCGCCGCCAGGTGGAAACGCAGAACGCGAAAATGGAAGTGCTCGGCGTGGCCACGACGGGATATGCCAAAGACATCCTGAAAGACGTTCTCAACGCGGACGTGGCGCTGGTGGAAACTGTCGCCCACACCGAATCGGCGCTGAAGTTCTACGAAGATCCGCATGTGATCGTGGACGTGGGCGGACAGGACATCAAAATCATCATCTTGCACAATGGCCGCGTGAAAGATTTCAAGTTGAATACGCAGTGCTCTGCGGGCAATGGGTACTTTCTGCAATCCACGGCTGAAGGTTTCGGACTGAGCGTAAATCAATACGCGGATCTTGCGTTCTCGGCGCAAGCGATGCCGGTGTTTGGCTATGGCTGCGCCGTGTTTATGCAGTCCGACATTGTGAACTTCCAGCGCCAGGGCTGGCGGGCGGAGGAGATTCTCGCCGGTCTCGCGGTGGTCCTGCCAAAGAACGTCTTTCTGTACGTGGCCAGCATTCCCAACCTCGCGGCGCTGGGCTCACGCTTTGTTTTGCAAGGGGGAACGCAAAACAACCTGGCTGTGGTGAAAGCGGAGGTGGACTTCATTCGTAACAGTTTTCGCGCGACCGGCAGGCAGCCTGAGATCATCGTGCACGAGCACTGCGGAGAGTCGGGAGCGATCGGGGCGGCGCAGGAATCGTTGCGTCTATGGCGCAACGGCCGGCAAACGACGTTCATCGGGCTGGATGCGGTGCGCAAGATTGAGTACCGCACTACCCGCAACGAAGCCACGCGGTGCAACTTCTGCAAGAACAATTGCCTGCGTACGTTCATCGATGTCCGGACCGA
>Ga0074046_10002876_pt1 | contig 14653 bp, 13 predicted proteins | sample BogForMeECP23OM3_FD_94441 | JGI IMG/M metagenome (GOLD analysis project Ga0074046, IMG submission 94441) | Bog forest soil microbial communities from Calvert Island, British Columbia, Canada - Bog Forest MetaG ECP23OM3 | ecosystem: Environmental > Terrestrial > Soil > Wetlands ...
TCGCTCCCGCGAACTACAACGGTCCCCACCAAACCGTGATCGCCGGCGAGACGATCGCGGTGGAGGTGGCCTGCGTACGCGCCCGCGAGGCCGGTGCCCGCCGCACACTGGCGCTTCCCGTATCCGCCCCATTCCACTGCCCCCTGATGGCGCCCGCGGCCGAGAAGCTTCTCCCAGAGCTCTCGCGGGTCTCCTTTAGCGACCCGGTTCCGCCGGTCTTCAGCAACGTCGAAGCCGCGCCGAATGCTTCCGCGGCGCGCATTGCGCCGCTCCTGCATGCCCAGGTGACAGCGCCGGTTCGATTCACCGAGCTTGTCCGGGGGCTTGCCCAATCCGGTGTGACGCGGGTGCTCGAGGTGGGTCCGGGCCGGGTACTGACGGGTCTTGTGGCCCGGATCGCGCCGCGCCTGGCACGGCGAAGCCTCGAATCGCTGCAGGAACTCGACGCCGCCGTGGAGCTAGTCGTCGGCTCCGGTTAGGATGATGGCCGTCGGCGCCTGGGGAGAGGTCAGGTGCCTGCGGAGGTGGGGTGAATGGCGCTGGAAGAACGTGTAACGGATATCATCGTCGAGCACCTGAACGTGTCACGGGACGAAGTCGTCCCGGAGGCTTCGTTCGTCGACGACTTAGGCGCGGACTCGCTCGACATCGTCGAACTTGTGATGGCGATGGAAGAGGAATTCGACGTCGAGATTCCCGATGACGACGCCGAGAAGATTCAGACCATCGGCGACGCCATCGCATATCTAAAGGAAAAGCTCGAGGCGTGACACCATGCGTCCGCAGCGGGCCACGCGCCCGCGCGTCGTGGTCACTGGCCTCGGCTGTGTGACACCCCTGGGCGGTGATGTCGCCTCGACCTGGGCGTCCGCCGTGGCGGGCGTTTCGGGCGTTGGCCCGATCACCCGTTTTGACGCGAGTCAGCTTCCCGTGCGGATTGCTGCCGAGGTGCGGAAGCCCGTCGAGGTGCCGGATCTCCATCCCAAAGAGGCCCGCCGCGTGGACCGCTTTATTCTGCTGGCCCTGGCGGCGGCCCACGAGGCGTGGCTTGACTCCGGGCTCGGGGGGGCCGGCATTGACCTAGACCGCGCGGGAGTCGCGATTGGCTCCGGCATTGGTGGCCTTGCCACGATCATCGAGAATCACAGGATCCTCCTGACCTCCGGCGCACGGCGGGTATCGCCTTTCACGATCCCGATGACGATCAGCAATATGGCCAGCGGCTATGTGTCGATGAGGCATGGGCTGCGCGGCCCGAATCTCTGCCACGTCAGTGCCTGTTCGACGGGATCGCATGCAATCGGCGAAGCGGCCAGACTGATCGAGCGTGGAGATGCGGATGTGATGCTTGCGGGAGGCAGCGAGGCGCCGCTCACCGAGATCGCCGTAGCAGGCTTCGCAGCCATGCGAGCGCTTTCGACGCAATTGGACACCCCCGAAGGAGCGAGCCGGCCATTCGATCTTGGGCGGGACGGATTCGTAATGGCCGAGGGTGCGGGGGTGATCGTTCTCGAATCCCTCGAGCACGCCCGCGCTCGCGGCGCGCGCATCCGGGCCGAGGTCGCGGGCTACGGCGCCACCGCGGACGCGGCTCACATGACGCTCCCCGACGAAACGGGTAGCGGGGCGCAGCGCTGCATGCGCCTTGCCCTGGCAGACGCGGAGCTGCCCCCCGAGGCGGTCGATCATGTGAATGCCCATGCGACGAGTACCCCCGCCGGGGATCCTGCCGAAGCACGAGCGATCCGCGCCGTCTTCGGTGATCACGCCGATCGGCTTCCCGTCTCGGCGACCAAGTCGATGACCGGCCACCTCCTCGGTGCGGCGGGGGCGGTGGAGGCCCTGCTGTGTGTTCGGGCCCTCGAGGCGCAGCTGCTCCCCCCGACCATCAACCTTGATCGGCCCGACCCGGAATGCACCCTCGACCATGTGGTGGGAAAGGCACGCCGGTGCGCGGCGCGTGTGGCACTGTCCAACTCCTTCGGTTTCGGGGGCACGAACGCAAGCCTCGTCCTCACGCGCTGGGAGGACTGAGGGTGGTGGTCACGAGGAGCTCGTAGGTGCGCTGTCCTTTCTGCGGCGACGAGAGCAATCGTGTGATCGACTCTCGACTTGGCCGAGACGGAATGGAGATTCGGCGGCGCCGCGAGTGCGAGGAATGCGGGCGCCGCTTCACCACGCGCGAGCGCATCGAAGAGATCATGCCCCGCATCGTGAAGCGCGACGGACGCCGCGAGGAGTACGATCGCGGCAAGCTCCGAGCCGGCATCCAGCACGCATGCTCCAAGCGGCCGATCAGCGAGAATGCGATCGAGCGGCTGCTGGACCGTCTCGAGCGCCGCCTCCAGGAGGGGAACGAGCGCGAGATGCAGAGCCGCGTCCTCGGTGAGCGCGTGCTGGAGGAGCTCTCGACCCTTGACCCCATGGCCGCGGCCCGCTTCGCGTCCGTCTTCTCGAGCTTCGAGAAGGCCGAGGACTACGCGCGTTTCTTCGGGTCCGTGGCGCGCGCGGCTGCGCCGAGCGAGCCTGACGACGAGAGCGGATGAGGTCCGCCGCGCCTTGACCCCCGAGCGGGCAATGCGTCTTGCGCTCGCGCAGGCCCGTCGAGCGAACGGGCGCACCTTCCCAAACCCGCCTGTCGGCGCGGTCGTGGTGCGTGGTGACCGCGTTCTCGGCCGCGGCTTCACGAGGCCCGCGGGCGGACCCCATGCGGAGGTGGTGGCGCTCGACGCCGCCGCAGAGCGCTTCGGTGCGCGAGCTCTGCGAGGGGCCACCTTGGCCGTGACGCTCGAGCCGTGCTGCCACCTCGGCCGTACCGGTCCCTGCACCCAGGCGGTGATCGAAGCCGGAATCGCCCGGGTCTGGATCGGGCACGAAGACCCGAACCCCCGCGTGGGAGGTCGCGGCGCGCGGGCGCTGCGAGCGGCCGGGCTCGAGCTGCGCACCGGTGTTCTCGAGCAGTCCTGCCGAGAACAGCATCGAGGCTTCCTGTCCGTTCACGAGCGTGGCCGTCCCTTCGTGTCGCTCAAAATCGCCGCGTCCCTCGATGGCCGTATCGCGACCGGGAGTGGGGAGTCGCGCTGGATCACCGGCGAGCGGGCGCGGGCGCTGGTCCACACGCTGCGCGGCCGTGCGGACGCGATCGTGATCGGCTCTGGTTCGGCGCTTACCGATGACCCCGAGCTCACCGCCCGTCGCCGCGCGAGAGTGGTACACCGACCCGTGCGCGTGCTCGTCGACTCGCGTCTTGAGGTGCCGCCGACCCTTCGTCTCTACCGAGACGGCTTTGCCGAGCGTACCTGGGTGCTTTGCGGCGCGCGCGCGCCGCAGGAGCGTCGGCGCGCGGTTGCCGCCACGGGTGCGCGCCTGTTCGAAGTGCGCACGAGCGGCGGTCATTTGCGGCTCAACGAGGCGCTCGCACGCCTGGCACGGGAGGGACTGACCGATGTGCTGGTGGAAGGAGGAGGCCAGCTGGCGGCAGCGCTTCTGCGGGAAGAGCTCGTCGACGAGGTACACTGGTTCGTGGCGCCTCGGATGTTGGGGGAGGAGGGGCGGGCGGCCCTCGGCCCCCTGGGACTGCGTCGCCTCGGGGAATCGCCCCGCCTCGAGTCGGCCCGGGTGCGTGTTCTCGCGGAGGCACCACACGCTTCGGGGAGTCCGGCCCCAGCGAAGGATGTTTACATCTACGGGCGCATCGGGACGCGCGGAGGAGAGTCGGCGTGAAGACCTGGTCCGCGCCGCGTGATGCGCAAGGGCTCCGCTTCGCGGTAGTGGTGTCGCGCTTCAACCACCTGGTTTCCGTGCGCCTTCTCCAAGGCTGCGTCCGCGAGCTCGAGACCCGCGGCGCCGCTTCAGACGACATCCACGTGGCATGGGTTCCCGGTGCGTTCGAGATCCCGCTCGCGGCGCGCGCGCTCGCGGCGACGCGACGCTACGATGGCATCGTGACCCTTGGATCCGTGATTCGCGGCGGGACGCCGCACTTCGAATACGTCTGCCGCGCAGTGACCGACGGCGTGCGTGAGGCCATGCGCGATACGGGCGTCCCGATTGCGTTCGGCGTGCTCACGACCGATGACGCCGAGCAGGCCCTTGCGCGTGCGGGTGGTAACGACGGGAACAAGGGGGTCGACGCCGCCCTCGCCGTTCTCGAGATGGCTCGGCTCTTGCCTGGATTGGCGCGGCCGCCCGGCCCCACGCGGGAGCGGGCGTCGTGAAGGCCGCGAAGGGGTCGTCTTCGCGCCACCGCTCTCGGGAAGCGGCGCTCCAGATGCTCTACGCGATTGACCTCGGGCGGCGCGGCTCACCGGGTGACGCCACCAGGGCGGAGGAGGTCTTCCAGGGCGTCTGCGAGAACTTTGAGCTGCCCGAGGGTGCCCGGGCTTTCGCCAAGGAGCTGGTAACGGGTGTCACCGCCAGGAGCCCCGCGCTTGACGCCGAGATCGCGCGCCATGCCCAGCGCTGGCGCATCTCCCGGATGGCGGCAGTGGACCGCAACGTGTTGCGTCTCGGTGCCTTCGAGCTCTTGCACAGCGATGCGCCCGCTGCCGTCGTGATCGACGAAGCCGTGGAGCTCGCCCGCCGTTTTGGCGGGGAACGCTCGCCGGGCTTCGTGAACGGAATCCTCGATGCCATCGCGCGCTGCAGGCAGGGTGGGGAGGAGGCCTCGTGAGCAACGGCGAAACCGGTGAGCTCGCCGTCGCAGTCGAGACCGGACCGATCGAGAAGGCCGCCGTGGAACTTGTGGTCGTGACGTTCTTTGAGAACGATCGCCCGCTGCGTGGTGAGGCAGGCCGGGTCGATTGGCGCCTGTGCGGGATGCTCTCCGACCTTCTCGCGCGGGGCGCTCTCCGCGGCAGCGGGGGAGAGGCCGCCCTCATCCCGACGTTCGGCCGCCTGCGGGCGCCGCGCGTCCTGGTACTGGGGCTCGGCTCCGCGACCGGGTTTGGCGCACTGGAAGTGAAGTCCATGGCCCGTGCCGCGGTGCAGCGCTGCGCCGGGCTGCGCGTTCGCTCGATAGCGCTCGCCCTTCCCGGTCACTGGACTGGGCTCCTTCCGGTCGGTCCCTGCGCCGCCGCCGTTCTACGGGGCACAGTTGCCGGTCTCCAAGAGACGGGTGCGGCTCTCCGGATGCGCCTCGTCGTGCCCGAGGGCTCAGCCGCCCGGGCGCTCGGAGGCCTTGAAACCGCGGTGAGGCAGCTTCCCGACGGCGAGGTCACGGTCAAGCTCGCGGGGGTCGAGCCCCTCTCGGTCCTCTCGGCGCCGGGCTTGCGGGACGAACTAGAAGGAGCCTCGCCCGCCTCCCCCCGGTAGGCGGCCTGACGGGTCCCGGGAGCGGACCTGTCGTTAAGTCACACGGCGGGACGCCGATCTCTTCCCGTAGGCGCAGTCTCCGGTCCGGGGAATCTCCCCCGGGGCTCAGTGCAGCTACGCCTGAAGCGCTCTTGACTGGGAACGCCCGGCTGCGGGGTCATTTCCCGCGTCGGGCTGCTTCGCCCGGAGGGGGGATGAGCCTCGTCGGAAGCCTCGAGGATCTTGGCCTCGGGGACATCCTGCAGATCATCAGCTTGTCCCGCAAATCGGGGCTGTTGCTGCTGCGCTCCGATCGGGGCGAGGGGCGCATCACCTTTCAGGACGGGCAGGTGCGCGGCGCCCTCGTGAAGGGGGGACCGGCGGACCTGCGTGCCCTCGTGGTGAGTGCGGGAATTCTCTCTGAGGTCGAGTTCGATGGGATCGAGGCCGAGGCCCGTGCACGCAGGGTCTCGGTCCCGGTCGCGCTCGCCGGACACCCCTCCCTGCCCGTCGAGCGGCTCGACGAGCTGCGTCGCGCGCACGCCGAGAATGCGGTGGTCGAAATGTTCCGCTGGCGTGCCGGCGACTTCAGTTTCGAGATCCGCGAGGAGAGTGACGCGGATCGCGATGCGGGACTGCTCCTCACAAACGGACTCTCTGCCCAGTACCTCGCGATGGAGGCCACGCGCCTGCGCGACGAAGCGGGGCCCGCGGCGCCTGGCAGCGATGCGCCCGATGTTGCAGCGGATCCGAGCGGCTTCGTGTTCTCAGGCGAGGAGTCTCTTTCGGAGAGCGCATCCGACCTGTCCGACCAGGCGACACGAAAGGACGTTGACCTCAAGGCAGCTGCAGTCGAACTGATTGCCACTGCTGCGGTCGAAGAGGCGAGCGGCGACGAGTCGGAAGAGGTCGCGACGGTCGAGGCCAAGCCTGACAGTGAAGGCCAGATGGGCGACACGAAGGCAGCTCTCGCAGTTCCCGCGCAACGCCCGGCGACGCGCGGGAGCGCCGCAGCGACCGTCCCAAGAGAGACTGTGCATCGCGGCCCGGCACCGCCCATCATCGTAATCGATCGAGACCTAGCGACCCTCGAATGGGTGAAGTCCGCGCTACGCGGCTCCTTTCCCCGTGTGCACATCTTCCAGGTATCCGAGCACGCGATCGGGCGGCTCCGTCAATACCTCGTGAAGGGCGACGCCCCCGTCATGGTCGTCTCCGACAGAGCGCCTCCCGACCCGCTCTCGGGCGCACGGGGTGCGCGGGAGATCATCGAGCGCATCAAGGCCCAGTCGCCGAAGACGCCGGTCTTGCTGCTGCTCGAAGCAGAAGTGGGTGGCGGGCCGAAGGCGGTCGGTCGAACCGGCGGGGCCGATGCCATCACGCTGCGGCCGAGCGCCGGTCAGCTGGCCAATCCGCGCCTCGCCGAGGCTGTCGCCGAGGCCGCACGGCGGCTTGAGCAGGCGATCGGGCATTGGGCGCTGCGCGCGACCGGCGGCGTCGAGGCGCGGGGGCCACGCAGCGCCGACGTGCAGCGCCTTCGAAAGGCGAGCGAGCGCCTGCGCCAGCCCTCGTCACGAGGGGAAGTTCTGCCACTCGTGATGCGCTTCGCCGCCGAAAGCTTTTCTCGGGTCGCGATGTTCATGCTGCGCGACGATCTCGCGGTGGGAATCGCCCAGATTGGCCTCTCCTCCGCGGGCGGGCCAGACGACGCGGCGCTCCAGCGTGTGCGCGTTGCGGCAGCGGATTCGGCTTGGCTGCGGGCCGTGTGTGAGCGGCGCGCGCCTGTGCGCGGAGCTCCCTCCAACGATGGAGATCGGCGACTGGCACAGCTGCTCGGCGAGTCACCTGCCATCGAGGCTTACGTCGCACCGATTGAGAGCGGTGAACGAGTGGTCGCAGTCCTCTACGCCGACAACTTGCCCTCGGGAGCCCCGATCGGCGACACCAGTGCGCTTGAAGTGGTGCTTCACGAGGCGGGTCTGGCACTCGATCGCGCCGTGCTTGAGCGCGCCCTCGCCGAGGCGGAGACACAGGACTCGAGCCTCGACGCCTAAACCACGCAGCTAGCTGCGGCCTTTGCGCAACATAAAGACCCTCCTCCGCGAGCCCCTCACAGGCCCTCCCCGATTGCGCGCCTCGGGGCCGGAAGTGCCCCGTCTGGCTTAAGAAGCGCCTTCCCGCTGCCGATAAAGGTCCCGGTCGATCCCGTCCGAAATCCCGCAGGAGGGCCCGTGCAACGCATCCTCATCGTGGAGGACTCAGCGACGATGCGGTCGCTGCTCGCGTCGGCGCTCATCGATCTCGGGACTTCTGTCGAGATCACCGAAGCGGCGAGCGGGTTTGAGGCGCTTCGGCTCCTGCCGCGTGAGCCCTTCGACCTCATCTTGACCGATATCAACATGCCGGACATCAACGGACTCGAGCTGCTCTCGTTTGTGAAGGGCAACTCCGCGTACCGCGGCATTCCGCTCATCATCGTGTCGACGGAGGGTTCCGAACGGGACCGCGAAAAGGGACTCGGGCTTGGCGCGGACGCGTACCTCGTGAAGCCCTTCGAGCCCGACGCCCTGCGGCGGGTCGTGAGCGAGCTCTTGGCGAAGCGGCGGGACGGTTAGGCCCATGGCCCCGCGCCGACCCAAGAGCCGTCCCCGCAGCAAGGCGTGACGCGAGTTTGTCTCCGAGGCCGAAGAAATCCTGGAACGCATGCGCGGCGACCTGGCCGACCTCGCCGATCAGAAAGCGGCGAAGCACGAGGCCGAGCCCGATCTTGTGAATCGTCTCTTCCGTTCGGCGCACTCGCTCAAGGGGCTGGCCGGCATGTTCGGGCTCGACGGCATGAGCCAGCTCGCGCACCACCTCGAGGACGTGCTGGATGGGCTTCGCCTCGGACGGGTGCCCCTGAACTCTCCGGCCGTCGCCCTGCTCGACGAAGCCGTGACGGTGTTCTCGACGCTCACCCAGGAGATGTCCGAGTCGTCGGGCGCGGCTCCCTCGGACGGCGTGGCGGCGGCACTGGTGGCTCGCATCGAGGCCGCGGTGCACGCGCCCACCGATGCCCGGGGCACAAGTGACCCGATCGGCCGTCTCTCCGTCGACCCCGCGTTGCTGCGGGCCCTCACCGAGTATGAAGAGCATCGCCTGCGCGAGAACCTGCGACGCGGACGGCGAATCGTCCTGGTCGAAGCGACGTTTGAGATCCTCTCCTTCGAGGAGGGTCTGGCGGAGCTGACCAAATCGGTCCGTGAGGTGGGCGAGGTTCTCTCCACGCTCCCCGCGCCGGGCGATACACCGGAGTCGCAGATCCGTTTCTCCCTCCTCGCAGCGACGGATCTGGATGAAGCCGCCCTCGAGAGCGCGCTCGACTTGCCGAACGCACGGGTCCGTACGGTTGGTGCGCCTGTGGCCCGCGGTGAAGACGCGAGCGGCTCCGAGACGATCCGTGCGTCCGCTCTAGGGGACACCCAGGCGGAAGGCGCTTCCGGAGCGCGCCCGCGACCCCTCGAGAGCCATCCCGGTGATCGAGTCGGCGACGGCGAGACCCCCGAGGGCATGCCCCACGGAGAGCACGCGGGCGGAGCCGCGGAGCTCGAGTCCCTGAAATCGATCAGTGACACGGTTCGGGTAGACATCAAGAAGCTTGACGAGCTGATGAATCTCGTCGGAGAACTCGTGATCCAGCGCTCGGCGATCGCGGCGATCGCCGCCCGGCTGTGTGCCGATCCTGCGACCTCGCGGGTCGGTGCCGAGCTTTCGAAGCTCCACAAGGGGCTTGACCGGAAACTGCAAGAGCTTCAGTCCGGGGTACTCGAGGTGCGGATGGTTCCGCTGCGCCAGGTCTTCGAGAAGCTCTCGCGCGTCGCGCGACGGCTACGCCGCGATCTCGCCAAGGAGGTTCGCCTCGAGATCAAGGGCGCCGACACCGAACTCGACAAGCTCCTCGTCGAGGAACTCGTCGACCCCCTGGTCCACCTTGTGCGCAACGCCTTCGACCACGCGATCGAGTCGCCCTCCGAGCGCGAGCGCGTGGGCAAATCCTCCGAAGGCATGATTCGTATCGAGGCCTCGCAACGGGGCAACCACGTCGTGATCGAGGTCGCGGATGATGGTCGCGGAATCGATCCCGCCGTCGTGCGAGCACGTGCGGAAGCATGTGGCCTGGTCTCTCCGGGCGAGGTGCTCTCGCACCGCGAGACGCTCGAACTCATCTTCTCTCCCGGCCTCTCCACACGCGAGGAGGTGACGGAGACGAGCGGGCGCGGCGTGGGAATGGACGTTGTGCGCGCGAACCTGACCGCCCTCGGTGGGCTTGTGGACGTAGATTCGACAATTGGACGCGGGACACGCATCACGCTCACTCTCCCCATCACGCTGGCCATCATCCAGGCCCTGATCGTCGGCGTCGGCGGCCAGCGTTTCGCAATTCCACTCACCTCGGTCCTCGAGACCCTGCTCGTCGAGCCTGCGTCGATCCAACGCAGCGAAGGACGCGAGATGCTGAATCTCCGAGGACATCCCCTTGCGCTAAGACGGTTGGCACGTGAGTTTGGACTGCCCGAAGCCGGATCCGACGCGAAGCTCTACGTCGTGGTACTCGGTTTCGGCGACTCGAGACTCGGGCTTCTCGTCGATCGCTTGGATGGCCAACAGGATACTGTGATTAAACCGATCCAGGGTCCGATCCAGAACGTGCGCGGCGTTACAGGGGCGACAGAGCTCGGGGATCAGAGCGCCGTGCTCGTGCTCGATGTCTCCGCTCTGGTCGACGACGCCGTTCGACGGCGGGAGGCGGCGTGAGCCGGGCAACCTACAGCCCTGAACTCGACCCCGCTGGCCTCGATCCAAAGGCGGAGGGGAAGGCGGCGACCCGGAGTCTAGACTGGGAGCAGCTCGCACGCGCCGCCGCCGACGGCCCGCAGAGCCGCGACGATGCCACGCTTTTGCGTGAGTTCCTCACGTTTCAGCTCGCGGGAGATCCCTACGCCGTACCCGTGGAACGTGTCCGCGAGATCGTCCGTATGCGCCCGGTAACGCCGATCCCGCGCGTGCCTGCAGCGCTGCGCGGCGTGATCTCGTTGCGTGGAGAGATCGTCGAGGTTGTGGACCTGCGGTTGCAGCTCGGGCTCACGCCGACACAGCCGACCCGCGCGAGCCGCATCATCGTGTTGCACGGGGACGACGGCAAAATGAGCGGTCTCTTGGTGGACGCGGTCACCGACGTTCTGCGCGTGACCGAAGAGGCGATCCGATCCGATGGATCTGGAGAATCAGGGCGCGTCGGGGCGCTCTGTGTCCGGGGCGATCAGTTCATTTCTGTCCTTGATTTCGAACGGGTGCTGGATCTTGGTGACGAGCTCTGAACACACGGCAAACGCCGGCGTACGGCAGGGTGACCTCGCGTGCTTTGAGGTCAACGGGAACGTGTTGGCAATCGACGTGCTCCAAATCCGCGAGATTGTGCGATGGCAGGAGGTGACTCCACTTCCCCAGGCGCCTGCGCTGATTGAGGGTGTGATCGACATGCGCGAGCGGGTGATTCCGGTGGTGGACCTGGGGCGGGCACTTGGGGGAGCGGCCATCGAGCGCACCACGCGAGCGCGCATCGTCGTGCTCGAGGTGGATGGACTGGTGCTCGGACTGCGCGTTGGCGCTGCAGTCGACGTGTTGAGTCTGGAAAGTCAGACGGTCGAACCGCCGCCGCAATTGGCCATGCAGGCCGGCTACGACGCGGTGCGTGCGGTGGTCCGGCGGCCAGGAGCATCGCCTGTGCTGGTGATCTCTTTGGATCACCTGCTCGAAAACATCTATCGCTCGGCGCTGCCAGCGCCGGCCGTGGGGAACGCTGCGTGAGCGAGAGGCCGCGAATTGAAAATCTGCCCAGCGGCGCGCAATTCCGGCGGAATGTCATGGCGCTTACCACGCCGGCTTCCGTCCTCGCGGTGGTGCTGATGAGCGTCTACCTGATGGCGCTCCTGCGGCTGTCGGCAGATCAGTGGACCACTTTTCGATGGATCGTTGGCATTCTGTTCATGATCCTCGTCGTTGCCGTGAACATCGTGAACCGCCAACAAGATGCACGAATCGTCACAGGGCTCGACCGGCTGCGGGAGGGTCGCGCGTCCCCCGAGGATGTGCGTCATGCCTTCGTGGACATCGTGGACTTGCCGCGCCGGATCGTCGCGACGGGCCTGGTGTGGTGGCTGGGCGGCGGCTCCCTCGTCGCGATTGCCATGCGGGTGTTCCACGACGATTTCCGACTCTTCTCGGGTGCGGTGATGGTCATGGCGGCGGGCTCCGGCGGTCTCCTTCAGCTGATCTTCCTCTACTACCTCATGCGGCACCGCTTCGAACCGATCCGCGAGACGCTGGCCAGCCAGATTCCAGATCCGCAGGAGCGCGAGCAACTCGTCACGAAGTTGAAGCTCGGTCGCAAGCTCCGCTTTGCACTGATGGTGGTGACCCTCGGGACGTTGTCTTTTGCGATCTTCCTCTCGAGCAGCCGCGCCCAGCGCCCGATCGAATCCTTCACCAACCGCGCGCAGACGACGCTCCTCGAGGGCATCGTGGCCGCACCGAGCGGCGAGCGGACGGCGGCGATCGAGAGCACCCGACGCGAGGCCGTCCGGCTCGGCCTCGGATCTGATCTTCTCGTGCTCGACGAGAAGGCAGAAGCCCTGCTCCAGGGTTCGCCGCGCGCTCTTTCGACGAGCGAACTTCGCGCGATTCGCGAAGCGGGCTCCGATGCGGGGTCGAGCACGAATTTCGACTCCGACCACCTCTTCACCTGGCAGCGCATCCCGAACGATGGGCGTTTGCTCGTCCTCTCGGCAAATCGCGAAGACCTGCACGGCGACCTCGCAGACCTGCATATCGTCTACGGTGCCCTCATTGTGTTCTCCGCGCTGGTCGCGCTCGCTGTGGCTTGGCTCGTGGGACGCGACGTGGATGGCGCCGTGAGCGCGCTGCGCAGAGCGGCTGAGAGGATTGCCGAAGGTGATCTTACGTCTGCTCACGTCTTCGACTCTGAGGACGAGCTTGGCCAGCTGGCGCGCACTTTCGAGCGCATGGCAGGGGGCCTGCGCGACACGATCGGACGGGTCGCCGGCGCAACCGACCGCGTAGAGGCGGCTGCGGGCGAGATCGCCACCGTGACCGAGAGCCTTGCCGGGGTCACGGTCGATCAAGTGCGCGGCATCCAGCAGGCGACCGTGTCCATGGAGAGTATCAATGTTCAGGTGACGGGCATCGCCGAGTCTGCCGGTGCGCTCAACGTGTCGGTCGAAGAGTCGTCGAGCTCGATCCTCGAGCTCGGGGCTGTGGGCGAGGAGCTAAACGGCACCGCGTCCGTGCTCTCTCAGAAGGTGGACGAAGTCTCGAGTTCGATCGAGCAGATGATCCGCAGCGTGCGGCAGGTCGCGCAAAACGCCGAGGGCTTGGCCCAAGCGGCCGCGGAAACCTCGAGCAGCATGGAAGAGATGGCGAGCTCCCTGCGCGAGGTCGACGCGAACGCAGCCGAAACGGCTCGTCTGTCCAGCCGCGTGGTCGCAAGCTCGGAAAGTGGTCGGGAGAGGGTGCGCCAGACGATCGACGGAATGACCGCCATCCGCGAAGCGACGGAGACCGCCGAGCGCGTGATTCGCAGCCTCGCCGAGCGCGCGAAGGAGATCGGCGCCATCGTGGGTGTGATCGACGACGTGGCGGACGAAACCAATCTTCTGGCCCTGAACGCAGCCATCATCGCGGCCCAAGCGGGCGATCAGGGGCGGGCCTTCTCGGTCGTGGCCGATCAGATCAAGGACCTGGCCGACCGCGTACTCTCGAGCACGAAGGAGATTGGAGGCTTAATCCACGCCGTTCAGGGCGAGAGTACAAATGCAATCGGTGCGGTCGAGCGGGGCTCGCAGAGCGTTCAGAGCGGAGTCGATCTGTCGGCCGAGGCCGGTGTATCGCTTGAAGAGATCACCGCCGCAGCCCGCGAGAGCGGCCTGCGGATCGCCGGCATCGTCTCGGCCGTCAAGGAGCAGTCGAAGGCCGCGACCCACGTGGTCGAGCTGATGGAGCGCGTACGGGGCGGAGTCGAGCAGATTCGTGCGGCGGGACGCGAACAGGAGCGGGGCAACGAAGTGGTTCTGCGCAACTCCGTCGCGATGCGCGAAGTCGCCACGCAGGTCCGCGGGACGACAGAGGAACAGGCTCGTGGCTCCGGTCGGATCCGTGAGAGCGTGGAAAGCGTGCGTGAGGCCGTCGACCAGATTAATCGCTCCCTTCAGGAACAGTCCGCAGCGTGTCGCCAGGCTGCGGAGCAGCTCGAACGCGTGTACGAACGGACACGTGCGAACGAAGAATCTTCGCGGCGCATGGGCGAGGCCATGCGCGGTTTGTTGAAGCAGGCGGAGACGCTGCGCGGTGACGTGCAGCGCTTCCGCATCTAGCTAGCGGCGCGCTGCCGTGCGCCCCGCAAGGCGAGGGAGTCGTCCATGATCGCGGCCTGTCCCAAGTGCAGCACGCGCTATCGCGTCGAGAACGAGCGGCTTTCGGCCGAAGGCGTGCGGCTGCGCTGCACCCGCTGTCAGGCGGTCTTTCGGGTGCGTGCCCCCGGCGCTGTCGCAACCCAGGTCGAGCCGCAGGTCGAAGCGCAGCCTACCCCCGTGCCGCAGCCTCCCGACCGCTCGCGGCTCGTGTTGATCGCCGACAGTGATGCGGAAGAGGGGAAGGTCACGGCAGGCTCTGTGGCGGGGTGGGGCCTCCATCCGCTGCTCGCCCACGACGGTGTGGAAGCGATCCTCGCGATCCAGCGCAACCTTCCTTGCGCCGTGGTCCTCGATGCGGCTCTGCCCAAGATGTTTGGCTTCCAGATCTGCGAACTGATGAAGCGGAACGCGGAGTTGCGCGACATCCACGTGGTGCTGATCGGTGCGATCCATCACCGGGAGCGCTATCGCCGCTCACCGCACGAGCTTTATGGCGCCGACGCGTATCTCGAGCGCCCGGATCTCCCCCACGGCCTGATCGCCGTCTTGCGCGACTTCGGCCTCCCGGTGACGGGTTCGTCGCCCGCGGCGCCGGCTCGCAGCGCCCCCCCTTCCCGTCCGTCCACCCGAGACTTCGCCGTGGAGGACGTGCCGATGCCGGTCGAGTCGGCGCGGGACTATTACGAGGTGCCCGTCGCCTCCGAGGTGCGGTCCGCGCCTGCAGCGCCGCCTGCGGCCCCGCCGATGCCTTCGCCTGCGGCGCGCCCCGTGCGCAGCGCAGCCCCTCCTTCCGCTGCCCGCGGCGTTCCGCCGGCCACTGCGGCTCCGCTGAACGATGGCCTGGCAGACGAGCGCGCAAAGGCCGAGCGGCTCGCGCGCATCATCGTCTCCGA
>Ga0074046_10002877_pt1 | contig 14652 bp, 12 predicted proteins | sample BogForMeECP23OM3_FD_94441 | JGI IMG/M metagenome (GOLD analysis project Ga0074046, IMG submission 94441) | Bog forest soil microbial communities from Calvert Island, British Columbia, Canada - Bog Forest MetaG ECP23OM3 | ecosystem: Environmental > Terrestrial > Soil > Wetlands ...
ACGGCGCTTATGGTCATGTCCTGCAGAATGAACCGGTCGAGGACGGTCGCCAGCGCCCCGGATTGCAGGTCGGCGCCGACAATGAATGTCGGAAGACTGGCGAGGCCTAATCCGCTCAACGCACAAACACGAAGCGCGTCGCCGTTGTTGGCGCTAAGCCGTCCGTTCACGGCGACCGGCCAGGACGAGCCGTCAGGCGCGGTGAACCGCCATTCACGCGAGGCTGCGAGATTGCTGTTGGAAAGGCATTCGTGCGACTTGAGGTCTTCGGGCGTCTGTGGCGCGCCGCGCGCGGCGAAATAGGCCGGACTTGCACAAATGGCGCGGCGCGCCGGCGCAAGCTTGCGGGCGACGAGGCTGGAATCCTCCATCGCCCCGATCCGCACGGCGACGTCGAATCCTTCGTCGACAAGGTCGACGAACCGGTCGTTCATTGCGACGTCCACGGTGACTTCCGGGCAGCGCGCGAGAAAATCGCTCAGCGCGGGCGCCAAGTGCAGGAAGCCGAAGCTCATCGGGGCCCTGACGCGCAGGCGTCCACGCGGCGTCGCCCGGAGCTGGCTCACCGCGCGATCCGCATCCTCGACGTCGCTCAGGATGCGCGCGGCGCGCTCGAAATAGCCGCGACCCGCTTCGGTCAGGCTCAGCGAACGCGTTGTCCGATGGAGAAGGCGGACGCCGAGTTCGGCCTCGAGCGCGCCGACATAGCGGCTGACAACGGATTTTGTCACGCGCAGCCGCCGCGCGGCCTCGGAGAATGACTGGGCTTCGGCGACGCGGACAAAGGCTTCGCGCGCGGCGAATCGGTCCACTTTGGCGGCTACGGCGTCGAGGCGACCGGTCAGTTCTTCGCCGCCAAGCTCGGACTGCCCTCTTCCCTTGCTCTCCTCGCCGGCCTGATCGAGTTCTTCGGCGGGCTGATGCTCGCGGCGGGCCTCGCCACGCGGGCCGTCGCCGCTTTGGTCTTCGGCCTGATGGCGGTCGCGGTCCTCTTCGTCCATCTCCGGATCGGGTTCTTCTGGACCGAAGGCGGTTTCGAATATCCGTTGTTCTGGGGCGTCGTCGCCCTGTTCTTCGTGGTGTGCGGCGGCGGCCGCTATTCCGCCGATGCTCTGATCGGGCGCGAGATCTGAATGCATTGCCGGCGAGTGTACACATGCTCGCCGGTCACGAGCGCGTGCTGTGCTCGTAAATCCCTGCTCTCGCGGCAAAATTCCCTGCTCCCGAAGAAACTCCCTGCTCGGCTGCGCAGGGAATTCTTCAGTAACGCTCTGGAATTGAAGGTCTTCTCGGCCCGGATCTTGACGATTTCGCCCGAAGAAATCCCTGCCAAATTCGCTGCCGCAGGGAATTTCTCCTGTGGCCGCCCCTAGTGCGACGCGGCGAACCGCCGCTTGACGCGCTCGACCTGGTCGGGCGCGACTCGGATGGTGAGGTGGAGGCCGTCGTCGCGGTCACTGCGGCTCATCACCTCCGCGTGCTCGTAGAGCCAATGCAGCCCCTGCCCGTCGGCGGCGTCGAGCGTCAGCTCGAGCAGCGTCCGCCCGCGCGCGAGCCTGTCCTCGATCGCCGCCAGGAGACGATCGATCCCCTCCCCCGTGCGCGCCGAGACCGCGAGCGGCGCGGCGTCGCGCATCTCCACCTCCTGCGCCAGCTGAGCGCGCTCCTCGGCGCCGAGCCGGTCGAGCTTGTTCCACACCTCGATGATCCGGTCGGCGCGGTCGGCGATGTCGAGTTCGGCGAGGATCGCCTGAACATCCTCGCTCTGCGCCTCGCTGTCGGCGTGCGAGATGTCGCGCACGTGCACGATCACGTCGGCGGCCCGAACCTCTTCCAGGGTCGCGCGGAACGCGGAAATCAGCATGGTCGGCAGATCGGAGATGAAGCCGACGGTGTCCGACAGGATCGCCGACCCGCCATGCGGCGGCCTGATGAGCCGCATGGTCGGATCGAGGGTGGCGAACAGCATGTCGGCCGCCATCACGTCGGCGCGGGTCAGCCGGTTGAACAGGGTCGATTTGCCGGCGTTCGTGTATCCAACCAGCGCGACGATCGGATAAGGCACTTCGCTGCGGCTGGCCCGGTGCAGCGCCCGGGTCCGCTTGACGCCTTCGAGCTCCCGCTCGATGCGGACCATGCGCTCCTGAATGAGGCGGCGGTCGGTCTCGATCTGGGTTTCGCCGGGGCCGCCGAGGAAACCGAAGCCGCCGCGCTGCCGCTCAAGATGGGTCCATGAGCGGACGAGGCGGGACCGCTGATAGGTGAGATGCGCAAGCTCGACCTGTAGCGCGCCCTCGGCGGTGCGCGCGCGGCGGCCGAAAATCTCGAGGATGAGCCCCGTCCGGTCGATCACCTTGCAGCCGAACGCTTTTTCGAGGTTGCGCTGCTGGACTGGCGACAGGGCGCAGTCCATCACGACGAGGTCGATCGATTCGGCCTTCGCCTCGGCCGCGATCGCCTCGACCTTCCCCTTGCCGAGGTAGGTCGCGGGCCGGATGGCGCTGAGCGATACGATCTCCGAGCCCAGGACGTCGAGATCGATGGCGCGCGCGAGTCCGACCGCCTCCTCTCGCCGCGCCTCCGGGCTGCGCAAGGCACCGCGCTCGCCCGGCTGGCCCCGGGCGAGGTAGGGGCAGACGACTCGGGTGCGCGTCCCCGACGCGACAGCCCGCTCGTGGTTGTCGATCGCGCCGCGGCGGTCCCCGGCGGCCTCGTCAGTGGGCGTCGGACCCCTCCTCCACCGCCTCGAACATGGTGATCGGGGTCGCCGGCATAATGGTCGAGATCGCGTGCTTGTAGACCAGTTGAGAGTGGCCGTCGCGCCTCAGCAACACGCAAAAGTTGTCGAACCAGGTGACGAACCCCTGCAACTTGACGCCGTTCACGAGAAAGATGGTGACCGAAGTTTTCGACTTGCGTACGTGGTTCAGAAACGTGTCCTGGAGGTTTTGCGCCTTCTCGGTTGCCATGAGTTTTTTTCCGTATGTTTGGGCCGTTGCCGGCCGTCTTATTGAAACCTCATGCGCGCCTTTGCTGACACGCCAGCCAATGATTTATACCACATTGTTGCGCGAGTGCGCGCACGATAAACCGAAATAACGATGTTGGAGGGGTTTTGGCGAGTTTTCCGAATACGTCCGGAACGCCTGCCGCAACGCACGAACTGCGGCTCCCGGCCGGCCGTCGCCGATCGCTTTGCCGTCGATCAAGACGACGGGCATGGCGATCGTGGTGGCGCTGGAGACGAACGCCTCGCGGGACTTTTGCGCCTCGTCCGGCGTGAACGCCCGCTCCTCGAGGCGAAGTCCAAGCCTGGCGGCGATATCGATCAGGGCCGCGCGGGTCACGCCGTGCAGGATCGCCACGTCCGCCTGCCGGGTGACCAGCCCGCCCTCCAGTGTCACCATCCAGGCGTTCGTGGAAGCCCCCTCCGTCACGAATCCGGCTTGGTCGACGAACCAGGCCTCGAAGGCGCCCGCTTCGCGCGCCGACTGCTTCGCCAGGACGTTCGGCAACAATTGCAGCGTCTTGATGTCCGGGCGCGCCCACCGCTGCTCCGCCAGCGTGATCACCGCGACGCCCGCCGCAGCTCTGGCCGCGCCTACAGCCGGGTCGAGCGGGCGAGCGACGACGACGTGACCCGGTTTCGGTCCCTCCGGCGGAAAGCCGTGATCGCGCCGGGCCGCGCCGCGGCTGATTTGCAGATAGAGGAGGCCGTCACGCACTCGGTTCAGCCGCACGATCTCGCGCATGACTAGCCTGAGCGCCTGTTCGCCGATCGGCCAAGCGATGCTGAGCGCGCAAAGCGAGCGCCCGAGGCGGGCGAGGTGGCGCCCCTCCTCGATCAGCGCGCCGCCGTTGACCTCGCAGACTTCATAGACGCCGTCGCCGAAGGTGAAGGCGCGGTCGTCGATCGACACCGCGGCCCTGGCGATCGGAACGTAGCGGCCATTGACATATGCGATACGCGACAAGGGCCTTTCCCCGAAAACTGAGAAACCGCTCGCGCCGCGCCGGCGATCACTCCACGCCGAGCGACTTCAGCTTTCGGTGCAGCGCGGACCGCTCCATGCCGATGAACTCGGCCGTGCGCGAGATGTTGCCGCCGAACCGGCTGATCTGCGCGATGAGGTAATCGCGCTCGAACGCTTCGCGGGCTTCGCGCAGCGGCAGGCTCAACAGTTTCTCGCCGCCGATGCCGCTCGGGACCGTCGGAACCAGGGCGCCGACTTCCGCCGGCAGCATCGAGGCCGAGATTTCCGCGTTCGGGTCGCCGAGCGCGAGAATCATCAGCCGTTCGACATTGTTGCGCAGCTGCCGGATGTTGCCGGGCCAGTCGTGCGACTGCAGAACCGCCATCGCGTCGGCGCCGACGCGGCGCGGCGCGGCGCCCATGCTGGCCGCGGTCAGCTCGAGGAAATACTGGACGAGCTCAGGAATGTCCTCGCGCCGCTCGGCGAGCGAGGGAACGCGAATCGGCACCACCGACAAGCGATGAAACAGGTCCTCGCGGAACCGCCCTTCGGTGATCGCCTCGGCGAGATCCCGGCTGGTTGAGGAAATGATGCGAACGTCGACGTGAACGCGCGAGGAGCCGCCGACCCTCTGGAAGTTCTGGTCGACCAGGACGCGAAGGATTTTCGCCTGCGTCTCGCGCGGCATGTCGGCGACCTCGTCGAGATAGAGGGTGCCGCCGTGAGCCTCTTCGAGTGCGCCGACCCGGCGCGGACGATCGAGCGCCGCCTCGACGCCGAACAACTCGGCTTCCATCCCCTCCGGCGACATCGTCGGCGCGTTGATGACGACGAACGGGCCCTGCGCCCGGCTCGAATGATCGTGAATGAGCCTGGCGGCGAGCTCCTTGCCCGAGCCGGCGCCGCCGGAAATGAGAACCCGCGAGTTGGCGGACCCGAGTTTTTCGATGATTCGCCTCAGATTCACGACCGCCGGCGACGAACCGATCATCTTCGTGATCGCGCCGCCGCGGGTCTTCAGGTCGTTGACCTCACGTTTTAGGCGCGACGTTTCGAGCGCGCGCTCGGCGATCAGGATCAGACGGTCCGCCTTGAACGGCTTTTCGATGAAGTCGTAGGCGCCGAGCTTGATTGCCGTCACGGCCGTCTCGATGTTGCCGTGTCCCGAAATCATCACCACCGGCACGGTCGGGTTCTGCTTCTTGATCGCCTCGAGCAGTTGCAGGCCGTCCAGCCTCGAGCCCTGAAGCCAGATGTCGAGCAGGATGAGTTGCGGCCGGCGCGCTTCGATCGCCGTCAGCGCCTCGTCCGAATTGCGCGCCATCCGCGCGCCGTGGCCTTCGTCCTCCAGAATGCCGGCGACGAGTTCGCGAATGTCCTCTTCATCGTCGACGATGAGAATGTCAGCAGCCATCATGAGGATCCGATTTTCTCGTTCGTGGTCTCAGCGCCGCCTCGCTCGATCCGCGGCGCCGGCAGTTTCATCAGAACCATGGCGCCCCGTCCGCCGTCGGAGCGGACGATGCCGTCGAGCAGATCGACTCCGCCGCCATGGTCTTCGAAGATCTTGACGACGATCGGCAGTCCGAGCCCCGTGCCCTCCGCCCGCGTCGTTACGTAAGGCTCGGTCAGACGGCGGCGGTCTTCGGTCGGAAACCCGACGCCGTTGTCGCTTACGACGATCTCGACAAAGCCGGCGACATCGGCGTCCAGCGTCACCAGCACTTTTCCCCTGTCGTGAAGCTCTCCCAGCGCATCAATGCCTTCGGAGGCGTTTTTCAGCACGTTCGTGAGCGCCTGCGAGATCAGGCGGCGATCAAAATCGGCGAAGACGGCTTCCTGGGGCAGCCGCTCTTCGAAATCGATGTCCGGACGGCCGACCCGCATGAGGAAGAGCGCCTGGCGCACGCGGTCGGTCAGGTCGTCGCGCCCGAGCCGCGCCTTGGGCATCCGCGCGAACGACGAGAACTCGTCGACCATGCGCTTGATGTCGTCAACCTGCCTGATGATCGTGTCGGTGCACTGGTCGAAGACGTCCTTGCCCTCGGCGATGTGGCGGCCGTAGCGGCGCTTGAGCCGTTCCGCCGAAAGCTGGATCGGGGTCAGCGGATTCTTGATCTCGTGGGCGATCCGCCGGGCGACGTCGGCCCAGGCAGCCGTGCGCTGCGCGGCGACGAGATCGCTGATGTCGTCGAGCGTGATGACGCTGGCGCGGTCGCGTCCGGGGTTGCCGGTGACCCTAATGTTCAGAAGGCGCTCACGGCCGTCACGCAGAATGGTCGCCTGTCCCTGATGGAGGCGCAGCCGAAGCGAACGCGCCTGTTCCCAGACGAGCGCGATCGTGTGGTGGACGGACGCCAGCGGCTGCCCGATGAGACTCCGTTCCCCGCCGAGAAGCCGTTGGGCGGCGGCGTTCGAGATGGTGATCGCGCCGTCATTGTCGACCCCGAGAACGCCGGCCGGCACGCCCGACAGAACCGCCTCGATGAAGGCGCGCCGCTCGTCGTTCAGCGCGTTCGCCTCGATGAGGCCGGTCTGCTGACGCAGCAATTCGGACGTCATCTTGTTGAAAGTCTCGCCGAGACGCCCCAGGTCGCCGTCGGAGGCGCGCGTGGGCACCTGAACGTGAAGGTCGCCGGAGGCGACTTCGTCTGTGGCGCGAATGAGCCGGCGGATCGGCCCGACCAGTCGGTTGGCCCAGGAAAGTCCGAGCCAGATCGCCGAAAACAGCATCGTCAGGGCCAACATCACAAAAACGGTCGCAAAACCGAGTTCGAGACTGCGCCGGGCGGCCTCGAAGCGTCCCCACATGTTGGAAACCATCGCGGCGTCTTGGGCGACCTTGGCCGCCAACGGATCGATTCCGCGCGCTGCGTAGAGGAATTCCCCGCCAGCCCCGGGGATCGGCCGGATGCCGACGAAAATGTTGCCGACCCCGAGAAAGCCGCAGAGAGGCTCCCCGTTGACCGCGTCCTGGAAGTCGGACGGGTCGGGCTTGGCGATTAATTTGTCGTTCGAACCGACCGCAACCTCGGCCGTCGTCCCGTCTCCCTTCATCAGCGCCGCGGCTGCGAAACCCAGCGTTTTCGATCGCGAGCTGAAGTACTCCTTGAACTGCTCGGGTTTGGAGCGAAGCAGCATGGCGCTGCGCGCGATGTCTCCGGCCGTCAGGTCGACGTCGCGCAGCAGCGCCCGGCACTGGGATTCCCGATAGAGCTGGGTCGCTTGGTTGGCCTCATTGATGAAGGCGGCGACGTCGCTCATGAAGCGAGGGTTGATCGCCCACTCGACCGAAACAGTGGCGACAACCGCGGTGACGATCGCCGGGATCGCGGCGACCAGGGAGAACAGCGCGACGAAACGGCTATGCAGACGGGCGCCAGCGCGCGCAGCCTTCCTCGCCGACCTCAGCCGCGCGAGTTCGATGCCGATGAGAACAATGAGCGTGAAGACGACCAGGCCGTCGCCGATCAGCAGGGCCGAGACGACAGTGGCCGTCGGCAGGATCGGAGTGAAGCCCGCGAAGACGAGAAACGTCGCCAGCGCAAGGACGAAGGCCGCTCCGACCGCGATCGGACCGAAGCGCGCCGTGGGCCCACTGTCGTCGAATGGCGTCGCCCCGCGCGCCGCCGCATTCGTCGTCGTACCTGTCAAATTCCCGAACCCACCAGGCCCGAATCGCGGCATGCCATCCCCGTGGCAATCATGCAACAATGTTGCTTAATTGCGACTATTTGGCGGCGGCGTCAGCGGAGGCTCGGCATGTCCCGCAGATTGAGGTCGCGGATCTTCTTCCTGAGGGTGTTGCGATTGAGGCCGAGGATCTCGGCCGCCTTGATCTGGTTGCCGCGGGTGAGGGCCAGGGTCGCGGCGATCAGCGGCGCTTCGAGATCGCGCAAGACCCGATGGTAGAGACCAACCGGCGGGCTCGCGCCGCCGAACGAACGGAAGAGATCGCCGACGGCGCGCTCGACCGCTCCGTCAAATCCGTCTCCCGTCGTCTTCGCGGCGATAGGCTGGGCGCGGCGGCCCCCGTCGTCGGACAGCGCCACGAGCCCGGGCGACGGCGAGCCTCCGACGTTCAATTCGGCTTCGATCAGCGCCTCGCTGATGACCTCTTGAGGATAGAGCGCAGCCAGGCGGCGGGTCAGGTTCTCGAGTTCGCGAACATTTCCGGGCCACGGGTAACGTCGCATGCGCTCCATCGCTGCAGGCTCGATCGCCTTCATCGGCAGGCCTTCGGCGGCGCCGCGCTGAAAGAACGAGCGCACGAGATCGGGAATGTCCTCGGGGCGCTCCCGCAACGGCGGAAGACGGAGTGGAACGACGTTGAGCCGGAAGAACAGGTCCTCGCGGAACGCGCCCTGCTGGATGGCGAAACGCAAGTCCTTGTTCGTCGCGGCGACGATGCGGACGTTGGTCTTGATCGGCGTCCGGCCGCCGACTGTCGTATATTCGCCCTGCTGCAGGACCCGCAGAAGCCGGGTCTGGGCCTCCATCGGCATGTCGCCGATCTCGTCGAGAAACAGCGTCCCGCCCTCGGCCTGTTCGAATCGGCCGACCGAACGCGCCGAGGCGCCGGTGAAGGCCCCCTTTTCGTGGCCGAACAGTTCGCTTTCGATCAGGTCGCGCGGAATGGCGGCCATGTTGATCGCGACGAACGAACCGCCCTTGCGCTTGCCGTAGTCGTGCAGGGCGCGCGCCACGAGCTCCTTGCCGGTGCCGGATTCGCCGGAGATCATGACGGTGAGGTCGGTCTGCATCAGCCGCGCCAACACCCGGAAGATGTCCTGCATGGCCGGCGAGCGGCCGACGATCGGCATGACCTCGGCCGCCGCATGTTCGTCCGGCTCCTCGCGGCGGCTTTTCGGCTCCGCGAGCGCCCGGCCGACAATCGCGACGAGTTCGCGCAGATCGAACGGCTTGGGCAGATACTCATAGGCGCCGCGCTCCGACGCCTTGATCGCGGTCATGAACGTGTTCTGCGCGCTCATGACGATGATCGGAAGGTCCGGGCGCATCCGCTTGATGCGCGGCAGCAGATCGAAGGCGTTGTCGTCCGGCATCACGACGTCGGTGATCACCAGGTCGCCCTCGCCCGCCGCCACCCAGCGCCAGAGGCCCGCGACCGTTCCCGTCGCGCGCACTTCATACCCGGCGCGGGTCAGCGCCTGATTCAAAACCGTACGGATCCCCGCGTCGTCGTCCGCAACAAGAATTTGCCCTGAAGGCATCAGGCATGCTCCTCCGGCCCGACGCGCCCCGAACCGCTCACTTTGGCGCGGAGGCGCGGGGTGACTGCAGCGGCATGAGAACGCGAAAGACCGTTCTGCGCGGATGCGATTCGCTTTCGATCGTGCCGCCGTGATCGCCGACCAGCTTTGCGACCAGTGCAAGACCCAGACCAGACCCCTTTCCTTTGGTCGTGACGAACGGGTCGAACAGATTTCCGGCAATCTCGGGCGCGATGCCCGGACCGTTGTCGCGCACGCAGATCTCAAGCGGCAGGGAGACCGGCTCGGCGCCCGGCGCGGTTCTCAGCCGCACGCCGGGACGATAGGCGGTGGTCAGGGTGATTTCTCCATCAATGCTATCTTCACCAATGGCTTCTGCGGCGTTCTTAACAAGGTTCAAGAACACCTGAATCAGCTGGTCGCGAGAGCCCAGCACGTGTGGGAGCGAGGGGTCGTAAATTTCGACGAAACGCACGTGGCGCGCAAAGCCAGCCTGGGCGAGCCGTTTCACATGGTCCAGCACGGCGTGGATATTGAGGCTTTCCCACTGAGGCGGCGTCGAATCCGCGAAAGACTGCATCCGGTCCACGAGTTTGACGATCCGGTCCGTCTCCTCGCAGATCAGACGCGTGAGCGCGCGGTCCTCGTCGCTGGCGCTCGCCTCCAGCAATTGCGCGGCCCCGCGGATGCCGGAAAGTGGGTTCTTGATCTCATGGGCGAGCATGAGACCAAGCGCAGTAATCGAGCGGGCCGCGCTCCGGTGGGTCAGCTGCCTGTCTATTTTCTCGGCAATTGCCCGTTCTTGCAGCATGATTGCGACCGCATCGCTCGGCTGCGGCAAGGGAGCGATGAAGACGTCCACAGGGCCGCGGTTGCCCGTTCTCGGGGTGGAGATATCGATCTTATAACCGGCCACGGTCGCGTGATTGCTCGTCGCGTCCGCGACGAGCGCGAGCACCGGCGAACCGAACGGCAGCAGATCAGTCAGCCGAGAACGGAGGAGAGCGGCCCGGCCCATGGCGAAGAAGGTCTCGGCCGCGATATTGGCGTCGATCACCATGCCCTGGCGTTCGACCGTGATCAGCGGCTGAGCGAGCGCATTCAGAACCTTGGCCGGGTCCGCCCGCTCCTTGTTGAAAGGCGCGGTCACGCGGCCGCCTCCAACCTGGCCTCGTCGAAGGCGCGGTCGAGCAGGTCGCGGGCACAGGCAGGGTCGTCCGTGGTCACGAGGTTGCGCCGAAGCCAAGCGGGCGCGCCGGCCGATTCGGCGTAAGCCGAGAGATGCTTCCGGGCGTGCCGCAGGCCGGCGCGGGGGCCGAGCTTGCCGGTCAGCCAGTCGAGATGTTCGAGCGCCGCTTTGCACCTTTCCTCTCGCGGCGGAAGTCGAAGGGGACCGCCGTCCGTCAGCGCGCGCGAAACCGCGCCGACGAGCCACGGCGCGCCGAGCGCGGCGCGCCCGATCATGACGCCCCTTGCGCCCGACTGGGCGAGCATGGCGCGCGCGTCCTCGAGCCCGGCGCAGTCGCCGTTGACGACCACCGGCATGGCGACCGCTTCGACGACGGCGCGCGCCGCCTGCCAGTCGGCCCGCCCGGCGTAGAATTGCGCCCGAGTCCTCCCGTGAACGGTCGCCATCCGCACGCCGACGCGCTCCGCCCGCCGCGCGAGCTCGGGCGCGTTCAGCGACGTCTCGTCCCAGCCGAGGCGCATCTTGACAGTCACCGGAACGGAAACCGCCTCGACGACGGCGGCGAGGATCCGCTCGGCGCAGTCGAGATCGCGCATGAGCGCCGCGCCGGCCAGCGCGCCGGAGACCCGGCGCGCCGGACAACCCATGTTGACGTCGATGATCGCCGCGCCCGCGGCCTCGACCCTGCGCGCGGTCTCGGCGAGCGCGCAGGACTCGCGCCCGACGAGCTGGACGGCGTGAGGCGAGACCCCCTCTCCCTCGGCGCGCATTGCGGCCTCCGAGTCCCCTTCGAGATAGGTTTCAGCCGCGACCATTTCGGAGAACACCAGCGCCGCGCCGAACCGCCGCGCAATCCGCCGCATCGCGAGATCGCTGACGCCTGACATCGGCGCGAGCATTGCGCCGCCGTCGAGACGGATCGGGCCGACCTTGATCGGACAACAATTGCCTAGTATTTGGGCATTTCTCATGGCGCCTACACTCTAGTCACCAAAGGGCCGAAAGCAAGTCGTCGTTAAAGGCAGGCGCGCGACGAAATGGTTTCGGGCGCGATCCTAGCGCGTTCGGCCAAAATATCGTTGAACTCCACGATGAAAGACACTTAAGAGGCTATGGCGGAGCGCTCGCGGGCTGGCCGCGCGAGACCCACATACCAAAACGGGAGCACCTCGATGCGCGCGTTCTTGCTGGTGGCCTTGATCGCGTTTTGGCCGGGGGCCCCTGCCCTTGCCGTCATCAGCGTCGATCTGCCGAACGAATGCTCCGATCGAAACGCTCTGCAAAGCATCGCGTATGACGCCCGCCTGATCGCGATCAAGTCTTATTACAAAGGCCTGATCCACGGACTGACCGACAAGAAACGACAAACCTGCCTCGAGGCGCATGTGCTCTTGGACGACCGGTTTGCAGTGATCAACAGGACGCGTGAAATCGTCGAAACGAAGTGCCTGCCGATCGATATTGCGGCAAGCATGGCGACGAAGGACCTGTGCCCCCCGTAACGTCGGCTTGACGACGCCCAACGCATCGACGAGACAGGCGCATGCCTTCAGAATCGAACCCCGCCGTCGAGGAGGTCATCACCAGCCTTTGCGCCCGGGCGCCGCAGGATCGCACCATCTGCCCGACCGACGCGGCCAGGGCGTTCGCTGAGGCGCGGCGCGAGGACGAGCTCGGCTGGCGTTCCCATTTGGGCGAGGTGAGGCGCGCGGCCGTCAAGCTCGCCCTGGAAGGCAAGCTCGTCATCTATCGCAAGGGCAAGGTCGTCGATCCGGCCGACTTTCGCGGCGTCTATCGTCTGGGGGCGCCGTCGGCTGCGAAGGCGACGATCAACAGCAGGATGACGGGCGAAGCGACCAGCCAGATGAAGGAACGCGATCCGCGCGTCAAGATCGCGGTCGCCGATCCGATGGGGGCGGCGCTCTATTCCTATTACACGACCGGCGAACTCAAAAGTGCCGGCTCCTCCGTCACCGAGGGCATTGGCCAGGGCCGGGTGACGGCCAATCTCGAGGGCGCTCCCGTCGACTTCGCTTTCCAGATTTCCGACGAGGAGGCGCTGCCGATCATCTTCGATCTCGTGGTCGAGGAGGGGCTGCTTCTCGGCGGCTCCTCGGGCGTCAACATCGCCGGGGCGATCCGGCTCGCGCGCGAACTCGGCCCCGGACATACGATCGTGACCATCCTGGCCGATTCGGGCGCGCGCTACGCCTCCAAGCTTTTCAACCCCGCCTTCCTGCGCTCCAAGAACCTGCCCGTTCCGGCCTGGCTCGACACGCAGGGGCGCGCCCCGCAGGTTTTCGTGTGATGACCGAACCCCTCTTCCGATCTGATTCCTACCTCCGCGACGCGCCGGCGAAGGTGGCGTTCGCGGAGCCTCGCGGCACGGTGTTTTATCCGCAGGGCGGCGGCCAAGGCGGCGACCAAGGGTCCCTGATACTCGACGGCGGCGAGACGGTCGCGATCGTCAACACCGTCTACGACTCCGATCGGAAGACGATTTTGCACGTGCCGGCCGAAGGGGCGGCGCTCCCGGCGCCGGGCGCAAGCGTCGTCGCGCGGATCGACTGGAGCCGGCGCTACGGGCGCATGCGCGCCCACACGGCGCTGCACCTCCTCTCGGTCGTGCTGCCCTACCCCGTCACCGGCGGCGCGGTCGGCGAGGGCGAGGGCCGGCTCGACTTCGATTGCGAGGCGCTCCTCGACAAGGCGGAGGTGGAGCGGAAGCTCAACGAACTCATCGCGCTCGACGCGCCCGTGACCCATCGCTGGATCACGGACGAGGAGCTGGAAGCGAACCCGGCGCTGGTCAAGACGATGTCGGTCAAGCCGCCGACCGGGACGGGCCGCGTCCGTCTCGTCGCGATCGAGAACCTGGATCTCCAGCCCTGCGGCGGCACGCACGTTGCGCGCACCGGCGAAATCGGCCGCGCCTCGGTCACGCAGATCGAGAAGAAGGGCAGGATCAACCGGCGCGTCCGCATCGCGCTCGACGCATCCTAAGAGGAGCGGCGGAATGGCTTCGCGTGACTACTGCACGACCGACGAACTCGCCGCCGAGCTCGGCGCCGCCGACCTCGGCGTGATCGACGGCTCCTGGCATTTGCCGAACACCTGCCGCTTCGGCGCCGTCGAATTCCGGCTCGGGCATATTCCCGGCGCCGTCTATTTCGATATCGACACGATCGCCGATCTCAGCACGCCGCTGCCGCACATGCTGCCGAAACCGGACGTGCTGGCCAAGGAGATGACCGCGCTGGGGCTCGGCGACGGCATGCGCTTTGTCGTCTACGATTTCCTGGGCCTGTACGGCGCGGCGCGAGTCTGGTGGACCCTGCGCGCTTACGGCGTCGAGGACGTCCGCATCCTCCGAGGCGGCCTGACGAAATGGATCGCCGAAGGGAGACCGCTCGAGCACGGCGAGGCGCGGCCGAAGCCCCGCCCCTTCACGCCGCGGCTCGACGAATCCTTCGTCGCCTCGCTCGACGAGGTGCGTAGGGCGTTGGCGACGGGATCGGCGCAGGTCGTCGACGCCCGTCCCGCCGATCGATTCTGGGGCGAAGCGCCCGAGCCGCGCCCAGGATTGAAGAGCGGCCACATGCCCGGCAGCCTGAACGTGCCCTTCGGCGACCTCGTCGAGCACGGACGGCTGAAACCGGCGGACGCGCTCAGGGCCGTTTTCGCCGAACACAAGGTCGATCTCTCGAAACCGGTCATCACAACCTGCGGCTCCGGCGTCAGCGCAGCGATCCTCGCGCTCGCGGTCGAGGAGGCGGGAGGCACGGTCGCCGGGCTCTACGACGGCTCGTGGGCCGAATGGGGGAGCAGAGAGGATTGCCCGGCCGTGACCGGGGCGGACTGAGCGGGGGCCCGCTTGTCGCGTTTCTCGCTCGCATGATCCGGCCTGTCGAGGCGGAGCGAATCGGCTGGTAACAGGGGCAAGAACAGCGGATTTCGCAAAAAGGAGCCGCTCCGGCCGGGTTTTTCGGCCAATATTCCTGCAAGTTCAGCGGCTTGGGCCAAAATCGCCGCAGCACGCGGAACAGCGGATTAAGTACCGACAACAGCAGATTCGCCGCGCCGTCGGTTACGATACCAGGGAAGCCGACGCAGCGTCGCGGCGCTGCTTCCGCCTTCAGCAGTTCTAAAAGTAGGGCGCTTGTCGGCGTTCACGTGCTGTCTCTGGCCTTTATGAGGTCTGGCGGTATGGAGAAAGTGGCGAGGGATTGTAAGAAGACCTGCCAGGAGGGGAAGA
>Ga0074046_10002879_pt1 | contig 14645 bp, 16 predicted proteins | sample BogForMeECP23OM3_FD_94441 | JGI IMG/M metagenome (GOLD analysis project Ga0074046, IMG submission 94441) | Bog forest soil microbial communities from Calvert Island, British Columbia, Canada - Bog Forest MetaG ECP23OM3 | ecosystem: Environmental > Terrestrial > Soil > Wetlands ...
AGTTGAAAAGCTGATCGACGAGATCCCCTTCGAATCGGATGTTGCGTGAAAGCAGATGCATGACGAACAATTCCGAGATTTCGTGCTTTTCGTGCAGCATGCGCGCCATCAGCGGCTTCGAAACCCTCACGAGATTGCAATCTGTCAGCGTGGTAGCCGTGGCGATGCGCAACGGCTGGCCGGCGAGGCATCCCTCGCCGAAGAAGTCACCCTCGCCCAGAATGGCGACGATCGCTTCCTTGCCTTGGTCGGATGTTACCGCGATCTTCACCTTGCCTCGTCGGACGTAGAACAAGGAATCCGCAGGTTGTCCTTGGCAGAAGATGTTGCGGTTCGCGCCGTATTCAATGTCGGTTTTCCCGCCGGCGAATCCAGCGAGGAAGCTTTCCCAATCGACGCCCGGCTTGTCAGTACTTGCCGTAACAGCCTGAGACTGGTTTTTCTTTAGGGCCATAACAACCTCCTTCTGCTTGCTCAAAGCAAGCCCGCGGTATCAAAAGTAATTGGTTCTTGGCGACGATTCTGACATCGCCTTGCGCGTCGGCCTCGCCCCAATACAGTTTCACGGGGCGAAAGGCCTGCTGACTCGTTATCGCCCGAATGCTTGGCCATCCACAATCACGATCTTTCCCGACTTAGGGGGATCTCCGGGATCAGGCAAGTGTATCTTCTAGGAGGAACAGATACAATGCTGCAGAATGAGTATTCGGCAGTACATTGAGCGCCTGAATCTCTAGGTGTATCTACAGAATCTACAGTAGAGACGAATGGCAATGGAGTAGTCCAAGCTAATGCTTGATAATTGCTAAAAAGTGCGTCAAGCTGGGCACCGCTGCACGGTATCTGAGAATCCTGCACACTCGGTTTGTGACAGAGTGCGAGTGTACTCTCTTGCGTGAATGGTGATGCTCAGGCATCATCCATTCTGGTGGTAAGGACAGGAGACTCCTCAAAGATGATTGATGATGGCACTCAACGTGGGGAGGGGCATGGAGTGACGCTTTCAGGGGCGCCCCAAATCCTTGCACAGACAGTTCTCGATACGCTGCGCGAGCCCCTCTTGGTTCTCGATGTCGCCCTGCGGGTGAAAATGGCAAATCGGTCTTTCTACCGGACCTTCCGGTTTAAGCCCGAGGAGACAGAGAACAAACTCATCTATGAACTGGGGGATGGCCAGTGGAACATTCCCAAGCTTCGCGTTCTCCTGGAGGAAATTTGTTTCGGCGACAAGCAGGTCGAAGACTTCGAGGTAGAGCGCGACTTCGCCGGCATCGGCCGGAGGTTCCTGGTCCTCAATGCCCGTCGAATCCAGCCCGAGACGGGCCAGCCGATGATCCTCATCGCACTAGAAGACATCAGCGAGCGCAAGAAAATTGAAAGGGAATTGGAGCGATCCAATCGGGACCTGGAACAGTTTGCGTATGTGGCCTCCCACGACCTCCAGGAACCACTGCGCGCGGTTACGAGTTTCACGCAGCTTTTGGCGAAACGCTATAAAGGAAAACTCGATTCCGATGCCGACGAGTTCGTCGCCTACATCGTCGATGGGGCCGCCCGAATGTACCGCTTGATCAACGACTTGCTTGAGTATGCACGCGTGGGTTCGCACGAGGCGGAATTTGGAGCCACCGACTGCGAGGCGGTCCTCGCTGACGCTCTCTCCAATCTGGGAAGCGCGATTGAGGAAAACGGGGCCACGGTCACCCACGATCCTTTGCCGACCGTGATGGCCGACCGGGATCGACTGAGCCGCCTGTTCCAAAACCTGCTCAGCAATGCGATCAAGTTTCACTCTGTCGATCCTCCCGTTGTTCATATCTCAGCTCGACGAAATGAGAACGAATGGCTTTTCTCGGTGCGGGACAACGGCATCGGAATTGACCCTGAGCACTTCGAGCGTGTCTTCTTGATATTTAAGCGCCTGCACGGCATGGGCGAGTATTCCGGCACGGGGATCGGCTTAGCTATTTGCAGGAAGATTGTCGAGCACCACGGAGGGGAGATTTGGATCGAATCGCAAGCGGGGAAGGGGTCAACGTTTTACTTTACAATGCGGGTGTGAGCAATCAATGGCAATGTGTCTGAGGAGGCAGGAATGGAGATCATGGGAAGGCCGATTGAGATTCTGCTCGTCGAGGATAACCCTGCCGATGTACGCATGACCGTGGAAATCCTGAAGGAAACCAAGGTCCGCAATACCGTCACCGTCGCCGGCGACGGGAATGTAGCAATGGACCTGCTTCGCCGGGTCGGCAAATACAGCCAAGCTGTGCAGCCAGACCTTATTTTGCTGGACCTAAACTTGCCCAAGAAGGATGGCAAGCAAGTCCTGGCGGAAATCAAAGCCGACCCCATCTTAAGGCGCATCCCGGTTGTGATACTAACCTCATCGAACGCCGAAGAAGACATCGTTAAGAGCTACAGCCTGTATGCTAATTGTTATGTGACCAAGCCGGTCGACCTGGAACAGTTCGTCAAAGTTGTGAAGTCGATTGAAGATTTTTGGTTGACGATCGTGAAACTTCCGTCAGGAAAAACGCCATGACATCCGAGCCGATTAAGGTCTTGCTGGTGGAGGACAATCCGGGAGATGTCCGCCTGATCCGCGAAATGTTCAAGGAAGCGAAGAGCTCCTGGCCTGCCCCGGAGGATACGCCAAGCTTGATGACGGCGGTCGAGCGGCTGGCGAAGGAGGGAATCGACGCGGTGTTATTGGATCTCGGGCTCCCGGACAGCCAAGGGATTAGCACTTTTGAAAAGTTACACAATCAATTCCCCCGCACTCCTATTGTCGTGCTGACTGGTCTTACAGATGAAGAGCTGGGCCTTCGAGCAGTCCAGGAAGGGGCGCAAGATTACCTGGTCAAAGGGCAGGTGGTTAGCCAGTGGCTTTGCCGCGCCATCCTCTATGCCATTGAGCGGATGGAAAGGAAGGAAGCGCTGCTGAGAAGCGAGGGGCGGTATCACCTGCTCGTTGAAAAAAACCATTCTGGGGTATACCGGACTACGCTGGACGGTCGCATCATGGACTGTAACGAAGCTTTCGTCAAGGTCTTCGGATTTGCCTCTCGTGAAGAGGTCTTAGCTGCTCCAATGCGGGACCTTTATGTTGATCCCTCCGAGCGGGAGGCACTGATGGCCCGCATAGGGGCGGAACATACTCTCTCGAATATGGAATTGCACCTTAAGCGAAAAGATGGGAGGCCGGTTTGGGTTTTGGCTAACAAGAGTCTGGTCGAATGGGAGGCAGGCAGCCCACCGATCATCTTGGGGACCATCGTCGATATTACCCAGCGCAAGCAGGCTGAGGAGGCGCTGCACCGAAGTGAAAGTCACTTGCGGGCCATCGTTGAAACCGAGCCGGAATGTGTAACCATAGTCGGGTCCAAGGGCAACATCCTTCAAATGAACCCTGCGGGACTGGCCATGATCGAGGCTGACAGCTTTGCCGAAGCTAGTGGAAAATCGGTCTTTCCATTTATTGTTGCTGAGCACGTGCCTGCGTTCCGAGCTTTCTTTCGGGCGGTTTGCAGCGGCAAAAAAGCCAATTTAGAATTCGAGATTGTCGGGCTTAAAGGTGCGCGAAGGTGGGTGGAGTCTCATGCCGTCCCGATTGCCGATGAGACGGGGTCAAGTTGTGTGTTGGCCGTCATGAGAGACCTCACCGAACGCAAGCAAGGTGAAAAGGCTCTCCGCGGGCTTTCTGCGCGTCTGCTGCAGTTGCAGGATGAGGAGCGGCGGCGCATTGCCCGGGAACTCCACGACGCCATAGGCCAGAACCTGGCCGCTTTGGTGATGAACCTCACCTCGGCGCGCAAGTCGGCTGACAAGACTAATCCTAAAGTGCGCAAAGCTCTATCTGGAAGTCTTGCGGTGGCAGAACGGTGCTTAAAAGAGATGCGCACCCTCTCCTACTTGTTACACCCGCCACTGCTTGATGAAGATGGCTTGGCTTCAGCCTTAACCTGGTACATTAACGGGTTCGCCGAGCGAAGCGGAATCAAGATCAATCTCAAAGTGTCTCCCAATTTTGGCCGGCTGCCCAAGGAGGCAGAGACAACCCTTTTTCGGGTCGTGCAAGAAGGCCTTACTAACGTCCACCGTCACTCCAAGAGTCCGACAGCCAGCATACGGCTTTCACGGCGCGCGACTGAGGTGAAGCTGGAAATAACCGACAAAGGCCAGGGGATGCCCGCGCAGGCACTGCACTCGGGCAATCAGAAAAGCGGACAGCTTGGAGTGGGCATTATGGGAATGAGCGAGCGCGCCAAACAACTCGGGGGTCTGCTGGAAATCGATTCAAGCGGCCGAGGCACGACCGTCCGAGTGGTGATCCCGAATCCCGAGGCCGTTAAGTGAAAACGCTTCGTATCCTGGTGGCGGATGATCACGAGGTCGTGAGGAAGGGTATGCGAGCACTTCTCGAGGTCCGTCCCGAATGGGAAGTTTGTGCGGAGGCGGCCAACGGCCGGGAGGCTCTTGAACTGGCAAAACAGACGAAGCCCGACGTTGTGGTGATGGATATCAGCATGCCGGGATTGAATGGCTTGGAAGCTACGCGACAGATCCTGAAAGCCCTCCCCAGCACCGAGGTGCTTATCCTGACGCTTCATGAGTCCGAACAGTTAATACGTCGAGTGGTCGAATCAGGCGCTCGTGCCTACGTCCTGAAGTCCGACGCAGGACGAAATCTGGTCGAAGGCGTGGCGGCGCTTAGCCTGCACAAAGGTTTTTTCTCATCCAAGGCAGCAACGCTCATAGTGGAGAGCCACCTGAAAGGGGGCAAGACGACCGGCAGAACGAACCGCTCTCGTGACCTTCTGACCCCTCGCGAGCGAGAGGTTGTCCAGCTTCTGGCAGAGGGGAAGAGTAACAAAGAGATCGCGGCCACCTTGGGGGTCAGCGTTCACACGGTAGAAACCCACCGAAGCAACATCATGCACAAGCTCGATACCCATTCCTTGAGCGGCCTGATTCGCTACGCTCTTCGCAATAAGATTGTGCAGTTCTAGGGCGTTCCGACCCACCCTGCAGTTACCCGTCATTAACTGGGATGAGCAGTTTTGACCAGACGTGTGAGCAATATGGGGCTGACACGCGAATTACCCCAAGGTATAAAGAATGTGCCCCGAGTTGCCAGCCAGGCGCTGCTGAGAGGCGGGTGTCAACGGGGAAGGAGCAACATGCTTTGGACAATTTTCGCGATTCTGGTAATCCTGTGGTTGCTGGGCTTTGGCTTTCACGTTGGCGGAGGTCTCATCCACATATTGCTCGTGGGTGCAGTGATTTGGTTGCTGTGGAACCTGCTCACCGGTCGCCGATCTTTTTCGTGAGGCGGCGGATGATCGCGGAGGGTGCGCCTATGCCGCAATACGGGCGGTTCAAGATTCGCGAAGCAGGACGGAGCTTTTTCTACGTGGCTGCGCGGCGCCAAACCTCGTGGTTGCTTTTTCTCTACCTAGTGGCCGCAATAGCGACCGCATCAGCGCAGACCGGAAGCTCGGTCCCAACTGCGGAAACCATCATCGCCGGCATGGCGCAGGCTCGGGCTGAGAACCGGGCCCGCCTTCGTCCTTACATCGTCACCCGCGAGTACAAGCTGTATGGTAAAGAAAGGCAGGCAACCAAGTCCGAAGTGGTTGCCGATGTGACCTTCGTCCCCCCGGACTCCAAGGAGTACACCATTCAACAGATTAACGGGAGCGGCCTGGGAAAAATGATTATTGGCCGCATGCTGGAAAAAGAAGCGGAAGTCACGAAAGATTACGGCGCCACCGACATCTCGCCGGACAATTATGATTTCCGCTTCATCCGCGAGGAAGAGGTAAGCGGCCAACGCTGTTACGTCCTCGAGTTGCTTCCCAGGCGCAAAGACAAGAATCTGCTGCGCGGGAACATCTGGGTCGATGCCAACACCTACTTGCTTCGTCGCACCGAGGGCCAGCCGGCGAAGGCTCCCTCTTGGTGGGTGCGAGACGTGCGCATCGCGCTGCGCTACGGCGATGTGGGCGGAATGTGGCTGCAGACGGCTTCGGAAGCCACCGCCCATGTCCGGATACTCGGCCCATGCACGATGGTTTCGCGCGACGTGAAATATAAGATCACCGAACTCGTTGCTGACGCGTCTTCGGCCCAAACAAGCTTCTTAAATCCGATGGCTGGCCGATCTCTTCGCCAGCGCGTGATTCCAAGGCCACCGAAGTGATTCGTTCGTGAGGGAGACTCAACATGGAATTGGACAACGCCCTTAAGTTTGCAGTGATTCTAGCCTGGGAAGACTTGATGAAAGTCAGCAGCCCGTGTTCAGCACGGGTTGAATACCGATGTGAACCTGGAACGTCGTTGGATTACCTGAACGTCTGGTCGGTTGGAGCCGCGGGTAAACAGGATCTGGTGTGCGACTACTGGACGTGGACTTCTCCGGCTCACCCCAGTGGGGTACGTTTCAGCAACAGATTCCAGTCTGATCAGTTGGGTCAGGCCCTTGACTTCATCCTGATGAACCAAGGTCAGTTCACACGTCGCGCCGATGCTAGCCGTGATGGGCTGGCTCTGATCTACCCGCCCACCGGAGATGAACGCACAGAAGCCGCTACTTGGATGAAAGGGGTCCATGGCGCCCCTACTAACATCAGCCGCCCTGGGGATGAAAGGGTTGCAACTCCCTAGCCGTGACAGGACTTCCTTCGGCCCGCGAACCGTGCTTGTAGGAGTAGACGTGCGTGACTTCCGCGCCTAAAAGGAAAATCTGTGCTGAATAATAAACCCAAGTCAGGATAATGACGAGGGATGCCGCCGCTCCGTAGGCTGACGCGACGGTGGACCTGGCGAGATACAACCCCATCAGCCCTTTGCCGGTCGTCAAGAGTAGTGACGCAACTGCCGCACCGATCCACACATCACTCCAGGCAATTTCCGTGTCCGGTAGATACTTAAAGATCAGCGCGATGAGCAGCGCAATCACGCCCAAGGAGAGGAAAAAATTGAGCGATTCCAACAAGAATACGGGCCAGGGAAGCAGAGGTGCTATGAAATTTCCCACGGCCCCCAGCGCCGCGCTCACCACGAGTGACACGAGTAACAGGAAGCCCAGGCCCAGGACCAGGCCGAACGACAAAAAACGCTCTCGAATCACGCCCAACCAGATACTTTCTGATCTGCGCTGAACTTTCCAGATCTTATTGAGCGCGCCTTGGAGCTCAACAAACGCGCCTGACGCACCGACCAGCAGGGTCCCGATGCCAATTGTGCTCGCAATGACGCCGAGCGCGGGCCGATTCGCGCTCTGGATGAGCGCTTGAATGGCTCTTGCACCCGTCTCACCCACCAAGCCTTGGAGTTGCCGTGAGAATTCACCCTCCGCCGCTTTTTGCCCGAACGCCAGACCCGCGGCCGTTATCGCGACAATCAGGACCGGAGCCAGCGAAAAGACTGTATAAAACGCCAGCGCGGCGCCCATGCTAGGGGCATTGTCTTCTGCCCATGCCGAGCCTGCCTCTTTGAGCAGAGCGTAAGCGACTTTCAGATTCACTGACACCCTCGACGCTCGCAAAAGGTCCAGATTCATCCAGCGAATTACCCCCGGGCAAGCTCATACCAAGCGCCCAACGGCGTAGCCTCCTAGTGCAACAAATTCTGCGTCGGGAGTCTGCTCAAAATTGCTCACCCCTTACTGTCACGCTGCGGCTGGCATCAGCGCGGATCAATCCACTGCCACTCGTCTCTACTTTACACTCTGTAGATGCGTCTAGAGGTTCAGGCGCTCAATGTACTGTCGAACACTCAATCTAAAGAATTGTGTCTGTGCGTCTTAAAGGGCATCATTTCCTCACAGGGGAGAGGTGTCCTATGGGTGAGGAAACTCAGTGTTAGACGTTATTTACAGCGCCAGGTACTACGCTCTCGGGGGTTTCGTCGCTGTGACGCTTCTGCTCTACGCCTACCGCCCCCTGGTCCACTACGGCATATTGGACTGGCTGGCGGATAAACTCTTTCGACGAGGGAGGCTATGAGCAAGTTTGCCCCTCAATAACGGGGGTGAGCAATTTTGAACATGCGGGTGTGCTTTTTGGAACAGACAAGTCATAACCCGACTTAATAGGATGTGTCGATTGTGATATTAGATTGTTAATCTTAGCGCTGTTACGCAGCCGGGGAGGAGACGCCGTGTGACCAAACAAAGAGAGGTCGCGAATGGACACATGGAAAGTCAGCACGCTGTGGTTTTTGGCACTCCCACCGGTCGTTCTTGCGGCCGGATGCGGTCGAGAGCAGGGAACGCTCCTAGCAACGCTGAGGCCGGTCAGTCCGAATGCCCCGCTTCTGAGTGAGCGGGCACAATTCAGGAGGCAACGATGAGGAAACAAATTTATCGAGTATCTGCCGCGTTGGCGGTCGTTTTTTTAGTCGCGTCTGCGCTGTGGGCGGGCGGCCATACCCCTTTTGAGGTGGTTTCCACGGTCCCCACAGATGGCGAAAGAGGCGTGGCTTTGGACCAGGTGCTCACGGCAACCTTCAGTCAGGACTTGGACTGTTCAACGATCCAATCGCCCGCAACAACCTTTACCCTGACGACCGGCACAGGACACCATGGAGTCGCAGTAGCGGGAACCGTCACCTGCTTGGATGCGGTGGCGACCTTTACACCGTCAAGCGCTCTCATAGCCAATACCGACTACACTGCCAGGATTTCAGACAAAGTGAAGGATGATGAGGCGCACGAAAAAAGACTCGAGTCCGACTTTGTATGGTCCTTTAAAACAGGGGCGGGCGCCGTGGCGCCCACGGTGACCGCCGTAACCCCTCCCAATGGAGCTACGGGTGTTGCGCTCAACACGAAAGTCACCGCGGAATTCGACCAGGCGATGAACCCTGCTTCCATCAATACCTCAACTTTTACGCTAACCTTCGGACGTCACAATACCTCCGTAAGGGGGACAATTACCTACGATGCTACAGACAACATTGCAACTTTTACGCCAAACGCCCCTCTCCAATCCAATACGCTTTACACTGCCACGATTAAAGCCTGTACAACAAGAGACGGCATGTTGGTGATTTCCCCTGACTGTGGTTGTTCTAGTCCTCCTGTACCTCCTATGACCTGTCTCTCGAACCCGCAGGGCACTGGATTGGCAAGTTCGTTTGTATGGACATTTACAACCGGCGTGGTCGCAGACGTCATCCCACCCACGGTGATTTCCACAATCCCTGGGAATGGCGCCACCGGTGTGCCCCAAAACCAGATTGTCACCGCAACCTTCAGTGAGTCGATGCTCGGTTCAACGATCACCACCACACCACCACAATTCACCCTAGAGGACCTGAATACGTCTACATTTGTAACGAACTATCCAGGCGTGGTGACCTACACACTTGTTGGCACAACTGCAACCTTTACGCCAGGCGCCCTTCTCGTATCCGGTCACACGTACCAAGCAACGATTGAAACCGGGGTAACCGACTTGGCGGGCAATCATTTGGTAAGTAATTATGTTTGGACCTTTACCATCGGTTCGGGCGTATCCAGCACCCCGCCCACAGTGCTTTCCACGAACCCTATAAATAGTGGCACGGTGTGTACCAACGGGGCCATCAACGCAACCTTCAGTGAGGCGATGGACTTTGGTACATTCAACTCAGGGACCTTCTATGTGATTGGACCCTCCCCCATCACTACGCCGCCCGTCGCTGGAACACTCTCCATAGATGTAACAGGCACAATCGTGACCTTCACGCCTACACTCCCTCTCACATCCGGCGGCTCCTACCAGGCCACGATCACAACCGGGGTCACCGACCTGTTCAACAACCCACTGGGAAGCAACCATGTATGGAGCTTCACAGTGTCGGGGACATGTCTAGCGGCCGTGCCCCTTAATGCGGCCGAGCCTTTCGCGGTTTTATCGGGTGTCTACGGGGTGACAAACACGGGACTTACTACGGTGATCACTGGGAATCTTGGGACCACGGCTACTGCGTATAGCGCTCTGACTGGATTCCACGATCTCACCGTCCTCCCATACGTCGCGCCAACAAACGGATGTACGTATACTGAAACTGGGGCGAATGTAGGACTAGTTACGGGAAAGATAGTTTCCCCCCTGACTCCTTCCAATGGTACGTGTACCAGTGAAGGAACTGCCGCCACCGCATCGGCCGCATCCACGGCCTGGAACGACGCGCTTACCGCGTGGAACACCCTCATGGGACTACCAGGACTATCTGAAGCCCAGCAGCTCGGCGCGGCAACCGTCTATCCTGGCGTCTATTACAACACGGCGGGCTTTCTGATTACGGGGACTGGGGATCTCACGCTCGACGCCCAAGGCAACGCCAACGCTGTTTGGGTCTTCCAGATGCCGAGCACCACGCTCACCGTGGGTCTAACGGGGGGGCCCTGTCGCAACGTGATTCTGGCCAACGGCGCCCAAGCCAAGAACGTCTTTTGGGCGGTCGGCAGCTACGCGTATATTAACTCATATTCGGGCTGCACTATGGTGGGAACCATAATCGCTTCTTCAGGAATCGCATTCTCTACAGCCAGCTACACCACGCCCACGGTGCTGGACGGGAGAGCGATAGGCCTATACGGGTCGGTGACCATGGTAGACACCGTCATTACCGTGCCTCTCCCGTAAGGCGTGAGGCATTCGGTGTGAAAGTAGGACGAGCAGTATATCGATGGCTGAGAAGCGGGGCTCTTTATGCCCCGCTTCTCAGTGAGTAGGTATAATTCAGGATAAGCGCTCGCGGGGCCGTGAATTGTTCGAGGGTCCCGGTTAGATGTTTCGCGTCTCGGTGACCAACCTGGAGGACCCGCCCGAAGAGATATCGCGCGACTACAACCAGCGCGTCCCGCGAGGCGGGATGGAGCAGCGGACTGAGGCGTTGAAGCCAGACTTGGCCGCTGACGATTTCTGCCTGCCTGCTAGACAATCTCTCGCACTGTGAAATCGCTTGTGCGGGCGCAGCCCGCTTCGGAGTGCGGTCCGCCGCGGCGGACCGCCGCTTTGGCGCCAGCCAGCTTGCTGGCTTGGGCATTGTGCTCCCGGTTGAAACTCCCGCGAGCAAGCTCGCGGGGAAAAGCGCCAGTCCGCCGCGGCGGACCGCACTCCAAAGCTTCGCATCAACACCCGCCCTGAACCAAGACCACCCTCACCCTACGTGATTGAGGTGAAAATTGGTGATGTAATGCATGAGTCCAAAGGCATTCAGGAGCCACACGACTACACAAATGACCACGAGAGCGTTCAGGATCGACTTGATGGAGCCCGCCATCGGAATGAAGCTGTTGACGAGCCAGAGAAGAACCCCAACCACGATCAGGGCAATTACGATTTGAATTAAAGGCATGATCTAATCCTCCTAATTTTGCTTTCCGAGGCGGGCCCAGCGGTCCGCTCCCCGTTTCCCATTGTTGAATACTGCCCGCGGCTTCTGTGTCACGGCTGAAACGATGCAGTCCCCTACAGCAAGGGAGAAGCCCAGGCGCTCGGCCTGATCAGCCTTGATCTGGCCGAAGATGGCATCGAACTGGAGGTAAACCCACAGGTCGACCTGAGAGGTCTCGAGGTTCGACAAGTCATAGTCAGGAGCCATTTCCCCTCCTCGAATCCGGCCTTGGATAATTGTCATCGTACGCGGCCATGTAACCACACTCTAACTCTCGGTTTCAGATCAAACCTCACCCGGACAGACGCAATCCGCCGAACAGGTACAAGACCACCAGAGCAATCAGGATCGCCCCCACGATCCCGATGCCTCCGCCCGAACCCCATCTCCGATATCCGTAATAGCCTCCGCCGCCGCCAAACACGAGCAGCAAAACCACAATCAGCAGAATCAGTAACATGGCAACCTCCTTTCAGCTCCGGATTGACTTCGCTCCCCGTCCGACTCGTTTAGGGGAAGCCACCGGCTCGCTGTATTTTGAACCAACAATCATTAACCTATAGGCCCTGACGCCGCCTCGAAACCCAGTGCGCTCTCATGATCCATTTTCCTTTTCTCTGCTACTTTTCAAGCGGCGATTTCGATCAGGGCCCTCGAAGCACACTCTTTATATCCTGGAGTGAATCCTTTTTCAGTCCCGTACTGCTCACACGTTTGGTCAAAATAGCTCACCCAAGTTTTGCGACGGGGATCTAGTGTCCTGGATCTTATGAAACCCGCCCAATGAGCAAATCAATACACGAGAGTGTTCCTAAGTGGGCAGACATCTGTTTTCGGCTCCTGTCATGCTGCATAGTGGGGAGGTGAGTAACCGCTATGATCAACAGCAGGAAGACGGCCCGTTTCACATTATGGTCAGCGTCTCTTGCACTACTCTCATTGCTGACTGCCGGAGTTCTACGAGCGCAAGAAATCCGGCCCATTGCGGAACCGAACCAGCCCACAACAATGGGCCGGAGTGGGTACGTCTGCGAAGGTCAGCTCACGCATACTTCGATAGACGCTGCCGAAAACTGGGCCTATGAAATGGTCCAATGCACCGGTCCGATTTACAGCTCCAACGATTACGCGGCCCTGAATGCGAAACTCAGCCACGATGAGTTGGTGAAGCTGAACGCATCTCTGGATCGGCTGAATGCCACCAGCAGCGCTACCCAGGATGTCCTCAACAAACAAGTGCAGGCGCTCAATCGTGACCTCAGAGCGACGATTGAAAAGCGCTTTCATGATCTCCCGAATGACGTTCTGCTATCGCCGGCCATTCAGAACCTCAAGAAAAGTTTGATAGAGTACGTCGATCAAAGATTGCCCAGGACGCCCCCGAACAATCCACCCGCTTCGCAGTCTACGACGCCGGCCAAGGGCCAGCCAGGCCCGGCCCCGAACCAGCCCTGACATCAAGCCGGCTAATGAAGGGGAACTACCGTATATCCCTGCGTGTCGGAAGTCAGGACAAACGCGTCCGCCCGCAGAGGTGATCCCTTCCCCCCAAGCGTAGTCTCGGTTTGGCTCTGCGGCCCTAAAGCTATGTCCGTCAACTCTTCCTGAACTGGGGGGAACGGCTCCGTACCCGCAATGAACACCTCGCTGTGAGTCAAGGCTGGATCGGCGAGCGCTACAAGGTTTGTGAGATTGTCTATCGCGGCCGTCTCGATTCCGTCGGGCTGACTAAACGGCTGGGGGGTTTTGTAGACGGGTAAGCCGGTCGTCCGCTTCATGAATTCGGGCCAGAGGGGCAGAGCCGAATGTGCCCCGGTGATATCCAGGTCTCGGTCGTCGTCGTAACCGACCCAAACCACGGCGAGAAGGTTTGAGGTAAATCCGGCAAACCAGCCGTCATGTGACGTGCCGGTCTTCCCTGCGGCCGGGAGCCCAAAGCCACCGCTCCTCACGCCCGCTCCGGTGCCGCTATTGATGACGCTTTCGAGAAGACTTACCATCAAATAACTGACGCGCGAATCAAGCACTCGGTGGACGCTGACAGGTTTTTCCCAAACGGTGCGGCCCTCGGCATCGGCGACGGCCACAATGTACCTGGGTGTGACGTACTCGCCGTCATCAGCGAAAATCGTATAGGCCCCTGCAACCTCGAGTGGCGACGCGACATAAGCGCCCAACGCGATAGCGGGCGTCGGCTCCAGTTGATCGTTAAAACCAGCCGCCACGGCAAAGTCGCGCACCTTACCGTAACCGACCATCTCGGCCAGGTGCACGGCGGGCACGTTGAGGGAGTAAGTCAACGCCTCACGGACGGTTACCGAGCCGTGGTATGCCTGCTTATAGTTTTCTGGCACGTAGGGTTTATTGCCGAATTCAAACGTGGTGGGTTCGTCCGCCAGGACCGTGGCTAGGGTGATGAGAGGTTGTGAGCCGTCTACACCTGAGTTCAGCGCGGTGGCGTACACGAAGGGCTTGAACGACGAACCGGGCTGGCGCCGCGCCAAAACGTGATTCAACTGGCTCGCCCCATAGCCGCGGCCGCCTATGAGAGCCTTGACGTCGCCCGTGTGCGGGTCCAGAGCCACCAGAGCGAGCTGCGGCTGGTTCGAGTCCAGTGGAGACGTCTTCTTGCGTTCCCTCTGTTTCTTCACTTGTCGATCCACCTCGATCAGGCCGGCGCGCGCGCCCTCCGAGGCCGCACGCTGTAGATCAAGGTCAAGAGTGGTGTAGATCCGGTAGCCTCGTGAAAGCAGGTCATCCTCGGAAAATTGAGCGAGCAGTTGCGCCTTCACCATATCCACAAAATAGGCCTGCTGGCGAGCTTCGGCGCTCTGCTCAGCCAGTCCGAGGGGAGTCATCGAGGCTTGTTCAGCCTCGCTGGCGCTAATGAAGCCTGCCTTCTGCATGCGTCCCAGCACAAAATTTCGCCTTTCGGCTGCCCGCTTCGGATGTTCGTAGGGCAAGTAGAGATTGGGACCGCGAATCAGCCCGGTTAAGAAAGCAGCCTCGGGGAGCGTGAGGGCGCTGAGGTCTTTGTTGAAATAGACCGAAGCAGCCTCGCCGAAGCCATAGATGGAAAAACTGTCATGTTGCCCGAGATAGACCTGGTTCGCGTAAAGGACGAGAATCTGCTCCTTGGTCAACCGGCGCTCGAGGATCATGGCAAAGAAGATTTCCGCCAGCTTCCGGCGGATGGTGCGGCGCGGCGTCAAAAAGAGGTTTCGCGCCAGTTGCATGGTCAGCGTGCTGCC
>Ga0074046_10002880_pt1 | contig 14645 bp, 8 predicted proteins | sample BogForMeECP23OM3_FD_94441 | JGI IMG/M metagenome (GOLD analysis project Ga0074046, IMG submission 94441) | Bog forest soil microbial communities from Calvert Island, British Columbia, Canada - Bog Forest MetaG ECP23OM3 | ecosystem: Environmental > Terrestrial > Soil > Wetlands ...
AGCTCGGGCGGGTCGCCGCGCCAGAGCCGGTCGGCCAGCACCAGGTGCCGCTCGATGTGCCGGCCGACCCCGCCGGGGGCGGGGGTCGCGTGGTCGGCGGCGAGCAGCGCGCGCCGGTCCCGCGGGTCGGCCGGATCCAGGATGGACAGGTCGGTGCCGGAATGCCAGCCCTCGAGCACCGGGAAGGCGAACGCCCGCCGCGGCAGCGCCTCCAGGTCGGAGTCCGGCAGCAACCGCCGGACCAGCGCGTAGTCCAGGCCGAACTCGGCGGGATCCCGGTACGCCTGGGCGAACCGGCCGATCGAGTTGAACACCGTCTCGAGCGACTCGGTGATCACGCCCTCGGTCAGCCCGCGGCGACGGCCCGCCCAGCGCACCCACGCGGCCAGCACGTGCGGCATCGCGTCCTGCTCCGCGAACGACAGCATCACCTTGCGCGGCAGCCAGCTGAGCAGGAACGTCTCCACCTTGGTCGGGCTCATCCGCAGCGGCCGCCCGAAGTCCTTGTCGCACCCGTAGTCGATGATGCGGTCCGCGCAGTGGCTGGCCGAACCGCGGTCGGACAGGTCCTCGGCCTCGTCGGAGGCGAGGAACTCGGCGGCGAGCATGGCCCGGCGGTCCCTGCTCCAGGCGTGCCGTCGCCCTGCTGCGTTCGACGGGCCGGTGGCCGACAGCGAGCGGCCTCGGTAGGGCGGCAGCGCCCGGATCCGGGCCCGGATGAACGCGTGGTAAGACGGGAAGGACTCGCTGACCGCCGGGTCGGCCGCCGCGTCGGTCACGGTCAGCGCCGTCTCCAGCATGTGCCGCGCCTGGCCCGCGTCCACCTGCCGGAACGCGTACTTGCCCTCGGCCCGGCGCTGGCTGCTCGCCTCGCGGCAGTGGTCGAGCAGCTTGCCGACCCGGGAGGTCACCCAGCCGTCCTTGATCATCCCGTCCGCGTTGTAGTCCACCACGGTGACCAGCGCGTGCGGCTCTTCGCCGGCGTAGCTGAACACGCAGAGGACCTCGTCGGTGTCGCCGAGGTCATCGGGGTTGACGTAGCACTCGGCTGAGGTCACCGCGCCCAGGTGCTCGGCCCAGCCGGGGCACGGCACGCCGGCCTCGATCAGCTCCAGGGCCGCGCGTTCGGCTTTGGCCGCCTGCCGGGGCGTGCCGAGGCAGGCGATGCCGGACAGTAGCGCCAGCGCCGCCGGGCTGTGCTGCTGACCCGCGTAGTCGACGAGTCCCTCGCCGACCAGCTGCTCCACGGTGGCGGCGCGCCTGCCGCCGCCGCGCTGGCCCCACCAGGTGCCGAGCAGTTCGCTGACCATGAGTTCGGCGTCGAGCGGGCTGCGGACAGCCAGGAGTTCGCGCGCCGCGCGCAGCAGTTCGGCGAAGAGTGCGTTGGGCGGCGGCGCCCCGGCGCCTCGGCGCTGGCCGGTTCCTGATCCGCCGGGGGTCTGGCCCCCTGCGGGCTGGCTTCGTCGGCTCTGCGGGCTCACCCTGACAGCCTCTCAGATCTGGACATGGGGACGCTATGCTACGTTGTCATGCCCGCTGTGGTTATGTCCCATAGACCGAACGCGCCACGCCGGCGCGCTTGCGGCGAGCCTGACGTGCGACCGTAACTGCCGTTCGCTGTGCGCGAATCCGGTTACCTGGCCGCACCAATTGCCGGACTGTGGCACGCTTGACTGGTTGGCAGCGGGAACGATGATCCCCGGGGAAGGAGCCGCCCATGGCAGCCCCCGGCGCGGTACACGGGTGTTCGTTGTGAGCATGGATACCTCCGTGCCCAGGCAGCGTGACGCCTCAGATTCCGCCCTGGTGGACATGCTGATGCTGGAGGCGCCCGTTGGTCTGGCCCTGTTCGGGACCGACATGCGTTTCCGGTGGGTGAATGCTGCCCTGACACGGCTCGGCGGGCAGGCCGGGGTCGACGGGGGAGTCGACGGGTCGGACCCGTCGGATCCGGCGGACTCGTCCGGGCCGGCTCACCCGGACCCGTCCGGCTGGACGGGCCTGCTGCCGTCGCAGGCGTGGCCGGAGCCGGTCGCGACCCGGGCGGAGGCCGCGCTGCGCAAGATAGTGGCCGAGGGCGTGCCGCTGGCCGAGTCCGGTTATCCCGCGGTCCCCCCGCCCTCGGGCGGCGCCGCTCCCTCGGGCGACGCCCCGGCCCCCGGCGACGCGGAGGTCTCCGGCTGCGCCTCCTGGTTCCCGGTGCACGACGCGACCGGGCAGGTCTTCGGCGTCGGCCTGATCATGCTCAACATGGCCGGCCCGTCGGCCGAGGCCGCGGAGGCGGCCGCAGCCGAGATCAGGCGCAGCGAGGAGCGTTACCGTTCGCTGGTCCAGGGCGGTGCCCAGGTGGTCTGGGTGGCGGCACCGGACGGCGCGATGAAGGAAGACTCGCCGGAGTGGCGGGTGATCACCGGGCAGTCAGCCGAGGAGTTCACCGGCTACGGCTGGCTGAACTCCATCCACCCCGAGGACCGGGAGCGGGTCCAGCGCGACTGGCGTGAGTGCGTCCGGACCGGCAAGATCTTCGACGACCGCTACCGGATCCGCACCAAGGGCGGCTCCTACCGGCACTACGACGTGCGGGCGGTGCCGATCGAGCGGGACGGCAAGATCGCCGAGTGGGTCGGCGCCAGCACCGACGTTACCAGCCAGCGCGAGGCCGAGGAGATGCGCGGCCGGCTGACCGAGCAGCTGTCGGCGGCGGCACTGCGCACCGCGCGGCTGCAGCAGGCCACCTCGATGCTGGCCGAGGCGCTCACCGTCGAGCAGGTGGTCGAGGTCATCACCGAGGTGGGCCGGACCGCGATCGGGGCGCTGCGCTCGGCGGTCGCGCTGCTCGAGGCCGACGGCGCCCGGCTGCGGGTGGTCAACGACGACCTGCGCGGCGCTCCCGATTCGGCCGGGGGCCCGCTGACGCTGGAGTCCCCGAGCGTGATGACCAAGGCGATCGCGACCCGGCGGCCCGTGCTCATCGAGGACCCCGACGACCTGCGCAGGCAGTTCGACGGCGAGCTGGAGATCGATCCCGACCGCGTCGCCGCCTCCGACGAGCGCTCCTGGGTCGGCCTGCCGCTGCTGGCGGCGGGGGCGCCGCTGGGCGCGCTGCGGTTCTCGTTCGGGCGGCCGAGGAAGATCACCGAGGAGGAGCGGGTCTTCCTCGAGGCGCTGGCCGGGCAGTGCTCGCTGGCGGTCGAGCGTGCCGGTCTTTACGAGCGGGAGCACACCACGGCCGAGACGCTGCAGCGCAGCCTGCTGCCCGACCAGCTGCCCAGCGTCCCCGGCCTGGTGCTGGAGGCCATGTACCGCCCGGCCAAGAAAATGGAGATCGGCGGCGACTGGTACGATGCGTTCCGGCTGGCCGACCAGCGGCTCGGGGTAGCGGTCGGCGACGTGATGGGTAAGGGCCTGACCGCGGCGGCTGGCATGGGCCGGGTGCGCAACGCGCTGCGCGCGCTGGCGCTGACCGACCCCCGCCCGGCGGCGGTGCTCGGCGGCTTGGACCGCCTGTTCAGCGCCACCGAACAGGACGAGCAGGTCACCACCCTGGCCTACCTGGTCATCGATCCGGAGACCGGCGAGGGCGTGCTCGGGAATGCCGGCCACCTGCCGGCCCTTGTTCTTGAGGCAGGCTGCGCGCCGCGCTTCTGTGAGGTGGAGGAGGGGACCCCGCTGGGTGTGCCCAGCCCACGCAAGCAGCGAAAGTTCAGCCTGCGCCCCGGAAGCACTGCGGTTTTTTATTCTGATGGTCTGGTGGAGAACAGGAATCGTGGTCTCGACGCGGGTCTGGAGGAGCTGGCTGCGGTGGCCGCACGGGCCGATGAGGACCTGCTGGCCCAGCCCGAACGGCTGCTCGAGTACCTCGTGGAACGTATGCTCGCCGGTCACGAGCAAGACGACGACGTCACGGTGCTGGTCATGCACGTACCGGCGGACGGTTCACGGTGAAGGGGGCCCGGGCGGAGGCGTACAAGTCACTCCCGGCCGCAGCCTATGGTGATTAAGTGGGAGGCAGGCGGGTTGAATCAGTCCCGAGTGGCATCTACCCAGCGAAGGAAGGGGTGACCGTGGTCGTGAGCGCTGCTAACTCCGCAGCGCGGAAGCGCCCCAGGACACCTGACCAGGGGCCCCGGGCCGTCGAGGATCAGGCGGTTCAGGCGGCTCCGCGGTCAGGAGGCCCTGGACCCCATGACTCGGATGAGCATGGTTCCGAGCTGCGCTCCGACGCCGACGGCGGCCTGATCGCGGTGGATCTCGACGAGGTCGACCTGGACACCGACGCCGATCTGGATCTCGAGGATCTCGACGCCGACGACGTCGACCTGCAGGCCGCACTCGCCGACGAGGACCTGGCGGCCGTCGACATCGCCGATGTAGCCGAGGTGGCCGACGACCTGGTCGCGGACGACGTCGACGGTGCGGAAGCACCGGACGTCGCCGACGAGGTCGACGGGTCCGAGCCCGACCAGCCGTCCGCGGAGGCGGACGCCGAGGCCGATGGCCCCGGCGCGGCGGGGGCCCGCGTCGTCAAGATCTCACCGGACGGCGGCGGCGAGGACGAGGAGATCTTCGTCTTCGGTGACGACGACGAAGATCTTCCGGCCGCGCAGGTCGCGGTCGCGGGTGCCACCGCGGATCCGGTCAAGGACTACCTGAAGCAGATCGGCAAGGTGCCGCTGCTCAACGCCGAGCAAGAGGTCGAACTGGCCAAGCGGATCGAGGCGGGCTTGTTCGCCGAGGAAAAGCTGGCCGAGGGCGTGAACAGCCTGTCCACCGACGCGCGGATCGACCTGGAGTGGATCGCCGACGACGGTACCCGGGCCAAGAACCACCTGCTGGAGGCGAACCTGCGGCTGGTGGTGTCGCTGGCCAAGCGGTACACCGGGCGGGGCATGCTGTTCCTGGACCTGATCCAGGAGGGCAACCTGGGCCTGATCCGGGCGGTGGAGAAGTTCGACTACACCAAGGGCTACAAGTTCTCCACGTACGCCACCTGGTGGATCCGCCAGGCGATCACCCGGGCGATGGCCGACCAGGCCCGGACCATCCGCATCCCGGTGCACATGGTCGAGGTGATCAACAAGCTGGCCCGAGTGCAGCGTCAGATGCTGCAGGACCTGGGCCGCGAGCCGACCCCGGAGGAGCTGGCCGTCGAGCTCGACATGACGCCGGAGAAGGTCATCGAGGTGCAGAAGTACGGCCGTGAGCCGATCTCCCTGCACACCCCGCTCGGCGAGGACGGCGACAGCGAGTTCGGCGACCTGATCGAGGACTCCGAGGCGATCCAGCCCGGCGAGGCGGTCAGCTTCACGCTGCTGCAGGAACAACTGCACTCGGTCCTCGACACCCTGTCCGAACGCGAGGCCGGCGTCGTCTCGATGCGGTTCGGGCTCACCGACGGCCAGCCCAAGACGCTGGACGAGATCGGCAAGGTCTACGGCGTGACCCGCGAGCGCATCCGCCAGATCGAGTCCAAGACCATGTCGAAGCTCCGTCACCCGTCCCGTTCCCAGGTCCTCCGCGACTACCTGGACTAATCCGTTCATCGCTGTCACCGAGCGGCCCGGGCCACCAGCCCTGGGCCGCTCTTCAGCACCCCCGCCCGCGCCCGCCTTTTCCGGGCACAAAGAAGCCGACGCCAATAACCGAACTGGCGCCGGCGTCCTTGCCGGTCTGGCTGTTCCCGCTCCTACTGCGGCTGCGGCTCAGACAGGCGGTTGCTCTCGTCCTGTATGTCGACGGCGACCTTGGCCAGCGCCTTGGCGTGCTCGCGACCATGGTGCGCACAGAAAAGCAGCTCTCCTGAGTTAGCCAGCAGCACGCGAACATAAGCCTGGGCGCCGCATCGATCGCAGACGTCCAACGCGGTCAGCGGCTTCGTGGGGGCTATCGCTCCAGTCAACGTCGCCTTCCTTCGCATCGTGCCTCCGGCCTGTAATATCCGGCTGGCTCGGTTTTCTGCCCTTACAGCTCAGCACAACACATACCCCGGCGTCAGCGTTCCCCACTCCGAGTCGTGTACGCCACAAGCGAAACCGCACACGGAGCGTGGCCGTAACTGCCGCCACGGGACAGACAATGCCTGCGTCCCACTGGTACTCGGGAGTAGTACCGGTAGCACACAGGCATCGTGTGTCTCTAACTCGACATGTACCCAGATTGCCGTTGGTTGATGCATTCGTCATGGTCAGTCTGGGATTTTCGGCTGGCCCGCCGTGTGGCATGCGAGGGGCAGTCGGCCAGGAACGCTACTATGTTCGGATGAGGCCCGTGTGGGCCACGTCCATCTCGCGAAGGGAGATCGGCCGGCTGTGCCCACCCTCACCACGGCCCGGACGCCCGCGGAAACCGCTCCGGCTGACGCTTATACCGCCAGGCACCTGTCGGTCCTCGAGGGCCTGGAGGCGGTCCGCAAGCGCCCCGGCATGTACATCGGGTCGACGGATAGCCGCGGGCTTCAGCACTGCCTCGGTGAGATCTTCGACAACGCCGTGGACGAGGCGCTGGCCGGGCACTGCACTGGGATCGAGGTGACGCTGCACGCGGATGGTTCGGCCGAGGTCAGGGACAACGGCCGCGGCATCCCGGTCGACGTGGAGCGCAAGACCAAGCTCACCGGCGTAGAGCTGGTGATGACCAGGCTGCACGCGGGCGGCAAGTTCGGCGGCGGCTCGTACACGGCATCCGGCGGGCTGCACGGCGTCGGCGCCTCGGTCGTCAACGCGCTGGCCGCGCGGCTGGACGTCGAGGTGGACCGGGAGGGGCACACCTGGGCGGCCAGCTTCCGCCGCGGCGTCACCGGCGAGTTCGCCGGGCCTGGCCCGGACGCGGACTTCACCAGGAAGTCGGGGCTGCGCCAGCTCAAGCGGGTCACTCGGCGGGCCACCGGGACCAGGATCAGGTTCTGGCCGGACCGGCAGGTGTTCATCTCCGGCGCCAGGTTCAGCTTCGACGCGCTCACCGAGCGGGCCAGGCAGACCGCCTACCTGGTGCCCGGCCTGACCATCAGCATCCGCGAGGAGCCCGCGGCCAACCTCGACGGCCACCAGGCGAACCTCGACGGCCACCCGGCAGACCAAAACGGCCACCAGGCCGAGCCGGAGCGGATCAGGCAGGCGGTGTTCCGCTTCGACGGCGGCATCAGCGAGTTCTGCGCCCACCTCGGCTCCGGCGAGCCGGTCACCGACGTGCTCCGGCTGACCGGCTCCGGCAGCTTCACCGAGACCATCCCGGTGCTCGACGACCGGGGGCACATGACCCCGACCGAGGTCGAGCGCGAGCTGCAGGTCGACGTGGCGATCCAGTGGGGGACCGGCTACGACGGCGTGGTCCGCTCGTTCGTGAACGTCATCGCGACCCCGCACGGCGGCACGCACGTGGCGGGCTTCGAGCGGGCACTGGTCCGCACGCTGAACGACCAGCTCAGGGCGGCCCGGTTGCTGAAGAACGGCGACGAGCCGGTGACCAAGGATGACGTGCTCGAGGGCCTGACCGCGATCGTCTCGGTCCGGCTGCCCGAGCCGCAGTTCGAGGGGCAGACCAAGGAGGTGCTCGGCACCCCGGCCGCCTCCAAGATCGTCGCCCAGGTGGTGAGCGCGCAGCTCAACGCCTACCTCGAGACCCCGCCGCGGGGCGCCAAGCAGCAGGCCCGCGCGGTGCTCGAGAAGGTGGTGTCCGCGGCCAAGGCGCGCATCGCCGCCCGCGAGCACCGTGACAACCAGCGGCGTAAGTCGGTGCTGGCCAGTTCGTCGCTGCCGGCCAAGCTGGTCGACTGCCGGTCGGCCGACGACCGGAGCGAGCTGTTCATCGTCGAGGGAGACTCCGCCCTCGGCACCGCGAAGCTGGCCCGGGACTCGGAGTTTCAGGCGCTGCTGCCGATCCGCGGCAAGATCCTCAACGTGCAGAAGGCATCGTTGGCGGACATGCTCAAGAACGCCGAGTGCGCCTCGATCATCCAGGTGCTCGGCGCCGGCTCGGGCAGCTCGTTCGACCTGGATTCGGCCAGGTATCAGCGGGTCATATTCCTTGCGGACGCGGACGTGGACGGCGCGCACATCCGCACCCTGCTGCTGACGCTGTTCCACCGGTACCTGCGGCCCATGCTGGAGGCCGGCCGGGTCTTCACGGGGGTTCCGCCGCTGCACCGGATCGAGCTGACCAACGTGCGCAAGGGCCAGGAGAAGTACCGGTATACGTACTCCGATGCCGAGCTGAACCGGACGCTGCTGGAGCTGGAGCGGCGCGGGCAGCGGTGGAAGGAGCCCGTGCAGCGATACAAGGGCCTGGGTGAGATGGACGCCTCCCAGCTCGCCGAGACCACGATGGATCCCAGGCACCGCACCCTGCGCCGGATCAGGATCGAGGACGCGGCCGCCGCCGCGGACATCTTCAGCCTGCTGATGGGCACCGAGGTGGCCCCGCGCCGCGACTTCATCGTGGCTGGTGCCGCCGAGCTCGACCCGTCCCGCATCGACACCTGAGGGAACAGACGTTAAGTCGCTCCACATCAGCATTACCGGGCAGGCCGACGGCCGCGACGCGGGCTCCGGCGCCGGCTCGCTAGACCACCCGGACCAAACCGCCGAGGATGGCCAGCGGGCCGCTGAAGGGGACGCCCGAGCCGTCCCGCTTCCCGACCGGGGCGGGCAGCTCGACCGGCGCGCCGGCCTCGGTCGCGCCCACCGCCGGGGTCGGCCCGGCCCAGGCCGCCACCAGCAGGTCCTCGCCCTTGAGGAACCGGTGGCAGCGCACGCCGCCGGTCGCCCGGCCCTTGCCGGGGAACTCGTGCAGCGGGGTCACCTTCACGCTGTCGGCCGCTGTTCCGGGCAGGGCCGACGTGCTGCCCGCCACGGTGACCACCACGGCGGGGGAGTAGGTTCCCGGCGGCCCGGAGGGCGTCCCGGCCGCCGCGTCCGCGTCCACCGCGCCGAACCACACCACCGAGGCGCCCGCTGACAGCCGCACGCCGGCCATGCCGCCGGCCGCCCGGCCCTGCGGGCGAACCGACGACGCGGTAAACCGCAGCAGCTGCGCGTCCGACGTGATGAACACCAGCTCCGCCGACTCCGCGGATAGCTGCACCGCCCCGACGACCCGGTCCCCGGATTTCAGCGTGATCAGCTCGAACTCGTCCCGGTTCTGCGGGTAGTCGGGCAGCACCCGCTTGACCACGCCCTCGGCGGTACCCAGCGCGACACCAGCGCCAGGAACGTCAAGCGCGCAGAGCCCCACCACAGTCTCGCCACGCGAAAGCGCGGTGAACTCGGTGACCGGCGTGCCGCCGGCCAGCGACGCGGCGGCGCCGGGCGCCTGACTTGGCGAGCAGAGCGCGGGCAGCTCGAGCACGTTGAGCTTGACCAGCCGGCCGGCCGACGTCACCAGCCCGATCGTGCCGCGGACGGTGGCCCGCACCGCGGAGATGACGACATCGTGGGCCGCGCGACTCGCGTCACCGGGAGGCGGAACCAGAGCCCGTTCGGGATAATTATCGAGCGCCGGGCCGGTCACCGACACCCGGGCCACCAGCCCGGTCGCCGACATCAGCACCACGCACGGGTCGTCGGCCACCTCCAGCGGGACCGCCGCGGGCAAGGCCGCGCCGCCGCCCTCGAGCAGGACCGTGCGCCGCGGGGTGCCGAACTTCTTGGCCACCTCGGCCAGTTCGCCGCTGGCCACCTCGCGCAGCCGCTCGTCGGACTCCAGGATCGACGTCAGCGCGGCGATCTCGGCCCGCAGCTCGTCCTGCTCCCGCTCGAGCTCGAGCCGGTCGTACCGGGTCAGCCGGCGCAGCGGGGTGTCCAGGATGTACTGCGCCTGGATCTCGGACAGTTCAAAGACCGCCATGAGCCGTTCCCGAGCCGCGGCCGCGTTGTCGGACGACCGGATCACGGCGATGACCTCGTCGATGTTGAGCAGCGCGATGAGCAGGCCGTCCACCAGGTGGAGTCGTTCAAGACGCTTCCTGCGGCGGTACTCGGTCCGCCGCCTGATCACCTCGAGCCGGTGCGCGACGTAGATTTCCAGCAGCTCGCGCAGCCCGAGCACCCGGGGCTGCCCGTCGACAAGGGCGACGTTGTTGATGCCGAACGTCTCCTCCATCGGCGTCAGCCGGTACAGTTCGGCCAGGACGGCGTCCGGGTTGAAGCCGCTGCGGATCTCGATCACCAGGTGCAGGCCGCGCTGCCGGTCGGTGAGATCCTTCAGGTCGGCGATGCCGTTCAGCTTCTTGGCCTGGACCAGGTCCTTGATCCGGGTGATGACCTTTTCCGGGCCGATGCTGTAGGGCAGTTCGGTGACGACGATGCCGGTGCGCCGGGGGGTGATCTGCTCGATCGTGGCCGTGGCCCGGGTGCGGAAGATGCCGCGGCCGGTCTCGTACGCCTCCCTGATGCCCTCCAGCCCCACGATGCGCCCGCCGGTGGGCAGGTCGGGCCCCGGCACGAAGCGCATCAGCTGATCGAGCGACGCGTCCGGGTGCTTGATCAGGTGCCGCGCCGCCGCGATGACCTCGCCCAGGTTGTGCGGCGCCATGTTGGTGGCCATCCCGACCGCGATCCCGGACGCGCCGTTGACCAGCAGGTTCGGGATGCCCGCGGGCAGCACGTCGGGCTGGGTCTCGCTGCCGTCGTAGTTCGGGATGAAGTCGACGGTGTCCTCGTCGATGGAGGCGACCATCTCGATCGCCGCCGCGGTCAGCCGGGCCTCGGTGTAGCGCATCGCCGCGGGCGCGTCGTCGCCGCCCAGGCTGCCGAAGTTCCCGTGCCCGTCCACCAGCGGCAGCCGCATCGCCCACGGCTGGGCCATCCGGGCCAGCGCATCATAGATGGCCGAGTCGCCGTGCGGGTGCAGGCGGCCCATCACCTCGCCGACGACCCGGGCGCACTTGACGTGGCTGCGGTCCGGGCGCAGGCCCATCTCGTTCATCTGGTACAGGATCCGGCGCTGCACCGGCTTCAGGCCGTCCCGCGCGTCCGGGAGGGCGCGCTGGTAGATGACGCTGTAGGCGTACTCGAGGTAGCTGTCGCGCATCTCGTCGGCGACATCGATGTCGACGATGTTCTCTTCGAAATCCTCGGGGGGCGTGGTCGTACCGCCTCGTCGTCCTGCCATACCGGACATTCTGCCGTGCCAGCGGGGCGATCCGCCCCGCGAGTGGGAAGAGCTCCGCCAGAAAGCTCACAGCACCGGACGGGCGCCGATGAGGCCGAGGGCGTGCGCGGCCAGGCGGCAGCCGCTGGCCAGCGCCTCACCGGGCGGCTTCTTGTCCAGCCACGGGGGGATGAAGCCGGCGATGAAGGCGTCCCCGGCGCCGGTGCCGTCGATCACGCGGTCCACCGGCGGCGCGGGCACCCGCACCGGCGGCCGCCCGTTGGCGTAGAACAGCGCGCCGTCCGCGCCGAGCTTGACCGCGACGTGCGGGTACCAGGCGGTCAGCACGCGGGCCGCCTGTTCGGGGTCATCCCGCCCGGTGAGCACCTTGGCCTGGGCGGCGTTGACGAACAGCAGCACGGCCCCGGCGGACAGTTCGAGGAACGGCTCGGCCCCGGCTCGCTCCAGCGGCGCCGCCGACGCCCCGTCCACCGACGCGGTCATGTTGGTCCGGCGAGCGTAGTCGATCGCGGCCAGCCCGGCCGCCCGCGCTCCTTCCGACAGCAGCGTGTACCCGGAGACGTGCAGGTGAGCGCCGGACACGAACAGGTCGTGCGGCAGGTCGTCGGGGGACAGCGCCGCGTTGGCGCCCGGGTCGGAGAGCATGGTCCGCTCGCCCTTGTGGGTGACCATCACGACACAGGTGCCGGTGGGCCGCTCGGGGTCCATCACCAGCCGGGCGTCGACGCCGTAGCCCATGAGTTCCATGTCGCGGTTGCGCCCGGCGATGTCCGCCCCCCGCCGTCCCACGAACGCCACGTCGCCGCCGTCGGCCGCCATCCAGGCGGCGACGTTGGCCCCCGAACCCCCGCCGTGCATGGTCACGCTCGCGGGCGTGTCGCTGCCGCGAGCGAGCGGCAGCGCAGCGTGAGCGACCGCATCGGTCATCAGGTCGCCGATCACTACCACGCGCGCCATGTCAAATCACCTCATCGTCGTGCCCGGCCCTCAGGGGGCGACCCCCGGGACCCCCCCGCGGGCAGACCCCGCGGGACCGAACTCCGGGGAGCCGGCCTGCCCGGCCGCAGGTCTTACTACGGTAGCGGCCAGCAGGCTTGGCTGGCCAGCGGGCCCAGCAGACATCACCGCTGGATAGACGTTTAACACGCCACCCTCGCCAGATTGTCACCTGACTGTTACCTGACTCTGCTACCCCGCTCCGCTACCCAGCGGGCCCGCGCCATGCGCGTCACCACGCTCCCAGCGGCAGGACCCGCCCGGCCACGACCAGTTCGGTCTCCTCCGACTCGGCGGCCAGCACCTGGTTCAGCCGCCCGAGCTCGTCCCGGAACAGCCGCCCGGCTTGGGTCGCGGGCACCACGCCCAGCCCGGTCTCGTCACTGACCGCGACGACGTGAGCGCTGGTCTGCCGCCACGCGCCGATCAGGTCCGCGATCCGGCCCGCCAGCTCGTCCCGCGCCGCGCCCCGGTCATCCCAGCCGCCCCCGTCATCCCAGGCGCCACAGTCGTCCAGGACCGCCGCCAGCCAGGTGCCGATCCCGTCGATCAGCAGCGCCCCGCGGGCGGTGGCCAGCACGCCGGCCAGGTCGGTGGTCTCGGCCGTCCGCCACCAGGTCGGCCGGCGCGCCCGGTGCGCGGCCAGTCGCGCCGCCCAGTCCGGGTCATCGTCACCTTTTGGCGCCGTGGCAACATACGTCACGTCCGGCTCGCCTGCCAGCCGCAGCTCGGCCCGCTCGGACTTGCCCGACCGGGCCCCGCCGAGCACCAGCACCCGCCGGGTCCCGCGCAGACCTTCAAGACCTTTTTGGGCCGAACGGGCCGGGCTGACCGCATCGCCGTCCCCCATCAGCCTCACCCGCCAGAAGCCGCAGCGCCGCTCGAGTTCCCCCTCAGTCGGCACGCGGTGGTCCGCGAACGCCACGGCGGTGATCGTGTCCGCCGTGATCAGCCCCCGGGCCCTGAGCCAGCCAAGTGAGGCAGGATCGCCCAGCACGTCGAGGAACGCGACGTCGTAAGGCGCCGCGCCCTCCGGCGGCACCGGCACCGCCCCGGGGCCCGCCGGGTAGAGCAGCCGCTCCCCATCCGGCGCCGTGAGGTCCCACCCCCCGGCGATGGCACTCAGCCGATATCCGGCCCGATACCCGGCCGCGCCGCGCGGCTCTCCGATCCCCAGCCTTACCTGTCCGTCGACGACTATGGTCGACTGTTTTCGTGTATTTCCGTCCACTGCTTGGCGCAGGCAGGAGGCGCACCGGCAGCCGGGCTGCGGCCAGCCCGCGCTCCCTCCCGAACCCTCGACCAGGACCCGCATCAGCCGAGGAACGACAGGCGGACCCGGCGGTCCGGGTTGTCCACGTTGAGGTCGACCAGGGCGATGGACTGCCAGGTGCCGAGGGCCAGGCGGCCGCCGATCACCGGGACGGTCGCGTAGGGCGGCACCAAGGCCGGCATGACGTGCGACCGGCCGTGCCCGCGGGATCCGTGCGCGTGCCGCCAGCGATCGTCGGCGGGCAGCAGGCCGCCGAGGGCCGTCAGGAGGTCATCGTCGCTGCTCGCGCCGAGTTCGATCAGCGCGATGCCCGCGGTCGCGTGCGGCACGAAGACGTGCAGCAGGCCGTCGCCGCCCTCGGCGGCGGCGCTGGCGAACGCCGCGCATTCGCCGGTGATGTCCCTGACCGTCTCCCGGGCCCCGGTACGGACTTCGATGATCTGCGTCTTCATGCCCGGATCATAGGGTGGATTTCGTGCCCCGAGTCCAGAGGTGCTCGCCCTACTGGCGGCCGACCTGGTGCTGGCCCGGCTGGCCGTAGGGTAAGGATCAGATATCCCAGGAAGGGGAGGCGGGATATGGCGGAGATCCCCCAGCCAGACGGGGCGCGGCTGCGGCTGGCCCGGCAGGCTCGCGGCCTGTCCCAGCAGCAGCTGGCCGGCGTGGCCAGCGTGACCCGGCAGGCCGTATCCGCCGTCGAGTCCGGCCATTCGGATCCTTCGCTGCGGGTCGCCCTCGCCCTGGCCCGCGCGCTCGGCATGACGGTCGAGGAGCTGTTCGGCCCCGGTGACCTCGGCGATCCGGTGCTGGCGCGGCCGGTGGCGGCGATCAACGGCCCGGGTTCCCGGGTCGCGCTGGCCACCGTCGGCGACACGTTCGTCGCGCTGCCACTGCACGCGGACACGGCCGCCCGGCTGGGCTTCAGCCTGGCCGGCGGGCTGGTGGCGGGCCCGTCATCGGCCCCGGCGGGCGTGTCCCCCGGGGGACGCGAGCCGTGGAACCTGGTACCGGTGCGGCCCATCGGGCCGCCCCGGCCGACCGTCGTGGTGGCCGGCTGCGATCCGGCGCTGCCGCTGCTCGAGACGCCGCTCGCCCTGCTCGACCCGCCCCTGGCGTTCGCCTGGTGGCCGTGCGGCAGTGGCGAGGCCTTGCGCCTGGCCGCCGCCGGGCTGGTGCACGCCGCCGGCGTGCACCGGGTTGGTCCCAAAGTGCCCCCTGGCCCCAAAGATCCCCCCGTCGGCTCAGCCGACACCGGGGGTTATGGGGATAC
>Ga0074046_10002881_pt1 | contig 14645 bp, 15 predicted proteins | sample BogForMeECP23OM3_FD_94441 | JGI IMG/M metagenome (GOLD analysis project Ga0074046, IMG submission 94441) | Bog forest soil microbial communities from Calvert Island, British Columbia, Canada - Bog Forest MetaG ECP23OM3 | ecosystem: Environmental > Terrestrial > Soil > Wetlands ...
CGGCGCGCGGTGACGATTTCATCGGCGTGCAGACCTACACTCGCAATCGCATCGGCGCCGACGGCACCCTGCCCCCGGAAGCGGGCGTCGAGACGACGCTGATGGACTACGAGTTCTGGCCCGAGGCGCTCGAAGCCACCATCCGCCAGGCAGCCGCGGTCGCCAAAGTTCCGGTGATCGTCACCGAGAATGGCATCGGCACGGACCACGACGATCGCCGCATCGAGTTTGTGCGGCGCGCACTGAACGGTGTTGCGCGATGCGTCCGCGACGGAATCGACGTTCGCGGCTACTGCTACTGGTCGCTGCTCGACAATTTCGAGTGGAACTCGGGTTATCGGCCGACCTTCGGACTCGTCGCCGTCGATCGTGAGACTCAAGCGCGCTCGCTCAAGCCCAGTGCGCAATGGCTCGGCGATATCGCCCGCGCCGGCGCGTTCGACGCGGAACTACACTAGCCGCGCGGCGCAGTCCGCACTCCGATCTTTGGGCAAATCCCGGCCACCGCGCAAACCTCGCAATGCGGCTTGCGCGCGGTACAGACCTGGCGCCCGTGTAGAATCAGCCGCATCGTAAACAGCGTCCACTCGTCGGCCGGCAGGATCTTCTGCATGTCGATTTCAATCTTTGCGGGATCCGTCTGCTTGGTGAATCCCAGCCGATACGTCAGCCGCCGCACGTGCGTATCCACGACGAAACCCGGCTTGCCGTAGATATGCCCGAGAATCACGTTCGCGGTCTTGCGCCCCACTCCCGGGATTTTCACCAGCGCTTCCATCTCGGATGGGACCTCGCCGCCGTAGTCCTCGACGATCTTCCGCGCGGCTCCGATCAGCGATTTCGTTTTCTGGCGAAAGAATCCCGTCTTGAGGATCAACTCCTCGACGTGCCTGCGGTCCGCCGCCGCCATCGCGCGCGCGTCGGGATACTCGCGGAAGAGTCTGGGCGTTACGCGATTGACGCCGACGTCCGTGGATTGCGCCGAAAGGATCGTCGCCGCCAGGCATTGCCACGGCGTTTCGAAGTCCAGCGTGATGCGCGCATCGGGATACAGCTTCGCAAGCGCGCGCGCAACTATCCCCGCGCGCTTTTTCAAATTTGCGATTGATTCGCGCGCCGCCACGATTGCTCAGGCGATGGCGCGCCGGCTCTGCTGCTCATGCGTGAAGCCGGCGACTTCGGCGTCCTCGCGCGCGCGATCCCATCCGAGCTCAGCCGCCATAAGTCGCGCGACCGCCGGCGCCGCCGCTTCCGCCTCGACCGGAGAACGCCACGACAACGACGTGCGGCGAATCAGAAAGTCGCCGATCGAATGCGCCATCTCGCTGGCAACGGCGTGGACCACCTCCGCCGCGATCGCAGGACAGCCGCGCGACAGCGGCTCGGCCAGTTCGGACCGCCTCGCGGCTATTCGCGCGACGATCGGCGCGCGCGTTCCGTAACGCGCTTTGAGGATTTCAGCCGCCGCGGCCGGGATGCTTCGCATCGCCGCGCCGCCGCCCGGCTCGTCGTCCGCGCCCAGCTGCCGCGCGCCGGGAAACGGTGTCGCGAGCGTTGGGCAAATTCCCACTGGGCGTCCGAGCCGCTTCATCACGAGATCGACGAGCTTCTGCGCAATCTCGCGATGCGTCGTAAACTTCCCTCCCGCCACCGTGATCAGTCCCGACGAACTCTCGAGTATCACTTCCTCGCGCGGCACCGCCGACGGCGCCGCCGCCCCTTTCTCCGCCCTGACCAGCGCGCGCAGTCCGGCGAAGCTCGTCGCCAGATCGGCATGGTTAAGCTTGATCCCCGGCAGACTCTCGGCCAGCACCGCGAGCAGATATTCGATGTCGTCCGGCTCCGTCCTCACGCTTGCGGGATCGCCCGCAAAATCGGTGTCGGTCGTGCCCACCAGCACGTAACGGTCACGCGGCATCACGAACACGATTCGCCCGCCCTCGTCGCCGAGCACGATCGATTCGCGCACCGGCAGAACCGTTCGCGCAAACACCAGATGCACGCCCTTGGTCAAGCGCACGCTCGGCTTCGACAACGGATCGTCCATCCGCCGAATCTCGTCCACCCACGGGCCGGCGGCGTTCAGGAATGTTTTGGCGCGAAGCTCAAGGCTGACGCCGCCGAGCAGATCGCGCACGCTGGCCGACGCGATCTTGCCGTTGGTTATGCTGAAAGTTTCGACCGCCGCGTAATTGGCGACCGCCGCGCCGTGCAAATCCGCGTCGAGCACGTTCTCGAACGTGACGCGCGCGTCGTCGGCCCACGCGTCGAAGTACATCGCGCCGCCGGTCAACCCGTCCCGGCTGAGCGCGGGCTCCGTCTCGCGCACCTCGGCGGCATTGAGGGTCGAGTGCCATTCTTTGAACGGCATCCCCGCCAGCAGGTCGTACAGCGTCAGTCCCGCCGCCATCGTGAAACGATTGAAGCCGCGCCCCTGATACACCGGAAACAGAAATTGAATCGGATGCACCAGGTGCGGCGCCGTGACATGGCGCAGGCGCTCGCGCTCGCGCAGCGCGGCGTACACCAGTTTGAACTGCCCCTGCGGGAGATAGCGAAAGCCGCCGTGAATCAGCTTCGACGATCGCGACGACGTGGCGCACGCGAAATCGCCGCGGTCGATCAGCGCAACGCGCAGTCCCCGCATCGCGGCGTCGCGCGCGACCGCCGCGCCGTTGATGCCCGCGCCGATTACCGCGAGATCGAATTCCTCGTCGCGCAATCTCGCCAGACTTTTTTTACGGTTCAGCGTCATCAATCGCCCTCGCCTCAGTAGTTCACCAGAGCGACAAAAATGTCGCTGACGTTGGTCCCGGTCGGCCCGGTGACGAACAGCCCGCCCGCGGCCTTAAAGAAGTTGTACGAGTCGTTGCGGATCAATGCTGTCGCGGCGCTGACTCCGGCGCGATCGCCGTCGGCGACCGTGCCCGGCGACGCGAATGCTCCCGCTGCGTCCGTCGGCCCGTCGATTCCGTCGGTGCCCGCAAACAACGCTGCAATTCGACGCCCGGGTCCGATCCCCGACAGTTCGATTCCCGCCGCCAGCGCGCATTGCTGGGCGCGTCCGCCCCGCCCGCCGCCGCGCACCGTCACGACCGGCTCGCCGCTTGCCATGGCGCATACCCGCTCGCGCGAGACCTCGCACAGGTGCTTGGCAATGGCGAGGCCGACATCGTTGGCCTCGCCGCGCAGCTCGTTCCATCGATCCGGATGATAGCCCAGCGCAGCCGCCGCCCGCTCGGCGCCCTCAAGCGCAACCTCGCCGTCGCCAATGATCACGTTGGTCACGCGTTCGAGGATCGGATCGTTGCACTTTACCGTCGCGTCGGTTTCGCCCGCCGCCGACCGCTCCAGGTACCCGCGGATCGACTCGGGCGCACGCCCCCAGACGTTGTGCCGCTTCAGCACCGCGACCGCGTCGCCGAAGCTGCTCCAGTCGCCCGCGGTCAGGCCAGAGCCGATCGTCGCCAGGTCGTTGCCTGGCACGTCGGACAGGATCAGCCCGAGCACGCGCGCGCCGCCGCAATGGCGGACGAGCCGTCCGCCCTTCACGGCCGAAAGATGCTTGCGCACGACGTTGATCTCGCGAATCGACGCGCCGGCTTTGAGTAGCGCTTGATTGACCGCAATCTTGTCCGCCAGCGGGATACCTTCGGCTGGCCACGTGAACATCGCCGACGCACCTCCGCTTAGCGCGACGATCACCAGGTCGTCCGCCGCCGCCCCATGCAACATTTCGCACGCCGCACGCGCGGCAGCCTCGGATGACTCGTCGGGTACAGGATGGCTTGACGCGAGGACTCGCACCGTTTTCAGTATTAAGGCCCGCTCCGATGTCGCGGCTCTTGGAATTACAGCGATCGCATCGGCGAGCTTGTCGCCGATTCGGCCTTCGATCTCGCGCGCCATCCCGGCCGCCGCCTTGCCCACCGCCAGCATCCAGACTCGCGACGCGCCCGCGACCAAATCGGGAACATCCTCCGCGCCGTGGCAACCGCCGTCCATCGCGCGCCCGACGAGCCGGGCGGGATCTACAGCCGCGACGGCAGCGCGATAGATCGTTTCCAGGTCGGCCCGCGCCGCCCGTTCCGAATCGGAATCTGTAGCCGGTGAGCGCACCTTGCTAGCGCTTGAGCACGCGGATTTTTCCCGATGACTCCGCCACCAGGACGACATCCGCCATCGCGATGAACAACCCGGTGCCGACCACGCCCGGAATCGCCAGCAGGTCCCGATCCAGCCGGGCCGGACTGGCGATCTTCTTCACCGCGCAGTCGAGAATCCGGTTGCCGTTGTCGGTAACGAATTCCTTTCCGCCGTTTTCGCGAATTCGCGGCTTCATCCCGAGCGCTTTGATCTTTGCCGTCGCGAGCGCCACTCCGAACGGGATCACTTCCACCGGGATGCTCCCGCGATGCCCGAGTTTCGGCACCAGCTTTTCCTCGCCGACCAGCACGACGAACCGGCGCGACGACGCGGCCACGATTTTTTCGCGCACCAGCGCGCCGCCGTAGCCCTTGATCAGATTGAGGCGCGGATCGACCTCGTCGGCGCCGTCGAAGTCGGTGTCGATTTTTCCCGCATCCGCCAGCGTGACGATCGGGATTCCCACCGAGCGGCCCAGTTGCTCGCTCGCGCTGGAAGTCGGCACGCCGCGAACTTCAATCTGGCTGGCTCCCAGAGCCCGAATGAACGCGCTCGCGGCTCGCCCCGTCCCAAGCCCGATGGTATGCCCGCGCTTGACGTAGCGGAGCGCGTATTGGCCGAGTGCGTCGAGCGATGCGTCGTCAGCAGCCATCGCTATTGGCCCTTGCGGTGTGTACTAGTGTGGCTTATCCTACACATCAGGTGATACTCCATGCGAACTAATATCGTAATTGACGACCGGCTGATGAAGCGGGCGATGCGCGTATCGGGCGCGAGCACCAAGCGTGAGGCGGTCGAGCGCAGCCTCGAACTGATGGTCCGTCTGGCCGAGCAAGAGCGGTTACTTCGCTCGGCACGCGGCAAATTTCGCTGGGAGGGAGACCTCACCGCGATGCGCCGCGACCGCAAGCCGCGCCGATGATCGTCGTCGATTCTTCGGTATGGATCGACTATTTCAATGGTCGGCCTACCGCCGAAGCCGATGCTCTTGGCAGCCTCCCCACGCCGCAGCTCGTCGTCGGCGATTTGATCATGACCGAAGTTCTGCAGGGCTTCGCATCCGAAACCGACTTTCGAGGAGTGGAGAGGGTTTTCGCGGCATTCGAATTTCGCCGAATGGGTGGCCATGAAATCGCGATTGCCGCCGCGCGCAACCATCGTGCGCTCAGAGCCCGCGGGGTGACGCCCCGCAGCACCATCGACACGATTATAGCGACATTTTGTATCGCCGGCGGCCATGACCTTCTTCATTGCGACCGTGACTTCGATCCCTTCGAGCGCCACCTTGGGCTGCGCGTGCTAAGAGCGTAAGTCCCGGTCATTCGCGCTCCGGTCACGGCTTGCCGTTGCGCAGCAGTTGCATGAACTCCTGGCGCGTCTCGGTGTGGGTGCGGAACGTGCCAAGCATCGCCGACGTGGTGACGTAGCAATTCTGCTTCTCGACGCCGCGCATCCGCATGCACAGATGCTCGGCCTCGATCACCACGGCGACGCCGAGCGGATTGACCTGCGACATCAGCGTGTGCGCTATTTGGGTCGTCATCCGCTCCTGCACCTGGAGCCGCCGCGCGTAAATTTCCACCAACCGCGCCAGCTTCGAGAGTCCGACGATCTTGCGATTGGGCAGGTACGCGACGTGCGCCTTGCCCATGAACGGCAGCAGGTGATGCTCGCACAGGGAGTAGAAGTCCAAATCCTTGCACAGGATCATTTCCTGGTAGTCTTGTTCGGCAAACAGCGCGTCGTTGATCGCTTCCTTGGGATCCATGGCGTAGCCGCTGGTTAGAAACTCATAAGCGCTGGCGACGCGCGCGGGCGTGCGTTTGAGTCCCTCGCGATCCGGATCCTCACCGATATGGCGGAGGATGACGCGGACCGCATCTTCGACCTTGCCGCGGCCATTTTCATTTGGATTGTTCCGGGCGACGATTTCGGCGCTCACTTTTTCCACTTTCGCCGCCCGGCCGGCGCGATTCTTATCCGCCCGAATACGGTTCATTTGCCGATCTCCTCGCGCCAGCGGCTGAACTGTAGAGCCAGCTCGATAGCCAGCGACGGGCCGCCACCGCTCATGATGATGAACCCGGCGGCCTCACCAGCCAACGACTTCATCAGCGCCAGGTTCTCGCGCAGCGAAATCGCGTGCACCTCTTCCTCGCTCATCCCGCCGAACCTGTCCAGATGGATTCGCGCGCCGCTTAGATCTTTCACGCGGTCGATCAAGTAGGTTGCCATCGCCTCACGCTTGACGGGGAGGATTCCGAGCATCGTTTTGATTCCGAGGCTGCTGGCTTTGGCGATAAAGCGCCGCCCGGTCTCGGCGTCGAACACCGGCTGCGTGATCACGAAGCGCGCGCCGGCGGCGGCCTTGCGCGCAAGCAGGGCGAACTCGCGCTCGAGGTTCTTTCGATTCGGATTCGCGACCGCACCGGCAACAATCGAAGGGATCTTCGTCAGCAGCGGCCTGCCCTCGCCGGTGTCGCCGCGATTCAAGTCGCCGATCATCGAGAGCAATCGGTATGCGTCGATGTCATGCGAGGCGATCGCGACGCCGTCGGCGCCGGGGGGAATTTTGTCGCCGTTGAGCGCGACCACCGCGTCGATTCCCAAAGCTGCCGCGCCCAGCAGATCGGATTTCAGCGCGAAGCGGTTGCGGTCGCGGCACGAGAGGTTCAGCACGACCGGGATATTCAGTCGCCCCTTGATCGCGGCGGCGAACACCAGCCCCGACATCTTCACCTTGCCCAGCGCGTTGTCGGTCAGATTGATCGCATCGACGTGCCCCACCAGCTCGGCGAGGCGGCGCAGCAGGGGGGCCGGATTGATTCCGCGCGGGGGAGAAACCTCGAGCCATAGCGCGGGCGCGGCGGAGTTCAGGCTGTCAAGAATTGAAGGCAACGGATTTCTCCGCGGATTCGTAGATCAGGCCGCGTACTTCACTTTCCACCGCCTCACGCCTGGCGGCGTTCGGTCGCTTTGACCTTCTGATACTTGCGGTAGTCGTATCCGGTCGCCATCGCCATCAGCAGCGGCTCCATCCCGCCCTGGCGCTCGCGGCGCAGCACCCGCAGGCGATCGAAGAACTCGCGGAAGTCCTTGTCCACGCGATTGCGGCCGTCCACCGGCTGCAGAAAGAAATCGTGCAGGCGCGTCACGGTGAAGCGCATCGAGGAAAACCGCAGCTCGTTGGGAAACGCGTCCCATTCCGCCAACGACAGCGTGCGCACCGACTCGTAGCCCGACAGCAGGTAGCGGAACCGGTCGAGCGAGTAGGCGCCATCGACGAAGCACAGCGCATTGACCGCGGTCGCGATGTCGAAAATGAACTTGCCGCGGCATGCCGCGTCGAAATCGAGCATCGCGGTCAGCCGCTCGCCGCGAAACAGCAGGTTATCGGCGAAGATGTCGCCGTGGATGACGCCCTTGGGCAGCTTGCTCTCGAGATAGCGCGTCAGATACTCGACCTCGTCGTCGAGCGTGCGGCAAATCTTGCGGAAGTAGTTCGGCAGCCGGTTGCGCACCGTCAGGTACAGGTCGGCGATTCGCTCGAAGCTGAAGCGGTTGTCGATTCCCTTCTTGTACGCTTTGCCGATTACATGCAGATCGCCAAGGGTGTGACCGATCGTTTCGAGCTGGCTCGGCTTGAGGCGCGCGGGCGCCAGCACCTTGCCCTCCTGGTACTTGAACAGCGACACGCAGCGGTTGTTGAAATTGCGGTAAAAGCGCCCCATCCGATCCTGCATCGGATGCGGGCACGGAAACGAATGCTTGCGCAGAAACGAAAGCAAATCGATTTCGCGCTTGAGTTCGTTCTCCCGCTTGACCTCGTCCACCCGCAGCACGAACTTGCCCTTGGCGGCTTCGAGCAGGTAGTGGGTGTTGACCGATCCTTCGGGGATGCCGGTCGCGCCGGCGACGCGGCCCAGACCGTAATCGTCCGCGAGCTCCTTGAGAAACGGTTTGCTTAACTCGGTGTAAACGGCCATGGGAACGCAATCGATCGAGAGGGACTGTCAGCGCGCCAAGTCTAGGGTGTGACTGGCGCCTCGTCAACTAGGGGTCAGGAAACGCTGCTAAATAGGGGGTTTGGTGAATTCGGAAAGTGGTTTCGGGACCGCCGCGATAATCTCCAAGTTGCCACAAGCGCCGCGCGAGGCTAAATCAATCTCATGCCTACATCCAGAAAAACCACCGCGAAAACTCCGAAGAAGACCGCAGCCGCTGCCGCCAAGACCGGGGGTTCGGTCGCGTCGAAGAGCGCCAGCGCCGCCCTGCAAGGAAAAAAGGCGCCCGCCTTCGCGCTGTCCGACGCCGATGGAAAGACCGTCGCGCTGAAAGATCTGATCGGCGCGAACAACCTGGTGCTGTACTTCTATCCCAGGGACATGACGCCCGGATGCACCGTCGAGGCGTGCAGCTTTCGCGACAACATTGCGCCGCTCAAGGCGCTCGGCGCAAAAGTCGTGGGCATCAGCGCCGACTCGAGCGATTCGCACGCCCGGTTCGTCGCCAAGCACGGCCTTAACTTCCCGCTGCTCGCCGATCCCGGCAACCAGGTCTGCCGGCTCTACGGCGTGTACCAGAAAAAGTCGCTTTACGGGCGCGAGTTCATGGGCATCGAGCGCACCACGTTCGTGATCGACAAATCGGGCGTCGTGCGCCGCGTCTTCCCCAAGGTCAAGGTCAACGGGCACACCGACGAAGTGATCGAGGCGCTCAAAGAGATCGGCTGATTGCCGACAACGACGCGCCGGCCCCGCGGCCGGCGCGTCGTTACATTTCTGGCGCGGTCTCCCGATCGCTCAGCGCCTCACGGGAACGGGCAGTCATGCTCGCCCGGTATAGGCGCTGGCGCCGTCGGTATGGTCGCGCTGAGCGACGGCGAGTTCGTGAAATCAAACATGTCGAGCCCGGGGTTCGCGTTGGCATCGCGCAGCGTCAGATGCGCCCCCGCGAGGAAGCGCTGCTCGATGAAGGCCAGCATCGAGGTGTGGTCGGTGATCGTGTGCGAGACGTAGTGCGGCTTCGCAAACGGCGAGATCGCAACGAACGGGACGCGGAAGCCAAGTTGGTTGAAGTTCGCGCAATACGGCGGGTACGGCGCGGTCTCCGCAGTGAATCCCGCGCAGATGGCCGCGACGTCGCTCTCGCTGAACTCGCACTGCGCCCCTCCCCCCGGCAGCAGGCTCGCCGGCGGATTCGACAGGTCTTCGCACAGGCCCGGATCGATGCCATCGGGATTGAGCGCTCCGCCCTGCGCGGCGGGCGGCGGTGGCACGTGGTCATAAGAGCCGCCGTGCTCGTCATAGGTGAAAAGGATGACAGTGTCCTTCCAGTTCGGGCCGTTACGGACGGCATTGATGACCTGCGAGGCGAAGTACTGGCCGGCACGAATATCGAACGGAGGATGCTCGTCGGTCTCATACACGTTGCCGTTTATAACTTGATCGGGAGCAAAGGAGGGATCGACGAACGACACCGGAGGCAGAGTACCTGCCGCTGCGGCCGCCATGAAACTCTGGCCGCCGAAGGGACTGGGGCCACTCACTGAGCGGGCATGCGCCACCAGGAATGGAATGTGGTTGCCGCGGAAGATCACCGAGGTCGGCAGATCCTCGAAGTAGTTGAACCACTGGATATGATTCGCGTCGAGCAGATCGAAGATCGACCCCGTGGCCGGCTGGTAGCCGATGCTGGTGTTCAGCGGCGTGGGGTTGAGCGGATCGATGCCCGGCGGGTAGATCTCGTTGGTCGTGACGTGGCCGAACGAGGTCGCCGCCATTTCATACGCGCGGTTCGGGAAGGTCGGCCCGACTACCGAGCAGAAATGGCGGTCGTTTACCGCGAATGTCTGCGCCAGACCATAGTAAAACGGCAGATCGTCCTGGTTGTAATAACCCATCGTATCGTTGTGACCGAAATCCGGCGTCCCCGAGACTTGTTCGGTCTGCGCATTGACGACCACAAAGCCGTCGTTGGGCGAGAAAAAGAGCGCCTCTGCAGGATCGAAGAAGTTCGCCTCCATATGGCTACCCTGCCAGTCATGCTGCAGGTCCGGACCGGGACAGTAGTTGTTGTCGTGGAATGCGAATATCGGTCGGAAGTTTTCGTCGAAGTTGAAGTTGAAGCAGAAAAGATTTCCATGAATAGGGAAACAACTCAGTCCGTCGACGCAGGAGTGATCATTGCGCCTGCAGGGCCCCGGATGGTACGGACCGCCCGACGTATACGGCAGCGCGCCAAAGTAATTGTCGAACGAATGGTTCTCCTGCATCATGATGACGATGTGATTGACCGCGTTGAGGTCGCCGTCGGCGCGGGCTGTCGCGACCGACAATCCCAGCGCGGCCATCGAGATGAGCAAACTGGCTGCTACGATCGCCCTGCATCTCATGATTTCCCCTCCATCGCACGGGGTGGTTGCGTTGGCGTGCGCCGCCCCCGAAGCAGCGCACGTCAGACTAAAAATGAATGAAGTTACTTGCTGATAAAATCGCCGCGACCGCTGTAAGGCAATACAAAATCGTACCGTCCCGCAACGACGCTGCGTTTAGCCAAGCCTGATTGATTTACGCGCGTGGAATTGAGGTCAACAGCCGCCGCGCCGCGTCACGAAGCGGCGTTGCGATTCGCATCGAGCAGGTTGTCGCGCAGAAATGCGCGCAGTTCGGGCTCGACGCGCTTGCCGAGGTCGTGCGACGCTTGCGGAAAATAGCGGGTCGATACCTTCGCGCCGCGCACGCGCAATGCGTCGGCGAGCTTCACCGCCTGCCCCACCGGCACCCGGTTATCCCGCTCGCCATGCATGATCAGCACGCTGCACCCGAGCCTCCGCGGCAAATTCGCGATCACGCTGCGCTCCTTCAGGATCCGCTTGCTCGGCCATACTTCGCGCAGGATCGACAGCTTGGTGCGCAGCGGCGCCTCCGGCCATAGCGTGATCGGGTCGTAACATCCCGATTCCAGGATGAGCGCGCGCGGGCGCGAGTCGTAGTCCATCAACAGACCCGCCGCGACCGCGCCATGCCCCAGTCCCCACACCGCCAGCCGCGTCGAATCCACGTCGATGCGTCCCGCCAGCTTGTCCAGCGCCCGCAGCGACGCCACCACCGACGGCTGCCCCACGAATCGGCTCGGCCCCGACGATCCGCCGTAGCCCGGGATATTCACGCACGCCACCTGGATACCCATCGCCGCGATACCCTGACTCATCTTCACGCATCGATCGACGTTGCCCTCGCCCCCGTTGAGCACCAGCAACCCGGGCCGCCGTCCCTGCTCCGCGCTGCGCGTCAGGTAGCCCTCGATATGGTAATTCTTGGGACCCATCGCGACGTCGAAGTTGAATTGATCGACGTTGTTGTAATTCGACTCGATCGATTTGCCGGGAATCCGGCACGCGAGCATCGACGTAGCGAGCGCTATCGCCACGATCCAAAGTCTGGCCAATCTCATCGTCCCGTAATCTACTCGCGTTGTCACTAATTGAAAACCGCTTGGCTACCTCCCCGCAACATTGCCGATTGAATCGCGCCGGGGTTTAACCGATACTTCTTGATTCGCAAGGGTAATTTTCGATTTACTTTTCACTGGCGCCATTTCGACCCGGTGGCAGCAATGGCAACGCAGGCACAAAAGGCAGCTCCCGCATCGGCGGCAATTGATTTCGACAAAAACGGCGGCGTCGTCGCCGCAATCGCCGTCGACCACCTGAGCCACCGCGTCCTGACCGTTGCCTACATGAACCGCGAAGCGTTCGACGAGACGGTCGCCACCGGCCGCGCCTGTTACTTCTCGCGCTCGCGCAACAAGCTTTGGCGCAAGGGCGAAGAGTCGGGAAATTTTCAAGTCGTCCGCGAGATTCGCATCGACTGCGACGCCGACGCGCTGGTAGTCGCCGTCGAGCAGCGCGGCGACGGCGCCGCCTGCCACCTGGGCTACGAGTCGTGCTTTTTCCGCAAGCTCGACGCGGGCGCATGGAAAATCGTCGAGCAACGCAAAGTCGATCCCGCCAAATACGGCCCCGGCTACGGGCATCAGCCCAAGCCCGGCGCCAGCCATGCCATCAAGAAGCCGGCGGGTTGATCGCCATCGGGAAAAAACCACATGCCTGATCAAGTCCTGAAATTCGGCATCCCCAAGGGCAGCCTCGAGCAGCAGACGCTCGAGCTGATGCGCAAATCCGGATGGCGGATCACGGTCGGTTCGCGCTCCTATATTCCGACCACCGACGATCCCACGCTCAGTTGCCGCATCCTGCGCCCGCAGGAGATGCCCCGCTACATCGCCGACGGCTCGCTCGACGCGGGCATCACCGGCAGCGACTGGATCGTCGAGAACAACGTGACGCTCCATCAGGTCGAGAGCTTCGTTTACGCCAAGGCCACGTTGACGCCTTCGCGATGGGTGCTATGCGTGCGCAATGATTCGCCGGTCAAGCGGCTCGAGGACCTCCAGGGCAAGCGAATCGCCACCGAGCTGGTGCAGTTCGTCACCCGAATCCTGCGCGAACGCAAAGTTAAAGCAGAAGTTGAATTTTCATGGGGCGCCACCGAGGCCAAAGTCGCCGAAGGTATCATCGACGCCGCCATCGACGTCACCGAGACCGGCTCTTCGCTGCGCGCCAACGGACTGCGCATCGTCGAGGAATTGCTCGTCTCGAATCCCGTGCTGGTCGCCAATCCGGCCGCATGGACCGACCCCTGGAAGCGGGCCAAGATTCGCCAGCTCGGGATACTGATTCGCGGCGCGCTCGACGCCGACAGCCGCGTCTTCATCAAGTTGAACGTCGCCAAAGCCAACCTCGAAAAAGTGATCGCGCTGCTGCCGTCGATCACCGCGCCCACCATCTCGCACCTCTACCCGTCGCCCGCGCTCAAGGGCGTGGAATGGCTGGGGGTCGAGACCGTCATCGCCGAGCACACGGTGCGCGAACTGTTCCCCAAGCTGCTCGAAGCCGGCGCCGTCGGCATCGTCGAGTTCCCGCTCAACAAAATCATCGGCTAGCAGCGGTGACGGCAGCGCAGTATTAAGCCGTTCGCAAGCGCCGCGCGCGACAACGGAGCGCGGCGTTAACGTTGGGTGCAGGGCTCAGCCCTGCCCGTTGGCACGGCTCGCCAGTATTAAGACCGGTTGGCACGGGAGGCCAGTATTAAAAGACTGCGCGCCCGCAGGCTCTTCTATCGCGTAGTCGCGAAAAGATGCGCTGCGCAGATTTTCGCGTCTTCTCACTGCGGGTGCAGGGGCCGCAGCCCCTGCCCAAGGAGGCGCGGAACCCACGGTGGGTTCCGCATTCAATTGAGTGAACCCTTCCCCATCCCCATCCCCTTCCTCCTCTGCTATATGCGATTCCCATGAAGACGCTTCGCACCGAGACCCGCAACGGCGTCGGCACGATAACTCTCACCCGCGCCGCCGAGTACAACACCATCACGCCCGACCTGCGCGACGAGCTTGCCGCCGCCATCGATCGCGCCGACGCCGACCACGGCGTCCGCGTGATCCTGCTGCGCGCCGACGGCCCCGCGTTTTGCGCCGGTTACGGACTCGATTGGTCCACCCGCGCGCAAACCGGCGAAAGCGCAGCCGCGCGCCGGCGCGTGTGGGACTCGGTCGCCGACTACGGCATGATCTCGCAATTCGTCAACGTGTACATGAAGCTCTGGTACGCGCGAAAACCAACCATCGCCGCCGTCCAGGGATGGTGCATCGGCGGCGGCACCGACATGGTGCTATGCGCCGACCTGATAATCGCCGCCGAGTCCGCCTCGTTCGGTTATCCGCCGTCGCGCGTGTGGGGCACGCCGACCACCGCGATGTGGGTGTATCGGATGGGCCTCGAGCGCGCCAAGCGCTACTTGCTGACGGGCGATGAAATCCCCGCGCCCGAGGCCGCGCGCATCGGACTGATCCTCGAAGCGGTGCCCGACGGCGAACTCGACGCGCGCGCGACAGCGATGGCCGCGCGGATGGCGCAGGTGCCGGCCAATCAACTTCAGATGCTCAAGCTGCTGTGCAATCACACCGCGGAGAACATGGGGCTGGCGACTTCGCGGCTGGTCGGCTCGCTATTCGACGGAATCGCGCGGCATACGCAGGAAGGCCTCGATTTCGTGGCGCGCGCGCAGCAGGCGGGCTTTCGCAACGCGGTGCGCGAGCGTGACGATCCGTTCGGCGACTATGGTTCGGGCCCGCGTTCGAAAAGCCGCGCCAAACCGCGCGCCGGCAAAGGCGCAGGCACAAAAAACGGCAAACGGCAGGGGTGACCCCTGCACCCAATATTAAAACAAAGATGCGGGCGGAGTTTATCCTGAGTACTCGAAGGGCCCTGTTGGAACTTCTTTTGTGTCATCCTGAGCGCAGCGAAGGATCTCGCTCGCGAGCGCGTTTGCGGGCGTTGGGCGACGGACGCCGGAGCGTCCGCCGAGATTCTTCGCCGCAGCGGCTCAGAATGACACGAGGGGTGGCTCACTTTTTTGTGTCATCCCGAGCGAAGCCGA
>Ga0074046_10002882_pt1 | contig 14645 bp, 11 predicted proteins | sample BogForMeECP23OM3_FD_94441 | JGI IMG/M metagenome (GOLD analysis project Ga0074046, IMG submission 94441) | Bog forest soil microbial communities from Calvert Island, British Columbia, Canada - Bog Forest MetaG ECP23OM3 | ecosystem: Environmental > Terrestrial > Soil > Wetlands ...
CAGGCTCAACTTCTCTGCTTCGTGCACGCTGATGTTCAATCTCCAGCATGCCTAACCCTTCAGGCTCATCTTGTGTTGGAATCAAATCCCCCCTTCAGGCTCATCTTGTATTGGAAGAGAGTCCGTGTAATCGACTGGCCCGCTGCCAATGTATAATTAAATTGAGCGTTCGCTTTGCGTTACGGATTTGAAAATGATCGTGCTGGAAAACTCTCGCGCACGCGTAACCTTCGCCTCTCGGTGTTGGATCGCGGTTGTCCTTCTGTCCATCTGCGCGCTCACGGCAAGTCTTGCGACTCGGTTCATGGTATTGGGTACGGAAGTCCAGAAAGTAACAGCTGCAAAATTCCACTCTTCCGACGCTTATAGACAGCACCTTCTCAGCGATGGCCTAGTTTGGACAGCTCCTGAGTCGAGCATTACTCTCTTTCAACCACCGCGATCTGCCGTTCTTATGGTTTCGGAGGTCGTGCCATCCACGACTCTTGGTTCTGCAAGCTGGCATCACAACCGGCCTCCTCCATCCTGCTGACTTTCTGCCTTTCGCAGCCCCCAGTTCCGGCCTTTGTATTTTCTGCTAGTTGACTGCGCGACTCCGCTCAATGCGAGGTTCGAGTGCATAAGTTCCAGGTCCGAATGATCAATTGCGCTGAGGTTCGAAATGGATGACTCTAGACATGCGTAAGGGACCATCTCTAATTCCTATTAGTACGGCAGCCATTGCCTTGATCGCTGTTTGTGTTGTTTTTGCAGGGAGTTGTGGGGATGCAGGCGGCTCCCGTCCGTCCCAAGCTGCCGACAGGTACGCGACGGCCGCAGTTGTGCAAGTTCGCCGCGCACCGCTTTCCAACACACTCGCAATCGCCGGAGAGTTCCTCCCTTACCAGGAAGTGGAACTCCATGCCAAGGTCGCGGGCTACATTCGGAACATCAATGTCGACATTGGTGACCGTGTCCACAAGGGCCAGGTCCTCGCGGTGCTTGAAATTCCGGAGTTGGTGGCGCAATTACAGGCTGCTTCCGCAAGTGTGCGGCATAGTCAGGACGAAATTACTCACGCTCAAAATGAGGTAAGTCGGGCAGAAGCGGATCACGCAGCGCTGCACGCCGCCGCCACCCGACTGAGGCAGGCGTCGGAGGCTCGTCCGGGCCTGATCGCGGAGCAGGAACTCGACGATGCCACCGCCAAAGATCGCTCTACCGAAGCCCAGGTAGAGTCTGCCAAGTCGGCCTTATCGGCTTCGCGGCAACAATTGGAAATCTCCCAAGCTGACCAGCAGCATTTCGCAGCACTCTCCGAATACTCTCGAATTACGGCTCCATTCGACGGTGTCGTGACTTGGCGGTACGCCGATACAGGATCGCTGATTCAGGCTGGCACTTCCAATGTAAACTCGGCGCCGGTTGTGAAGCTTTCGCAGGTGAACGTATTACGTTTGCGGATTCCTGTGCCGGAATCTCTGGCGGCCAGCGTGCATGATGGCGAGTCTGCCGATATCCGCGTGAAGGCGACAGATGAACACTTCTCGGGAAAAATCGTCCGCTCGACCGATTCGCTCGACCGCTCGACCCGCACCATGCAAGTCGAAGTGGATGTGCCGAATCAGGACTACAAGCTGACTCCCGGCATGTATGCCGATGTTTCGTTGCGAATACAAAATGACCCTAACGCGCTCACCCTCCCCCTGCAGGCGATCAATCGCGGCGAAGACAAGACCTTGGTACTTCTGGTCAATTCCCAGAACGTGGTGGAAGAACGTGAGATTCATACGGGAATCGAGGGTTCCGATCGAATTCAGATACTTTCTGGATTGAACGAGGGGGACCGGGTGATTGTCGGCAACCTCAGCAAGTATCGACCCGGCCAACCAGTCGATCCCAAGGTGAGCACGATGGCCGATGAAAAATACACCGCCGAACAGGGAGCAAAGTAGCCATGTCCGGTTTCTCGATTCGGTATCCATTTTTCATCATCATGTTGTGCCTGATCATCACGGTCGTCGGCATCACGACCGTGGCGCGCATGCCGGTGGATCTCTTTCCCGACATCAATATTCCCGTGGTGGTGGTGGCGACGTTCTATTCCGGCATGCCACCGGAGCAGATCGAGGCCAACATCACCAATCCTTTCGAAAGGTTTTTTACGCTCGGGAGTGGCATCGACCACATCGAATCGCGATCGTTGACTGGAGTTAGTCTTATCAAGATATACTTCCAGCCCGGGACCAATCCGGATGCAGCCGTCAGTGGCATCTCAAATCTGGCGATGGCGCAATTGCGGCGATTGCCGCCTGGAACACTGCCGCCCGTGGTGCTGAAGTTCGACGCTTCCAGTTTGCCGGTCTGCCTGATCACGCTAAAGGGGGAGGGCCTGAATGAGACAGAGCTGCACGATCTCGGTCAGTTCACGGTTCGAAACCAAATTGCCAACGTGCCGGGTGCCTCTGTGCCCCAACCCTTTGGAGGCAAGTATCGGCAAATTCAGGTCTATGTTGATCCAGTAAAGTTGCAGGCGCATCAGTTGAGCCTGATGGATGTGGTGCGCACGGTCAATGATGCCAATACGATTCTGCCAGCCGGCGATGTCCGCATTGGTCCGAAAGACTACAACATCTACACCAACAGTCAGCTTCCCACGACTGAGGAGATCAATCGGCTGCCATTGAAGTCCGAGGGCAACGCCGAATTGATGGTGGCCGATGTCGGTCGCGCGGTCGATGGGTCCGCCATTCAGACCAATATCGTCCGCGTGGACGGGCAAAGATCAGTTTATCTGCCGATTCTCAAGCAAGGCGGTAACAGCAACACCATCGCCATCGTGAACGGGATCAAGACGTCAGTGGGCAATTTGGTTGATATCCCCAAATCATTGGTGACGAAGGTCGTGTTCGATCAGTCTGTTTTCGTGAAGACGGCGATCTCGAATCTGGGCAGCGAAGGCGGCATCGGGTTGGTGTTGACCGCTCTTATGATCCTGATCTTTCTCGGCAATGTACGCGCCACACTCGCGGTGATGCTTTCGATTCCACTATCCGCGCTGGCTGCATTCCTGGCCATCAACGCCAGCGGGGGATCGATCAACACTATGGTTTTAGGAGGGCTCGCTCTCGCCTTCTCGCGATTGATCGACAATTCCGTCGTTGTGTTGGAAAACATTTTTCGACATCTGGAGATGGGAGAAACACCCGAAGCCGCGGCGGAAAAGGGAGGCAGCGAGGTGGCAATGCCCGTGCTTGCGGCCACCTTCACCACGGCGATTGTCTTTTTTCCGGTTGTTTTTCTGTACGGAGTTAGTCGATTTCTGTTCACTGCGCTTGCCGCTGCCGTCGTCTTTTCCTTGTTTGCTTCCTACGCGGTGGCAATGACGGTGGTGCCGCTATTTTGCGCTCGTTTCATCAAATCGCCACATGGCGAGGCGGCGCACCATCCTGGAAATACGGTGTTCGGACGTTTTGTGCGGTGGTTTAATCGCCGCTATGACCGGATGCTCATGCGTTACGACATCTCCGTGCGGCGCAGTCTGCTTCGCCCTTTGGGGACTGTTGTCGGAATCCTCGGAATCTGTCTGTTCAGTTTCGCATTGTTTCCGTTGCTGGGCCTGGGCTTTTTCCCGCGCACCGACCCAGGCCAGTTTGTGATCAACCTCAAGGCGCCCACCGGCACGCGACTGGAATTGACCAACCAGTACATCAAGCACGTTGAAGCTGACATTCGCGAGGTGGTTGCGCCCCGAGATCTGGACATGATCGTTTCGAACATCGGGATTACTCCCGATTTCTCGGCGATCTATACCAGCAACTCCGGACAGCATACGGCGTTCGTGCAGGTCAGCCTCAAGAAGGCACATTCGGTTGGCAGCTATGAATATATGCGTCGGGTGCGCGCAAAACTGGCGGATGATTTGCCGGAACTTTCGACTTACTTTCAATCAGGTGGACTGGTGGATGCGGTCGTCAATCTCGGGTTGCCAGCTCCCATAGACATCCAGGTCAGCGGCAACGATCAGAAACAGGCTTACCAGACTGCGACCGAGATCGCTCAGAAGGTGCGTCGGCTCAGTGACGCGAGCGACGTGCTCATTCCGCAAGACCTCGATTATCCGGGCATTCAACTCGATATCAACCGCGAAATGGCAGGACGCATGGGGGTTTCCTCCAAAGAGGCAGTAGACAACGTTATCACTGCCTTGACCTCGGATAGCATGATCGCTCCCAGCTACTGGGTCGATCCGAAGAACGGGAATAACTACATGCTCACGGTGCAGTACCCGGAAACCCAGGTCAACTCCATAATGGACCTCAAGCAGATACCCCTGCATGCTGCGGGCAACATGAACTCGACAGACCTCGATGCTGTGTCTGACGTGAAAATGATCAATACACCGACTGAGGTGGACCATTACCAGCTGCGCCGCGTCATCGACGTTTATGTTTCGCCGCGCAGTGAAGATCTTGGAAGTCTTGCCAATCAAGTAGACAAGATCATTGCCAACATGAAGATGCCCGAGAACGTGCGTGTCGCCATGCGCGGTTCGGTGGAGGGCATGCGCCAGTCGTTCAGGAGCTTTGGCATCGGTCTGATATTGTCCGTCATTCTGGTTTATTTGATCCTAATGGCGCAGTTCTCTTCGTTCATCGATCCGCTGATCATCCTGCTGGCCATTCCACCGGGCATTACGGGGGTCATTTTGTTTCTGGTGGCAACGCACACCACCGTCAATGTCATGTCGTTGATGGGAGTCATCATGATGACAGGGATCGTTGTCTCAAACAGCATTCTCATCGTAGAGTTCACGCGAGCTTTGAGAAGAGAAGGCATGTCGATTGAGGAAGCGGTGGCAACTGCATGCCGTGTGCGCCTGCGACCAGTCTTGATGACCTCGTTGGCTACGATTCTCGGAATGATTCCCATGGCACTTGCGCTGGAAGCTGGCAGCGAGCAGTATGCGCCGCTGGCGCGCGCCATTATCGGGGGGCTCACGATGTCGGTTATTGTGACTGTCTTCATTGTCCCCGCCGCATATCTGTTGATCCATCGGCGAGAAGAAGAGCCGGGCGCCAGCCGGGCAAGGTTGAGGTCATAAAACAATCATGAAGATGAAATCACTTTTCATTCTGTGCATTGCGCTGGTGGCGTGCGCGAGCTATGCGCAAAACTCGCCGCTTGATCAACCACAGTCGGCACAGAGATTGCCTTCGGCCCCGGGGTCGCAGCCCGTGCCCGACCAAATCGCGACCAGTATGGCTGCAAATGGCCGTCCATCCTCCGATTCTCAGGTCAATCCAGGGGCACAAATGTCTCTGTCCTTGAAGCAAGCGGAAGCGCTGGCGTTGAAGAACAACCCGCAGATTTCGGTAGCTCGGCTGACGGCGCTGGCATCCCAACAAATCACGCGGCAGGTGCGTTCAACTTTGTGGCCAATCGCAACCGCCGACCTCACGGGCGTAGATTCCAAAGCGAACAGCCGAATCACGGCTGGCGGACTCAACAATCCCATCATCTATGAACGCGCCGCTGCCGGCATCATGGTGAGTCAGTTGATCACCGACTTCGGACGCACGACAAACTTAGTATCGAGTGCTAACCTCGCGGCCAAAGCGCAGGATCAAAACGCCGTAGCCACGAAAGACCAGATTCTTCTGACGGTGGATCAAGCCTTTTATGCAGCTCTGCAAGCCCACGCGCTCTTGACCGTGGCTCAACAAACCGTGAGTGCCCGGCAGGCTGTTGCGGATCAAGTGGGAGCATTGTTCAAGAGCAAGCTAAGATCCGAACTGGATTTCAGTTTTGCCAACGTCAACCTCTCTCAAGCCAAGCTGCTCATTCTGGATGCGGAGAATAACGAAAACGGGGCGCTCGCGACGCTCTCGATGGTGCTGGGCTATTCACAGACGCAGGATTTTCAATTAATCGAAGACACCACGGAGATTAATTCGCCTCCCAGCAATGTGGATGCTCTTGTCTCGCAGGCGTTCGCGATGCGCCCGGAAATATTATCTCTGGAATTCCTGGAGCAATCTGCTCAGAAGTTCCACACAGCCGAACGCGACTTGCTTCTCCCCAATATCCGGGCCGTGGGCGCCATTGGGGACACACCGGTACGAAATCCGGTGCTCTCTAATTGGTATGGGGCGGTGGGTGTGAATGTCGAGATCCCTCTGTTTAATGGTTTCCTCTACACGGCAAGATCGCGGGAGGCGAGTCTGCGAGCGCAAGCAGCCCACGACCGTCTTCTGGATCTTCGCAATCAGATCTCGCGGGATGTCCGCATCGGTTGGCTCAATGCAAAGACAGCTTATGCGCGACGCAGCGTCACTCAGCAATTGTCGGATCAGTCAAAACTAGCACTCGACCTTGCCGACACGCGTTATCGCTTGGGGTTAAGTTCTATTGTCGAGCTGAGTCAAGCACAGCTCCAGCAGACGCAAGCCCAAATCAGCAACGTACAGGCTGACTATGATTACCGTTTCGCCCTAGCCATCTTGCAATACCAGACCGCCGGATTCTAGTTGATCAATGAATGCAATCTTGTCACCTGAATCCGCCGGTCGTCCACCGCTCGCCATTCCCCCCAATTATTGTCGCTCGCGTTGTCTTTATCGGAAAAGAGATCGAACGAAGAGCGCTGAAGGCGAAGGTAATAACTTACAAACCTATAGACCTTGCGAGCGCGAACGGTTCTCACTGCGCACACGCGAAAGCGCACGTGCACGCCCCGAAAACGCGCCGCGCACGCACGAGCGCCGTACATTGCGGGCCACGAAAAACGCGTCCCTCGCGTTTTAAACACTCTCGTTCGCCCCACTCACGCCCAGTTCCTAACCCCTTAGCCCAACGGAACCAGCTCAAAACTGTTTACTATGTGGTAATAGGTGCACTTTCAAAACACCGTACCTCCTATCCCCTACCTGACTTGACCGTCGCAACTCTTTGGGGTTATTGTATGGCGAACACATAGCGAAGATACGATCTATGGCCACCCTGCCCCTCCTCCCCGATTGCGATTCCAAGCCGCAATTGCTGGGCATTGCCCGCCTTGCGGCCGAGGGTGAATCTCTGCGAGAAGGGCACAACGTCGAATACTTCACGCTTGAGTCGCGCTCGCTTCTCAGTCGCGTTGTGAGCCGGCGCACGCTTCCGTTTACCTGGGCCATCAATCCCTATCGCGGCTGCGAGTTTGCCTGCAAGTACTGCTATGCGCGCTACACGCACGAGTTCATGGAACTGCGCGACGCCCTCGATTTCGAGCGCAAGATTTTCGTCAAGCAGCAGGCAGCGCACTTGCTGCGTCGCGAATTGAAAAAGGTCAAGCGCGGCGAGCAGATCGCCATCGGAACGGCAACCGATCCCTATCAACCAGCCGAACAGCGCTATGAGGTAACGCGCGCCATCCTGGAGGAATTCGCACAACACACGGGGCTGGAGCTGGGCATTGTCACCAAGTCGAATCTGATTCTGCGCGACGCGGAGATTCTGCGGCGCGTAGCCGCCAGCAACCGTCTGTTTGTAAATCTGACGGTCACAACCGTCGATACGAATCTGGCGCGGAAGCTGGAGCCACGGGCGCCGCGTCCGGATTTGCGGCTGGAGACTGTGCGCCAGCTCAACCTCGCCGGTGTGGATGCGGGTGTGATTTGCGCTCCGGTGCTGCCCGGCATCACGGACGGTCCCGCGCATTTGGAAGCACTGGTGAAAGCGGCTCGCGACGCGGGGGCAAAGTATGTGTTTGCCAATCCACTTTTCTTGAAGCCCTGTTCGGCGGCAGTGTTCTTGCCGTTCCTGGAAGAGCAGTTCCCTGCTCTGGTTGAGGTTTATCGGGAGCGCTATCGGGAGCGAGCTTTCCTGCCGAAGGGGTACGGAGAGCGGCTGTCGCGGCTGATGGCGGCGCTCCGCAAAAAGTACGGCTTCGGTGCCGAGCACGCGCGGATGAGCCGGCGTGCCCACCCGCCGCTTGCCGGCGACCAGATGGCGCTGTTTGGGTGAAGCAGCGACTCCCTATGCAACCACTCCCCTATAATGATCGTTCACCATGGCCGGCGCTCCGCAACAAACCGCTCAACCACCGGGTCTAAAGGCGAGAGCCCAGCGCTTCTGGCAACGCGTGAGCGAAGGCCTCGAAGTGCATCAGCTCTGGGGGCAGCTACAGAAGGACGCACGCTCAAGCTATCGGCTTTATTCGGCGGATGTAGGCGAGAGGCTGGAGGGTCAGTCGCGGCGTCAACGCGCGTGGTACCTGTTCAAGACGCTGTTCTGGGCAATCATCGAGAAGCTGTCGCCCGCGCGGCGCGTGCTGCTGCTGCTCGGGCTGATCTTCTTGTTCTTTCCTTCGTTCGGATTCACATATCGCGGCAGCTCCGGCGAGGTCCACGTGGAGGAGTTGGATCTGCACTTTTGGAGCGCGTTGCTGATTTTCGCGGTACTGCTGCTGGAACTGGCGGACCGGGTGGTGATGAAACGCGACCTGGAAATCGCCAAGGATATTCAGAGCTGGCTTCTGCCGGGAGCGCCGCTGCAGATTCCCGGATACAGCATCGCATACGCAACACGGCCGGCGAACACAGTCGCCGGCGATTATTACGATGTGATTCTTCGGCCGGGGGCGACGCCGGGCGAGGATCGCATCTTGTTCGCGGTCGCCGACGTCGCCGGAAAAAGCATTCCGGCGGCCATGCTGATGGCAACTTTCCAGGCGAGTTTGCGCACGCTGGCCACCAGCGGCGCAGCTCTTGGGCAAATCGCGGTGGAACTGAATCGCTATGCCTGCTCCAATAGCCAAGGCGGAGCGCGCTTCACGACAGCTTTCCTGGCGGAACTCAATCCTGAGACTGGCGACATCTCATATGTGAACGCCGGCCACAATGTGCCGATCCTGAGAAGAAGCTCCGGAGCGATATATCGCCCGGAGGAAGGCGGCATTCCCATTGGCGTGCTGGCCACTGCGAGCTATCAGGTTGGAACGACAAATCTCGCCAACGGAGACTGGCTCGTGATTTTTACCGACGGCGTGGTCGAAGCGATGAACGCGAAAGGCGAGGAATACGACGAGCCGGAACTAATCCGGGTAATCGATCGCGGGGCGGCGTTGGCGCCGGCAGAGCTGCTGAAGAATCTGCTGGCAGCCTTGGACGTGTTTGTCGGGAATACTCCGCAGCACGACGACATCACGTGCCTGCTTTTGAAGCGGGGTTGATTGGTCCGCGTTGGCGTTCTACAAGGGCTTGATTTCAGCCAGCGCCAGGAACTGCGCCACGGCTTGCGTTGACTGGGCGAAGTCGGCTGAGACTTTCCGCGCTTGCGCAAGGATTCTCTCGGCATCGGCGATCCGGCCGCTGCGGTCAAGGGCTTGCGCCAGCAGCATCAAGTTCACGTCGTTGGGATCGATTTTGGCCGCGTGGCCAAAATACGCGACCGCCCGGCTGGAATCGCCCGCGCGCAACGCCAGCAATCCTCTGTTCACCAACGCATCGCTATTGTCGGGTGCCAGGCGCAAGGCCTCACCGTAGCTCTGACTCGCTTCGTCATACCGCCGCAATTCAAGCAGTGCGCGGCCCATCTCGCAGAACGCGGCCTGTTGCAACTGCGGGTCCTTCGAAGCCGCAAGAGCGGCCCGGGACTCGTCGAGTGCCTCCTGCGGATATCCCATCCTCACCTCATAATGGGCCAGTCTCAGGACCTGGTCGGGCGGATACTCATGCAAGGCGCGCGCAGCACGAAAATGCACAATGGCCTCATCGGTTCGCCCCGCGTGGGCCAACGCAAACGCCAGATTGTTGTGCGCCATGTAATTATCTTCGGTCACGCTCAGCGTATAGCGCCAGAGCGTTTCATCGTCATGCCAGTAACCGAGCTGACGATAGGTGAGGCATCCTGAAACAAGAAGCACGGCAAATAGGGCTCCAGCGCCGCAGAAACGCGCCATCCGATACTCCGACCTGAACGAATCCACGGTCCAAACGGCGGCCACAAACAAGCCAATAAATGGGATGTATGCGAACCGGTCGGCCATCGCCTGCTCGCCGACCGTGACGATTCCGATCATTGGAACCAAGGTCCCCAAGAACCACAACCAACCCACCGTCAGATAACGCCGGTCGCGCCAATGCAGCACCAGCACAGAAACAACAATCAGCAGCACGGCTGCTCCCGCCAACTGCCCGAGCGGCAGCGAATGCCCTGAACGTGGATACATGGCGGCAAGGCGCGATGGCCAGAACGCCTTTCCCAGGTAGCGCACGTAAGAGACGACGGCATTTTCAAGACGCGCCGCCCATGAGACCTCCGCCGCGTTCCGCACCGCGTGCGCGGCGCGCTGTGCCATCACGATCACGAGTGAATCGCCCGCGGCCAGGAGGAACAGAGGAACCTTTTCCACTATCAGAAAGCGGAACGAGCGCGGAGCACAAGCCTTCGGAGAGCCGCCGGCTTCCGATCCCGTCTTCATTCGCCGAAGAGGCCAATAATCCCAAAGCAACAGCACAAAAGGCAGAGTGACAATCTGCGGCTTCGCCATCAGGCCCAGCGCAAACAAAATGACTACTGCAGAATACAAAGCTCTTCGGCCCGTACGCGCATACCGGGTATAAGCAAGCATGGCGAGCAAGAAGAAAAGCATGCTTAGCACGTTCTTGCGCTCGGCGGCCCAGGCAACCGACTCGACATTCACCGGGTGCAAGGCAAATAGGCCTGCGACCACAAAGCTGGCCGGGGTCGATCCGGTTGCGCCTCGCAGCAAGAGAAACAGAAGTACCGCATTCATCGCGTGCAACAGAAGATTTACGTAGTGATGGCCGGCAGGGTTGAGGTGAAATAGCTGGCAGTCCGCGGCGTGAGACAGCCAGGTCACCGGATGCCAGTATCCCGCGTGAAAGGTCGTAAATGCCCACTTTACGGTGTCCCACGTTACACCCTGCTGGACATGCGAATTCGCAACAATATAAGCCGAGTCGTCGAACTCAATGAACTGGTTATGGCGGATCGGATTGTAGAAAGCCAGAGTGCCCGCCACTAACAGCAGGCACAGAATTCCTGTGTACCGCCGCGTGCCGGCCTGCTCGTTCAATCGAAATGGATCTACGTAGCGAATGTTGGTGCCTTGTTAACTGTTGCTTCGGCTGAGTCCGTCAAGATTCTAACGTGCTCGAGCGCTGGCTCCAGCATTACGAACGGGTGGAAGTTGACGCCCGTCATCTGCTCCGCCCTGGGCGATGTTGTTCGCCCGCTGCCGATAGTGTGACACCCCAATCGGACGACAGGCCTCTGCTAAAAGTCATTCTGTTAAGAACCCGGTCCTCTTCTATTGAGGCACCCGACTGCCGGGCGCACGTCTCTCTTCGGTCGCGCATTGTCGCTCCTGGCGGGGTGTTCGAACCGTTCGAGAGATTGACACAATTTGTCAGTCGGGGTCTCTGAAAGTGTCACTTGGGGGGAAATCTGGGTTACGCCATGGTGACTTTCTTGTAGAAAGCGATTGAAACGGCATGGACTTACACCAGAAGGGCATCTGACTTACGTCACTTGGGCCCATGGCATCTGGAGTGCGATAGTAACAGCCGAGTTGGTCATCCAACCGAAACAGTCAAACGGAGACGAGGAAAATATCAATGCGGAAACAGAAGGGCTTCTCACTGATCGAATTGCTGATTGTGGTCGCGATCATCCTGATTATCGCTGCCATCGCTATCCCGAACCTGCTGCGCGCTCGTATCGCAGCCAACGAATCGTCCGCGGTGGGCTCCACGCGAACGGTGAACACAGCTGAAGTTGCGTACAACTCGGCGTATCCGACGGTGGGGTTCGCCACTGCCCTTTCTTCTCTGACGGGAACTTGCACCACCACTACAGTGCCGACTTCGACCAGCGCTTGCTTGATTGACGCGGTGCTAGCTGGCGGGACCAAGAGCGGCTACTCGTTCGCCTTGGACAACGGAGGCACCGGTCCTACTGCCGGGATTCAAGGTACCTACTCAATGGATAGCCAGCCCATTGCGGTCAACTCGACTGGCGTCCGTTACTTCTGCTCGGCTGCCGATGGCGTAGTGCGGTACGGCTCTAGCTCTTTCAGCGGTGCTGCCTGCCAATCGACCGGCACCCCGCTGCAGTAAGTTGAGTTGGCAAAGTACCTGGGGGAGGGTACAAGCCGGAAAAGGCAGAGGAGAAATCCTCTGCCTTTTTCTTTTGTATGCATTTCTTCCTCGGCGTTAGATCCTTCTAACCATCCCATCGCCTCATCCGCGGGATCGGTGACACAAACCGTCATTTCCGGCCTATGGAATGGCCAAAAATTGGAAGCCTTTCACGGGGGCCTCAGACTGCCACCACGGACTCAATTACTTACGGACTTGCGCTGTGCACCCGGTTCCGGCATTAAACGTGCGGAATGCGAAAGGGAACATAACCGGAGCTTTGTCTTCGGTCAGAGAGACAAGATGCGCCGAACGAACGGATTCAGTCTTATCGAACTGCTGGTTGTCGTGGCGATCATGCTTGTCGTTGCCGGACTTTCGATACCCAGCATATTGCGCTCGCGCGTAGCGGCCGATGAAGCGGCGGCCGCGTCCACGATCAAGTTGTTGAACAGCGCGGAGATTACCTACAACTCGACGTATCCCACTGTGGGTTATGCGTCAACACTGGCGGTATTGGGCGGCACTAACTGTAATCCTCCGGGTTCGACCCAAGCCTGCCTGATTGACACGGTGTTGGCCGCAGGCACCAAGAGCGGCTATAGCTTTACTATTCCTGCCGCGAGCGTCACCGGCACACCCGCCTCCACGTACCAGATCATCGCCGCTCCGATCTTGTTTGACTACTACGGCATGCGCTACTTCTGTTCCTATGCCGACGCAGTCGTGCGGGCCAACTCCACCACGATTACGACCTGCGATGGCACGGTCATGCCGTTGGATTAGGTCAAACGCGCGCTGACTTTAGGAAGCTCGGCCTTCTTCCCACGCCTGTTTACCTTGGTAACTGCCGCGCAGCATCACGGCCTTGCCTGTCACACCTTTCCTCTTATAATTTTTTATGGAATGTCTACAAGCCACAGCTGAGAACGCATAGCCATGGCAGCCATTGAAATCCTAGATCTGGAAAAAACCTATCGCATCGGCTTTTGGCACAGTCGCCCAAAACTGGCACTGCGTGCGCTCCGCCTGACCATTGAGCAGGGCGAAGTGTTTGGCTTCCTCGGCCCGAATGGGGCCGGCAAAACCACAACCCTCAAGCTCCTGATGGGGCTGGTGCCACCGACCGCGGGAACAGCGCGGATCCTGGGGATGGAGATCGACGATCCTCGGGTAAAAGCGCAGATCGGTTTCCTTCCCGAGCAGCCTTATTTTTATGACCATCTGACGGCGCGCGAGCTACTTACCTACTATGCCCAGCTTTCGGGTGTTCCGGCCAAGGAGCGTTCCGCACGCGTGGCGGCCATGCTGGAACGTGTAGGACTCGTGGAATCGGCGGGAATGCAATTGCGCAAGTATTCCAAGGGCATGCTGCAGCGGGTGGGGTTGGCGCAAGCGATCCTGCACAATCCCAAAGTTGTCTTCCTCGACGAACCGATGTCGGGACTCGATCCCATGGGACGGCGCGAAGTCCGCGAACTGATCCAGCAACTGCGCAGCGAGGGCAAGACCGTATTCTTTTCGACCCATATCTTGTCGGATGCGGAGGCCCTGTGCGACCGGGTTGCGGTCATTCATCACGGCGAACTACAGGGCGTGGGTGCAGTCGCCGAATTGACACCGCAATCGCAAGGCAAAGTAGAAATCATCTTTTGTGCCACGAGCGTGCCTTCGGCCTTGATCAGCTCGAGAATCGAGGCGCGCGTGAGCGGCGACATGGTAAACGCGTTGATTCAACAGGAAGAGCAGGAGGCAGTACTGGAAATCTTGCGGCGGGAGCGAATCCGGCTGATCTCCCTGACGCCAGTGCGCTGTTCGCTCGAGGAGTACTACGTAGAAAAGCTCCGGCCGAAAGAGAGCGGAAAGGGGGCGGGCGCATGAGCTCGCGGATCGCTTTCGTTGCTTTCAACACCTTTCGGGAAGCGGTGCGCGATCGCGTTCTCTACAACCTCATCGCTTTTGCTCTCCTGATTTCGGCAGCTGCCATTCTGGTGGGCGAGATTTCGATCGACGTCGAAAGGCTGGTTGTCATCAACCTCGGACTGACGGCGGTCTCGCTGTTCGGAGTCGTGATTGCCATCTTCATCGGCATTGGACTGGTTTCCAAGGAAATCGATAAGAAGACGCTCTACACTGTGCTTTCGCGGCCCGTGCGCCGCTGGGAGTTCGTGGTTGGCAAGTTCTTCGGCTTGACCGGAACGCTGGTCGTGAACACGTTTTTCATGGCGATCGGCGTGTTTCTGGCGCTGCTGTATGTCGCCCGCCACTTCGAAAAAGCGGACTTGCCGGTGCTGGCTGCGCTCTATTTCATCGTGCTTGAGTTCCTGGTCGTATGCGCGCTCGCGCTGTTCTTCTCGTCGTTCTCAACGCCGATTATGTCGGCGCTGTTCACCTTTGCCCTGTTTGCGGTGGGAAGTCTATCGGACGAGCTACGGGGGTTTGCGCGAATGGCAACCGGCCTCAAAGGCGCGCTTATGACCGTATGCGCCTATGTGGTGCCGAATTTTTCTGCGTTTAATATCA
>Ga0074046_10002884_pt1 | contig 14641 bp, 13 predicted proteins | sample BogForMeECP23OM3_FD_94441 | JGI IMG/M metagenome (GOLD analysis project Ga0074046, IMG submission 94441) | Bog forest soil microbial communities from Calvert Island, British Columbia, Canada - Bog Forest MetaG ECP23OM3 | ecosystem: Environmental > Terrestrial > Soil > Wetlands ...
AAAGCGCATCCCGGTGCTCGCCGAGACCGGGATCAAGATGTTCTACAACGGCCCGGAGAGCTTCACCCCGGACAACCAGTTCATCCTCGGCGAGGCGCCGGAGCTGCGGAACTTCTTCGTCGCCGCCGGCTTCAACTCGGTCGGCATCGCGTCCGCGGGCGGTGCCGGGCGGGCGCTGGCCGAGTGGATCACGTCGGGAGAGCCGGACCTGGACCTGTCCGCGGTCGACATCCGCCGCTTCGCCGCCTTCAACGGGAACAACCAGTGGCTGCACGACCGGGTCAGCGAGGTCCTCGGCCTGCACTACGCCGTGCCGTGGCCGAACCGCGAGCTGAACTCCGCCCGGCCGTTCCGCAGATCCCCGGCGCACCACCTGCTCAAGCAGGCCAACGCGTGCTTCGGCAGCAAGATGGGCTGGGAGCGGGCGAACTTCTTCGCGCCGCCCGGCCAGAGCCCGGACATCGAGTACGGCTGGGGCCAGCAGAACTGGCAGCCCTGGTCCTGCGCCGAGCAGCGCGCCGCCCGCACCGCCGTCGCCCTGTTCGACCAGACCAGCTTCTCCAAGTACCTGGTGACCGGCCGGGACGCCGAACAGGTGCTGCAGTGGCTGTGCACCGCCGACGTCGCGGTCGCCCCGGGCCGGACCGTCTACACCGGGATGCTGAACGCTCACGGCACCTACGAGGCCGACATCACCGTCACCCGGCTCTCGGCTGATGCGTTCCTGCTGGTCAGCAGCGCGGCAACCACCGAACGCGACAAGGACCACATCACGCGGCGGATGCCCGCAGACCTGCACGCCTCGCTGGTGGACGTCACCTCGCAGTACGCCGTATACGGGGTCATGGGCCCGCGATCGCGTGACCTGCTGTCCAGGCTCTCCCGCAGTGATCTCAGCGACGAGGCCTTCCCGTTCGGCTCGAGCCGCGAGATCGACCTCGGCTACGCCACGGTCCGCGCGACCAGGATCACCTACGTGGGCGAGCTCGGCTGGGAACTGTACGTCCCGGCCGAGTTCGCCGTGGGCGCCTACGAGGACCTGGTGAACGAGGGCGCCGACCTGGGCCTAGCGAACGCCGGCTACTACGCGATCGAGTCGCTGCGGCTGGAGAAGGCCTACCGGGCCTTCGGCCGCGAGCTGACCCCGGACTACAACCCGGCCGAGGCCGGCCTGCTGTTCGCCTGCAAGCTCAAGACCAGCCTCGGCTTCCTCGGCCGGGAGGCGGTCGAGCGGGCCCGCGCGGTCGGCCTGCACCGCCGCCTGGTCTCCCTCGTCCTGGCCGACGCCGACCCCGCCGCCATGATCTGGGGCGGCGAGCTCGTGCTCCGCGACGGCATCGCGGTCGGCCAGGTGACCTCCGGCGCCTGGGGCGAGACCCTCGGCGGCTGCGTCGGCCTGGCCTACATCCGCCACCCCGACGGCCGCGTCCTCACCCCCGATGTCATCCGGGCCGGGGAGTACCAGGTGAACGTCGGCGGCCAGCTCTACCCGGCCACCGTCGGCCTGCGCCCCCCGTTCGACCCGGCCGGCGACCGGGTCAAGGGCCTGTACCGGACCCCGTCGTACGGTACTGGCCCGCCGACCCGGCCTTAACGACGATTCGGGCCGAACGGCTGTTGTGCCTGCCCCGGCTACGGACTTCCGCTTCCGCGGCGAGACGCCGTCCGGGCCAGGCCGGCCAGGCCCGAAGGAAGGCTTCCTGTACGACATCCTCGGCGAGGTCGGGGTCGACGACGATCCGGCGAGCCCGGGCGAGCTCGCACATCACCTCGCCCGTCGTGCGCCAGCATGAGCACGCTGTTCGTCTCCGAGCATCACACGAGGTGACGAGGCATCCACGGGGACGCCGAGTTAGCATACGAGGCTTCCGCTGATCAGCGCCCCCGTGGTGGTAGGCCCCTATCAACACTCACCTAATCTGTACCCAGGGAGGTGACCATGCGCCCTGGTAGCATCGCACGCCTGCGCCTCCCGTTGGCCATCGCCGCGGCCGCCGCCCTCACCGCGTGCTCCGGGCCGGCGGCGCCGCACCACGCGCCCGCAAGCGCGCCCCCGGCTAGCTACTACCTCGCCCTCGGCGACTCGCTGTCCCGGGGCGTCCAGCCCGACGCGTCCGGCGCCAGCGTGGAGACCCCGGACGGCTACCCCGACCAGGTGTACGCGGCGCTGCGCCCCAGCCATCCCGGGCTCGAGCTGGTCAAGCTGGGCTGTCCGGGCGAGACCACCAGCACGATGGTCAATGGCAGGATCTGCCACTACCCCGGGGGATCGCAGCTCGAGGCCGCCGACGCCTTCCTGCGCGCCCACCGCGGCCGGGTGCTGCTGGTCACCATCGACATCGGCGCCAACGACCCCGAATACTGCGGCAGTCGGCCCAGCCTCCGCCAGCTCGCCTCGTGCGCCGCGACCGGCATCCCGGCCGCCGTCACCCACCTGACCACGATCATGGCCCAGCTGACGGCCGCAGCCGGGCCGGGCGTCCGCATCGTCGGGATGAACTACTACCTGCCCGCCCTGGCCGCATGGCGCGATGGCCTGCCCGGCCACGTGATCGCCTGGACCGCCGAACGGCTGGCCGCTACCTACAACGCCATGCTGGGTCGCGTCTACACCAACTCCGGCGCCCGGGTCGCTGACGTGTTCGGCGCCTTCCATACCTCCGACTTCGCCGCGCAGGGAACGACGCCGCGCAACGTCGCCCTGCTGTGCCAGTGGACCTGGGCCTGCACCGCCCCGCCCCGCGGGCCCAACCAGCACGCCAACCAGGCCGGGTACCAGGTCATCGCCCGCGCGTTCCTGCAAGCCGCTGGCCTTCGCTGACCTCCCCGGCCGCGACGCCGTGCCGGGACGGCCACCAGTTCCGCCGGCCCGGCAGCGCTACCGTCAGGACGCACAGTACAAGCCGGTTCAGGACTACCCGACCCGAGGACGCGCTGGGCCGCCGAGCTGGACGACGATGGCCGGGGACGCTCCACTATTGTCGACGAGGCGGAGGAGCCATAGCCAGCCGCTGGAGGTGCTCTGGGGGCGCCGCCGCGGCGGCCGGATGCCGCTTAGTTAGTCTGGGGATGTGGACGGCGCCGCCGCCGAGCCACGCTTGCCTGGGCCGGGCAGGTCGGATGCCCGGGTATCGGGAAGGGACACGCGCATGGGCATGGCACGGTGGATCCGCTCCTGGCCGGTGTACCGGCAGCTGACCGGGCCGGACCCGCTGGGCCGGGGCCAGGCGGCCGAATCCCGGCGATCGGAGACCCTGGCCCCCGGACGGAGAGCGCCGACCGGGTGGCCGCCTCGGTCTGCCCCTACTGCGCGGTCGGCTGCTCCCAGCGCGTTTACGTGAAGGACGAACGGGTCATCCAGATCGAGGGCAACCCGGACAGCCCGATTTCCCGCGGGCGCCTGTGCCCGAAGGGCTCGGCCAGCAAGCAGCTCGTCACCGGCCCGCATCGGGCTCAGAAGGTGCTCTACCGCCCGCCGTACGGCCGAGCATGGCATGAACTCGACCTGGACGCCGCGATGGACATGATCGCGAACCGGGTGCTGGCGGCGCGGCGGAAGGGCTGGCAGGACACCGACCATGAGGGGCACACGCTGTGCCGCACTATGGGCATCGCCAGCCTCGGCGGCGCGACGCTGGACAACGAAGAGAACTACCTGATCAAGAAGCTGTTTACCGCGCTGGGCGCGATCCAGATCGAGAACCAGGCGCGTATTTGACACTCCGCCACCGTTCCCGGTCTGGGAGCTTCGCTCGGTCGCGGCGGCGCCACCGATTACCTGCAGGACCTGCTCAACACCGACTGCGTCATCATCATGGGCTCGAACATGGCGGAGGCTCATCCGGTCGGGTTCCAGTGGGTGATGGAGGCTAAGGCGCGCGGCGCCCGGCTCATCCACGTCGACCCGCGGTTCACCCGCACCAGCGCGGTCGCTCACCAGCACGTCACGCTGCGGGCCGGAGGCATCTACGCGCTGCGCGGGCACGCCAGCATCCAGGGCTCGACCGACATCCCCACCCTGTTCAACCTGCTGCCCGGCTACCTGCCCATGCCCGACACCAGGCACGAGAACCTGGCCAGCTACCTGCGCAATATCCGCGGCGACAAGCAGAAGGGATTCTGGCGCGACGCCGACAGGTTTGTGATCTCGCTGCTGAAGGAGTACTGGGGCGACGCGGCGACGCCGGAGAACGATTTCTGCTTCGACTACCTGCCGCGGATCAGCGGCGACCACGGCACCTACCGCACCGTCATGGACATGGTAGACGGGAAGGTCTCCGGGTACTTCCTGCTGGGCCAGAATCCCGCGGTGGGTTCGGCCCACGGCCGCCTGCAGCGGCTGGGCCTGGCCAACCTGGACTGGCTGGTGGTACGCGATCTGACCATGATCGAGAGCGCCACGTTCTGGACGGACGCGCCGGAAGTCGAGACCGGCGAGATCGTCACCGAACGATGCCGCACCGAGGTGTTCTTCATGCCGGCCGCCTCGCACGTAGAAAAGGCCGGCACCTTCACCCAGACCCAGCGGATGCTGCAGTGGCGGGACCAGGCGGTCGAGCCAGCCGGGGACCAGCGGTCCGAGCTGTGGTTCTTCTACCATCTCGGCCGGCGGCTGAAGGAGAAGCTGGCCGGCTCGACTGACGAGCGCGACCACCCGCTGCTGGACCTGGCGTGGGACTACCAGGTGGAGGGGGACGAGCCGTCCAGCGCGGACGTGCTGCGCCACATCAACGGGATCGACCTGCGCACCGGGCGGGCGGTCGACGGGTACCTCGACCTGCGCGCGGACGGCAGCACGTCGTGCGGCTGCTGGATCTACAGCGGGGTGTACGCCGGGGAGGTGAATCAGGCCCGCCGCCGCAAGTCCTGGCTGGAGCTAGGTCTACGGGCGCCCGGACAACCCGTCCAACCCGGCGCCGCCGGAAGCGCACGGCGAGGTGTTCCCCTACGTGTTCACCGCCGCCCGGCTCACCGAGCACCACACCGCCGGCGGCATGAGCCGGCAGCTCCCGTACCTGTCGGAGCTGCAGCCGGAGCTGTTCGTGGAGGTGTCGCCGGAACTCGCGGCCGAGCGCGGCCTGCACCATCTGGACTGGGGTCACGTCATCACCAGCCGCACCGCGGTGGACGCCCGGGTGGTGGTCACCGACCGGATGGCGCCGCTGCGGGTGGACGGCCGGGTGGTGCACCAGCTGTGGATGCCGTACCACTGGGGCCAGGTCGGGCTGACCACCGGTGATGTGGTCAACGACCTCATGGGCGTGGTCGAGGACCCGAACGTGTTCATCCAGGAAAGCAAGGTTCTGACCTGCGACATCCGTCCCGGGCGCCGGCCGAGGGGGCCGGGCCTGCTGGCCTACGTCGACGACTACCGCCGCCGTGCCGGGATCACGCCGGCTGCCTGGACGTCTGCCCGACCGGGGCGCTGTTCCGCACCGAGTTCGGCACCGTGGTGGTGCAGCAGGACATCTGCAACGGCTGCGGCTACTGCGTGTCCGGCTGCCCCTACGGGGTGATCGACCGGCGACACGGCGACGGCCGGGCCAACAAGTGCACGCTGTGCTACGACCGGCTGCACGGCGGCCTGGAACCGGCCTGCGCCAAGGCCTGCCCGACTAAGTCGATCCAGTTCGGCCCGCTCGACGAGCTGCGGGAACGCGCTGCTCAGCGGCTGGATCAGCTGCATGACGCGGGCGTGCCCGAGGCCAGGCTGTACGGCCACGATCCGGACGATGGGGTCGGCGGCAACGGAGCGTTCTTCTTGCTGCTGGACGAGCCCGAGGTGTACGGGCTGCCGCCGGAACCAGTCGTGCCAACGCGTGACCTGGCCTCGACCTGGAAGCACACCGGCGCGGCCGCCGCCGCGCTGCTGGCCGTGGCGGTGTCGGCGTTCGTGGGCAGGCGCGGCCGATGAGGGACGACGGGAGCCGTGAGGAGCTCGCCGTACCTCGTGCGAGCTTCCGGTCCTACTACGGGCGGCCGGTGCTGAAACCGCCGGTGTGGGGGTGGAAGATCCCGGCGTACCTGTTTACCGGCGGCCTGTCGGCCGGCTCGGCCCTGCTTGCGGCGGGCGCCGACCTGACCGGGCGCCCGGCGCTGCGGCGGGCGGGCCGCCTCGGCGGGTTCGGGGGCCTGCTGGTCAGCATGTACCTGCTGATCGCCGACCTGGGCCGCCCCGAGCGCTTCCACCACATGCTCCGGGTCGCCAAGCCGAGCTCGCCGATGAGCGTCGGGACCTGGATCCTGACGGCGTACGGGCCGGGCAGCGGCCTGGCGGCGGCGGCCGAACTGCTGCCTGCCTCACTACGCCCGACCCTGGCCGGCCGGCTGCTGCACGCGGCCGGGCGCCCCGCCGGGCTGTCCGCCGCCATCTTCGCCCCGGGCGTCGCCTCCTACACCGCGGCCCTCCTGGCCCAGACGGCCGTGCCGGCCTGGCATGAGGCCCGCCGGGAACTGCCGTTCGTGTATACCGGGTCGGCGGCGGCCAGCGGTGGCGGTCTCGGCATGCTCCTCGCGCCGGTCGCCGAGGCGGGTCCGGCACGCCGTCTGGCCGTGGCCGGGGCGGCGGCGGAACTGATCGCGTCCAGGCTGGTCGAGCGGCGCCCTGGCCTGCCGATCGAGGCGTACACGACCGGGCGGGCGCACCGGCTGCGCCGGGCGTCGGAGTACCTCACTCTGGGAGGTGCGATCGTGGCCGTGTCCGCGGCCCGGCGTAGCCGGCTGGCCGCGGCCGCGGGCGGGCTGGCCCTGCTCGCCGGCAGCGCCTTGCAGCGCTTCGGCACCTTCGAGGCTGGCGTCGCGTCCACCAAAGACCCGAAGTATGTGGTGGTGCCCCAGCGGGTCTTACTAGGCCGAACGCGGCGGGATGAGGCCCTGGTACTCCTCGGGCAGTTCGACGGTCACGTCGAACTCTCCCCGGAATGCGATCAGCCTGACGGCCGTGACTGGCGTGTGCAGTAGGTTCGGCGCGCTACATCTCATGCATCCGTATATAGCGCTTGATATCGGGCAAACTCGCGGCTACCAGCCAGCCCATGGCCGCAGTGCCTACCCCGAGTGGGACGATCCACAGCTTCTTCATAGCGACCTCCTACTACTCAGTCTGAGTCCACCAAGACGCGATTGCATCCCCCCACCTGGTAGCCGGTTCAGGCCGCACTAACCTGGTGGTCCCGCGGCGCCAGCCGGCACCTGCAGCGCCGCAAGCCGGGCCTTAGCCGTACGGTGTCTATACCTCGATGATCTCGATGACGACCGCGTCCGAATCCTCGTAGTCCTGGTCCGGAATCCGCAGGAGCGCCTCGATGACCACCGCATCGGCGTCCTGCTCCCGCGCATACTGTCCCCTATCCGCGGCAGGCGCCCTGACCCGCCGGCCAGGTCTCAAGACATTAGGAGCCAAACGGGCCCAGGTTCCACGCCCCGGCCACGGACTTAACGCACCGGGGCGGCTAGCATCGAGCCGATGCGACGCAACTCCAGCACCGTGGTGGTCCTGGCCGGTTCGGCACCGGGCGAGGTCCTGGCCGCCGTCGGCCGGTCCATGAACGTGGCCCTGATCCGGCCGGAGGAGCCCGCCGAATCCGGCGGCGACGCCGTGGCGGCGGCCGCCGGGGCGCTGCAGCGCGCCGGGCGAGCCGGTTCGAGCTGCCCGACTACTACCTGGTCCTCGCCGCGAGTACCGATGCCGCCGACGCCGATCACGGCCCGGACTTCCACCTCGGCCCATTGCGCTCGGCCCGGCCGCACCGGGTGGCGGTCGTCGCCGCGACGGAGCCAGCTCAGCAGGCCGCCGGCGTCCTGCAGGCCCTCGGCTCATTGCGGCACGGTCCCTGGTGGCCCGGCCTGGACGAGGTGCTCGAGACGGCCCGCCGGTTCTACCCGGACAGCCTGGCCGAAGCAGAGCGAGCATCGTCGTCCTCGCAGCTGCGCCCCGCGTAGCGAAAAACATTGACGCTGTCGCGTGTCCCTTCTGGCGCGCGCGTCCCTTCTGGCTCGCGTGTGAGGACCCGCCCCCGCCGCAGGTAGCCTCGGCGCGGCCCTGGCCCCGAGCCGGACGGCAACGATGGAACATTGCTGCCGCTGGGACAGCACCGATGCTCCATCGTTGCCGTTACTGCGGGGGCGCAGGGCCGAGCTGCGCCCGCAGTCCCCGCTTGAGCACCTTGCCGGTCGTCGTCCGGGGCAGCGCGGTGGCGAACTCCACGCTCTTAGGGCACTTGAAGTGTGCCAGCTGATCACGGCACCAGGCCATAACCTCCTCGGCAGAGACAACCGGCCCGGCCGCCGGGATGATGACGGCGTGCACCGCCTCGCCCCAGGCCGGGTCCGGCCGCCCGAGCACCGCGACGTCGGCGACGGCCGGGTGGCGGGCCAGCACGGCCTCGACTTCAGCGGGATAGATGTTCTCGCCCCCGCTGATGATCATGTCCTTGGCCCGGTCCAAGATGTAGAGATAGCCATCGGCGGTCAGCTTGGCGATGTCGCCCGTCCGGTACCAGCCGCCCTCGGCGAAGGCCGCCGCCGTGGCCACGGGGTCCCGCCAGTACCCGGAAAACAGGCACTCGCCGCGGATCAGCAGCTCGCCCGCGACCTCGAAGGGAAGGTCGCGGCCGTCCGGGTCGACGATGCGGACCTCCCAGCCGAACGAGACCCGGCCCGCGCTGGGCAGCCGCGGGTGACCGGGGGAATGGTCCTCGGGATCCCGAGCCCGGCCCAGCCGCCGGCCTTGCGCTCCACCTCAGCTCGAAGCTGTGCGTAGGTGTAGGCCGCGCCCCGGTCGTCGACCAGGGCCGTCACTTGCGGCCGTACGTTGGCCCGCCACTCGATGACGTGGATCCAGCTCTGCATCCCGCGAGTACCTTTCGTCCGCAACGTATCGTGACAGAAAACGACTTCTGTAGGACAGACTCCCCGCGGGGAAACTTGACCAGCACCGGAGCACCGCCATGCTCGACCTAGCCGCCGTCGTCAAGCAGGTGCGGCAGGGCATGATCCCGGCGCATATCTACGCCGACCCGGACATATTCGCGCTGGAACGCGACCGGCTGTTCGCCCGGTCCTGGGTGTTCCTCGCGCACGAGTCCGAGATCCCCGATCCGGGCGACTACGTGGTCCGCCGGGTGCTGGCCGATTCGTTCATCGTGGCCAGAGATGAGTCGGGCGTCGTCCGGGTCATGTTCAACATGTGCCTGCACCGTGGCATGCAGGTCTGCCGGGCCGAGATGGGCAACGCCTCGCACTTCCGGTGCCCCTACCACGCCTGGACCTATCGCAACGACGGCCGGCTGGCCGGCCTGCCGTTCCACGCCGAGGCCTACGGCGGCGAAGACGGCTTCCCCCGCCTCGAGGCGTCCCTGCTGCCCGCGCCGTCAATGGACACCCACAACGGGCTGATCTTCATCAGCCTGGACCCGGACGCTCCCGCGCTGCCCGACTATCTCGGCGATTTCGCCTTCTACCTGGACTTTTACACCCGCCACAGCGCGGCGGGCATGGAGTTGCGCGGCCCGCAGCGCTGGCGGATCAAGGCCAACTGGAAGGTCGGCGCGGAGAACTTCGCCGGCGACAGCTACCACACGCCGCACACCCACGCCAGCGTGGTGGACATCGGGCTGTTCCGCGAGCCGAAGGCCAGCAAGCGCAAGGAAGGCGCCCTCTACACCGCCGGGCCCGGTGCGGGCACCACCTACAAGCTGCCGCCCGGCGGTGACTTCGCCGCTCGGCTGCGTTACGTGGGCTACCCGGACGCGATGATCCCGGCCATGGCGGCGTCGTGGTCGGACCGCCAGCGGGCGCTCGTGGCGGACAGCGGCTTCATGGTGTCGGCGGCGACCCTGTTCCCCAACCTGAGCCTGGTGCACAACTGGCCGCAGATCGACGCCAGCGGAACCGTCGCCCCGTTCATCTCGGTGCTTCAGTGGCAGCCGGTCAGCGAGCGGGAGACCGAAGTGCTCTCCTGGTTCGCGGTGGACGCAGCGGCGCCCGAGGAGTTCAAGCGGAACTCTTACAAGGCCTACCTGATGTGCTTCGGCACCTCCGGCATGTTCGAGCAGGACGACGTGGAGAACTGGGTATCCATCACCGACATGGCCGCCGGGTCGATGGCGCGACGGCTGAACCTGAACAGCCGGATGGGGCTGACCCCGGCCGGGCAGCCGATCAAGCCGCCGCTCGCCGCCTTCGCCGGCCCCGGCCTGGCCTACCAGGGCTTCGGTGAGTTCAACCAGCGGCACTGGCTGAGCCTGTGGAGCGATCACCTCGAGCGCGAGCCCGCCGTGGACACGGGCGGGGCCCGGTGACCACCGTCCGGCCGCTCCCTTACGGCGACCCGGCGCACCTGGCCGCGCACCAGTTCCTGGTGGAGGAGGCCGCGCTGCTGGACGCCGCGGACTACGCCAGCTGGCTGGACCTGCTGTGCGAGGACATCCGCTACGTGATGCCGGTGCGAGTCACAACCGCCCGCGGCGCGGGCTTTGACACCCTCGCCGACATGAGCCACTTCGACGAGGACATGTACGCGCTGCGCAAGCGCGTGCAGCGGCTGGCGACCGACCACGCCTGGACGGAGGACCCGCCGTCCCGGACCCGGCACCTCGTCACCAACATCAGGACATTTAGGCACCGAACGGGTGAGCTGCGAGTGGAATCCGCACTCCTCCTGTTCCGCAGCCGGGGCGACACTCGGGAACCCAGCCTCATCTCGGCGGGCCGCGCGGACCTGCTCCGCGAGACCGGCGACGGGCTCCGGCTGGCCCGGCGCGAGATCATCGTGGACGAGTCGGTGTTGCGCACCCAGAATCTGGCGGTGTTCCTGTGACTGACGGCATGATCCGGCTGGCTAACGAGTTCACCGAGGTCGTGGTGGAGCGGGTGCAGACCCGTAACGGTGCCCGGCTGCGGATCTCGGTGCCGAGCTCGGGTCATCAGATCCTGCTCTGCCCGCTCGAGCTGGAGGCCCTGACCTGGCAGGACCACGAGATGTTCTCCCGGCTGCTGAGGACGCCGAACGGCCCGGAGGACGGCTCGCCGGCGGACAGCGCTTCACCGGACTTCACCTCGCGGGCGGACGAGGGCTGATGGGCTGGCTGGACGGCAAGCGCGCGCTGGTCGCGGGCGCGGGTTCCGGGATCGGCCGCGCGGTGCTCGACGCGTTCCGCGCCGAGGGGGCGCGGGTCGCGGCGCTGGAGCTGGACGAGGCCAAGGCGGCGCAGCTGGCGGCCGAGGCGCCCGGCTGCGTGGTCAGCCGCGGTGACGCCACGGCCCTAGCCGACGCCCGCGTGGCGGTGCGCGCGGTGACCGATGCGTTCGGCGGGCTGGACGTGCTGGTCAACTGCGTGGGCATCTTCGACTTCTACCGCGGCCTGGCAGACCTTCCCGACGACCAGCTGGACGCCGCCTTCGACGAGGTCTTCGCCGTCAACGTGAAGAGCCAGCTGGTCTGCGTGCGCGCGGCCCTGCCCGAGCTGCGCCGGGACGGCGGGTCGGTGGTGCTGACGGTCTCCACCTCCGGCTTCTACCCAGGGCGCGGCGGGATCCTCTACGTGGCGTCGAAGTTCGCCGTCCGCGGCTGCGTGATCGCGCTGGCGCACGAGCTGGCTCCTGAGGTGCGGGTCAACGGCGTGGCGCCGGGCGGAACGCTGGGCACCGAGCTCACCGGGCCGCGGAGCCTCGGCCTGGCCGATCGTGTCCTGGACGCGGCGCCCGGCCGCGACGAAGACCTGCGCCGCCGCACGCCCCTGCAGGTCGCGCTCACCGGCGAGGATCATGCGGGCAGCTACGTCTTCCTGGCCTCGGACCGCTCGCGCGGGATCACTGGCACCGTGGTGCACTCCGACGGCGGCGTCGGCGTCAAATAGCGCCGGCCCCGCGAAGCTGGCTAGCGGCCGGCGGGTGCCAGGATCTCGCCGCTGACCATGGTGGCGGCCGCGCCGCGCTCGCCGCCAGCCTGGCCGCCGCCTCGTCCAGGTCGGCGCGGGCGAACCGCACCTGACCGGGCGGGTCAGGGAACAACACGGGTCCGTGCCCGCTATCCGCATAGCCAGGTGAGCCACCCGCGCGGCGCCCAGCCGGGACGCGCTTTCCCGCAGTTCCGCGAGCCTGGTCTCCGGGTTCGCGTTCACCCCTGCGCCCAGGCCGCCCGCACAGGCCACCACGATCACCACGCGGTGGCCCTCGGCGGCCAGCCGGGCCAGCGTGCCGCCGGTAAGCAGCACCTCGTCATCCGGGTGGGCATGAAAGGCCAGGATCATCGCTACAGCTGTCATTCTCGCCCTGGCCGCCCGTCCCGGCGAGGGTTCCAGCCGATAACGCGAGCCGGGCTGACCGGGGTCCTGGCCGACTAGACGAGGCCGTGCCGTTCGCTAGACGGAGTACTCGGTGGGGGTGCTGGTCCCGGTCCGTCCGGCGGGGTGCGCCACTTCAGGATGCCGGGCTCTGGTTGCTCAAGCCACCATCCTTCGGCTCGCTTACAGCGATGGTGGTGACGTCACAGCGGACTGTCTTCACACACACATCCAGGGCAGCTCGCGTGCTCTGCAGCGAGCGTGCCTCGTCTGGATTCCCACCCGATGTATGTCAGGCTGCCCAGGTAATTGCTGTAATGTTTCCCAGTATAGAGCTGTAAAGTTTCCCAGAAAGTCGTTCAAGAGCTCCCCCGCATGGCATCCTGAAGTGCATGAAGGCTACTAGCGGGCTGCGTCCTCGCCGACTCGCCGAAGTCGTCCCTCAGCGCATGAGCGAAGAGCCCGTCGTGATCCTCACCGGGCCGCGCACCGTGGGCAAGAGCACCTTGCTCGCTGCGCTCGCGGCCGAGTTCGGCCGGCCCGTCCTCGACCTTGACCGCCCGGACGCGCGAGCGGCGGCGGCCAGCGACCCCGGCTTCATCGTCTCCGGTCCCGGGCCGGTTCTCATCGACGAGTTCCAGCATGTCCCGGAGATCCTGGACGCGATCAAGGCCGAGCTCAACACGGACACCAGGCCTGGGCGCTACGTGCTCACAGGATCCACGAGGTACTCGGTCCTGCCGCAGGCGGCGCAGTCGCTGACTGGGCGGGCCCACGTCATCAACGTCCTGCCGTTGTCCCAGGGGGAGCTTCACGGGCGTCGGGAGAACTTCATCGACCGGCTCTGGGCGGACCCGGCCAGGCTGCCGGAGATGCCATCACGTCCGGTGACCAGGGATGAGTACGTGGATCGCATCGTGACGGGCGGCTTCCCCATGATCTTGCAGCGCCTGACGGCGAGGGCCCGCACGTCGTGGTTCGCCGACTATGTGAACCTCGTCGTGATGCGCGACGTGCTCGACATCGCCAGAGTACGGCAGCGGGAGGCGCTTCCCCGGCTGCTCCGCCAGTTCGCGGCGCAGACTGGCCAGGTGCTCAACATATCCAAAGCCGGGCAGGCCGTCGGGCTGGAAAGCAGCACCGCGAACCGCTACGCGACTTTGCTGGAGGCGGCCTTCATGATCCAGCGGCTGCCCGCGTGGGGCACGACCCTTGGCAAGCGGATCGCCGCGTACCCCAAGGTGCACGTCATCGACTCGGGGCTGGCCGGCTGGCTGCTCGGGCTCAGCGCTGCGAAGATCAGCAGCCGCGATCCCGCTGTGCTGACCGAGTTCGGGCATCTCGTCGAGACATTCGCCGTCGGGGAGATCCTCAAGCAGGTGAGCTGGTCGGAAGAGGCAGTCACGGCCGCGTACTTCCGGACGCAGAGCGGGGACGAGGTTGATCTTGTTCTCGAGACCTGGGACGGCCGCGTCGCCGGTTTCGAAGTGAAGGCAGGATCCCGCGTCCAGGACACTGACCTGAGCGGCCTCCGGCTACTCCGCGACAGGCTAGGTGAGCGGTTCATCGCGGGCTTCCTGCTCAACCTCGGGGAACTCGCCTACCGCAAGGAGGAGAGGATCATGGTTATGCCGCTGTCCGGGCTATGGTCCTTAGCCCTCCAGGCCGAGCTCCGCTCAAAGATCGGCGCGAAGTGTGTCGTTATCACGTGCGTTGGAGAATGCCTGCATCCGCAAATAAGACACTGACCAGGCTAAACGGTCGAGTGATAACGTCCTGGGGACCTCTTGCTGCTGACCGCGCCGCTCGTGCCGATGGTCCGCACATAGCTACCTGAATCTAGCCAGTCACAGTCAGCCCGGGCCCTGACAGACAGGGCATCACGCGTGTCAGGGCAGTATTGAAGGGTGTCCGCCGAGATGCATGGGTCGGAATGCTGCGCGCACTGCGCAGAGATACCACGGTTGCGCGAAGAGGTCGCGGCGCTTCGGGCACGCCTGAATGCGCTGACCACTCTGCCGCTAAGCGCCAGCGACCCCTTGCCACTGCAGGCTGAACTCGACGTGGCCGCGAAAACACCGCCGCGGCAGATGCCGCTGTTCGGCCCGGTCCACGGGCCTCCCTTGTCCCGGGTAGATCACGAGTCAAGCTTGCAGGCCAAGGTGGGCCTGTACCGGGCCCTCTTCGCGGGACGCAGCGATGTGTACGCCTACCGCTGGGAGAACACCGCGGAAGGCACCAAGGGCTGGGCGCCGAAACGGCGGCCCGGCACCACCCGCGACAACCCGGAGTACCTGCCGCTTACCGATGAGGTCATCTCCGCGCACCTGACTAAGGAAAACCCGGCCGCCTGCGGG
>Ga0074046_10002885_pt1 | contig 14640 bp, 11 predicted proteins | sample BogForMeECP23OM3_FD_94441 | JGI IMG/M metagenome (GOLD analysis project Ga0074046, IMG submission 94441) | Bog forest soil microbial communities from Calvert Island, British Columbia, Canada - Bog Forest MetaG ECP23OM3 | ecosystem: Environmental > Terrestrial > Soil > Wetlands ...
CCCATCGCTGCTGGACGACGGCAGCACGATAAACCCGGCCGCCCTTCCAGACGTTGACTGTCAGATCAAGTCCTGGCTTCTCCCTAAACGCAATTCAGATGGCATCCAGGCCGCTCGAAGCTATGAGGCCCCATAGACCGAGATGAAGAACACTTGGCCCACCGCTGCAGGTCTTTCAGGGCTGCCTTCTAAGAATTCGATAACTAAGCCATAAAATTTTTCAGATTAACTATGCAGGCTCTTTCAGGTTGCGTTCATAGTTGTGAGTGCCATAGATAGCCTTCTGACCTAACATCGAGTGAATCCTGATCCTCAAAATGAGACCACGAAACTGGGCAAAAAGGATTGGTTGGCGCTTCCAGTTGAGCCTCAGTGGTTGGCAGGTATTCTTACCCAGCCGCTAAGGTGATTAGCGTGACTCGGTGCAAGCTTCGTAAGCTCGTGGTCATGAGTGCAAGAAGGGGCATGTGAACAGCATGAGCCCAGGGGTAGTGACTGGTGGTGTCAGCTTAGACCCATGAGGTCTATAGCTCACAGCGGAGGGGAAATGTCTAAGTATGTGCCTTCGGGGTTTTTTACGGGGCTTGTTTCACTTTCAGTTCTGGCTGCATTCATATCGACGGCTGAGGCTCAAGAGCCTGTGGCGCCGCAAGGCGCTCCAGCTCAGCACAGTAAGGTAAGCCTCACATTGATGGTGGGCGACCGGATCAACCTTGCGGTCTTCGAACGTGCGGGGCGGGAAGAAGACAAGTGGCCCAATGGGCAGTCGCCTGATCTCTCACGCAATTTCTTCCAGCGCGCGGAGTTGTCGGGAGAGCGCGTCGTTCAGGATGACGGAAACATATCGCTGCCTTTTCTGCAGCAGGTCAGCGTGGCGGGCAAATCATATGCGGACCTGGAGGCTGCCATCGCAAAGAGGTTCGAGCAGGTCTTTCGCAGATCTGCTTTCGTGACCGTGCTCTCCGTTGAGCACAGCCCAATCTTCATCGTGGGGCCCGTCAGGAATCCGGGTTCGTATAAGTACTCCTCCGGCATGACGGTCTTGCATGGCATCGCGCTTGCAGGCGGAATGGACCAGATGCAGCGCTCCGAAGTTTGGCAGGTCGTTGAAGCAACTCGTGAGGAGACAAGAGTCGATCAGGTGCGAGTTGTCCTGGCCAGGGCGATGGCGCGTCATGCGGTGCTGTGCGGCGAAAGGGACGGGGTTTCCGCAGTTACGCCCGGGCAGCTCAACCGGCTCGTGGGGGCGACCAAGGCAGCGGCGCTGGTGGCCGATGAGGGCGAACTGCGCCGGTTTGTTCTGACCGCTCGCGGCGCGAGGGAATCGACCCTACGCTCTGCCGTCGAGAGCGCCCGGAGTGAACTGCAACTGGCAAACGACCGCATTGCGCCGATCGAGGCCAACATCCGGCTCCGCTCCGATCGCCTCAAAGCATTGACGTCGCTGAGTTCGAATGGCATCGCCAGCAAGGCTCAATTGGTTGAGGTCGAGAACTCTCTCTTCGACATTCAAGCACGCAAGCAGGAACTCATCTCAGGGGTAGCGGCAGCGAAGCGCAGGCTTGAGTTAGTCGAGGAAGAAATGGCGCGGTTTGGTCTCGAAAATCAAACACAGCTTAAACTGGACATAGCTTCAGCGGAAAAAGACATCTCCGATAACTTGAGCGCGATCCTGCATAGCGAGCAGGCTTTAAAGGCCATGAGCGCCAGCCACCGGCACCAGGGACTCGGTTCCACACGCAATGCTTTGACGTTTGAAATCCTGAGGAAGTCCGAGCAGGGCACCAAGACGATCAGGGCGGAAGAAACCTCTGAGCTCGAACCAGGCGATCTTGTCAATGTCAAGGCTGAAGATGGGCAGGTCGAGCAAGCGCAACTTGAAGGAAATTGATTTAGTTTTTTGGGAGTAATGAGCATGAATATCGCACCCTCCTTCGTGTCGGGTAGCGTCAGCAAGGTGAACTTCGTCCTCCCGTCGATCAGCTTGGTCATCCCGACGCTGAATGAGGCCAGAAATCTTCCCTGGCTCATGCCGCGGATCCCAGCCTGGGTGTCTGAGGTCATTATCGTTGATGGTCGTTCTACAGACGATACCGTAGCAGTCGCGCGTCAGCTCCGGCCCGACGTCCGAATCGTCATGGAGAAGCAAAAAGGCAAAGGAGCTGCGCTCCGCGCGGGTTTCGCCGCGGCGGAAGGTGACGTCATCGTCATGATTGACGCCGACGGCTCGATGGATCCGGCCGAGATCGTTTCGTTCGTCGGCGCCCTGATTTCCGGCGCAGACTATGTGAAAGGCACTCGCTTCATTCAAGGGGCCGGTACAGAAGACATGTCCCTCTTCAGAATGGCCGGCAACTGGGGATTGACCCTCGCAGTCCGGCTTCTCTACGGAGGTTCCTTTAGCGATCTCTGCTACGGATACGTCGCTTTCTGGCGGGAGCATCGGTCCTTGTTCGAGGGCAATCAGAACGGGTTTGAAATCGAGACGCTGATGAATATTCGCGCCCTTAAGGCGGGATTGAAGGTTGTGGAGGTAGCAAGTTTCGAAGCGAACCGGTTGTTCGGGGAAAGCAACCTGCGCGCGATCCCTGATGGGTGGCGCGTCCTGAAGGCGATCCTGAGAGAGAAGTTTGTGCAGAGCGGGGAGGTTCCAGTTCATGTTTGAAGCAACGCTGACGGAGGAAAGCTGCCGATCAACCCAGGAATGTTCGACACGCAGGGAAAGGGCTCCAAGCCATCGCGGTCGGCTTCGGATCGCGATGGTGTCGCCGCAGTACTCTGATCTGATGGGCGACTTCCAGGCGTCAATTCATGAGGTCTCCTCACGCTTGGCTGCTATGGGGCATAGAGTAACGTTGCTTGCAAAGGATCAGCACAGACAGCTGTTTGATGTGGAGGGGCGCCTCGCGCGGCACAGCTCAAGAGGCGGTTCGCCACTCCAATCGGGCGACTCTGCCTCGTCCTCTATTTACAGGCGAATTTATGCCGGCGACTACGATCTCGTTCATGTTCAGGGCTGTGATACCATTGCGGCCCCGCTCGGCATACTTGCAGCTCTCCGCAAGCGTATCCCTTTTGTGATAACATTCCATAGCCGCAGTCATTCTTCACTCCTCAAGAACGCACTGCGAGCAATCCAGTGGAAGTCCCTACGTCCCCTGGTCCGGAAAGCTGCCGTGCACGTGGGTCTTTCCGAGTACGAAGCCGACTTCTTCAGTAGAGAGATGCAAGTACCGCGGAGCAAGTTCGTTGTCATTCCCCACGGTATGGACTTACCGCCGAGAAGCGCGATTGAAAGCGTCAAAGCGGGGCGGCTGATTGTATCGGTCGGGCGCCTCGACCGTAACAAAGGCCAGATAAAGGCCATCGAAGCGATGCACAAGCTTCAATGGCGGTTTCCAGAGGCCCGCCTTCACCTTCTTGGCGAGGGGCCTCACGGCGGAGACGTTCTCAAGCAGATTCGAAAACTGCGGCTTGGGCCGAAGGTCGCCATCGAAAGAACAGCAGCTTCAGACAGGCAAAGCCGGGCGACTCTTCTGTCCTTGGCGGATCTTGTGGTGGTCCTCAGTGATTTTGAATCTGACTCCACGACCGCTACCGAAGCGCTTGCGTTGGGTCGAAAGGTGCTCGCAAATGACGCCCCCGGCTTCAAGGAACTGGCACAGAGGGGACTCGTCCGAACCATTTCATCGAGAAAGGCTCCGATCGAGATCGCGGAGGCCATGGTGGACGCGTTGGCCGCTCCAGCCCCGCGCCCCGAATATACGCTACCGAGCTGGGACGACTGCGCTGGCATGCTCGACGACGTCTATACGCGCGTCACGAGGTTAGCTTGATGAGACCGGAATGGTAATGTCACTCACCGCACCGGGCGTTTTAGTAAGGCGCGCTCAGTCCAGACTGATGACTCTGGGCTGGCGCGCCATCAGACTTGCCAGCATGCTCCTAGGCTTGGATGAGACTAGCCTTCCGAAAGACAATCCATTACCTGCTCAGAACCGTAGCTGGATTGCGGAGCTAAGCCTTGCCGCCGCGACTGGGCTTATGCTCATTGCGCTTGCCCAAATTGCGGGCATGCACTACCTCCCCGACATTGCATATAAGATGTATTGGGTCGGGATCATCTTGATCCTTTTTCCTATCTCTTTCTGCCTTGCATTGCCTGACGCCTCGAGGAATGAGCGGCTGCTGCTCGTGATCATGATGGGCCTGGCATTCTATGCAATCAAGATTCTGCACAGTCCGGTTCGGTTTACTGGATACGATGAATTTTTGCACTGGGTCACTGCGCTCAACATGATGGAGCAGCATCGGCTGTTCGGGCCCAATTCGCTGCTTGAGGTAGGCCCGCACTACCCAGGCTTGGAGATCCTCACGAACGCTTTCTCCGGCGTGTCCGGTCTTTCGATCTTCACAAGTGGCTTGATCATTATAGGGCTGGGCAAAGCTGCTCTCCTAGGAGCGCTTTTTCTCATAGCCGAGACAATAACGAGGTCATCTCGCGTCGCCGGGATCGCATGCGTCGTGATCATGGCGAGTTCGACATTCAACTCATTCGAGACGCAATACGCCTATGCAAGTCTCGCCCTTGTCTTGACGATGCTTGCGCTTCTGGCAGCCGTTCGTGTTTCACAAGGTGGCCCACATATTTTGTCTTACACGGTGGCGGCCGCTTTGCTGGCAGTTGCCGTGACCGTTACCCATCATCTCACGTCCTACTTCCTGGCGGCGATGTTGGCGGCCCTTGCTGCGCTGGAACTTGCTCGCGGACAGCGCCAGGAAGGCAGACTTCACCTTGTCTGGCTTGCTGGTATAGCGGTGGCGGCCGATGTCTTGTGGTCGCGCTTCGCCGGAAGCACGGGCGCCTATTTAACTCCCGTCCTGCTAGAGGGAGTGAAGGATTTCTGGGCTCTAATAACTTCTTCTGGGGTTACCCGAACACCATTGGAGGACGCGGACGGCGTCAGAAAACCACTTTGGGAAAACGTCACCAGCATGGGCAGCACCATGCTTGTTTGCCTCGGACTTGCTGCCGGGTTTCTGAGATCGTTGAATCTTGCCGGCGGGAGAATTATTTTCAAGTCCAAGCTGCGGTTTAGGGTGGAGTGGAGAACCAGCGCGCTTGTTCTCCTGACACTGCTAACTCTCGGTTTTCCGTTGAGCATACTGTTGCGACTTACTCCCTTCGGGTGGGAGTTAGGCTATCGTATGATCTCGTACGTCTTCTTTGGAATCTGCATCGTGGTAGCGGTCGCAATCGCGGGTCTGTGGCAGAAGCCCCGACCGATAGTGATCGCTTCAATATTAACCGTAATGGTTCTTGGCGGTTTTGCCACAGGCTCCGGGCCGAATTTCATAAACTACCCATACAAAGTCGCCGCCGACTCACAGTCGATCGAGCTCCTGGGGGTTCAGGCGGCGGAGTGGACGCGGACTTGGCTCGGGCGTGGCAATATCTTCGCTGCGGACCGGATCAACCAGCTCCTCCTGGCTGTCTATGGACGGCAAGAACCTCTGACGGGCCTCAAAGATGAGGCGAAAATCACGGAGCTCGTTTTCGCGAGGGCCCTCGGGGATGAAGAACGGAAAGCTCTTAGTCGGGGTTGGGTTGACTACGTTATGATCGATCTTCGCCTCACAACGGCTCTGCCTCGATACGGAGTCTACTTTGAGGCCGGAGAAGACGAAGCGGTTCACGCCCGCCCCCCCGATCCGCCTGCGCTCCTAAAGTTTAACGATATAAAGGGCGTTGATCGTCCCTTTGATAACGGGGCGATAATAATCTATGACTTAAGGTCGTTGCATGCAGCCAAACTGTAACTTGGCCTCCTCCTTTAAGTATCTTGTTTCGAGGGAGTCGCATGCCGCAGCTGAGCATGAAATGGAAGGTTTTCCTTTCATCGGTAGTGATTCCGATAGCAGTGGTTATCGCGAGCGATCTGGGCCTGCCTGTCGTTTCGCTTTTGACCCTGTCGCTGGTCTTCTACCTGCCTGGCCATATCCTTCTCAAGGGCTTGAGGCCGGACGCGCAGACTGACTTCGAGCACTTGCTTCTCGCCTTTGGCCTGAGCGTCGCCATTATCATAGGCGTTGGATTTCTGCTACATCCGGTTGGAGCTTTGAGGCCACTTGGCTGGGCGGCATTTTTCGCGGCTCTAGCGGCGATGGCGTGGGCTAAAAAGCCGGGCATGTTTCGGGAATACGCGAGCAAGGTAGTAGTAGCGCCGAAGGCGTCGATCAGAGAGGCAATCATGCTTTCTGTCGCCGCACTGATGGTCGTCTGCGCGTTGATCTTGGATTATCACGCGGCGGCAAAGCATGCGGATTTCAGGTTCACGGAATTCTGGATGACCCCTCAGAGAGCTCCTAACGTCCTCACAATCGGGATCAAGAACAGCGAGGGGGAGCCGACCACGTATGAGGTCGAAGCGACGTCCGGGGGTTTGATCGTTGGTCGTTGGTTAGGCATCAGCTTGAAGCCAGGAGAGACCTGGACAGAAGTTTTTAGCACTGCCTACAAACCAAACGATATCCAGAGAGTGGAAGCCTGGCTTTTCAAAAACAACGACCACAGCTCTGTCTATCGACGGGTATGGGCAGACATCGGTCGCCCAGCCAGCGGAGGCCTGTAGTGCTTGTCTCCAAATCGACTCCCCCTGACAAAAGGCAAACAACATGTTCGCAGCCCCAGAACTGACCTCGCAGGAAGCCGCTAAACCAGCGTTAGCCGCCCGCCTGTCGCCGGCATATCTGGCGCTATAGATTAAGGAGCTTGTTTATGACTTCGGCGCCCTCTTCAGTCTCAATCATAATCTGCGCATATACGCTCGACCGCTGGCTGGACATCTGCGAGGCAGTTCAGTCAGCCCTTCGCCAGGACCCCGCCCCCGAGGAAGTCATTCTGGTTATTGACCACAATACGGAGCTTGAGGAGAGGGCGAGAGCCGCTTTCCCCGATGTCAAGGTAATCAGGAACGAGCAGGAGCGAGGTCTTTCTGGCGCGCGCAACTCGGGCGTCGCCGCGGCGAGAGGATCGATCGTGGCGTTCCTCGATGATGACGCTATCGCTGAAAAGAACTGGACCGCCGAAGTCTCTAGGGAATGCGAACCTTCTGGCGTCGTTGGAGCCGTCCCACTCATAGAGCCGCTGTGGATAGGGAAGCAGCCGTCATGGTTCCCAAACGAATTTCTCTGGGTTGTTGGTTGCTCCTACACCGGATTGCCAAAGCAGCGACAGGAAGTGCGCAATGTGATGGGGGCAGCATGCGCCTTTCGACGGGAGCTTTTCGACCGGGTAGGAGGCTTCACCCATAAGCTCGGCCGGACCGGCAGCGGTGTCCCGATCAGCTGTGAGGAAACGGAGTTCTGTATCCGAGCGAAACGAATTGTGAAGGACGCTAAATTTGTCTTTATCCCGGAGAAGCTTATCCGTCACAGGGTGCCTGCTCAGCGCCTCACATGGTCGTACTTTACAGTTCGCTGTTACGCAGAAGGTCTTTCGAAAGCCTATCTGGCGACGCTTGTCGGGCAGGAACGGGGTTTGTCCGCGGAGCGCAGTTACGTCCTGCGCACGCTCCCAATCGGTGTGGTTAAGGGCATTTCCGATGCTGTCTTCCGCTTCGACATGAGCGGCCTCGGGAGAGCCACGGCGATAATCTGGGGGTTTGCGTGCACAGTAACCGGTTATGTCAAAGCGCGGGTCAGCAACAGCATGGCCGGTATGACATCCCTCGATGCCCCATTAAAAACCGGTTTGAACCCAAAAGCCTGAGTTAATTCAGAGGTTAGGTATGCTCATAAGGCAAGTATGGCCAGTCAAGCAGTTGCTTCGTTCCAGCACACAGGCCAATGTGTGGCCGAAGCTGGCGGAATTGATGCCGGATTCTCTTCGAATCTTGATGTATCATCGCGTCTGCGACCCGGACGCGAGCGACTTTTTTGGCATGAAGGCTAATGTAAGCGCAACCCCGAGCGCGTTCGCTGCTCAAATAGAATACCTATCGAGTCACTATAATTTCATAGCCTTGGATGATTGTCTGGCCTGGATTTATGATGGCCAGCCCCTGCCGCCGCGCTCCATCATGATTACGTTCGACGACGGCTACCGCGATAATCTCACCGAGGCCGCGCCGGTTCTTGCATCACGCAAAATTCCGTTCATCCTATTTCCTGCGCTCGGCTATCTGGAAGACCAGCGCGTTTTTCTCTGGGATGGGGTTGCGGAGGCTTTCCGCAATAGCCCTATCAAGTCGGCGTCCCTTCCAAAACTAGGACAGCGCGAGTGGAGCAAGGAGGGAATGGATGAGAGAGTAGCCCAGGAATGGCTTCGGGCCATCAGTCCGTTGCCTGAAAGCGCTCGCTCCACGGCGATAAATAACCTGTCCGACATCCTCAAATTCGATATCCTGGCAAAGCCGCCGGCTGGCACGCATTTAACCTGGGCAGAACTTCAAGAGATGACGCGTCTTGGGTGCACAATGGGGGCGCACACTATAACACATCCGATGATGGTGAACATGCCCCCGGACGAGGCTGCGCACGAAATCGAGTCTTCGAAAGAGGCGCTGGAAAAGAAACTTGGGACCGAAGTGTCTAGCTTCGCTTTTCCTTTCGGCCGTTTGTCCGACTACGATTCTGCTTACATACCTCTCTTGATTCGCTCCGGCTTGAAAATTGCTTTCCGCAGTACGGGAGCAATCAATTTTGCTAATGAAGCACGGAGAAATCCCTATGAAATCCGGCGCCGGTGCATCGGACGTTTCGCCAGCCTCGATGAAGTCGCTGTCGCCACGTCCGGGGCGTCTCGCATATGGGAGCATTGACGACATTGGCCCAGGTTCGACTGACGTCTTTCCAGTTTTTATTCATCGAAGTTTTCGTCGCCCCTCGGGGGCTCCGAGTAAACATGTTACGTATCGAAAGCGAGTAGGTTAATGCGCACGCTCTACTATATTCCGGCCAGGATGGATCTCCTACGTTCAACCTTGGCGCGGCATGCGCAGTTGCTGCTGAACGCCAGTTCGCTTGTGACCAGCGCGGCCGGGACCGCAATTCTCGGCTTCGCTTATTGGTGGGTCGCGGCTCGATTCTTCTCACTTGAATCAGTAGGCCTTGCTGCGGCTGCCGTTTCGATCATGGGGTTGATATCTCTCGTGGCGCAATCCGGTCTGTCGACCCTCCTAGTTGGAGAACGGTTGGTCGAAATAGACAAAGGGTTCAGCCTTTCTGCGGCAGCGTTGATTGTCGCCTTCGTGAGCGCAAGCCTCCTGGGTATTTTGTTCGTCGCCATCGCGAACGCTATCTCGCTGAACCTCGGCGCCATGACAGCTTCGCCCGTCGCTATCCTTTGCTTCGTGCTCGGTTGCGGAATCACTGCCTTTTCTGGAGTGCTTAATTCAGTGTTTCTCGGACTGCTCCGAGGCACCCTTCAGATGTATCACAACCTTGCCTTCTCCTTTATCAAGCTCGCGCTTCTTATGCTCCTTGCGGCACAGTATGGCTCCGGCGCGAAAGAGGACCTCGTGTTCGCGACCTGGGTTGGCGGACAGGTTGCGGCTTCATGTGCGTTTGTGCTTCTTCTCAAGGGGCTCAATGCAGGCAAGATCCCCAAGCCACGGTTTGCCGCTCTGCGTCCCTTGGCGCGCGCCTTCCTCTCGCATCATGTGTTGGATCTTGTCATTCAGACGCCCTCCATCTTGATGCCCTTCCTAGTTACCGTTATTTTGTCACCAGCCGTCAACGCCGCTTTCAATGCCGGTTGGATGATGCTGCGAATCCCCGTCCTGCTTCCGTCAGCGCTTTCAACCGTGTTATTCGCCATAGGGCATACGGATCGGGAAGCATTCAAATCGCGTCTCAGGCTATCCCTCTATATCAGCGCTGCAGGGGGAGTTTTCGTGGCGATCTTCTTCGCGCTCTTCTCAGATTTTGTTCTCGGCATATTCAACGCCGAGTACGCAACCATCGCAGCGAGCAGCCTGCAGTTGCTCGGGCTGAGTTTCTTCGGGATTGCAATCAGATGTTTCTATCTGGCGATTGAGAGACTGAATGGTTGGATGCTTCATGCTTCAGTTGTCTTCGCTTTCGGCGGCGCCGCGGAGCTTCTCTTCGCCTATGTCGGCGCTTACTCCTATGGATTGGTGGGCCTGTCGATCGGCTGGACGTTAGCCGTAACCTTGCACTCACTCTATATGGTGAAGGCCGTAGTCAACGCCGCTTACCCACGTTCGGATAAATGAGGGAAGGAGGCTCGGGATGGGCGGCGGAACGAGCGATCGCGGAAGACGCCTTTTTCTCTTTCTGGCTGGCGCCCTCCTTGTGAGCAGCCTCACAGTATCTGGTGGTTGTTTCCCGGCGCTCAGCATGGATGTCCAAACGAAGCCGGGTTTTGTCGGCCGGGAGGGAACCCACTTCGTTCTCGACGGCAAGCCTCTCTTCGTCGCTGGCGTCAACAACCACTACTTGCCGTTTGCGTCACCTGAAGAGGTGCGCCGCGTGTTGGACGATGCGGTACAGATGGGCGCAACGGTGGTTCGCACCTTCATCCAACCGGTCATCGGTTCACTCGATGGAGTGTCGAAACCAACAATCTGGGACCGGCGAAAACGAGGTCAATCGAGCGATCTCAGTGTTCACGGCAACTACATTCTCTATTGGGACCCGGCAAAAAACGCCATGGCTATCAACGAAGGACCCAATGGCATGCAGAGGCTGGATTTTCTAGTGGCCGAGGCCGGAAAGCGGAAACTCAAGCTCATCATAGCGATGCTGGACTTCTGGGACTATACCGGCGGCGCTCAGCAGATGCGCGCCTGGTATGGAAGCCGAGACAAAAATACGTTCTTTTTCGAAGATGAACGCACCAAGGCCGATTTCAAGCGCCTCATAGGCACAGTGCTGCTGAGAACAAATAGCCTCACTGGTGTAAGCTACAGAGAGGACCCGACCATTTTTGCTTGGGAGCTCATGAATGAACCCAATGCGAAGCCCGACAGCCTCCTTCACCACTGGGTCGAGGAGATGTCCGCCTATGTGAAATCGATCGACCCAAACCATCTTGTAGCTTCCGGTCATGCGAATGTTGAGAACGGGCTGGCGGACATAGATATCCCTTCAATCGATTTTGCTACATGGCACGGGTATCCCATATATCTCGAAAAGACATATTCAGAAATGAATGCTATGATCAAAGAATATTGCGATGTTGGCGCGAAGGCGGGAAAGCCGGTTCTCCTTGAGGAGTTCGGATACGCTCGCTTAAATCCGGATCATATTGTGGCTTACCGGCAGTGGCTAGAAACAATCAATCGCCACCCCGACTGCAGCGGCTGGCTGGTCTGGAGACTTGTCTCTCTTCAGGACGACGGCCGCTACCCCGAGGACGGGTACGATCAGTTCGATGTCCACAATGATGGTGGCCCTTTGTGGAACACGCTGAGGGAGGGGGCTCAACAGATGCTCAAGAAGGGTGAGCTTTTTGAAGCGGCCCAGTAGGTTCAGGACAGTAGGCGCCGAAGAAAGAGACCGCACAAAGAACTGATTCAAGAATGCAGCATCCGGCTTTCTGGAAGGCGCTGGAGCGCGGCGTATCTTAGCATAAGCCGCCATGTTGGGCAGTTCAGATCACGAGGCGTGTGCTCACGCAAACAATACCCAGCACACGGAGATAGGCCACATCGGAAGGCCAAACATCCGGATCGAGACTAGTTAAGTCAATGATGCGTGTCAGAAGTGATGCATCTACCAGATGATGGCAGTAACAGATTCTTTAACTATTGGGATTATCTTCCGTTTGCGCTCCATGAAATCCGCTATAAGGTTGACCTCAGAGAGCCAAGCCTAAATTGATTTGATGATGCAGAACCTGGATGTTTTCGGGGGGCTCAATTAAGCTATTGTAACGTCCGACTGCTCAGTGGGAGTTAGCCGGTAGCGAGAGAGCCGTCGTTACAAAGAGATGGGGTGAACGAGTTTGCGAATCTTAATGGTCACACCGCGCTTTTTCCCTGAGACAGGCGGCGTTGAGATGCATGCCTATCAGGTGGCGACACGCCTCGCAGCCCTTGGGCAACGCGTTACGATTTTAACAAGCGACCGGACCCGGACGCTGCCGGAACGGGAGGTTATTGAAGGCCTTCAGGTCGAACGAGTGTCAGCTTGGCCGCGGGATCGCGATTACTACTTGGCTCCCCGCATCTTTTCGAAGGTTATGGCGGCAGACTTCGATGTCCTGCACGTGCAATCCTACCATACATTTGTTCCTCCGATCGCGATGACGGCGGCGCTTTCCGCCAGGAATCCATACGTCGTAACTTTTCATGGAGGCGGCCCTTTCCTCAGCGTGCGTGACGTAAAGCAGTTCGCACAACGGATCATTCTTCGACCACTGCTGGCGAGAGCGTCGAAGTTGATTGCGGTCGCTAAGTTCGAAATCGACGTGTTCTCGCAGGCGCTGCACCTTCCGCTGGAGAAATTCGCGCTTATTCCCAATGGAGCCGACATCCCGCGTCCGCACAATGCTATCGGCTCCACTACCCGCGATGAGAGGCTCATCGTTTCAGTTGGAAGGCTGGAAAAGTTCAAGGGCTTCCATCGGCTCATTCGCGCGCTTCCGATGGTCCTGAAGCGACGGCCCGATGTTCGGGTAAGGATCATTGGCGACGGTCCCTATCATCAGGAGCTGTGTTCCCTGGCCGAGCAGCTCGGTGTCCGGGAGAAGGTTACCATCGGCGCGATTCCTCCAACCGAGCGCCATGTTCTTGCAGCGGAGCTGACGCGCGCGGGGCTGTTCGTCTCGTTCAGCGAGTACGAAACGCACCCCTTGGCGGCGTTGGAGGCAATCTCGTTGGGGTGCTCCGCTCTCGTAGCCGACACACCAGGCTTGCGTGATTTGGCGGAGCAAGGCTTGGCAAAGGTGGTGTCGTTGGACGTCGCGGATGAGCAACTTGCCGAGGCAATTGTCGCTCAACTCGATAGTCCGTTTTTGCTAAAGGCGATCCAACTTCCGTCGTGGGATGATTGTGCGAGAAGTTTGCTGGCGGTGTATGAAACTGTGACAGGGGAATCTAATGCGCGTTTTGCTTCTGGCCCAATTCTACCCGCCATTTCAGGGAGGCATTGAACGACACGTTGACGACCTCGGCAAGGCGCTCGCTGAACGCGGGCACGACGTAGCGGTTGTAAGCTTGTGGCATCAGGGCCTTCCGGAATTCGAACTGAACGGCAACGTGCGAGTTTATCGCATCCGAGGCGCTCTGCACAGACTGGGCTGGTTATTCGGTAAACAGAAGGAAAGGCACGCGCCGCCTTTTCCTGACCCTGAGTCAGTCGCTGCTCTAAGACGAATCATATCTAAAGAAAAGCCTCAGATAGTTCACGCGCATAATTGGATTGTCCACTCTTTCCTCCCCCTGAAATCGTGGAGCAGAGCCAAGTTGGTCATGAGCCTGCATGATTGCGAGCTTGCCTGCATCCAAATGCGGTTCATGTATCGGGGCTCGGAGCCGTGCAGCGGGCCAAAGATCGCGAAATGCACGCGCTGCGCCGTCGATCACTATGGACTTAGAGGCCCTGTGATTTTGGCGGGCAATTTGATATTTTCCCAGCTGCAAAAGGCGCTGGTCGATATGTTCTTGCCGGTCAGCAATTCGATAGCGGAAGCGAGCCAATTGGTAGACACGAAGCTTCCGTATCAGATAATCCCGAATTTCGTATCGGATAGTGTGGCTGACGTCGAGGGCGAACTCCATGAGCAAATCGCGGCGCTACCGGAAAGTGGATATATCCTGCAAGTCGGCTCGTTGACACCCGATAAGGGAGTTGGCGTTCTGCTGGAAGCTTATCGAGGTTTGAAGTCGCCGCCCCTGCTTGCGCTTATAGGCTGGAGCGAGGCGGAACAGCTCCATCAACTGCCCCCTAACGTGAAGGTCATTGACCCTTTGCCGCGCTACGCAGTGATGCAGGCTTGGCAGCGAAGCTTGTTCGCCACGGTTCCCTCTTTATGCAGGGATGCTTCGCCGACTGTTACATTGGAAGCGATGGCATGTCAAAAGCCGGTGATTGGGTCACGAATTGGCGGCATTACTGATCAGATCATCGACGGGGAGACCGGATTCCTTATCCCGCCAGGTGACGTGAACGCTCTACGGAACGCAATGCAGCGCTTGATAGACGATCCTGCCCTGCGATCGAAGATGGGAGCCGCGGCGAAAGTGAAGGTAGCTGACTTTCAAGCTAGGCGGGTGCTCGACCGGATCGAGAAGGTGTATGAACAACTTCTCTACAGGGGCCATTCATGCGACGCGAGCGTTGATCGGGAGATCGGTGTTGCGGGTGCGAGTTAGCGCGCCTACTGGCTGCACAACTGGATCGCTGCGGCCAATATGATTCGAAGGTCATTGAGGGGGCCCCGGACGGGCTCTAAGTGCCGCCCACAGTCAACAGCGCCCCCAATCAGTGAGTGGCGTCGCTTGAGCGTTTGGCGGCGCGGCCGTCGGCTGCGGCTGCCGACCCCGTGCTGCATAAGCGTAAGCGACCCCTGATGGCTGCCTTACGGGGGTGATGCGGATCGTGTGGCTTAGCCCGTCTTATTCATCTTGAGGGGAGCGGCTGTAGCGCAATTACCTGATTTGCCTTATGAAA
>Ga0074046_10002886_pt1 | contig 14638 bp, 13 predicted proteins | sample BogForMeECP23OM3_FD_94441 | JGI IMG/M metagenome (GOLD analysis project Ga0074046, IMG submission 94441) | Bog forest soil microbial communities from Calvert Island, British Columbia, Canada - Bog Forest MetaG ECP23OM3 | ecosystem: Environmental > Terrestrial > Soil > Wetlands ...
CGCCGCGAAATTGCGCTGGAAGAAGGCCAGATCTACAACTCGCGCTACTGGGAACTCAGCCTGATGCGTCTGAACCAACTGGGCTACTTCGAGCAACTCAAGCCCGAAGATCAGAACACCACCGAACGCCACCTCGACGAAAAAGCGGGGACCGTCGATCTCACGCTGAAAGTCCACGAAAAGGGGAAGAACAGCATTGGACTGCAAGGCGGCGTCAGCGGTCTGGCCGGCGCGTTTGTGGGCATCAATTACGCCACCAACAACTTTCTTGGATTGGGCGAGACGCTCTCGGTGCAGGCCAGCCTGGGCGCCCGCCAGCGCGACCTGGTGTTCGGATTCACCGAACCCTACCTGTTTGACCGGCCCATCCAGGCCGGGTTCAACGTTTACACCCGAAAGACGAGCTATGACCAGGCTCGGCAGTATGCCATTGCCACGGGACAGAATCTGAACCTGCCCTCGGTGTATCTGCAGAACCTGCAAAACTACTCGCAGTCGAGTACCGGCTTGAGCGGGTCCGTGAGCTACCCTCTGCGGAAGGGCCATTCCTTCAAGCGTGTAGGAATCAGTTATTCATTCGACCGCTCTTCGCTGGTCGCGGTCAGCAACGCTTCGAAGCTGTTGTTCGAGAATCTGAACTTCAGCGGGATCACCGGGCCCAACGCGCTGAACGGCATCATTACCAGCAAGATCACGCCCAGCTTCACCATGAACACCCTGGATGCGGCCTACGCGCCGCACCATGGCAAGAGCCTGTTCATCGGCGGCGAGTTCGCGGGCCTGGGGGGCACGGTTCATACCATCCGGCCGATCATCCAGTACAAACAGTTCTTCCCTATGCAAAAGCGCCGCAATGCCTTCGGTTACAACGTTCAAGCTTCGTTTATCACGGGGTATAACGGAGTGGTTGCGCCTCCGTTTGAACGCGCCTATCTCGGTGGCGAGAACGATATTCGCGGCTTCGACATCCGCACGATTTCTCCGATCGCTTACCTGCCCAGCGCCCAGACCGTGGCGCTCAGAAACCAGGACGGATCGTTCGTGCCAGCTAACCCGCGGTTTCCGGTGCAGACAACCTCCTCGGGAGGATGCGCCAGCAACTGCTGGAATATACCGGTTCCCTACAATCAACTCGTGACTCCGGGCGGCGACCTCAGTCTTACCGGCAACCTGGAGTACCGCATCACCATCGCCGGGCCAGTCGCCATCGCGCCTTTTGTGGACATGGGCGTCAATCCGATCCTACGCCCGTCGCAATTGCAGACTAACATTTTCCAGTATGACACCCTGATCAATACGCTGTTCGGTTGTCCACAACTGAATTCAGCCTATGCCTGTACCGGCGGAGTGAAGCTTGGCACTCCCGGCCTTCCCCTCCCTCCGCAGAACCTCGGTGCCGTACCCGGCACTAACTGGGTGGTGCGGATGTCCACCGGGCTTGAGTTGCAGACGATGTTACCGGTCCTGAACGCACCGTTCCGCATTTACTACGCCTACAATGCCATGCGCCTCGACAGCAGCGCGACGCCTCCCATACCGATCATCAGGTCCATGTTCCCTTGTCCGGTGCAGGGAGATCCAACGTGCACCGCATTTAACGCTGGTAATTACACGTACGACCTGACGAAAGCGACCCTGGGCTCCGCCTACACCCTTCGGGAACCGCGGAAGACTTTCCGCTTCACGGTGGCGACAACGTTCTAGGGGCAGCGCTTAGCACTTAGCACTTGGCATTTAGCCAAATCGGATTTCAGAAAGGTGTGCGGCTCACAGGGATTCTTGTGCATCGGCGGGCTCTTTGGGGTTAGCTAAGTGCTAAATGCCAAGTGCTAACTGCTATTCGATGTGCACTAATCCGCTGGCGGGCTCGGACGCCGTCGGTGGCCATTGCGGCGCGCGCCAGGCATCCAGAACGGACACCTGGTGCACGCACGATACCGTGCAGTGGGGGGCGCATGGCTTTTCCGTATGAAACTCGCGGCGTATGTCGGCAAGCGTGTATTTCTCAAGCGGGGTGCCGGGATAGCCGCGCTGCTGCGAGCAGTAATGCACCAGGCCATCCTCGCAAATGTAGAGATAGCGCGCTCCGGCGCGGCAGCGCCACTGATTCGGACGCCCCAGGGCGATGTTGTCCTGAAACGCATTGACGCGGGTAAAGCTGCGTTTCTCCAGTCCCTTCATCTCGTGGTATACGCGGCGTTCTTCGTCGTTGAGGGGCTGCAACTGCCCCGAGCCGTCGTGAATGATCCCTATGGTGGAACTGAATCCCAGTTCCAACGCGCGCCTGCCGATGGTGAGCGCATCCTGGGGGTGGCTAATGCCGCCGCCCACCACCGAATTGATATTGACGTGAAAGTCCGCGTGCTCGGCCAGCAGTTGCAGCTTGCGGTCGAGCACCTTCAAGCTTTTCTTGGACACTTCGTCGGGATTCACGTTATCAATCGAAATCTGGAGCCACTCCAAGCCAGCCCGGTTCAGCCGCTGGATGCGGTCGGCGGTCAGCAGATAGCCGTTGGTGATCAGCCCAGAGACGATCCTGCGTTCTCGCATGCGGTGAATGATGTCATCGAGTTGCGGATGCAGCAGCGGTTCGCCGCCGCTGATGGTGATCACGGAAGTGCCGAGGTCGCCCAGCTTATCGACGCGCTGCAGCATCTGCTCAGTGGGCACGGGCTTGGAAAAATCATCGAACTCGTTGCAGTAAGTGCAGGCCAGATTGCAACGCCGAATGGGGATCAGATGCGCCAGCAGAGGATGGTCGGTCGACACAACGGCTTTCAGGATTTGCCACAATCCGTGAGCGTTGCGTTCCGCTGCCTTGAATTTACGGCGCAGTTTCACTAGCGAAGCCATAGGTGAGAACTCTGTTAATTAAATCATTTTTGATTTAATCATGCAGGGAGGTCACAGTCCAATTGCGGCCAGTATTCGGTGGAAAAGCCCGGTTAAACGGCGATTCGGACTTACCCGCTATCCCCTCCACCAAGTTTTTCGTGTCCCGCCGCGGCGAGGGCAGACACCGCTTGATCCAGGTTCTCGCGCTTGATGAGCACGTAATCCGTATCAAACGTGGAAATCGCGAAGATTGGGATCTGCGTTTCGGCCAGCGGTTCCAGAAACGAGGCCAGCACGCCGGTCATCGAGAACGGAAACGGCCCTTCGAGTTGCAGCGCCACCCATCCGGGTTCGACGGTTGCGGCGGGCGACATTCGATCTTCTGGGCGGGCGTCATCCGGGCAGGCTTCCATGTAAACAATGGAGAGCTCATCGGGCGTGCGTACCACGGAGAAGAATCCTCCCTCCAGGGCCCAGGCAGGGATTCGGGCATCGGAGGCAAGCCGGCACACCGCCAAGTTCTCCGCTAGAACGCGGTATTTCAAATGGTGGGGCAATTCAGAAAGGAAGGTTACTACATCATGCCGCAGGCTGCCCCCTAAAGGTGCATGTGATTTGGAAGGACATTCGGTATCGCTGAAGCGATACCCTGATACGAATCCAACGTTTTTCGCAGCCGGTTAGAGGCGCGGGATCTCAATTACTCCATGCTGCCGCCCATCGGCACGTAGCGGAACTTCCGGCCGTCGAAGAACACGGCGGCGCTTTCTCCTGTTTCTCCCGCTTCGCCGGCTTGATCAACGTAGATCGCTTCGACCGTTTTCTTTCGCAATTTCATTTTTCTGACGGAGATCGACCGATACTGCAAATGAACAATCACGAACTTCGCTTTCGGAGTTGCCGAGCGCCAGCCATCGGGCCCCACGCCATAAATGACCAGCACCACCAGACCGCGCAGCGCCGGATCGGACTCGATGAAAGTGGTGGTCACGGTGGGGTTGCCATAGCCATAAAAATCGTAGAAAGGGTCCATCACCGTGTAATTGTGGTCGCCTTGATCCAGCATCGGATTCTTGCAGCGCGCCGCAATTACCACGTCTTCGATTCCGTCGCCATCCAGATCGGCGAACACCGGTGCAAATTCGGGCAGCAGCGTGAACTCCCTGCCAAACTGCTGTTGCACAAACTCGTTATCGATTTTGCGTGCCGGTGGAGACCCCTGCCCGAAGACTGGAAGGAGCATGGCACCGCTGAACGCCAGGAGCAAGAATGCTTTTCGCATTGGTCTACTCTAGTCCCCCTCCGTCACCTCGGGCAGGTAACCGAAGTCACCTAGATGCGGGTGGGAGAAGGCGGAGAGCCCCGGCCCCTAAAGGAGCATCTGATGCCAAGGAAATTCGGCATCGCTGAAGCGATGCCCTGATACGAACCAAATTTAGCCATTACAAATCGCCAATCACCAATTGCCTTTGAAGTGCTCCCATCCCCTGGCCTGGAGCGACCTTGCTTTCCCATCCGCTCCGATCAGCCGCATTCCGGCGAATCGCGTGGTGCGCCCGATCCGCGTTACTCGAACTCCGGCAACCATGGAGGGGACCACCGCCGCGGAGGTAAACAGCAGTTCATAATCGTCGCCGCCGTGCAACGCCAAATCGAGCGCAACTTGCTTTTTGCCCAGCTCTTTTTCCCGTCGCCCAACCTGTGCGCGCGGAATTGCCTTGGCCTCGATCTCGGCGCCTACGTGGCTTTCTTTGCATATGTGTTCGAGGTCGGTGGAAAGGCCGTCACTCAGGTCAATCATGGCCGAAGCGATTCGCCGTTGCCGCAGCCACTGGCCCACGGCAAGCCGCGCTTGCGGACGAAAATGCCGTAAATACGCTGCTCCCACCGTCTTCGATTCCGCCAGTCGCGCCAGCACCGCCGCGGAGCCTCCCAACTCGCCGGTCACGTAGATCTGCTCGCCCGCTTTCGCTCCGGAACGGAGGACCGCCTTTCCCCTGGGCACCGAGCCGACCACCACGACATCCGCTTGAATGCCGCTCATCGACTGGGCCGTGTCGCCACCTGCCAGCGGAAGCTTGAATTCTTTCGCCAGATCCAGCAGTCCCTTGAGGAAGCGGTCGACCCACTTCTGCGGAACGTCGCTGGCGAGGGCGAGCGACAAGAATGCCGCCCGCGGCTGGCCGCCCATGGCCGCGATATCGCTCAAACCGCGCGTCAGGCAGTGCCAACCCACCAGTTCGGGACTATGCCAATCTCGCCGGAAATGCACGTTTTCGATGGTGAAATCGGTGGTCACCAGCAATTCGTGTCCGGGAGGGACGCGCAACACGGCACAATCATCGCCGATGCCGGTCACCACCGACTTGTCGCTGCGGACCGAACGGCGGATCTGTTGAATCAATTTCTGTTCGGCGAGGGGCATGCCGATCACTATACCCCGGTGCCCGACGGGGATGAAGACCTCAGGGGCTAAAGCCCCAGGCTGATTTCAGAGGCGTACGCGGCCCCTTCGGCAGGCTCAGGGCAGGCTCTGAAGGGCCGCTCTTCCACGGCGATGCGGACATTTGTGACTTCTCCGCAAGCTGCGAAGCCGTCCCCTACCCAAAGCTGAGTTGTGAAACCCGCTCCGGAGAGGCCCTTACCACGGTAATCAGCCCGGATGGACACCGCACATTACCCTGCCTTAGTAACCTTCCAAAAGGCGGAGTGAGGTTGACAGGGGGAATCAGGTTTGTTAACTTTAACTCGCCGTTCACAGTTTATTTGCCGAACCAAGTGCCGCAACATGAATCAGTTGCGGCGAACCTGGATTTCGGCGTGCCTGGTTCCGTGTGGCTGGAAGTGCCAGCCTGCTCCTGATGCAGCTGGTGGAATCAGGATTCCGAGCCCGAGCAAGACAGTTCAGCTCCGGCAGGATTCCGAAGCGAAAATTCGGTAAGCGGATAGGACATTGCGTAAACGTTTCTACATCTTTTTCGTAGCTCGGGATGAGGCGGGACAGCTCCGCAAGATCTCTATTCCCGTCCAGTATCTCTACGTTCTACTGGCGGGGCTGGCGATCGGGGCGCTGTGCCTGACGGGGATTGCCAGTTCTTATACCCGGATGCTGGCCAAGGTTCACCATTACAACCAGCTCCGCACCGAGCAAGCGCAGCTCAAGGACAGCTATTCGCGTCTGGAGCAGGTGGCCAAGGAACGCGACATTCAGGTCGCTTCTCTGGGTTCACTGGCGAGCGAGGTTTCAGCGCTGTACGGGCTGAAGTCCGACCCGGCGATGGTGGCCGCCTCGACTGAGCAAATTCAAGAAGCGCAGGTGAACTCTTCCCTGGACCAGCTTTACGCGTTGCGGCACACCGCGCTGAGCGGCGCGGCCAGCGTTGGCATCTCCCTTGGCCTAACCAAGAACTCGACCACAGCAGACTGGATCCGGGCCAATTCGGCTCCGAACCTGTGGCCGATCGAAGGCCAGATCTCTGCTTCTTTCGGCGAGCGCATCGATCCGTTTAACGGAGAAGGCGCATTCCACTCGGGAGTTGACATCTCCGGCCTTGTGGGCACGCCGGTGATCGCTCCTGCCGACGGCGCGGTTACCTTCGCCGACTACCTGGGCGGCTACGGTCGCGCCATCATGCTCGACCACGGACACGGTATCACCACGCGCTTCGGACACCTCTCCAACTTCGCCGTTACCGCCGGACAATACGTTCACCGCGGCGACACCATCGGCTACGTGGGCTCAAGCGGCCGCTCGACGGGACCGCATCTCCACTACGAAGTCCGCATCAACGACGTTCCGGTAAACCCCTACAAGTACCTGCGGCTGACCGTGGCACGTTTTGGCGGGTTTGCGGCGGGCTCGTAAGCAGCGGTTTCTTCACTCCTACCGATTTGTCATCCTGAGCGAAGCGAAGGACCTGCTGTCGTGTGGCGCGGCCACTTTTGCCCGCGCGGGCTGTCGCATGTCGGGGAAACTCCTACTGCGCTCCGAAGTGGCCCTCAGCGGCTGAAGGCGGATTTCACTAAGGCGCGTACGGCACGACTGAAGTCGTGCCCTTCCCTTGAAACTTTGAAACTTGAAACCTTACCCTTTCGCTTTCTTCACTTCCTCGATCAGGGGCGGCACGATGTCGAACAGGTTTCCTACTATTGCGTAATCCGCAATCTCAAAAATCGGCGCCTCGGAATCTTTATTGATGGCTACAATGCTCTTCGACCCCTTCATGCCGACCATGTGCTGGATCGCTCCGGAGATTCCGAGCGCTAGATACAGCTTCGGAGCGACCGTTTGTCCCGACGATCCGACCTGGCGGTCCATCGGCAACCATCCGTTATCGCAGATGGGACGGGAGGCCGCGAGCTCGCCGCCCAGCGCATCCGCCAACTGCTTTGCCAGGGCGATATTTTTCTCTTCCTTGATTCCGCGCCCCACCGACACAATAATTTCAGCCTGCGTCAAATCGACCGCCTGCTTGGCTTCCTTGAAAACTGCCTGCGGATGGTTGCGCACCACGCCATCCGGAACCTCGACATTAACGGTCTCAACCGGTGCCGCAGCCGCGCCCGCTTCTACTTTGTCGGCACGGAATGACCCATTCTGAAAGGTCACAAAGCAAGGGCCTGAGCCGGCGAAGCTCACGTCGGCGACAAACTTTCCCTGAAACATCTGGCGCGTGAACAGCAGCTTCCCGCCTTCATACCGGGCCCCGATCACGTCGCTGATGGCCGTCGTTTGCAGGGCGGTCGCCAGCTTCGGGACAAAATCCCGCACCTGGTAGGTATGCGGCATCAACACCAGCTTTGCCGGGTGCTTCGCCAGAAACTCCCGCAACGCGCAAGCAAACGCGTCGGGAGTGTAGGGCTCGAGCCTGGCCGACTCGACGTCATACACTTTGGCGACTTTCTTCTCCGCCACCTCGCTGGCGATGGCAGCCACGCCCGAGCCGACGACTGCGGCCTCCAGCGTCCATCCGGTTTGAGCGGCAATCGCCTGCCCGGCGGTGATCGTTTCCCACGAAATGCGGTTCAGTTTTCCTTCACGCTGTTCGACGACCACTAGAATTGTGTCCATAAGATCGGTTCTCGGTCTTCAGTTTTCAGTTCTCAGTAACAGCCGAAGTTCTTTAACTGAGAACTGACAACTGAGAACTGGGTTTTTCAAATTACCCGCATTTCATTCTTTAGCTTTTCCACCAGCTTCTTTGCCACTTCCGCGGGTGGGCCTTCCAGAAACTCTGTATTTTTTGTCTTCTGCGGCAGGTACAGCTTTTCGATCTTTTGCAAATTGGCGCCCATGGCCGATTGCACTTCCGCCAGGGTTACTTTGCGCATTGGCTTGTTCTTGGCCTGCTTGATGCCGATCAGGGTCGCATAGCGCAGCTTGTTGATGCCCGACTGGATGGTCAGGACCGCCGGCAATGGCATGTCGACAAACTGAAAAAACCCGGCTTCCAGTTCCCTTTTCACGCGGATGCCTTGGTCATTCTTTTCGATCTGCATGATGATGGTGGCGTGCGGAAGGCCAAGAATTTCGGCCAGGATCACGCCTGTCTGCGCATATCCGTAATCATCCGACTGTAAGCCGGTAAAGATGAGGTCGAACTTCTCATCCTTGATGGCGGCCGCGATGGCGCGTGCGGTGTTGTAGGCATCGAGACCGACAAATGCGTCGTCCTCGAGGTGGATGGCGCGATCCGCGCCTTTCGCCAACGCCTCGCGCAACACCTGCATGGCACGCGCCGGTCCGGCGGTGATGACCACCACCTCGCCGGTGTGCTTTTCCTTCTGCCGGAGCGCCTCTTCGAGCGCGAATGCGTCCGGCTCGTTGGCTTCGTAGGAGACATCTTCGCGGATCCACGTCCCCGCATCATTCAGCTTCAGCGGAGCGTCTTTCTGCGGCACCTGCTTCATGCAAACCAGAATCTTCACGGATCAACCCCTTGCAGTATCAACACGTACAGGCGAAACCAGCTAGTATAAACGAGTCGGTCGATGGAAGGCGGACAGGAGTGTCCGCGCCACATCTTTCTGCTTACACCCCTCACGCACCGGCGTAACTTGACCGCGCTCTTCCCGCTTGCGATGCTGAACGTATTGTGAAGAAGTCTCAGAAGCCGCGTCACGCTTCGCGTGCACCGCGCATTCGCGTCCCCAATAGCGAACGCGCGCTATTTACCATCGACGGGGTCCACTTCGTCGGAGTGCTGCAGCGGCTTTCTCTTACCGGAGGGTCCGCCGTGCTCTCCAAGGGTCCGATTTCCCATGGAACCATGGGAGACGTGGTTATGAAAACTGTCTTCGGCAGAGTCAGCGCGCATATCGAATTCCTTCAGACTGGGGCCGATGGCGTTCCGCTGGCCCAAGCCTTCCGCTTCCTGGCTATGGAGGACACAAGTGCGATGCGCTTGGCCGCCGCGGCTAAACAAATGGAGCAGGAGGGTTACAGTGACACTCCACAGAGGAAACCGACTTCCCCAGCTTCCGAAGCGCTAGGCGCGCTTCTCCAAAGTGTGCGACGCCTGGCTGTAACCCTGGTCGCTCACCGGGCCTCCGCCAAGAGTTAGTAGCGTCGCCGCACGGGCTAGGACGCCCGGCGCTCCACCGGCGATGCGGAATGGCTGCTGGTAGGCTACTAGAGAAAAGCGACGCTCTGCACACCGGTAATCTCAAAACGCTTGCGGCAGCGCATATTCTTGCACATCATCATGTCGTCCCGGCGCAGCATGTAAGACTGCGCCTTGGCGAACTTGGCGCGGTCGCGATCGTCGGCGCGCGGCGGCAGGCTTTTCTTCTTGGTGCGAACCAGCCATTGGATCTCATATTCCGCCGACTGATGGCAATGCGGACAACTTAAATTTGCCGGCTTCTTATCGGACCGTTCGTCAAAGAATTCGCGCTCATCCATGAATTAGGCCTCGGGCATTAGACTACCGCGGCGCGCGTCCGCCCTTCGCATGACTACGACAGGTTGGGACTTCGCGCCAAGCTCAGATTATTGCACTTTTGCGGATCGAATGTGCGAAGATGCGGGGATTACGACCATGGCCCGCAAGCGCAAAAAGAAAGTTTTCTCAGCCGCGAAGGTGGTCCGCGAGATGGCTCGCGAACGCGTCGGGAGCCCGAAACCGTCGCGCCTGGTTCCCGCGAAAACAACGAAGCCGGAGAGACACAAGCCCACGCTGAGCAAGTTGCTGGAAGAGCAATAGAACACTAACTAGCAGCCTCCCGGTTGAGTCACGGTTACGGGTGCCGTACCTACAACCACGCTTCCCGTCTGGTTCTGCGGATCGCTGTACCACGTGGCAGTGATGGTAATGTTGGTACCGCAAGCGAACTGCGATTGGGCCACGCCTGGCGAGAGAATCTTGATCACTAGCGGCGCTGCCGACGTCCACACCACCGAATCTGTAATGTCCCTGCTATCGGGTGGATGGATGTAGTTTCCATAAGCCTTGAAGTTCACTGTTATGTCTGGGCCCCCAATGGTCGCACCAGGAGGGTCGATGGTGATTGATACCAACTGCCGCTTGAACCCGCAACTCGGAAACGCCAACAACGCCGCTACGATGACGAGCACGCTCATCGCCAGCCCAATGTAGCTCCGCTTCATACCCACGACTCCTGAAGGCAAGTTTCGGTTTGCCTGCTCGTCAGATCATTTTTTGTCAAATCAATGCTTGTCAAATCAGGCTCGTCAAATCAGCGCGCGCCAAATCAAGGAAAGATGAAATCTAGCGGAAGAGCCCCCAAAAAGCAAGAAACAGACGCGCGAGCATTTCCAGCGGCTACGGACCCTGCGTGACCTGCAGAGGTTGCGGGGTTTGGAGTCTCTGGCGAAGGATGGCGTTGCGGGTGGGGATTTCAGCAATGGCATCGGCATGGATCACGTAGGCGCCGTGGGGCAGCGTGTTGCCAAAGGGAATTGGAACGCTGGTGACGCCGGCTTTCAGCGGGAAGTGCTCGTAGCCGATGGCCGTTGCTCGTCCGTTGTCGGCGATGGCCACGATGACGACGGTCAGATCGAAGATGTTTTTGGAACCATTGGAGACCTGGAGGACACCGTCAATCCGGTTGTCTCGAACCTTGGGAGGTTGAAGCCATTCGATCAGGAGAGAAGCCGCGACCACGGCCTGGAACTCCTTGTTGATGGAGTGCGCGGGATGGCCGGAGTCTTCGACTTTCAAGGTGAATGCGAAGGCTCCGGGCTTGGTGGGGCGTCCGGCCAGGAGGCCTTCCGGCGTAAGCGTGATTCCTTCGGGGAGGTCGCCACTGGCCGCGCTCCAGACGTAGGGCAGAATGCCGCCGGTGGCATGCAGAAGCATGTGGAATTCCACGCCTGCGTCGAGTGGGGGCAGAGCTTCGTCGACCACGGCGAGCGGGGGAACCTGCGCGGCAAGCGGAGCGCAGAAACAAATCAGGAGCGCAATCCGACGAATAATAGTGGCGAACTCCATCGCAGTTCGTTTGATTTTACGCTGGGCACAGCGTAAAAGAACTGCAATATGTCTTATCGTCTGTCGCACTTGGCGGTTAGCCTCTTTCTCGTCTGCTCGATCAGTGTGGATGGCCTGGCGCAGGCCTCCGCTCCCTCCAAGAAAACGAATAACGCTGAAGAATCCGCGGTCTTCGAGCGAATCTCAAACCATGTCCGCTTTGAAAACGACGGGACCGAAGTGAGCGAGACCGAGGCGGTGATTCGGATTCAGAGCCAGGCGGGAGTGGAAGAATTCGGCCAACTGGTTTTCGGATACTCGTCGGCGACCGAGAAGCTGGAAGTCGAATATGTCCGGGTGCGGAAGCCAGATGGACGGGTGGTAGTGACGCCGGAATCGACAGCGCAGGATTTCGCTCCCGATGTGCTGAAAGAAGCTCCCATGTACAGCGACTACCGGCAGCGGCATATTTCGGTGGCGGCGCTCGAACCTGGGGACACGCTGGAATACCGCACGGTGACGCGCGTGGTCACGCCGCTGGCCGCGGGAAATTTCTGGTATGAATACACATTTCCGAAGGGCGTTGCCGTCAATGAAGATCGGCTGGAGATTGACGTCCCGAAAGCACGCGAGGTGAAGCTTAAGACGCCGACGCGAAAGCCGGAAATCCAGGAGACTGGAGACCGGCGCACTTACACCTGGGTGGCAAAGGACATCCAGCCGGAGCGCGACAAGGATAAAGAAAAAGATGAGGATGAGGAGACCGGGCCCGATGTGCAGCTGACAACTTTCACCGACTGGAAGCAAGTGGCCGAATGGTATGCCAAGCTGCAAGGCGAGCGCATGACGGTGGATGACAGCGTGCGCAAGAAAGCCGAGGAGCTGACCAAAGGAGCGGATACGCCCACCGAGAAGGCGCGGCGGCTGTATGATTTCGTGGCGCGGAATGTGCGTTACGTGAGCATCTCGCTCGGGGTCGGGCGCTATCAGCCGCACTCCGCCTCGGACGTTCTGCAGAGTGGCTACGGCGACTGTAAGGACAAGCACACGCTGTTTTCCGCGCTGCTTCGGGCGGAAGGAATCCAGAGTTATCCGGTGCTCATCAACAGCTCGCGCAAGCTGGACGTGGACGTTCCGTCTCCCGGGCAGTTCGATCACGTGATCACAGCGGCACGACTGGGGACGGGAACGGGGCTGACATGGCTGGATACAACTCCGGAAGTGACGCCCTTCGGGCTGATTCTTTACCAGTTGCGAAACAAACAGGCGGTGCTGGCGTCGGAGGACAGCGAGGGCGGCTTGCAGCGAACGCCGGCGGAATCTCCCGTCAAGACCTTTATGCGCTTCACGCTCGACGGCAAGTTCAGCGAGTTCGGCGCGCTCGATGCGACGCTGGAAGTCACGGCTCAGGGAGATCGGGATTGGCCGATGCGCGCCAGCTTTCGTCGATTTTCCCAGGCGCAGTGGAAGGACTTTGTGAAAGCCCTCTCGGCGAGCTGGGGCTTGCCGGGTGAAGTCGACGACGTTCAACTCGACCCTATCGAGGACACGAGCAAGCCTTTTCATCTGAAGTATCACCTGCGTCAGGATCAGTATTTTGTGGTGCCATCGTCGAGCGTGAATTTTCGCCCGATTCCGCCGCTGGGGATGCCGGCCATTCGAGCGCCGGAAAAGAGCACGGAGCCCCTCAGCATTGGTCCCGCAGGCGAAATGGATTACCGGGTCCGCTTGCAGTTTCCTTCCAACTACACGGTGCGCACGCCGACCGCGGTAAAAATGTCGCGAGATTACGGCGACTATTCCTCAACGTATTCGCAGAGCAAAGGAATTCTGGAAGGCGAGCGCAAGCTGGTGGTGAAGGTAAATGAAGTGGCAGCGGCGCGGCGCGCGGACTACGAATCGTTTCGCAACGCCACGCAAAGCGATCAAGACCAGTTGTTGTCGTGCACCATCCTGGCGCCGTCGGGGCAAGCGACGCAGGCGGCTTCGAAGATGGAAGGCACTCCCGCGGAACTGCACAAGGCGGGAGTGAAGGCGCTGCAGAGCAAGGATTATCGGACGGCAATCGACCTGTTAAAGCGCGCGGTGGACGGGGACGCTGGCCTGGCCGACACCGGGATGAAAGAAGGCTGGTACGACCTGGGACTGGCCTACGCCGGAGCTAACAATCATGTGGGGGCGATCGGCGCGTTCCGCAAGCAGATCGAACTGGATCCGAATCACAAGCACGCGAACGGCGACCTGGCGATGGAGTTGCAGCAAACGGGGAAGAACGACGAAGCGATCGCGGCTTATCGCAAGCAGCTGGAAACGACTCCGTACGAGAAGGCGGCGCATAAGAATCTCGGTTTGTTGCTGGCGCAGTTGGGACGCGATGCCGACGCGCGCACGGAACTGGAAGCGGCCGCAGCGATTCCTCCGGAGGATCCGGAAACGAAGATGGCGCTGGCGCAGGTGTATGGGCGATTGGGAGAGAAAACGCTGGCGCAGGAGCTGCTGAAGGGGTTGACGGGCAGCGCGAGCGCGGATTCGGGTCAGGATATTTACGCGTCGGCTTTACGGAACGACATCGATCCGACGCAGACCGAGAACGACGCACAGCAGGTTCTGTACGACATTGGAGGACAATTCGATTCGGGCGAATTGGACCGGCTGGGGCCGTCGGCGTTTTCGTCGATGCGACTGGTGGCGCTGGCGTGGGCGCGGATGGGATGGGCGAAATTCCAGCGCGGCGAAAATCTGCCAGCGATGCAATTTCTGCAATCGGCTTGGCTTTTGAGCCAGTCGGGGGCAGTCGGCAACCGGCTGGGTCAGGTTCTCGAAAAACAAGGGCAGGCGGAGAAAGCGCGTCATATGTATGCGCTGGCCGTGGCGGCGGGCGGAAGCGACGTGCGGGACTCGCGGGCGCGGTTGGCGAAGCTGGCCGGCGATCCGGCGGCGGCGGAGAAAGAGCTCGCTCAGGCTCCGGCGGAACTGGTGCAGGCGCGCACGGTGAAGCTTGGAGCGATTACGAGCAAGAGTGTGTCGGCGCGGTTTAATCTGGTGTTCGACAGCTCGCCTCGTCCGGAGCGTGCGGAGTTTGTGGATGGTGACGAGAGCCTTCGTTCCGCGGGTGAGCAGCTGCGCGAGAAGGATTTTCCGGTGCGGTTTCCGGATGTGTCGTCGGTGAAAATCGTCCGCCGGGGAGTGTTGAGTTGCGGCGGTTCGGGTTGCGGGATTGAGCTGCTGCCGATAGAGAAGGAACCTTCGCCGGGAAGCACGGCGGCGAAGCATTAAGCCGATTTCGGAGACGGTGGCCCAGGTTTTATGTCCAAAATGCTAGCGGTCCTGGTTTTGAGTCTCGCGCTTCGGGCGTGCAATTCGCAAGGGAC
>Ga0074046_10002887_pt1 | contig 14636 bp, 14 predicted proteins | sample BogForMeECP23OM3_FD_94441 | JGI IMG/M metagenome (GOLD analysis project Ga0074046, IMG submission 94441) | Bog forest soil microbial communities from Calvert Island, British Columbia, Canada - Bog Forest MetaG ECP23OM3 | ecosystem: Environmental > Terrestrial > Soil > Wetlands ...
AGGGGGCGGTCGCTATAATTTTTGGCAATGTTCGCGCTCGGAGCGGGCTGGCTAAGGCCCTGTTTACGGTCTCACTCCAGCGTCGCAGTCGACGGACGGACTGCGCCTCGAGAAGGCGCAGAGGCATGAGGCCGCTCCTTCCGATCAGTCGACTCCGACATGTCCCCTCCCGCATTGAACGGCGCATGATCACGCGCGACCGCGTCAACGTCTTGCCGCCCTCCAAATCCGAAAGGATCATCGATGTCAGTTCCATCCATCTCGTCTCCCACTCTGGCGGCGGCCGCTCCGCCGATCGCGGCCGCCCCCGCGCGCGTGGCGGACGGCGACTACAAGGCCGCCAACGTGCATACCTCGCAGACGAAGGACTCCGACGGCGACTACAAGCCGATGAGCTCCCCCGCGGCGCAAAGCTCCCCCGGGGTCCAGGCGTCGCTGACGACGCTGAAAGTCGGCGGATAAGTCGGGTCCGGCGCGTCGCGGACGGGCGCGGCAGGACGCCCGTCCGCGATCTCGACGGACGGGCGCCGACATTGGCGATCGGTAATCTGGGAAACGCAAATCCGGCCGATTGGGTCGCGAAATCGACGCTCGAAACGTTCGCAAGCGCATTCGCCGCCGAACGTTCTCACCGTCGAAGAATCGGAGACCCTGATGAAGTTGCTTAGCGCCCTCACGATCCTCGCTGTCGCCGCCGCCGGCCCCGCCTTCGCCGAAGGCAAATGCTCGAGCGCGCCGAAGTCGAAGTGGCAGCCCAAGTCCACTCTCGAATCCCAGCTGCAGGCGGACGGTTACAAAGTGCGCCAGATCAAGGTCGAAGGCGGCTGCTACGAGGTCTACGCGACCGACAAGGGCGGCAAGCGCGCCAACATGGCCTACAACGCCGAGACGCTCCAGAAGCTCGACAACGCCGAAGCCGGCGAGAACTGACCGGCTCGAACGCCGGCGCCTCCCGATGATCCGCGTCTGGGATCCGTTCGTCCGCGCCTTCCATTGGGCGCTCGCTTTGAGCTTCGCCGTGGCGTGGCTCAGCGCGGAGAACATGGAGGGCGTGCACGCCGCCGCCGGCTACGTCGCCGGCGTTCTGGTTGCGGCGCGAATCGTCTGGGGCTTCGTCGGCCCCGGCTATGCGCGGTTCTCCCAATTCGTGCGCTCTCCGGCGATGGTCCTCGGCTACCTCAAAGCGATTACCGAGGGATCGGAGCGGAGGTTCCTCGGCCACAATCCAGCCGGCGCGGCGATGATCGTCGTCCTGTTGGCCGCGATGGCGGGGGCTGTGGCGACCGGCTGGCTCATGACGACCGACGCCTTCTGGGGCTCGACCGCGGCGCAGCATGTTCATTCGATCGTGGCGCACGGCGTCCTGCTGCTCGTGTTCGTGCATTTGGCGGGCGTCGCGCTGTCGAGCGTCCGGCACCGGGAGAATCTCGTTCGGGCGATGGTGGTCGGCGTCAAGCGCCCGGCGAAGCCGGGCGACGTGATCTGAGATTTCTGGAGGAGGCCAATGAGTAAATCGCTCGAGGACGGCGCGCCGTTCTTCTTCGCCATGCAGGAGCCGCCGTCGGCGACGGCGATCGACGACGACATCTACCTGACCGTGACGATGGCCATGCCCGCCTACCCGAGCCAGGTGGAGACGGTCGACATCATTCTGTCGCTCGACTACGCCAAGCACGTGATCGCGCAACTCACGCACGCCGTAGCCCAGGCGGTGACAAACGACGCTCGCTGAAGCCCGAGCGGCGCTCATTCCTCCTGTTCGGCGGTCGTCAGCGTCACCCGCAGGCCGGGGCGATTGTCCGAGGCCGCGCATTCGAGGCCGTGCAGCTCTGCAATCGCGGCGACGAGGCTGAGGCCGAGCCCCGTTCCGGTCGACGCCCGCGCCGCCTCGGCCCGGTAGAAGCGCTGAAAGATCGCCTTCAGCTCGTCGGGCGCGACGCCCGGGCCGTCGTCCGCCACCGTAAGCGAAACCCCGCCCGGCGTTGGTTTTCCGCTGACCTCAATGCAGGCGCCGGGGGGCGTGTGCCGCAACGCATTGTCGACTAGGTTTGCGATCATCTGGACGATGAGTTCCTTGTCGCCCGGCGCCGGAAGCGGCGCGTCGAGGCGCGCGATGAGCGTCTTGCCCTCTTCCTCCGCGGCCGGCTGAAACGCCTCGACGACTTCGCGCGCGACCTCGGCGAGATCGAGCGGCCGGAAGGCCGTCCGGCGCGCGCCGGCCTCGACCTGGCCGATCCGCAGGAGGGCGTTGAAGGTTTCGAGCACGCCTTGGATTTCCGCGATCGCCGCTTCAATGGCGGCGCCGACCGATTCCGGCGAGGCGTCGCCGTCGCGCGCCGCTTCCAGGCGGCGCAGCATGCTTGCGAGGGGTTTGCGCAGGTCATGGGCGATGTCGGCGCTGACCTGCTTGTTTGCGATGAGGAGCTTCTCGATGCGGTCGAACAGGCGGTTGAAAGTGCGCCCGAGCGCGGTGAGATCGTCGTCGACCGGGGAGAGCGGAATGCGGCGGCTCCAGTCTCCGGCCATCAGCCGCCGGGCGGTCAGCCTCATCGAGTCGATCCGGCGCAGAAACTGCGCGCTGAGCCACAGGCCGCCCACGGTTCCAAGCGCGAGGGTCGCCGCCACCGCCCAGCCGAAGGCGGAAAGGACGCCGCGCAGAATCTCGTCGGAGCGGCGCCGCTCGTCGCCGACGACGAGAATCGATCCGTCAGACAGACGGGTCGCCAGCGCCCGAACGATTTCCGGCTCCGCCTCGCGCGGCTCGTCGCCATCCTCCTCGCGAGCCTCCATCCAAGCGCCGGCGCTGCCAGCAGGGGCGCGGAGATTGCCTGCCAGCAGGCTCCCGTCCGGGCCTTGCAACCCGTAGGAGAAGCCGCCGCCGCTCGCGCCGCGAGCTTCGATCATTTGCGCCAGCCGCTCGCGTCCGCCTTGCGAGAAGGCGGCCCGCAGCGCATCCGTCTCCTCGACGATTCTCTCGTCGAAGTCGGCCAGGATTTCATGGCGGATCGAGAGATAGACGAAGGCGCCGAGCGCCAGCGCCGAGGCCGTGAACAGCGCCAGATAGATCGTCGCCAGCCGGAAGCTGGTCGTTCTAAGCAGCCGGATTCGGGACACGCAACATATATCCGGCGCCGCGCACGGTCTGAATCAGCGAGACGCCGCGGCCGCGATCGATCTTGGTCCTGAGGCGGCTGATATGCGTCTCGACGATGTTCGTCTGCGGATCGAAATTGAACTCCCACACCTGTTCGAGCAGCATCTTGCGCGTCACGACGCGGCCCTCGCTGCGCAGCAGAAATTCGAGCAGCCGGAATTCGCGCGGTTGCAGGTCGATGTCGTCGCCGCCGCGCCGGACAGTCCGGGCGACGAGATCCATCTCGAGATCGCCGGCCTGCAGCACGGTCGGCGACGCCCCCAGCGTCGGGCGCCGCGCAAGCGCGTTCAGCCGCGCCATCAGCTCTTCGAAGGCGAACGGCTTGACGAGATAGTCGTCGCCGCCCGCCTCGAGTCCGTCGACCCGGTCGTCGATGCCGGAGAGGTTGGTCAGGAAAAGGACCGGCGTCGACACGCCCTCCGCCCGCATCAGCGCGACGACGCTTAAGCCGTCGAGCTGCGGCAGCATACGATCGAGGACCACCACGTCGAAACGATCGGCGGTCGCCCGCTCGAACCCCTCGCGGCCGTCCCTCGCGACCGTCGCCTCGTGCCCTCGGGTTTCGAGGCCGGCCGCGATGAAGTCGGCGGTTTCCTCGTCGTCTTCGACAACCAGAATCTTCATCCTGTCGAATTAGCAGAACGCCGAGCCGTCGCAATCCGCACGCGGTGCGCCGGATCGCCTGGCGCGAGCGTCTACCAAGGAGCGCGAAGCCGGGCACGGTCACGCCCCTCTTCAATCGTTAGAGCCTAGAACAATCGCTGCCCGATAAATTCGCCCTCGCGAACGCCGGCGCTGCAAGCGAAAAGGCCGCCGCCGGTATGTGTGGTGAATTGGTTGAGAGCGTCCAGTTTGGACATGTTCTCGAAAATCTTGATGAAGCCGGTGCGCGGATCGCGCTGGTAGGCGACGAAAAGCAGCCCCGCGTCATACATCATTCCCTGCCGCCAGGGCGGCCAGCGCTCGGCGGTGAAACTTACCCCGTCATTGTACGAATAGCCTCGGCGCAGGATTTGCGCGCCGTCATTGACCGCGGCCGCGCCGAGCCGGACATGCGCGTTGTCGCCGATCAACGGGTTGCCATCCTTGTCCAGACGATCGAGGTCGAGAAGGTCCTGGTCTCCAGACTTGCCGATCGGCGCCCCGGAATATTTATGCCGGCCGATCACCTGCTCCTGAAAGTCGATCTCGGTTCGATCCCAATGCTCCAGCGAAACCCTGATCCGACGCGCCACGAGATAGCTGCCGCCGCGCATCCAGTCGGGGCCCTCGTCGCCAACCCATACGACATCGTCGAAACCTCGTGGAGCATCGGGCGTCGTGGGGGCGCCGCCGAGTGGGGGATTGATGATGCCGTCCTTGAAGCCCATCAGGTTGCGTGGCGTTTCGCCAGGAGGCGTGTTCGGCAGAAAGCCGGTCTGCGCCCAACGGATCTGCGCTGCGCCATAGGACAAACGGTCGAGTTCGCGCAACGCATGAAATGCGACGAGCGGGTCATCGGCGCAAGCTTGCACGGAAATATCGCCTCCCGTGCGCGCGGGCTGCAACTGATCGCCGTTGAATTTGGGGAGGTCGACCAGAGCCTCCGGCCTCTTGACGGCCAGGCCGTAGCGGTCGACGCCGTCCTTCATGAACAGCCCCGCGCCGAAACCGAACGTGAGGGTCAGCCGCGCTGGCGACAGACCTAGCGCGGATCCGCCGTCCGGGGCCTCCGTGGACAGATCCTGCCCCAACGGACGAGCCGTTTCTCCCGATGTCATCCGCGCGGCAGCGTCTGTCCAGAGGCGCAGCATCGCCGTCACCTCGTCGCGCGTCTTGGCCACGAGGTCGAAGGCGACGAAATAGCTGCTGGTCTGTTGTGATGTCGCGATGCCGGCCTGATGTTCGCCAAAAAACATTTCGCGCGCCGCAGCATCGGCGGAGACCTCTTGCGCTGAGGCCCGCGCGGAGACACCGACCCCCACGCTCGCCAACAGCCCGCCGGCGCCGGCCAACAGGCTGCGGCGCGACGGACCCGTCTTGGCGGGAGCGAACGGACAGCTCATCGCGCCAAGACCAAGGTGTTCGCCTCGTCCTCGACGTAGTAGAACCCGTCGCCCGCCGGCGTCATCGCGATGCCGAACAAGTCCCCGCTGCCCGGAGGCTTTTGCGCCTTGTTGGGATCGATCCACCGCGCCTTGATCTGCTCGCCGCTGATAGGATCGACTTCCACCACCTGGCCGTTCTTGGCATTGGTCACCAGGAGATGGCCGTTCGGCGCCGTCGCCATCGCCAGCGGCGTCTGCAACAGGCCATCCTTGGTGACGGTCCTGCCGACGCCCGCGCTGTGATCGCGCGTCGCCGCATCCCAAATGGCGGTAATCCGGTTTCCGGTCGCATCCGAAACATAAAGCGTATCGTTGGGGCCCAGCGCGAGCCCGGTCGGTCCGATGACGAACACATCTTTGTTCGGCTGGGCGCCGAAGCCGCTGCCGATGACGGTCTCGTCGACGACCGCCGGCGGCTTGCCTTCCGGTATCGACAGCTTGATGCGCAACACAGTTTCTTCATTGACGACGCGCGGATCGCCCTCGGGCGACCCGACGCCAAATCCCGCGTTGCTGACAAACAAGGTCGCGGTCCGCCCGTCGTCGATCGTCGCCATGTTTCCCCAAGGCATGTTGATGTTGTCGCCGGCGATCGTTCCGGCAACCTTGCCGTTTGGATCGAGCACGATGAGGCAGCCCGCGCCCTTGGTCTTGGTTGTGCCGTCCGCGCTCGGGGCGCTCCCGACGATAACCCATCCCGTTTTGAGCATTGTCATCGCCGTCGTCAGGCCTACGCCGCCCGGACATTGAGGCAAATCGCGCGGCAGCGTCGCGAAGGTCGACAATTTCTTGGTCGTCGGATTGTAATCGACGATCGTCGTGCCGAGCCCTTGCAGGTTGCCCGCATTGTTGAAATTGGTGACGAGGACGTCGTCCTTCTGGATGGAGCCCGCCGAAACCGGCGCCACGACGATCGCGTAAGGATTCTGGTCGCCGTTGTCGGGCACGGTCGAGACCAAAGTCGATTGCCGATGGACGCCATCGAGGAAGCTGGCGGACTGAGCGGCCTGCGTCGCCGCAGGCGCCAGCAGAGCAGCCGATGCGACCAGTGCGCCGAGCAATGCTGCGCGGCGACCGTCGCGTTTGACCATGTCGCGACGTGTTGTCATTCCTGTGTTTCCTTCACGGTTTGGACGAATGAGCCCTTCGGGGCTTTTTGGGATATCGTCGTCGCGAGCGGGACGCCGCTCTCGATTTGAATGTTTGGCGGAATGCGCGGGTAGGCCATCACGCTGCCTTCGACGCTGAGCCATGCCTGGGCGCCCTGTGGCGGCGCCATGTGGCCGGCGACCCGTGTCGTGACTTGCCTGCCTTCGACGTCCAGCGACAGGATGATGGTGGCGTCGTGGCCGTAATATGTGACGGCAAGAACCTGCGCCCTGGCCGCGCCGGCGCTGGTTCGCGGCTCAAACCGTATCTGCTCGGGCCGCACCATCACCTCGACTGGTCCATCCGGCGCCGGCAAAGCAAGCTCCAGTCGCCCCAGCGCACAGGTCGCGAGACCTCCCGCGACGAGGCCGGGCAGCAGCACGGCCTCGCCCACGAATTGCGCCAGAGCCGCGTCCGCAGGCTGGCGATACAATATTTCGGGCGACGCGACCTGAGCCAGGACGCCGTCGCGCAATACGGCGACCTGCCGACCCATTGACAGGGCCTCCGACTGATCATGCGTCACCAGCAGCGCGGTCGCTCCGGCGGCCTCCAGGATTGCCGCGACGGCTTGACGGGTTTCGATCCGCAGGGCCGCGTCCAAAGCTGAGAAAGGTTCGTCGAGAAGCACCAGTTTCGGGGCAGGCGCGAGCGCGCGGGCGAGAGCCACCCGCTGTTGCTCGCCGCCCGAGAGTTCGTGCGGCCCGCGGCGCGCGTAGGATGAGGGCAGGCCGACGCTTTCGAGCAGCGCCTCGGCTTTGAGGCGGTCGCGACGCTGCGAGCGGGCGAGTCCGAAGACGACGTTGGCGGCTACCGACAAGTGGGGAAACAGCGACCCCTCCTGGGAGACATAGCCAACCTGCCGCTTCTCGGGCGGCACATGCACGCCCGGACCGGACACCTGTCGCCCGTCGATCTCGATGGCGCCCGAATCTGCGCGCTCGAAGCCGCTCAGCAACCTGAGCAACGTCGTCTTGCCGCTGCCCGACGCGCCCAGAATCGCGAAGAGCGCGCCTGACGGCACGACAAGATCGACTCCGCGCAGGACCGGCGTTCCGTGAAACGACTTGCTCAGTCCTGCGATTCGCACGTCAGCCATGATCAAGCCCCGTCCGGAAACACGGCGGCCCCGAAGCGGCGCGCGAGAAGCCAGGTCGAAAGCAGCGAGATCAGCAGCATCATCCCTGCGAAGGGCGCGGCGGCGGCAAATGCCAACGTCGACGTATTGGCCCACACCTCGGTGGCGAGAGTCCGCGTCCCGATCGGCGCCAGCAATAACGTCGTGGTCAATTCCGTGACGACGAAGACGAACACCATGGCGGCACCTGCCCCAATGCCGGGTCCCGCCAGCGGCGCCAGCACTCGGACGGTAACCCCGAACCAGCCCAGCCCGAGCGAGCGAGCCGCTTCCTCGAGTCCGGGTTGGACCTGCGCCAACGCCGAGCGGACGCCGACCAGAGCGAACGGCAGGAACAGGATCGCGTAGGCGACGACAAGCAGCGCGGCGCTCTGATAAAGCGGGCGGATCGTCTCTATCGTAAGCGAAATGAACGCCAGCGCTACGACGATGCCCGGCACGCCCTGTGCGAGATAGGCGATCCGCTCGAGAATTACGGACAGGCGGCTCGGGTAACGCGTCGTGAGATAGCCGAGCGGCGCCGCCAGGACGACGGCCGCAGCCGCTCCGGCCAGTCCGTAGCTGACGGAAGCGAATGTTGCGCTGAAGAGAAGCGGCAAAGATGGCGCGACCGGCGACGTGGCGGCTTGAGCGTGCTGCAGCAGCCAATAGCCAATCATGCCCAGCGGCACGCCGAGCGTCGCGCTTGTCAGCGCCGCGAACGCCAGAAGCGCCGGCCACCGGGTCAGCCCTAGGCGCACGGGCGCGGCGATGCGGCGGACGCCGGAGCCAACGCGCGAGTACCGCGCACGGCCGCGCACATTCAGTTCTGCAACCACGCAGACCAGACATAGAGCGATGAGCACCAGCGCCAATAGCGATGATTCCGGCCCGTCCAGGCCGGTCCTGTACTGAGCGTAGAGTTCTGTCGTGAAGGTGCGAAATCGTAAGAGCGCGAAGGCGCCGAATTCGATCAACGTGTCGAGGGCGACCAGCAACATGCCGCCGTAAAGAGCAGGCCGCAGTTGCGGCGCCACGACGCGAACAAAGCATCCCCACGCGCCGTAACCCAGCGAACGCGCCGTCTCCTCCGGCGCCGGATCGAGGCCGCGCAGCGCGGCGGCCACCGGGAGATAGACAAGCGGATAATAGGCGCAGGTGACCACCAGAAGCGCGCCGGCGAAGTCCTGCAGTCCATTGCTGAGCGAAACCCAAGCATAACTCGAGATGAACGGTGGAACCGCCAAAGGCGCGGCGGCAAGGACAGCCCAGACTTTTCGGCCCGGAAGATCCGTCCGCTCGACCAGCCACGCCGTCGCCGTCCCGATGATGGCGCAAGTGAACGAGGCGGCGACGACCAGACCGACCGTGTTGATGAGCAGTCGGCCAACGAGCGGGCGCACAAGCAAGTCAATCGCGTCCTTCGCGCTTAGACCGGCCGCCTGAACGATTGTGACGAGGATCGGCAGCAGAACGAGCGCGGCCGCGAGCACGGCCGCGCCGATCAAGGGAGCCGGCGCGCGCCCCCATCGATGGGCCTGCTCTGCACGCTGGCCAAGACCCAAAGCGCCCTGAGCAACAGTAAGACCGGCGACCTGCGACATCAGATCAGGCCCGCCTCCCGCAAGAGCTGAGCGGCGTCGCGGTCGTCGCCGATCTGCTTGATGGTCAAAGACGGAGGCTGCAGCTCGCCGATCGGCTTCAAAATCGGGTTTGCCGCAACGCCGGCAGCCAGTGGGTATTCGAAGGTGATATCCAACTTCGAAATCATATCCTGGGCGGGCTTGCTGACCAGGAAGGCCAGGAACTTCTGCCCAGCCGCCTGGTTGCGGGAACTCTTCAGCACGGCGGCGCCGGAGACGTTCATCAAACCGCCGACGTCGCCGCCGGCGAAATGGTGAATGGCGCTCTGGATCTTGTCGGCGCCTTTTTCCGCGCGCAGCCGGGCCCAATAGTAGTTGTTGATGATCCCCGTTGCGACTGCGCCTCGATCAACCGCGGCGACGACGCCCTCGTCGTCATCGAAGAGCGTGGCGTTGTCGTGCAGACCTTTCAGCCATTCGAGAGCGGCGGGACGCCCTTTCATGGCGATGACCGCGCCGACCAGCGGCAGGAAATCGGCGTCGGTCGGCGCAATCGCAATCTTTCCCTTCCACTCCGGCTTCGCCAGATCGAGCAAGGACGCGGGCAGCGAAGCCTCCTGGATCATGCTTTTGTTGAAGACCAGGACGTTTTCCCGCGCCAGAACGCCGACCCAATCGCCGGCCGGGCTGCTATCCTGGGCCGGCACGCTGGCCAGCGTCGCTGGAGCGACTTTCGCCAGCAGCCCCTTCTCCGACAGCAATTCGAGCTCCGGCGAGTTCTCGGTGAAGAAAATATCGGCCGGGGACGACGCTCCTTCTTTCACAATCTGGCTGGCAAGCTCCGGCGCCTCCCCCGAGTGAACTTTGACGTCAATCCCCGTTTCCTTGGTGAAGGCTTTGGTCAGCAAGTCGACCGTCTGCTCGTGCTGTGCCGAATAGAGCGTCAGCGACGCTGCAAGGGCGCCGGGAGAGACCATCCCGAAGCATACAACGGCAGGAAGGACGAGACGGAGTATGCGCAAACTGGTCATTCGATTTCCTGTGCGGCCAGGGGGATGAAGGCTTTTGATCAAGGGCTTTCCGATAACAATGGCGCCGCAGCCGTACAAGAACAGGGCGATCAGATTAGAAACGATTCAATTTAGAAACGTTCTAAATCCGGCGTCGCCGAGAGCTGGAAAGTGAAGCCGGACGTCTCCGTATCCAAACGCGGCGCCACCACAACGCTCCATTGGGAATTCTGGGGTCCGGGAAATCGCTCGCAAAATCGAAAGCGCTATAACCGGCGTCGAAGAGGCCACGGACGCGCGCAGGCTCGCTTCCCAGGCCCCCTTATGTTCTCGCTTTCCCGGCCTCCTTGTGTTAGGGCGACCGGCAAACGCCCTCGAGCTCCCGCGGAACGCGGTGGAGCAAACCCCCAAACGAGCAAGAATGTCTGACATCTTTCAGGAAGTTGACGAGGAAGTCCGACGCGACAAGGCGGCGGAGTTCTGGAAAAAGTATCAGAACCTGATCCTGGGCCTGGCGGTCCTCATCGTGCTCGCCGCGGCCGGCTTCCGCTACTGGCAGTACGAGAAGGAAAAGGCCGAGCAGGCCGCGGGCGACCGGTTCCAGGCGGCGATCGCGGCCATCGAGGCCGGCAAGCTCGACGCGGCGAACGGGGACCTCGCCAAGTTGGCGGCCGAGGCGCCGCGCGGCTACCGCATTCTCGCCGAGATGACGGAAGCCGGCGACAAGGCGGCCTCCAACCCTCAGGTCTCCATCGGCGCCTTCGACGCCATCGCCGGCGACGCCTCAGTCGATCCGCTCTTCCGCGACGCCGCGCGCTTGCGCGCGGCGCTCATCAGGCTCGACCAGCCGGGCGAAGAGCAGGCGGGCGCCGCGGCGCTGACCTCGCTCGCCGGCGTCGAGGGACCATTCCGACGGATCGCGCGCCTGACGCTCGGCGCCGAGGCGCTGTCGCGCGGCGAATACGACGAAGCGGCGAAGCAGTTCGACCTCGTGCTCGGCGATCTGGAAGCCTCGCCGAGCGAAAGGCAGCTCGCCGAGCGCTGGCTCGGCCTCGTCGCCTCGAACCGCACATTGCCGAAGTGACGGCGACGCGGGGGCCATGAGCAAGGTCGCGATCATCGGCCGGCCGAACGTCGGCAAGTCGACCCTGTTCAACCGGCTGGTCGGAAAGAAGCTCGCCCTCGTCGACGACCAGCCCGGGGTGACCCGCGACCGGCGCGAAGGCGAGGCCAGGCTCTTCGATCTCGCTTTCACCGTGGTCGACACGGCGGGGCTGGAGGAGGGCGATCCGAAGACGCTCGCCGGCCGGATGCGCGCGCAGACGGAGACGGCGCTTCTCGACTGCGACGCGATCCTGTTCCTGGTCGACACTCGCGCCGGAATCACCGCCGCCGACCGCCATTTCGCCGCCGCCGTGCGGCGGGCTGGCAAGCCGATCATCGTCGTCGCCAACAAGGCCGAGGGTCTGGCGGGGCGCGACGGCGCCTACGAAGCCTTCGGCCTCGGCCTCGGCGACCCGATCGCCTTTTCCGCCGAGCACGGCGAGGGCCTCGGCGAGCTCTACGAAGCGCTGGCCGAGGTTTTGCCGGCGGCCGCCCGGCTCGATCCCGACGAGGAGGACGAGGCGGAGGCGCTCGTCCTCGGCGAGGAGCAGGACGGCAGCGAGCTCGACGTCTCAAAGCCCCTGCGCATCGCGGTGCTCGGCCGTCCGAACGCTGGCAAGTCGACGCTCCTGAACCGAATCCTCGGCGAGGACCGGCTGCTCACCGGCCCCGAGCCCGGCATCACCCGCGACAGCATCGGGCTCGAGACGGAATGGCGGGGGCGGAGGCTGAAACTGTTCGACACGGCGGGCTTGAGGCGCCGCGCCCGCGTGACCGAGAAGGTGGAGAAGCTCGCCGTCGCCGACGCGTTGCGCGCGGTGCGCTTCGCCGAGGTCGTCGTGCTGCTGCTCGACGCCACGATCCCGTTCGAGAAGCAGGATCTGACGCTCGCCGATCTCGTCGAGCGGGAGGGCAGGGCGCTCGTCATCGGCCTCAACAAATGGGACCTGATCGACAACAAGTCGGACAAGGCTCGCGAACTGCGCGCCGAGGCCGACCGGCTGCTGCCGCAGCTCAGGGGCGCGCGGGTGATCCCGGTGTCGGGGCTGACCGGCGCGCATGTCGACAAGCTGCTCGAGGCGGTGATCGCGACGCACGAAGTCTGGAACATGCGGATCTCGACCGGCCGGCTCAACCGTTGGCTCGCCCCCGTGATCGACGCGACGCCGCCGCCGGCCGTCTCAGGGCGGCGGATCAAGATCCGCTACATCACCCAGCCGAAGGCGCGGCCGCCGTTCTTCGTGCTGTTCGGCAATTCGGTCGAGAACATCCCCGAGAGCTACAAGCGCTACCTCGTCAACGGCCTGCGCGAGACCTTCGACCTCATCGGCGTGCCGATCCGGCTGTCGTTGCGCTCGGGGGGCGACAATCCTTACGCGCCGAAGAAGCGGAGGGGGTGAGCGTCTCTTTGCGCTGCGTCGCGGCGGGGGCGCGCGGAACAACGATCGGCCTTGAGCCTTGTCCACCGCAAACAAAAGCGCGAAGTCTCGTTTCTGCATCGTCCGCCGCCATAAAGTTGTGCCAACGCCTGTCCCTCTGTCTCGAGTCGCCGCCATGTCCTCCGTCTTCCACCCGATGTCATCCCTCAACCCCCAGGATCCCGCCGGCGCCGAGCCGCCGACCTTCCGCGCGGCGCGCGATCTCCTGCTCGAACTCGACGACCGTTACGTCGCCGCCAAGACCACCTTCGTCTGGCCCCGGCCGGAGCGGTTCAACTGGGCGCTCGACTGGTTCGACGCCGAGCTCGCGGCCGGCGACCACGGACGGAACGTCGCGCTGAGAGTGATCGGCGAGACGGTCGAGACGCGGACCTTCGCAGAGCTCTCGCAACAGTCGGCCCAGCTCTCCAACGGCCTGCGCTCGATCGGCGCGAAGCGCGGCGACCGGATCCTGATGATGCTCGGCGCGACGCCGGAGCTGTGGGTCACGATGCTCGCCGCGATGAAGCTCGGCCTGGTGCTCATTCCGGCGATGCCGCAGCTCGGCGAAGCCGACATCGCCGACCGGATCGAACGCGGCAAGGCGAAATTTCTCGTCGCACACGCGCGGGACGCGGAGAAGTTCGCCGGCCCGAACGCCGAGATCGAACGAATCGCGGTCGGCGAGACGCCGGACGGCTGGCGCGCCTTCGGCTCGCTGCTCAGCCCGAACGCCCGCTTCCTGCCGAACGCGCAGACGCGGGCCGACGACCCGATGCTGCTCTATTTCACCTCGGGCGCCACCGCGCGCCCGAAGCTCGTGGTGCACAGCCACGCGAGCTATCCGATCGGACATCTGTCGACCATGTACGGGCTCGGCCTCAAGCCGGGCGACGTCCATCTCAACATCTCCTCGCCCGGCTGGGCGAAGCACGCGTGGTCGAGCGTGTTCGCGCCGTGGAACGCGGGGGCGACGGTGGTCGCGCTCGCCGGCAGGCTCGAGCCCCGCGCCGCACTCGACGCGCTCGTCGAGCACAACGTGACGTCGTTCTGCGCCCCCCCGACCGTCTGGCGGATGCTGATCCAGGAGAACCTCGGGCAGTGGAAAGTGGGGCTGCGCGAGATCAATTCGGCCGGCGAGCCGCTGAACCCCGAGGTGATCGACCAAGTGCGCCGCGCCTGGGGCTTGACCTTGCGCGACTCCTACGGCCAGACCGAGACGACCATGATGATCGGCAACTCGCCCGGGCAGAAGGTGATCGGGGGCTCGATGGGGCGCGCATTGCCGGGCTATCGCATCGTGCTGCTCGACGCCGACGGTCTCCCGAGCGACAACGGGGAGATCGCGCTGCCCTTGCGTCCGCGCCCTGCGGGCCTCATGCGCGGCTACCAGAACGAGTCGGGCGAGCCGGAGCCGATGGACAGCGCCTATTACCGCACCGGCGACGTCGCCACGCGCGACGCGGAAGGCTACATTACCTATGTCGGGCGCGTCGACGACCTGTTCAAATCGAGCGACTACCGATTGAGCCCGTTCGAGCTCGAAAGCGCACTGATCGAGCACGAAGCCGTGGCGGAGGCCGCCGTCGTGCCGGCCCCCGATCCGGTGCGCTACACGATTCCGAAAGCCTATGTCGTAGTGGCGGTCGGGTTCGAGCCGAATGCGGCGACGGCGGCCTCGATCTTCGATCACGTGCGCCGGCGGCTCTCGCCCTACAAGCGCGTGCGCCGCGTCGAGTTCGCCGATCTGCCCAAGACCGCGTCGGGTAAGATCCGGCGGGTCGAATTGCGCGTCCGCGAAGGCGCGCTGGCGGAAGCCGGCGAGCGGGCGGCGCGCGAGTTCCGGATCGAGGATTTCCCGGAGGGGTGATCCCTTTCTTTGAATGCGCATCTGCGCGGGTGCGATCCAAAGTGATGCAATCATGCTGCGGATTTTTGTGATAGGGAGGGGCGGTTTTGATTTGCGGGCGAGCTGTTTTGGCCGCGCTTGCTCCAATAGGCGTCCCAGTCGCCG
>Ga0074046_10002888_pt1 | contig 14635 bp, 12 predicted proteins | sample BogForMeECP23OM3_FD_94441 | JGI IMG/M metagenome (GOLD analysis project Ga0074046, IMG submission 94441) | Bog forest soil microbial communities from Calvert Island, British Columbia, Canada - Bog Forest MetaG ECP23OM3 | ecosystem: Environmental > Terrestrial > Soil > Wetlands ...
CGCTGGGATGAAGCTTTGGCATCTCCGGGATGCCGGATGCGGAAATTTGGTCGGGTATTGCCGAAGTGAAAGCCTTCGGCACGAGATCAAAGGCGGCTTTGTGGCCATCTCGGATACATGACGAGGTTCAGGATCGTTGAGTTTCCTGTCCGCCTTTATGACTTATCCCGGCTCCGGGCCTTCAACTTGCCGATGAAATCGCGCATGCCGCCCCGGAGAGGATCGAAGAGCGGGTTGTTCTTATCGCGCAACATCACTTCGCCAAGCAGCTTCAGCCCAACGACCATCGACGCGGCATCGTCTGGCGTCAAACCGCTGCTGGCACGCGCCCGCTCGACAAGAGCAAGGATGTCATCATGGTTGGTGGCTTCAAAAGAGAAGGGCAAATTAAGGGCTGCACCTTCGTTCGGCGTGCCCGTTGGCGTGACAGTAATGCGATAGCTGTAATGACGGTTGCTCATGGCCGTGTCTCCGGTTCATGCGATGATCTGTGGCTTCAGGGCCGCGAGGCGCCGGCCTTTTTCAGCTCTCTCTTTTTCCCAGGGTAGAGAGGCGAGCCCGCTCTTCCGCGCAACGCTTGAGCATCTTTCTTATTTCCAGATCGCTCGAGTTGGCAGGCGCGGCAAAGGCTAAAACCGGCAACGCCATCATGAATATAACGAGAACGCTAAGCATGGTACCTCCAACGAACCCTCAGGCTGCCGGGAATTCGGGTAAGCCATTTAGGTCTGCCCTCTTAAACACCGCACTTGACGATTTCCTGCGCTCTGTGTTCGGGCTTGAGTGAAGCGGTCAGCGATGCCGTGCGTTGGCTAGATGAGTGCCGGCTTTTGTCGAGCCGCGCGCGCCGCGGCTGCAGATAGAGAGAGTCAGGTGAACAAAACGATCTTCATGCTCTTGTTTCTGGCAGCAATCACTCTCGTCTCGCCACGCGAGGACGCCATGGCGCAGCCAAGTTCCGCCTACATCAATGCCGTCGATCTGGATATCGTGCCTTCGGAACGCGATATATTTCTTGAGGCTATCGCGGAAGACGCCAGGGCGACCATCAAAGAACCCGGCTTTCTTCAGTTCGATGTCCTCGCGCTGGCGAGCGATCCGAACCACCTCTTCTTGTACGAGGTCTACGGAAACGAGGCCGCATTCAGGGCGCACCGGGAAACAAATCACTTCAAGACATATGCGGCGACCACCGCCAGCATGGTTGCAAAGCGCGTAACGCGGCCGATGACGGCGATCTCGTTCGCGCTGAAGCCTCATTAGGAGTTGGTGCACCTCCCATATTCAGATGCCGACCCGCGCGGCGAGCGCAGGGGCGTCGTCGGCCTCGACCGTGGAGGCGACGAGAGCGAGACCGGCGAGCGCGCCGTGCAAGTCATGCTCTCGCTTTTTTGATTGACGATCTACAGGAGAAACATAGTAATCTAAAGCCATCGATATGAATCTTGCTACCCTTTTCCTGATACTCAAATCAATATTTATGCGTTTCAATGTGTTAGGCGTGGGGTGTTCGATGATTGAGTTGGTATCCACGATAGAATGTCCTGCGTGCGGGCATCGTGAGAGTGAGACCATGCACGAAGGCGTGTACCAATACTTCTATAAGTGCAAAGGGTGCGGCAGAGTTGTGAAGCCGATGAAGGGGGAGTGCTGCGTTTTTTGCTCATACGGCGACGTTCCCTGTCCGGGTACGCAGATGTACACGGGACGGCGCAAAAACATCGTCAGTAAGCAATCATGGTTCTTGCTATAGTTTGGCCTTGCTCTCGGGTTCTCGCCATTTGGCGTGAAACTGCTCGGGCCACCGGCCCGCGGTTTGATCGTGCGACCACAATCTGCGTGGATAATCAGGCCTTTGGCTGACTGAGGCGCTGGTAAATCGCCAAATGGGTATAGGAGGCCGCGAGCAACGGCGTGTGGACCTGGGCTTGCCCGCCCCGTGTCAGAAGATCGCCAATAATCTCGCCGGCCTCGATCGGGCTGTTCTTTTTGAGATCCCTGTACATTGATGAGGTGAGCGTCGAACCCTGCGCCGTCAAAAGCGCCCGCGTCCCTGCCAGAAACGCGGCGCCAGGAGCATGACCGTGTGCCGTAGCGACCGCGACAACCTCGTCAAAGAACCGACCGACGAATTCGACACCCCCGGGTGCGCCAAAGATGTCCCCGATACTGCCGCGCATCAGACAGGTGACGCCGGCAAGCGTGGCAAGGAAGATCCACTTGTCCCACATGTCTTGCTCGATGTTGGACGATAGCCTTGCGTCAAAGACGGCGTTCTGCATCACGGCATCCAGCTGTTCGAGACGCGCCGAGGCAATGCCGCTCATCTCGCCATAAACGAGGTCATGGAATTGGGAGAAGTGAACAACGCGGCCTTGATCGTCGAGCTCGGCGGCGATCCTGCAAAGACCGCCGGCCAGGGTGTCCCGGCCGAAAGCCGCGACGATGCTATCGAGGTGCCTCATGCCGTTCAGCATCGGCACGATCATGGTCTTCGGCCCGACGGCGGCAGCGATATCTTTCAGGGCCGCGTCGAGAGAGTAAGCCTTCACCGTCAGGAGGATCGCGTCGTATGGCGCGTCGATTCTGTCTACGGTGAGAAGTTTCGGCCCGAGCGTGACGTCCCCGTGAGGGCTGACGATTTGCAACCCGTTCGCCTGTAGCTGATGCGCGCGGCCGGGGCGGACCAAAAAGGTCACGTCACGCCCAGCCTGAGCAAGGCGTCCTCCGAAATATCCGCCGGTTGAACCCGCTCCAACCACCAGCAAGCGCATTGTCAATCACTCCAGTCTTTGAACTGTTAGCTGGGGTTACGATTTCGCAAAGGAAAGACTAGGGTTTTTTGCTGCGACTCTTTAGAAGACACAACTAACTCTGCGGACGGAACTCCGAGGCGCGCGCTTCACGCATGCTTTTTTGGTTCAGTTCCCCGCTGGATCAAAAGCAACTCGCGGCCGCGATAGGAGCTTGAGCGATGCCCATAGTCCGAGGCAGGAACATAGAGGTGCTACTGTCAGCGGACACGATCGCGCGCCGCAATCAGGAGCTTGCAAAGGAAATAGCCGCGCAGGGGTTCAACGATCTTCTTGTCATTGCCATCCTGAAAGGCTCATTCATCTTCGCCGCAGATCTGATCCGATGCATGCATGACGCCGGCCTCGCACCGGAGGTGGAGTTCATTCTCATCTCGAGCTATGGCTCGGGAACGGAAAGCGGCGGCGTCAGAATCCTCCGGGATATCGATGCTTGTGTGGAGGGCCGGGATGTCCTTCTCATCGACGACATTCTGGAATCCGGCAACACGCTGGCGTACACGCGTTATCTGGCTCTGAACCGGGGAGCGAGAAGCGTTTCGATTGCCGTGCTGCTGGATAAGCGCGGCCGCCGCAAGCTGGATATCGAAGCCCAGTTCGTTGGGTTCGCGTGTCCCGATCGCTTCGTTGTCGGCTACGGGATGGACGTTGCCCATACTTTCCGCGAGCTGCCCTTTGTTGGCGTGATCACGGAAGAAGACGAATAGCGGCGATCTTACGTTGGAGAACAGGTCCCCGGCGCGACGTGGGTGACAACCTTCCCTGATAAATCTACCGCAGTGGAGTGCCACCTGCGGATCGGGTAAAACCCGGTAGTTTCTTGTGCCTTTCCAATGAGTCGGCTGCAACCCTCGGCACGCGCAGTTCGAGTGGATAAGTCAAGCTCAAGACCAAGTTCTATTAAACTGATGCGGACGATTCTCTATTTTTGAACCATGAGTATATAACGACTTTGTTACATGATCAGGCATGACACATCACTCGGTTGGGTGATGACAGATATTTCAAAATCATATTGATATAATAGAAAGAAATGAAAGCTTCGCTTGCATAGCTCAAGAGTGGTTATACGTAGTTACGATAATTATTGACCAGCTGTAGTTCTAGCGAAATGCATTTTTTGGAATTCTATGCTGCAGAACCGGACTCGGAGCGGGGAGTCTTAAACAACGGGCGACAACAACAAAGCATCATGCCTGAGAAATAGACACCTATGAGTGGAGCCCAATCCACATTACTCCCGAGGCTTACACGGTCCAGCAAGCACTGGCGGAGTGTATCGAGCACCTATTGTATGTCATCGATTTGTTGCCCGATGAAGTCTATGTCGCTCAGGAAGCACCGCGAGTGTCCAGCATTGGCTGTCATTTTCGTCATGTCATCGAATTTATGCAGATGCTTGGTGATCAAGCTGCCGACGGATATGGCGATTACGAGCTGCGCAACCGAATTAAGAGTCTTGAACGGGATCGTACGGCAGCAAGAATTAGAGTAGAAGAAAATGGAATACGCCTTCAAGAAATCTTGAGCGGCCTCGGTTTAGATTATCCTCTAATCCAATCTCAGACACCATTTGTGGGCGCCGATAAAGTACAACTTAAGACGAGCCTCGGTCGTGAATTGATGTATGTCATAGATCACGCCGTTCATCATCTCGCACTTGTACGAGTCTTGTCTATGCGTTGTGGTGTTGAACTTCCCACGAATATTGGCCTCGCTGTTGCAACGCAGGAAAATATGAAAGAGCGAGGAGCGGCTTGTTAAGGTATAATTGACGAATGTGCAGCGTTGTCATCCTACGATTGGGCGACACGGTTTGTGTAACAATGAACCGGGATGAATCCCGGGCGCGTGTTCCGGAGTTACCTCCCACCCGCTGGTCCAACGGGCTGGTGGCGCCTCGCGACGGATCGGCTGGCGGGACATGGATCGGCTTCATGCCGAACGGTGCATGGGCATGCCTTCTAAACAGCTATGAACCAGTGATTCTAACTGCCCACCGGCCTTCACGCGGCCTTCTGGCACCAACAATTCTTGCAGCCGAAGATCCTGAGCAACTGCTGGAAACCATGGATCTATCAAATTATAACCCGTTCCGCATTGTAATGGGCAACACCTGCAACGCGACGCTTTATCATTGGGACGGCAAGACGCTCCGCCGCCGGGCAATTTCCGTCCTGCCTTATTTCGTGAGCTCTTCTTCATGGCAGGCTGAAATCGTGCTGGCAGAACGAAATATTACGTTCCGGATGTGGCAACAGGCGAACATGCCCCATGACCGCTTGGGACGTCCCTTGCTCCATTTATGGCAGGAACCGGAATCACCGGAAACTGGCATACTTATGCGACGAATTGAGCCCCATACGACCAGCAGGACTCAAATAAGACTGGGGAAAGGCCAATCCCCGGAAATGGAGTATTGGCCTGGTCATCACTTGCCTCCGGTCGGACGTGACGCATTTAGCTATCCACACATGACGAAGCGCGGAGCGCTTCGCTGGCCGGGATGACGGCGGCGGTGATCTGTGAGCGCGTCCGTCAAAAACTGCTTGGCGTCATGACGGGCTCTCTAAGACCGAAAGCCGCTTTCGTCCGGAGATTCCGCGAGCTTCGATGTGCCCTGGCCGGCTTTTTGCTTCCATGCCCTCAAACAAAGAGGGCAGGCGAAGCCTTATCCGGGATCGTAACGGGTTGAAGCGCTTACGTTTTTGCGATCCCGGCTCGCGCTTTGCTTGGCCGGGATGACGGCGGCGGCGTCCGTTGGCGCGTACGAGAAATCCTGTTTAGCTTTTGTTTTCGCACCAAAACCGGGAAGGCCACTCTTGGGCTGCCCGGCCGCTTTTATTATCCGGCTGGCTGGAGGTGTTTGCGCAGCTCCGCGGCGGTTTCAGCATCGAACGCCACGAGTTTGATGGTGACGCCTTGCGCGGCGGCTTCGGCGCTACAGACATCGGCGGCTTCGCGGCAGGCATCGGCAAGCGGGTAGCCATAGATGCCGGTGCTGACGGCGGGGAAGGCAATCGACCGGCAGCCTTGCGCTGCGGCGAGGCGGATCGCCGCCCGGTAAGCAGATCGCAGCAGTTCGCGGGCTTTGTCCGCCGCGTAGGCGCTGTAAACCGGGCCGACGGCGTGGATGATGGAGCGGGCGGTCCTGATGCCGAAGGCGGGGGTGATGACGGCCTCCCCCGTTGGACAGTGCCCGATCGCCTCGCAAGCCCGGGTCAGCGCATCGGCGCCCGCCGCGCGGAAAATTGCGCCACACACCCCGCCGCCCGCGCTGAGCGCGGAGTTTGCGGCATTGACGATGGCGTCGGCCTCGATGGTGGTGATATCACCCTGAACAACTTCGACGAGAGCTGGTGAGCTGGCGACCATAGCCGTTAAAATAAGACAGGCCGCGCTGCCGGGCAACGCCGAAGTGCCGCAGCGAGTTCCTTCCCAGGTCTTGCCTTGCCGGCGCCGATGCGCCAGAAAGCATAATATGAACCGCCGTAGGTCACGACGCCTTTGTCCATGACCATCCGTGGGCTAGAAAATTGCTTGTATACTTACCTACATCATTTTTGCGAAACAAACCCAATTTGGTTAACCGGGCGTGCACCTCTCGCAGTATGACCCCTGGCTTGGAAATTCAAGGTGGACGGCAGGAGCCGAATCCTCTGACGGCTGGTATAGAAGCGAATGACAACAACAGGAAATGATCGCATCTCCCGGTGGGCGCAATTCGTCACCGAAATCATAGCCGATCGCCGCCTTGCGCTCATGTTGGCGCTCGGCTTCAGCGCTGGCCTGCCATTTCTGCTCGTGTTTTCAACGCTCTCGGCCTGGCTTCGCGAGTCAGGCATCGCGCGCACGGAAATCGGCTTTTTGAGCTATGTCGCGCTCGCCTATAGCTTCAAGTTCCTGTGGGCGCCCATTATCGACCGGCGCGACGTCCCCTTTCTTTCGCGTTTCGGCCGCCGCCGGGCCTGGATGCTGCTCTCCCAGGCGGGCGTCAGCCTTGGCCTTGTCGGCATCGCCTTCGGCAATCCTTCGCACTCCCTGGTCTGGACCGTGGCCTGCGCGTTCTTCGTCGCCTTTTCCTCGGCGACGCAAGATGTGGTGGTGGATGGCTGGCGCATTGGCGCGGCGCCTGTTGAACGGCAGGGCATGATGTCGGCCACCTATCAGCTCGGCTACCGGATCGCCCTACTCTGCGCGGGGGCTGGCGCACTCTATATCGCCGATTTCGCTGGCTGGAAGGCGGCCTATTGCGTGATGGCTCTGCTCATGGCTGTCGGCATCTCGGCGAGCGTGCTTGCGCCGCATCCGCCGCAAACCGAGCAGGGCGGACCGCGCGAATCCTTCCTCAAACTGTATGCCGAGCCGGTCGCCGATTTGCTTCGGCGCAACGGGGGGGTGATCGTCCCTATTCTCGCGCTCGTCCCGATTTACCGGGTTCCCGACTTCGTCTCAGGCGTGATGGCGAATCCACTCTATATCGATCTCGGTTTCTCAAAGACCGCCATCGCAACCGTGAGCAAAATCTATGGCGTCTGGATTGGCATCGCCGGGGTCTTCGCGGGAGGCATCGCGGTGCTCAGGCTCGGGTTGATGCCCGCGCTCCTCATTGGCGCCATCGCCGCGTCGGCCTCGCACCTGACTTTCGCGTGGCTCGCGCTCGCCGGGACCGCCCGGCTCGATCTGCTGACGCTGGCTATTGGTATCGAAAGCTTCGCTTCGGGTTTTGCGGGCACCGCGCTCATCGCCTTCATGTCTTCCCTGACATCGCCGGCGTTTGCGGCAGCGCAATACGCGTTGTTGAGTTCGCTCTACGCGCTGCCGGGCAAGCTTGTCGGTGGACTCTCCGGGCTCATGGTCGACACTTTTGGCTATCCCGCGTTTTTCGTCATCACCTCGGCGATCGGCATCCCGGGGGCGCTCCTCTGCCTTTACGTCTGGCGCGGCACGCTTGCCGGACGCGCCGAAACAGAGGCACCCTTGCCCGCACCAGGCGGAGGCGCGTGAGGCGGCTCTGGCATTACTGCACAGAATAAGATAAAATTATAAGCAATGTTCGGCGTCTCTCCGCGCGAATTATCCGGTGCATATCGGCCAAGCTCGTTCAGCAGGCTTCAGCCCGCCCGTGCTTGCTTTTTCCGTTGAAGTTTCCGCAACTGTACGTCCCATGCAAGATAGTTGTGAATTGGAGAAACGATGACCCGGGGTTACTTTCGTTTTCCTGCAGTATTCAAGAATAAGGTCGTGTTCACCAGCGAGGACGACCTCTGGGAAATACCGCTTGAGGGCGGTTTCGCCCGCCGCTTGACTGCGGGACGCGGTTCGTTCCTCCACCCCCGTTTTTCGCCCGACGGCCGACAGCTGGCGTTCGCCTCTGCCGAGGAAGGTCATAACGAAATCTACGTCATGCCATCCGAGGGCGGCGATCTTAAGCGGCTGACCTATCTCGGTGCGATGTCGATACCATGCGGCTGGTTGGATTCAGAAACTGTCCTTTTCCGTTCAACCGCGTACGAAGCCCACAATGTCGTGTCCATTTGTTCTGTGAGAACGGCTGGCGGCTTACCAAAGCCCTTGCAGCTCGGGCCTGCAACGAGCCTGGCGTTGTCGGAAACCGGGCAGGCAGTTCTGGCATGTCCGGGGCGTGCCGAGCCGTTCGCCTGGAAGCGTTACCGGGGCGGCAGAGCGGGCAGGCTCTGGATCGCCCCTGCGCTGGACGGCGAATACAAGCCTTTGATTGATCTCAACGGTAACTTGGCATGTCCTCTGTGGGCAGGTGCGCGGGTCTATCTCATCTCCGACCACGAAGGCGTCGGTAGCCTTTATTCGTGTACCGAAAGTGGAGGGGATTTACGCCTTGAGGCGGCCCACGAGAAATTCTATATCCGCGATCCAGCGACCGATGGCCGGACCATCGTCTATCACGCGGGCGGCAATCTTTATGCTTTCGATGTGGCGTCGGGGACGTCCCGCAAGCTCGCCATCGACTATCATTCGCAACGGACCCAACGCCAGCGGCGCTATGTTCAGGCGGCGAAGTATCTGGAGGCAGCGGACCTTGATCCCAAGGGGGAACGCGGCGTGTACAGTGTGCGCGGACAGATCCACCACGTGCGGCACTGGGATGGCCCGGTCAGCGCGCATTGCGTTCGGGGCAGCAGATGCAGGCTCGCCCGGTTCCTGGCGGATGGCCGCCGCGTTGTCGCGGTCAGCGACCGCGACAACGGCGAAGAAGGCCTCGAAATCTGGGACAGCCGGGAATACACTGTGACGCCGGTGCCGGCCCCCGCGGAAAACGGAGCCGGGGCGGAAGGCTGGGGGCGTTTCACCCGTCTCGAAGCTTCCCCCAAAGACGAGTACGTGGCGTTCGCCAACCATCGCAACGAGCTATGGCTTTTGGACTTGGCGGCAGGCACGAGCCGCAAGCTCGCGGTCAACCCTTATGGCACGATGGGAACCTTTGCCTGGTCGCCGGATGGCCGCTGGCTCGCGTTTCAGCAATGCGCGAGCCGGGACCAGTCTACCATCGCGATAGCCGGCGTCGAGACGGGCGAAATACACGCTGTGACCGAGCCGCATTTCGTGGACTATGCCCCGAGTTTCGACCCCGAGGGGCGCTTTTTGTATTTCCTGTCGAACCGCATGCTCAACCCCGTCTATGACGCCGTGCAATTTGAGCTGTCGTTTCCGAAGGCCGTGCTTCCCTGTCTCGTCACCTTACGAAAGGACACGCCGTCTCCGTTCCTCGAAGCCGCTACGGATGAGAAGGACGACAACGGTAAGGACAAGGACCTGAAGATCGAAATCGACTTCGACGGGATCTGCGGCCGCATCCTGACGTTTCCGGTCGCAGAGGGACGGTATTCGGCAATCGCGGGACTGAAAAAGAAGGCGATGTGGCTCTGTTTACCTGTGAAAGGCACGCTGATGGAGGAGGGGACGCCCGAGCCTCCCGCTCCCGAAGGCACGCTGGAGGTTTTTGATTTCAAAAAGCTGAAAACGGAAACGCTAGGCGGCGGCTTTTCCGGCTTCAGGCTGTCGGCGGACCGAAAGCAGATTCTGTTGTTCGCCTCCAACAGACGGGTTCGCGTGGTGAAGGCGGGCGAAAAGGTGGAAGAGGAAGGCGCCAAGACGCGCGACGGCGGCTGGGTGAACCTTCAACGGCTGAAAGTGCTGATCGAACCGGAAGCGGAATGGAAGCAAATGCTGCACGAGGCGTGGCGGCTGCAGCGCGATCATTTCTGGCGGGCCGACATGTCGAAGGTCGATTGGAAGTCGGTACTGCTGCGCTACGCGCCGCTCGTCGAACGCGTCAACTGCCGCTCGGAATTCGCCGACCTTGTTTGGGAAATGCAGGGCGAGCTTGGCACGTCGCATGCTTACGACTACGGGGGCGACTACCGCGAGTCGCCCCACTATCCTGTGGGGTTTCTGGGCGCAGACTTTACCTTTGATGACGCCGCCGGGGGCTACCGTATTGACTGTTTCCTGCGCGGCGATCCCTGGGCCGTAAATGAGGCCTGCCCGCTGCGCGCGCCGGGCGTCCAGCTTGAAGCCGGCAGTGTGATTACAGCGGTGAATGGACAGCGGCTCAGCGCCACGACAACCCCGCATCAGGCGCTCATGCATCAGGCCGGCGCGGAGGTATACCTGTCGGTTAAGACTGAGGACGGCGAGCGGCAGCCCCGCGTGCGCACCCTGCGAAATGAAAGGAAGTCTCGCTACCGCGACTGGGTTGAACGCAACCGCGATTATGTTCGCGAGGCGACCGGCGGGCGCGTGGGCTATATCCACATCCCTGACATGGGCCCACGCGGCTTTGCCGAGTTTCACCGTCATTATCTGCGCGATTACGACTGTGACGGCCTGATCGTGGATGTGCGCTACAATGGCGGCGGGCATGTCTCGCAATTGCTGCTTGAGAAACTGTGCCGGCAGCGGCTCGGCGCGGGCTTTTCGCGCTGGTTTGGCGTTTTTCCATTCCCGGACGAGTCGCCGGCCGGCCCAATGGTGGCTTTGACCAACGAGTTTGCCGGATCGGATGGCGATATCTTCTCCCATACGTTCAAGATGAAAAAGGCGGGACCACTGATCGGGCGCAGAACCTGGGGCGGAGTCATCGGAATCTCGCCTCGGCATCGTCTGGCTGACGGCGGAACCACCACGCAGCCCGAGTTCTCGCACTGGTTTGCCGATGCGGGCTGGCAGGTCGAAAATTACGGCACCGATCCCGACATCGACGTCGATATCGCCCCGCACGAATTCCGGCAGGGCAAGGATCCGCAACTCGATCGGGGCATAGCCGAGCTTCTGAAGCTCTTCGAAACGCGGCCTCCGTTCCGACCCATGCCCGAAGACGATCCGAGGCAGGCCGAGGCAGCGCATACCAAGACCCCCGGCGAGTAACCCGCGTGTTGTTGCATCATGTGCCGTTAAGGGGACGGTTCGGCTGTGCATTTCTGCGAACTCGCGATCAGCGCCGCATGTGCGAGGCCAAGTTAGGGAATTCAACCAAAGTAGGTTGAGAGCCAAGAGATCTAGCTCATAATACGGAAACATTTGGCGGTGGCTGATGATTAATTGGAGCAAGGCATTGGCGCGCCCGCAGCCGGGCCGTTGATCTCAATTCGAATGAACGAGGTGAGCCGATGAAATGCGGGTGCACACTGGAAGCTTTCCAAATCACGCCAGTGGGTGATCGGAGCGCACGGCTGCCGATTGCGGCGAACCATGCACGCGCGGAACTGAACTCACGATGACATCCCGCAAAATTTCCCTTCTTCTCGCTGATGTCGACGGCACGTTGGTAACAAGTGAGAAAATCCTGACCGAGCGCGCCTGCAAGGCTGTGCATCGCCTGCACCGCGCCGGGATACGCTTTGCCATTACAAGCGGGCGGCCGCCCAGGGGCATGGCGATGCTTGTCGAACCGCTTGCGCTTGATACCCCCATCGCTGGTTTCAATGGGGGGGTGTTTGTGCATCCGGACCTCTCCGTTATCGAGGAGCGGGATCTTGCTCCTGATGTGGCGAAGCAGGCAATGGATATCATTCTGAAGCATGGGCTCAACGCGTGGGTTTACTCCGGCAGTGAATGGCTGGTGCGCGACGCGAACGCTCCGCATGTCGAGCGCGAAAGTTGTACCGTGCAGTTCCAGCCAAAAGCCGTGCCGGACTTTGGGAGCGCACTGCAGAAGGCGGTGAAGATTGTCGGCGTGAGCGACGATTTCGAGAGGGTCAAGGCTTGCGAAGCCGATACCCATTCCGCATTGAACGAACATGCATCCGCGACCCGGTCTCAACCTTATTATCTCGACGTAACCCATCCCGACGCCAATAAGGGCTTCGTCGCCGGCTACCTGTCTCGCCTCCTCGGCATACCGAAAGAAGAAATCGCAACCATCGGGGATCAGCCGAACGACGTGCTGATGTTCAAGCGATCTGGCTTCAGCATCGCCATGGGTAATGCCAGCGAGGAGGTAAAACGGCAAGCGAGCGCGGTCACGGATTCGAATGACGACGAGGGGTTCGCCAAGGCGGTCGAGCGCTTCTTGCTCGAAAAGGCTGATTAGCTCAGTGGAAATAGGACGGGTGGAATGTCAATGAAAAGCGCGGCTTGGAAGGCCCTCGAAGATCATCAGAAGAAAATGAGCGAGGTCCGCCTGCGAGACCTCTTCGCGGAAGATCTCGGACGCGGACAGCGAATGACCGCTGAGGCCGCTGGCGTGTTCCTGGACTACTCCAAGAACAGAATCAGCGATGAAACGCTCAGACTGCTTTTTGATCTGGCAGAGCAATCCGGCCTGCGCGCGCGGATCGACGCCATGTTCCGCGGCGAGAAAATCAATGTGACCGAGGGCCGGGCGGCCTTGCATGTCGCGCTTCGAGCGCCGCAGGGGACATCCATCCTGGTGGACGGCCAGGACGTCGTGCCGGAGGTCCATGCCGTGCTCGACAAGATGACCGATTTTTCGAGGCGCGTCCGCGACGGCCATTGGAAAGGTTACTCAGGAAAGCGCATCAGGAATGTTGTCAATATCGGCATCGGCGGCTCCGATCTTGGACCCGTCATGGCCTATGAGGCGCTGAAACATTACAGCGACCGCGCTCTGACCTTCCGCTTCGTCTCCAACATCGACAGCACCGACATTACCGAGGCGACCCTCGATCTCGATCCGGAGGAGACACTCTTTATCGTCGCCTCAAAAACATTCACGACGCTTGAGACGATGACAAACGCGCACAGCGCGCGCGACTGGCTGCTGAAGGGATTTGGCGGCGACATCAAAGCTGTGTCCAGGCATTTCGTGGCCGTGTCGACAAATGCTTCAAAAGTCGCCGGTTTCGGCATCGATACGGCCAATATGTTCGAATTCTGGGACTGGGTCGGCGGCCGCTACTCCATGGATTCCGCGATCGGCCTTTCGACCATGCTGGCCATCGGTCCGGAAAATTTCCGCGCCATGCTCGACGGCTTCCATGAAATGGACGAGCACTTCCGTACCGCGCCATTCGAGCGAAACCTGCCGGTGCTGATGGGGCTGCTGGCGATCTGGTACAATAACTTTTTCGGCGCCGAGACCATCGCGGTCTTGCCCTACGAGCAATATCTGAAGCGTTTTCCTGCCTATCTCCAGCAAGTTACAATGGAGAGCAACGGCAAGCATGTGACCGTCGGCGGCATCGAGGTGGATTACCAGACTGGCCCGATATATTGGGGCGAACCCGGCACCAACGGACAACACTCGTTCTATCAGTTGATCCATCAAGGGACCCGGCTCATCCCTTGCGATTTCATCGCCTTTGAGCAGCCGCTGAACCCACTCAGACGCCACCACGACATGCTGATGGCGAACGTCTTTGCTCAGGCGGAAGCGCTTGCCTTTGGCAAAACAAGCGCAGAAGTGAAGGCGGAGGGCACGCCGGATTGGCTCGTGCCTCACCGCACCTTCGAAGGCAACCGGCCCTCAAACATGATCGTCATGGATCGGCTGACGCCAGCCGCGCTCGGCAGGCTGGTCGCCCTCTATGAGCACAACGTCTTCACCCAGGCAGTTATCTGGGATATCGACCCGTTCGATCAATGGGGCGTCGAACTCGGCAAGGTGCTTGCTCAACGCATCGTTTCAGAGCTCGATGGTCAGCCGGATGCCGGGCTTCGCCATGACAGTTCGACCAATAATCTGATCGAGCGCTACCGCAACGCGAAGGCGGCTCACGACGGCCCCCCGGTTTGAGGGAAACAATCCGGGGGACCTTTGGAGAATTTCAGAAGTTAGAAGGGGGAGAGTTCACGAAAGTCCCATCCCGATAGGGAGGCCGCCATGAAGATCGAAGTCTTTGCTGACGCTGAGGGAGCCGCCCGCGAGGCGGCTCGTATCGTTGCGGCAGAAGCCCGGAAAGCCGCTGCCGAGCGTGGGCAGTTCGCCGTTGCCTTCAGCGGCGGGCATACACCGTGGGTGATGCTGCGTGCGCTTGCCGACGAAGACGTGCCCTGGGATAAGGTTCACATCGTTCAGGTGGACGAGCGGGTGGCCCCCTCAGGAGACCGCGATCGCAATCTCACGCATTTGCGCGAAAGCCTGCTCGATAATGCTCCGCTGTCTCCCGATCACATCTATGCGATGCCGGTCGAAGAAGACGATCTCACCGCGGCGGCTGGCGAGTATGACCACATGTTGCAAAGTCTGGCCGGCTCGCCGCCGGTGCTGGACCTTGTTCATCTCGGTCTCGGCCCCGACGGCCACACCGCTTCGCTCGTGCCGGGCGATCCTGTCCTCGATATCACAGGCGCGGATGTCGCCGTGACCGGCGCCTATCAAG
>Ga0074046_10002889_pt1 | contig 14633 bp, 14 predicted proteins | sample BogForMeECP23OM3_FD_94441 | JGI IMG/M metagenome (GOLD analysis project Ga0074046, IMG submission 94441) | Bog forest soil microbial communities from Calvert Island, British Columbia, Canada - Bog Forest MetaG ECP23OM3 | ecosystem: Environmental > Terrestrial > Soil > Wetlands ...
ATCACCTCCGCGAGGCCGCGAGCAGGCGCTCGGTATGCACTGCCGCACCCACGGCAGGAATATCCCGCTTTCCCCCCGACAAGGCGCGGATCAATCCATCGTAGCGCCCGCCCCCTGCGATTTGCCCGGCGGCGCCTTCGCCCTCGATCTCGATCTGAAATACCATACCGGTGTAATATTCGAAATGGCGCCCGAAACCCGCTTCGAATGCGATCCGCGCGTCTCCCGCGGCGGCCTGCAAATCCTGAAAAAGCGCCCGCGACCCGGCAAGAGCCCCGCCTAAATCGAGGTTTGCCTTCGCGAGAAGGGTGTCTATCGCATCGAAGGCGCCGGGTACGCTGCCGCTAATGTGGAGGTAATTCTCGATGATCCGGACAATGTCCTTAGAAAGCGGCGTCTCGTTTGCATCGGCGGCTTTATCCCGCAGCCGTTTCACGATTTCTTCGAGCCTGCGGTGTCCGACGAACGGGATGCCGCGCGCGTCAAGGTTCTTGAGAAGCCCCTCAGGCGTAAGCGCTTCCAAGGGCACGGGCAAAGGCTTGCCGTCATGCGGGCGCGATAGGGACTGAAGCTCGCGGGCAAACGCCTTGGGACGCCAAAAGGCGTGCGCCAAGCGCTCGCGCCATCGCTGCGGCATCTGAAGCGCGTTCAGAAGAGCGGTGAAGAGGCCGATATGCCCAGCCTTGATGGCAAAGGATTTGACTCCGCTTCGGCGAACCGCCTCCATCGATAACGTCAGCACTTCGAGATCGGCCGCCCCGCCTCGCTCGCCGAAGCATTCGATGCCGGCTTGACGGAACTCGCGCGGGCTCAGCGGATTGGGCTTGCCTTCCTGGACGCGGAACGCCGGCCCATTGTAGCAGAATTTAGCCTTTGAGCGCTCTTCCTCGCGTTCCAGAAACACGCGGGCTACGGGGATAGTCATCTCCGGGCGCAAGCAAAGCTCTTCACCGTTCGGATCGGTGAAAACATAGGTGCGGGCACGTAGCGCCTCGCCGATCCTGTCCAGAAACAGGCTCGCAGGCTGGATGAAGGCCGGCGCGACGCGCTCGTAGCCCGCGTCCACGAACAGCTTCATCAGCTTCGCGGCTTGCGCCTCCAAGGCCTCGAACTCGATTGCGCCTTCAGCCGTCATGATTTGCGCTGCTCTTTCAGGAGGCGTTGCACCGCCGCGACCATCCCGGCTTCGGGTACGGCAAACTGAGCGGGCCGGCCTTCGCGCCATTCGGCGTGACCGGCGATCTCACCGGAGAGCCGCGCGCCTTCGAGGAGGTCCTTGATGGTGACCTCGCCGCGCGCGCGCTCGTCCTCGCCTTGGATGATGACGCAAGGGGCGCCGCGCTTATCGGCATATTTCATCTGCGCCTTCATGCCTGCGTCGCCGAGATACATCTCCGCGCGGATGCCGGCCTCGCGCAGATCGCGCGTCATTCTTTGATAGCCGGCCACCCTCGCCTTATCCATGACGAGGACCACGACAGGCGCCAGCGCAATCGCGCCGTCCTTAAGCTTGCCGAGATGGGTGAGCGCCGCATAAAGCCGGGACAGGCCGATGGAAAAGCCAGTGGCGGGCACGGGCTGCGAGCGGAAGCGCGAGACGAGGCCGTCATAGCGGCCGCCGCCGCCAACCGAGCCGAAGCGCACCGCTTGGCCTTCTTCATCCTTTGCGGGAAACGTCAGGTCGGCTTCGAAAACAGGCCCGGTGTAATATTCCAAACCGCGCACCACTGTAGGATCGAAGCGTATCCGGTCAGGCCCATAGCCCGCCTCGCGCACAAGCTCCATGATCGCGCTCACGGCGGCATCCTCCGGTGCGCTATCACCAGAGAGGAGCGCGAGAATCATGCTCGCTTGCTCCGCGTCAACCTTCGCTCCGGGTGTGAAATCTCCGCTCTCGTCTTTACGGCCCTCGCCGAGCAGCTCCGCTACGCCTTGCAAGCCAAGCCGGTCGAACTTGTCTACGGCGCGAAGCACCACGAGGCGCTGCTTCGGTGCGAGAACCCCGGCGGAATCGAGGACCGCGTCCAGCAATGTGCGGCTCGATACCTTCATGAGATAGCTGCCGCGCGAAATGCCGAGCGCTTCGAGCGTATCGGCGGCAAGCATGCACATCTCGGCGTCCGCGGCGGGATTTGCGGTGCCGACGGTATCGGCATCGAACTGCATGAACTGGCGGAAGCGGCCCGGCCCCGGCTTCTCGTTGCGGTAGACATAGCCGGATTGGTAGCGCCGGAACGGCTTCGGCAGCGCGTCGAAATTCGCCGCGACGTAACGCGCGAGCGGCGCCGTCAGATCGTAGCGCAGCGATACCCACTGCTCGTCCTCGTCTTGAAACGAGAACACCCCCTCGTTCGGGCGGTCGGTATCGGGGAGGAATTTTCCGAGCGCGTCCGTGTATTCGAAAGCGGGCGTATCGAGCGGTTCGAACCCGTAGCGCTCGTATACCGCGCCGATGGTGTGGAGCATGTGCCTAAGGGCACGCAGCTCTTGCGCCTCGACGTCGCGCATGCCCTTAGGCAGGCGCGCCTTCACTTGTGTTGTCTTCTTCTTGCCGGTCATGCGGACAAGAAATGAAGGGGTCCGCGCCTTAGCGCAATAGATTTATTCGGGCGATCCCCGAAGCTCTTCACGCGGCCGCGGTTGAGGCAAGCACGCCCGCTCCTGTGCTGAAATGCACCGGCCGCGATCGGAGTTTGGATTGGGGGTAAGGTTAGGCTACGTTCCGCTCGGATTTGAGCTTTTCGATTTTTTCTTTAAGCCGGAGCTTCCGGCGCTTTAACTCAGAGACTTTCAGGCTATCGACGAGGGGCCGGTTCATTTCCGTTTCGATCTGACGATGGATGGCTTGATGCTTCTCCGACAATTCCTCGATATGCGCAAAAAGGCTCATTTCACGGCCTCCATTCATGTTAACGCTCTATCGCAACGTGATCTCATGTCAAAAGGATGACAGAATCACGTTTAGATTGTGGCCGGTTGCAATGGAAAGTCAAGGCAACCGCACTCCATGGCGAAATTGCAGCACCTATTAACAAAAGCTTATTGCAAAAGGGAAAAAACATGCGGAATGGCCAAGGCCATGCTATGGTTATAGTCAGCAGGTAATTGCACTTTTCGGGTTTTCGGGAATTCGTGCTATGATGAAAAATATCAGCTATTTTTCCGGGCCGTGTTTCCACGGCGTCATCCCCGGGGGGTTGATGAGCACTTCGGACGACAGAAACCTACGCAAGAAACTCACGCAGCTGAGGCAAGAGCACCGCGATCTTGACGACGCGATTATCGCGCTCGAAGCTGTGACCGAGCGGGACCAGCTTCAGCTCACGCGCCTCAAAAAGCGGAAACTGGGGCTGAAAGACGAAATTGCGCGCATCGAAGATCAGCTTCTTCCCGATATTATCGCCTGAAATTCCGATTATCCTTCCGGAAAAAAGTGGGCAAATGCGGTGAACCGGCGCTATCGGCTTCCGGCCGGCGCGATTTCATGATTGAGATCTATCATGACGACTCAATCGCCCCCTGTTGCCATTATCATGGGCAGTCAATCGGACTGGCCCACCATGCGAGCTGCGGCCGCCGTTCTCGACGAGCTCGGCGTTGCCTATGAGGCCCGCGTCATTTCCGCGCATAGGACGCCTCACCGGCTTTACGCCTTCGCCAAATCCGCCCGCGAGTCGGGTGTCAAGGTGATCGTTGCGGGGGCTGGCGGCGCAGCTCATCTTCCAGGAATGATGGCCGCATTAACAACGTTGCCCGTGCTCGGCGTGCCCATCTCGACGACGGCGCTCAACGGCCAGGACGCGCTTTATTCCATCGTCCAAATGCCTGCGGGCGTGCCCGTCGGCACGCTTGCTATCGGCGAGCCCGGCGCGCTCAACGCCGGCTTGCTTGCTGCGAAGATCCTCGGCCTCGCAGATCCTCAGCTCGCCGCGCGAGTGGATGCCTGGCGCGCCGATAGAACCGCAAAGGTCGTGGAGCGCCCGTCCGATGCACCTTGAGCCTTTGCAGCCGGGTTCGGCGATTGGCATATTCGGCGGAGGCCAGCTTGGGCGTTTTCTTGCCATGGCGGCTGCCAAGCTCGGTTTCCGCACAGCCGTATATGCGCCGGAAGAAGATAGCCCGGCGTTTCACGTCGCGGCGCAGCGATGGGCCGCCCCTTACGGCGACGAGGCTGCGCTCACAGCCTTCGCGAAAGCATGTAGCGTCATCACCTTCGAGTTCGAGAACGTTCCCGCAGACGCGCTTCAGATCGCGGCACGGCACGCGCCCGTCCGGCCAGACGCCCGCGCCGCGGCGGTCGCGCAAGACCGGATCGCGGAAAAGCGCTTTCTCTCGAGCCTTGGACTTCCGGTGGCCTCCCATGTGATTGTGGGGAGCGCGGACGATCTCGACGCCGCATTAGCCTTCCTTACCGCTTCGGGCAGCGCAATCCTAAAACGCGCGCGCGAAGGCTACGACGGAAAAGGACAGAGGCGCGTATCGTCTGCCGAGGAGCTCAAGGCGGCGCTAGCCGGTTTCGAGGGCGCTTGCGTGTTGGAGGCTCTCCTTGATTTCTCAATGGAAATATCGGTTATCGGGGTCCGTTCCCTCGATGGCCAGGTTTCCTGCTACGATTGTCCTGAAAACAGCCACGAGGGCGGCATTTTGCGAACGAGCACCGTCCCTGCGAGCTGCCCGGAAGAGCATCAGACCCTCGCCAAGAAAATGGCGGCGCGCATCGCAGACGCTCTGGGCTATTGCGGCGTTTTCAGCGTCGAATTTTTTGTCATGCCGGGGCAAAGCCCAGAGCCTTTGATCGTGAACGAGATTGCCCCGAGGGTGCATAATTCAGGCCATTGGACGCTCGATGCCTGTACGATCAGCCAGTTCGAGAACCACATCAGAGCGATCGCGGGCTGGCCCATCGGATCGGTGGCCCGGCATTCGGATGCGGTCATTACGAACCTTCTGGGTGAAGATGTCCTACGCTGGCAGGAGATCCTAGCAGGCGATCCGGGCCTATCCATTTATCTCTATGGCAAGAACGATGTCAGGCATGGCAGGAAGCTCGGCCATGTTACTAGAATATCACCGCAAAAAAAGAAGTAGGGAAATCGGCGCCTAGATCCTTCGGGAAATGGACATCGCCGCCATGTCCTGCTATAGTGATTTAACAAGAGCCTGCATGCGTGCGGGCTTTTTTGTTCGTCGTGCAACTACAAGAGGAGCCAGCGTGCAAGTTCACGTTCGTGACAACAATGTCGATCAGGCGCTCAAAGCGCTCAAGAAAAAAATGCAACGCGAAGGCATCTTTCGCGAAATGAAGCTGCGTAATTATTACGAGAAGCCCTCTGAGAAGCGCGCCCGCGAAAAGGCTGAGGCTGTGCGCAGGGCTCGTAAGCTCGCACGGAAGAAGGCACAGCGGGAAGGTATGAGCACTCCCGGCCGGACCCCGATGCGGTAACAAATTGTATTACGGGGCCCGCTTGGGGCCGTTCGTTGATATACAGCGAACGCTTTTGCCGTATCGTACCCAATGTGGCCGCATTCTGAGGCCAGCTTTGCGTGTCAAGGGAATGGGGCTTGGGTGGAGCCTGTAGCGATGACAGGTCTGACAACGAAACGAATGCTTACTGCGGGCGGGATGGCTCTCGCCCTTCTATCGCTTGCGGCGTGCGAGACGGGCGGCATAAACGACCAGCGCGCGGAGCGTTTGAACCATCCTCAAGCCGATCCAAAAAACAACATTGCTTCGATATCGGCAGTTGTTGCGCAAAACCCGCGCGACGCGAACGCGCTCAATCTACGCGGAACAGCCTATGGGCAGGCAGGCGATTACGACAAAGCGCTTGCCGATTTCACCTCCGCAATTCAGGTCAACTCGCAATTCTATCAGGCCTACAACAACCGGGCGCTTATCTACCTGCGCATGGGCCGTTTGGACGCTGCGCTTGGGGACTACAATCAGGCCATCGCGATAAAGCCCGATTATGCCGCCGCCTATGCCGGGCGGGGCAATGTCTATAAGGATCAGCGGAACTACGCCATGGCGATCGCCGATTTCGGTAAGGCGATCGAGTTGAAGCCAGACGACGCGGCTGCCTATTACGCACGCGGTCTCATTCATCAGGCCATGAACGATCACCGCTCCGCGCTCGACGACTTGAGTGTCGCGGTGAACTACCGGCCCGACGCACCTGATCCGCACTATTCGCGGGGCATCAGCTACATGGCCGTTCAGGAGTACAAAAAGGCCCTGGAGGACTTCAAGGTCGCAGGCACCAACAAGGTCAACAATTACGAAGCCTGGGCTTATGCAGGGCAAGCGGCGGAAGCTATCGGCGACCGTAAGGAAGCTGCGCACGCTTATCGCAAAGCGCTGCAAATCAACTCCTCTAGCTCTACTGCCTATGAAGGGCTCAAGCGCGTCGGCGGCGAGGAGGCCTAGAAGCCTCCGGCCGGTTCCTCGCGTTCCGGCAAGGCTTGCTTGTGTAGGCAAGCCATTTCCCTGGTAAGTCACCGCAAGCCATGTATCGATCTCGCGCGCTGAATGCGCGCGATCTGCACCGTCATTTGCTGGAGACAGAGATGCCCGGAATTTATTTAGAACCCGTGGGCTTGCTTTACGGAACGGTCGCCCGGGAAGCCGTAGGACTCGGCGCAGCGCTTCCTCTTGCCGGAAGCGCCATAGCCTTCGGCGCCGTGCGTTTATGGGAGGGCGAACCCGGGAACGTCAAACACGCCATCGTCCGCATCAGCACCATTCAAAGCATCGACGAAACCCGTGTTAAGGAACTGCTCGACAGGCTGTCGGCGCCGCGCCCGGCGGCCGCCGGCGTTTCCCTGGATCGCCCGCGCATTATGGGCATCGTGAACGTGACGCCCGATAGCTTTTCAGACGGAGGCGATCATTTCGAAGCCGGAGCAGCCGTTGAGCACGCACGCAGGCTAGCTGCAGAAGGCGCCGATTTCATCGATATCGGAGCCGAATCCACCCGGCCTGGCTCCTCGCCTGTGCCTGCGGAGGAAGAGCTCAGGCGTCTCCTGCCGGTTTTGCAGGGGCTCGCCGGCCTCACCGTTCCGGTCTCCGTGGACACGCGCAAGCCTGAAGTCATGCGGGAAGCCGCCGGCGCGGGCGCGGCCGTGCTTAACGATGTCTCCGCGCTGACATTCGCAGCCAACAGCCTCAGCACCGCGGCCGAGCTGAAAAAGACCGTCATTCTCATGCATTCGCAGGGCACCCCCGAAACCATGCAGGACAACCCGGTCTACAAAGATGCCGCGATCGAGGTGTACGGCTTTCTCGAAAGCCGCATCGAGGCCGCGACCGCCGCGGGTTTGCCTCGCGAAAACATCGTCGCCGACCCCGGCATCGGATTCGGAAAGACGCTTGCGCATAATCTGCACCTTCTTCAAAGCATCGCGCTGTTCCATGGGCTCGGTGTACCGCTTATGACCGGAGTATCGCGAAAGGCGTTCATTCAAAGGATTACGGGCGCGGAAACGCCAAAGGAGAGCACTGCGGGTAACATTTCGGCTGCCCTCGATGCGGTTTCGCAAGGCGTGCAAATTGTCCGCGTGCATGACGTTCAGGCGACGCGTCAAGCGATTGCGCTTTGGGGTTCTTTGCGCGGCGGCCTGAATATCGCCACAGAGAATACATAAGCTTTACTGCTGCAACAGGCAGTGGAATAAAAAGCGCAAGGAAGTTACGCCGGGTATAAATTTTAAACGGAAAAATCAAAAATAGCCACAGGCCATTTCCGATCTTTCTACCCGGCCATTGGCGGCCGTACAGAAACAGCTAAATGCCGATTGGAAATGACTGTCTCAATTTTTGGGCATTCGACAACCGGAATATGGTAAGAAATCAGCTAGCTTACATTTAGTTTGGGCTTCGCGTCGATCTCCATGGATGACGCCAGGACCGGCTTTCGTATTGCGTAGCGAGTGAGCAAGGTTTGAAAGATGGCACGGCAACTTTTTGGGACGGACGGCATCCGCGGACAGACGAACTCTTTCCCAATGACCGCGGGCATAGCGCTGAAGGTGGGCATGGCCGCCGGCCACATGTTCACGACCAGCGAGCGGCGCCATCGCGTGGTCATTGGCAAGGATACGCGGCTTTCCGGATATGTGATCGAATCCGCGCTCGTTTCGGGCTTCACATCCGTCGGCATGGATGTCGTGCAACTCGGTCCGATCCCGACGCCTGCGGTTGCCATGCTCGTACGTTCGTTGCGGGCCGACCTTGGCGTTATGATTTCGGCTTCGCACAATGCCTATCAGGACAACGGCATAAAGCTGTTCGGGCCCGATGGGTACAAGCTTTCCGATGACGTCGAGGAGGAGATCGAGTCGCACGTTTACGGCGATATCGAAGCGCTGCTGGCCAAACCCGACCGCATCGGACAGGCCCGCCGTATCGATGGCGTGTACGACCGCTATGTTGAATTTGCCAAGCGCACGCTCGACCGCCAGGTTAGCCTTAACGGGCTGAAAGTTGTGGTCGATTGCGCCAATGGCGCCGCCTACCGGGTTGCGCCAGCGTCGCTTTGGGAGCTGGGCGCCGAGGTCGTCGCGCTTGGCGTCAACCCCGACGGACGCAATATCAATCGCGAGTGCGGGTCCACAGTGCCCGAGACGGTTTGCCGTAAAGTCCGCGAGTCCGGCGCAAATTTAGGGATCGCGCTCGACGGGGATGCGGACAGGGTCGTGATCGCCGATGAAAATGGCCGCGTTGTCGACGGCGACCAAATTCTCGGCGTGATCGCCGCCAGCTGGCGGGATTCGGGCCGGTTGCGAGGAGATGGCATCGTGGCGACCGTCATGTCAAATCTCGGCTTGGAGAGGTATCTTGAGGGTCTTGGCCTTTCGCTTACCCGCACTAAGGTCGGCGACCGTTATGTCGTCGAGGAGATGCGGCGCTCCGGATATAATGTGGGCGGCGAGCAGTCGGGGCACGTCGTTTTGTCCGACTACACCACGACCGGCGATGGCCTCGTAACTGCACTTCAGGTGTTAAGCGTTGTCGTCCAAAGTGGAAAGCCGGTGAGCGAGGTTTGCCGCCGGTTCGAGCCGGTGCCGCAACTCTTGAAAAGCATCCGCTATAACGGGGGAAATCCATTAGAGCACGAGACGGTGAAGGACACGGTTGAAGGCGGAAGGCTGCGGCTTGGCAACTCGGGCCGCCTCGTGATTCGCCCCTCGGGTACGGAACCGGTAATTCGTGTTATGGCTGAAGGCGACGATCAAAGCATGGTCACTCAAGTGGTGGACGAGATCGCTGCCTCCATTGAGAGGTGCGTGATGCTCGCGGCAGGGCATTAACGCGCTCAGTACTACTTACTGCACCAATCAGTTGTATTCGAGCGCCGTAACTTACTTCAGGTAGTCTTCAGCCAGGAAGAGGCTGTTAATATTGTTAAACGTTACTTTGTTCTTTTGAAAATAGGGGTTTTGAGCTTCGACTTTTTGAGTTCAGACAGCTCGATCTCAAGCGTTATTTAACCTTGGGAGCTTACCAAGGAATGCGAAAGCGACGCTGCCGCACCTTGCATTAGCCTGGATGAGTGAAATGACGTTCACCTCGGATTTTGACCATGTCTCTCCTATCTCCCCCCTTCAAGCAGCCAGCCGTTTCGATCCCTATTTCGATGTTTATGGCTTGAGCCTCAAGCAGCTAGCCGGCCTCGAAGAGCGCACGGTTACGCTCATTGCGCGCTCGCCCGCTTCTCCTCCGGCTCAAGCGCTTGCGATGAACCTAGGCCGGTTTCAACCGCTCTCGATCGAGGTCCGCATCATATTCGCCCAGATCGCACCCGCCGCTGCGTTCAATTTCGTGTCTCAATCGTTAGGCGCGGCCTGCCGTCAGGCTCCGGAGACGATCATCCGCTGGGCAAAGAATCGTGCGCTTCTCGACGCGCATGAGCGCCTTACGCTTGGCCGCTCACTTTGCTGGACCGGCGATTCCATGCGCAGGTCGGAGGATTCGCGAAGCGCCATAGACCGCGTCGACGACGGCACGCCCGCAATAATTGCCGAGGCCAACGCGAGCTTTGAGGCGCTTTGGGGGGCTTCGAAGCCCCTGCCAACGACGCTGTTCACCCGCGGCGGGCCGCCAAATGTCAGGCCCGATCCGGCGGAGCAGCCGCTGGCAAAAAGTTTGGCCTCCGAGCCGAAGATCGTGCGGATCGACGACTATCTCCGCGCGCGCCGCCATTGAAACGCAAAGCGCTAACCCAAGGCGGGACGCATGCGGCGCTTGAACTTCGCGCCGCTTCGCTTCACATAAGCGGGGGGCGGGCAGCGCGAGCTGATATCCGCTGAGTCCGCTTTGGAGGAGCTGTATGTTCCCGGCCCGTATCCGCCTTTTCTCGCTGCTCGGCTTCCGCGTCAGCATCGACATCTCGTGGTTCTTCCTCGCGTTCTACCTCGTGCTCACACTCAGCACGCGCTATTTCCCGTCGGAGGTCCCGCATCAGAGCATGCGCGCCTATCTTGTTATGGGCATTGCGGGCGCGCTCGGGCTTTTCCTCTCCATCATTTTGCACGAGCTGGCGCACGCGACGGTGGCGCGGAGTTTCGGCCTGCCGATTGGCGGCATTACGCTTTTCATCTTCGGCGGCGTGGCAGAGCTTCGCCAAGAGCCAACGACGCCGCGCTCCGAATTTTGGGTCGCCATCGTCGGCCCCATCGCCAGCATCCTCATCGCATGCGCCTGTTACACCGTTGGAATCGGCACGGCCGCGGCCGGCTGGGAGACGGTGACCTCGGTTTTCGACTTCCTCGCCATCACCAACACGGTGCTCGCGCTCTTCAATCTCGTGCCGGCGTTTCCGCTCGATGGGGGACGCGTGTTGCGGTCGATCATTTGGTGGCGCACCGGAAACTTGCGGCGCGCGACCCGCATCGCGAGCATGTTCGGAACCGTTTTCGGGGCCGTGCTGGTCCTGTCCGGCTTGAGCCAAATCGTCGCGGGCAACACCATGGGCGGAACCTGGCAGCTCCTCATCGGCATTTTCCTCGCCGCCGCTGCCTCGCAGTCGCGCAGCCAAACCGACACCGCGCTCAATCTCAAAGGCGTTTCGGTGGCCGATTTGATGGACCGTGCGCCGCTCATCGCCGGGCCGGATGTCACCGTCGACACACTTGTCAGCGATTACATTTACCGGCTGAACCGCAAATTCATCGTCGTCGCCGCGGACGGACAAGCCATCGGTTATGTCGGGCCCGAGCAGATCAAGCAGGTTCCGCAATCGCTGTGGCACGACACTTATATCCGCGCCATCGCCGCGCGCTTCACCCACGATACGGTGGTCTCGCCCGCAGCCCCGGCCTTCGAGGCGCTGCGCAAGATCCAATCGAACGGAGTGGGCCACCTCGCCGTGCTCGAAGGAGCCAAGCTTGCGGGGACCGTGTCCGAAGCGAACTTCGTGAACTATCTCAGCGTGCGCGAAGAGCTTGCCGCCCCGCCGGGGGCCGCACCGGCGGAAGCTGCGCATTCAAGCCGCTAGCATCCGGTCCACCTCCCGGACGAGGTCTTTCAGATGGATCGGTTTCGACAGGATGCGCGACTGCCTCGGCGCTGCCGAATATTCCTGCAGCGCCACCGCCGCGAAGCCCGTGATAAACATGATCTTCATGCCCGGATGAAGCTCGCAGGCCCTCTTCGCCAGCTCGATTCCGTCCATCTCCGGCATCACGATATCGGTGAGGAGCAGCGTCACCGCCTTCGCCTTCAGGCCCTCGAAAGCGTCCGCGCCGTTGCCGTAGGAAACGACATCGTAGCCCGCACGCTCGAGCGCCCGGGCGAGGAAGTGGCGCATGGAGTCGTCGTCTTCTGCAAGCAGAATCGTTCTCATTTTTGTACTCGCAAGCAACTGACTGGACCGCCGCCGGCCCAGGGACCACCCGCATCGATGAACTAAAACCGCCGCCCTCACGGCAAAGCTAGCTTTAGCGCATCTTTGGGCAATTTCGAGGCCTTAGCTGTTTTAACCTTACCTGGAGCAGGATAAAAAAGCCTTCCGCGCGGGGCTTGGATTTTAGCTCTCGCATGCCCTTTTCAGTCTCCCGCTTTTGCCGCCTCTCGCGCTGCCGCCGGCTCCTGCTTGCGCTGTTTGCGCTGCTTGCAAATGGTTCGCGAGACCATAACGCTCCGCCCTTCCGTGGCGTTTTCATAAAATGCCATCCTAGACAATGCGCCTTGCCAAAGTTTTAAACGCCGGGGTCTGACGATCTAACGCGCTGCAAACACGGATCAAATACCGGCGCTGGCGCGGGCCGTGCGAAGCCCGCGCGGCGCTTTTCATGGTTAATCCGCAGCCGGATTTATATTTAACGGACTTTTTGAAGTGCACATTTTCGCGCAAAAAACGCTAAAAATCGCGCATTTTGCGGCGGGTAGAAATGAAAATCCGCGCGCTTTACCATGCCGGCATTAACCACAATGCGGGCTTACGAAAATGAGCCGGAGCGCGCCGCGGCCGACGGGCGGGGAAACGTTCAAGCCGCGCAGATATCGCCCAAAGGTATGTTGCCGCACGCGCCCCATTTAGGAATGTGTTACTTCTCAGTTAACCGTCCCGATAGAATTCTGCCGGGCGGCATTAACGATTCTTGCGATGAGGGTCTGCGATTTGCGCGCCTGCCCTTTTACGATCCCGATACCACCCCCGGTCCGTTCGGGGATGACGGGTGGCGGGCGGATGAATAACCTCCGCGCGCTGATTGCCATCCAACTTTCATCCGCGCATAATAGATATATTCGTTCAGACGTCGGAGGGGCGGCAAATGGTATCTGCAGGGCGGGCGGCGGCACACACGTTCGTGATGGCGGCTTTGCTGGGGCTTGCTCTCCTGAGGCCTGTTCATGCGGAGGGGGCGGGTGACGTTGCTGCCGCTGCACCTGCGGGCGGCGCCTCCGCCCAAGCCAATGTTCCGGTCGAGGTTGTGCCGCAGGTCCCTCACTCAGGCGTGGTCAACTCGGTAGCGTTCTCGCCCGACGGCAAACGTGTCCTGTCTGGAGGCCAAGACCAAACGCTAAAGCTCTGGGATGCGGCCACGGGAATGCTCATCCGCACATTCAGGGACAATTATGTCACCTCGGTCGCGTTCTCACCCGACGGAGACGGAAAGAGGGTCCTTTCGGGGAGCACTGATCAAACGATAAAGCTTTGGGACGCGTCGACGGGAAAGCTTATTCGGAACTTTTCGGGGCACACGGGCGAAGTCACTTCGGTCGCGTTCTCGCCCGACGGCAGGCTTGTCCTTTCGGGGAGCGACGACCGGACGCTGAGGCTCTGGGATGCGTTTACAGGGGAACTCGTCCGTAGTTTCAAGGGGCATACTGCTGGGGTGAAAGCGGTTGCATTTTCACCCCATGGTAGGCGTGTCCTATCGGGCAGCTTCGACGGAACGCTAAAGATCTGGGACGCGGAAACAGCGCAGCTTATACGCAGCGTTGAGACCGACGTTACCTCAGTTGCTTTCGCTCCCGGCGGTAGGCGTGTCCTTTCCGGGAGCTGGGACCAGACCCTAAAGCTTTGGGATGCAGCAACAGGAAATCTCATTCGCGCTTTCAAAGGCCACACGCAATTTGTCACTTCGGTTGCCTTCTCGCCCGATGGCACGCGCGTCCTCTCTGGGAGTGAAGACGGGACACTAAAGCTTTGGGACACGGAGATTGGCCAGCCTATCCGCAACTTCGAGAGACCGCACGGATGGGGGATCAAATCGGTCGCCTTCTCCCCAGAGGGAAGGCGCCTCCTTTCGGGTGGCAACGACGAAATATTGAGAGTTTGGGACGCGGACCATGGAGACCTCCTCCGCAGCTTCCAGGGGCCTATGGACGTGATTACCTCAGTTGCGCTTTCGCGCGACGGAGCGCGTGCTCTTTCGGGAAGCCGGGATGGAACACTGAAGCTCTGGAGCGCGGCCACGGGACAGCTTATCCCAACCTTCAAAATGCAACATTCGGGCTGGGTCAACTCGGTCGCGTTTTCGCCCGATGGCAAGCGAACCCTTTCCGGGAGCTTCGGCGAGCTCCGGCTCTGGAATGCGGAGACAGGACAGCTCCTTCGCAAGATCGAAGACTGGGGTTCAGTCGATTCGGTGGCTTTTTCCCCCGATGGTACTCATCTCCTCTCCGGCGGCGGCAACAGGCTCAAGCTTTGGGATGCGGACACGGGGAAGCTCCTCCGTGCCATCGAGAGTGATGAAAAAAACATTAGCGCCGTTGCTTTCTCGCCTAGCGGCACACTTGTCCTCTGCGGCGGTATGCACAACACGTTAGAACTTTGGGACATGGACACAAGACGGCTCATCCAGAACTTCAAGGGCCATTCAAACTGGGTCCACAGCGTTGCTTTCTCGCCCCGCGGCACGCGGGTCCTGTCCGGGAGTTGGGATCACACCGTAAGACTTTGGGACGTGTCCACGGGAAATCTCATACGTAGCTTCGAGGAGCCAGGTTGGGTCGAGTCGGTCGCGTTCTCACCTGACGGCGAGCAAGTTCTCTCCGGCGGCTGGGATAACAAGCTGAATCTCTGGGATGTGAAAACAGGTCAGCCGCTGCGCACCTTCACCGGACATACGGAAAGGGTCCTGTCGGCCATATTCTCGCCCGTTCGTAACGACAAACGCATCCTCTC
>Ga0074046_10002892_pt1 | contig 14631 bp, 10 predicted proteins | sample BogForMeECP23OM3_FD_94441 | JGI IMG/M metagenome (GOLD analysis project Ga0074046, IMG submission 94441) | Bog forest soil microbial communities from Calvert Island, British Columbia, Canada - Bog Forest MetaG ECP23OM3 | ecosystem: Environmental > Terrestrial > Soil > Wetlands ...
GAGCGACGAGAATGAGCGGGGCACCTTCCGCGCTACGCGGGATACATCGCAAAGGGGTGCGCAATAGCAATGATATTCTTCTGCTTAGTGTTGTATATAGTCTCTCATACGAGTTGTGGGACGTTTGAACCGGCCGGGCTCAAATCGGGCCGGAATGATTATGCACAACGATCAGGACCAGCGCACCCTGTTGTCCACCGCCATAGCACCTCCATGCTCTTTTTGCGTCTAATTATGGTAAACTGCGACATTGAATTGGCATGTCTCCGACATGCCGTTCTTTGCTACTGAGCTAGACTTTGTTAAGTCTATCCCAGTAGGATTCAGACGTGAGCGCCCTTATACTTCGAATCGGCTTTTTTGACAATAAAAGGAATTTTCCGCCGATTTCTGTGGTAATCAGGCGGGTTAGGTCGAAATGCCGAACAGATCGGCTCGGTTCTTCGTAACCGTTTACCGTGCGGTCAACGCATGCCCATGCTTATCCAAAAAATTCGGGATTAGGACGCTTTGCTCGACCTTTCATAGTTTTTGTGCTATGCGCATTTTGATAGGATAATCGGCGCATCTGTTAGACTTTTTCTTATCTTGCTTCGTCTTAACTCATGTCACCTTGAAAGTCTCCGGAGGAGATGTCGAACGTCGCCCGGATTTCTTGCGGACAGCGGTTCTTTAGCGACTTGGGCAAATTGAGTTTGATTCTCGGTATCCAGGAGAACGGAATGAGAAGATTGAGCGCTCTCGCGCTTGGACTGATCCTGGCCGTGGTGTGGGCGCCTGCTGTTTGCGCACAGGCCAGGAACTCCGAAGGACCTGCGCTTGTGGGCCGCATAACTTTCATCGATGGTCAGCTTCTCCGCTATGTTTATGACGAACAGGACTGGGTCGCCACCGTAAAAGATGCGCCCTTTGGGCTCGAAGATGCCGTCTATTCCAGTGATACGGGAAAGGCGGAGTTCAAGCTGCCCAACGGAGTATGGGTGCGAACGGGAAGCGATACCCAGATACAACTTATAGTGCTGCGCAACGACCTGACGGAAATCGATATTGCATCAGGCACCGTTAGGTTCTACAACAAAAGTCAAAAGGCTCTGATTAAGGCGACGACACCTTTCGGGTATGTGCTTGCGCGGCCCGGCGCTGCCTTCGATCTTTATGTGGGAGATGATTCGGCCGAGGTTATAAGCCTTGACGGCGCCGTTGACTTGGTCCTCGGAGAGGTGGGAGCGCGGTATGCGGTAAAAGCCGGCGGCGCATCCATAATCTCGGATGGCAGGGTGGCCATTGAGGGAGACGGCCTGGTGGACGCCGCCTGGGATGAATGGAACCTCAAGCGGGAAGAACTCTGGACACAAAGGGTGCAGGTCAAGGGAGAGTCAATCGATAACCTGCCGGCCGAGTTGCGTGATGATGCTTACGATCTCGACCGGAACGGCGGGTGGGAGAAGGTCTACTATGAAGGCCGGCACCGAAAGCTGTGGCGCCCGACGGGGGTTGCCGCAGGCTGGCAGCCATTCACGGTTGGCAGGTGGACAGTGTGGTACCGGGATAATGTCTGGATTCCTGAGGAATCATTCGGCTACGTGACGCACCATTATGGAAACTGGGTTTTTGTAAACTCTGTCTGGTATTGGGCGCCTCCTGTCAAGGTCAGGGTTGGCAACATAGGCGGACGCGTATGCTGGTATCCCGGACGAGTCTCCTGGATCCACTCAGACGCGGATGTCGGCTGGGTCCTGCTTGCGCCCGGCGAGACGTACTACTCATATAAGTATTGGGGGCCAGGGAGCTTCATTGTTAGAGCAAGAGGAGGCGGCATCGGCATCGGCAGGCTGGCTTACGCCGGCCATGCGGTTGTCGTCCCCCGGGGCAGCCTCTACAGCGTGAACAGCTACACCGGTGTCAGGGTCGCGAATATCAACCGGACCACCATTATCAACAATTACAGGACCGCGCCGGTTATCAGCGACAGTGTGATCCCCGATTACAGCTCGATACGGAACCGCCACATCTTTGATATCAACCTGGCTCTCCTGGCCGCAAAACCCCACCAGGCCGTGGTGGAGAGGATAAACCGCAACCGGATGATTGCCCCAGACGCGAGACGCACCATTTCTGCGGTGGCCGTTCAGCGGGATCTGGCCCGGATTAGTCTCGGGAAACCTGTCAGGGACCCGCAGGCCGCGCAGCGTGTTCAGAAACTTAGGATTACGAGCAGGATCGTTCCTGAGGACCTGGTACACAGGCCCCGCTCTGAGGTTCAGTTTGTCCAGCATGTCTTAAAAACGCATGGAAAACAGCCTCAGCGCCTGCCGGGCTTGTACGGGCCTGGAGCGCAGCCGCTCGGCGTAAGGGCTCCGCGAACTGGGTCCGGTGAGCGTGTCCGACGGGGTGAAGGAGTGAGGCATGGCAAGAGGATCAGGTCGGGAGCCACTGCCGGAGAACGGCAGTTGCGCGAACAAAGGTTGGGCCGGCACAAGCATCGGCAGCAAGGACCCAGGAGCCATCGCCAGAAGCGTCTGCACAGGGTTCAGGATTCAAACATAAGGTGAGTTTTGCAGCCAGGCCTTCTTTAGCCTGGCTGCAGTTAACGGGGAGTGGACGCTCGGTTGCGCCTGAATGACAGCCAACCTCTGAAAGTTAAGCAGTAAGGTTGACGATGTTGCCATTGGTCTGAGAGCTGTTGAAGAAGTTAGCCGCAGCGGCCTGGGCATCCTGCATCAGTGTCGCAAATGCCTGTTGGGCCCCCGCGAGATCGCCCGACTGCAGAGCATTTGCGAGCGTGATGATAGGATTGCTCTGCTGACTGGTCTGGTTGGTCTGCTGTACACTCTGAGTCTGACCAATATTTTGCATGTCTTGCTGAAGCGTCGCAAATGCCGATTGGGCCCCTGAGAGATCGCCCGACTGCAGGGCCGTTGCAAGCGCGTTAAAGTCACTATTTATCGTGGAACTGCCGCTCGAGTCGCCGCCGGCGCTTTGAGCTCTGCCGGAATGGTGATGATGGTGTTTTGGCTGCAAAGCTGCAAACGCCTTTTGGGCGGCCTCGAGATCGCCGGACTGCAGAGCGTTTGCAAGCGCGCTCAAATTACTCTGCTGCTGTCCGCTCTGGCTCTGACCAATACTTTGCATGTCTTGCTGCAACGTCGCAAATGCCGATTGGGCCCCCGCAAGATCGCCGGACTGCAGGGCCTGTCCAAGCTGCTTGAAATCATTCTGCACCTGCGTGAAAGCCGTCTGCAGATTGGTTTGGTACGAACTGTCAGTTAAAGAAACAGCGCTCACTGACATGGTTTTCCTCCCTGTTATGATGAATCAAGTTAGAGAACTGCCCCATCCGCTGTCAGGGGACACCTTCCACTGGATATTCATGATTAAGCCAACTTCCATCTGTCTCCTCGCATGTATGCCCGGAAAATTTAGGACCTGGCCACCATGTGACATATATATCGGCAAGTCACCCTTTAAGCTCATGTAAATTTACCGCCGATTAATGTAAAGTTTTGTAATGGGCATGAACCGGAAAGAACTCGAGAGTTGCAGGTTTTGCTTGAAAAAAAAGAAGGCTCAGCCCTTGAAAAGAGAATATTTGGCGGACGGGGTCGGACTTGATCCGACCCCGTCAGGTAGTGTTCACTGCTGAGGTTGGACCTCTGCCCTTCCATCTGGACAGTATTTGTACAATGCTGCGCACAGCACCGCTTGCTGTATGAACCAGGTCGCCAATTTCGAAGAGACCGGCAGGAATATCGCAGAAAGAGCCGCGGTCTCAATAAGCCTCGCCCAAATCACAAACGCAAGTACCAGGAAGCATTTCCGCTACCCCAACCCGAAACTCGTAAGGGGTTGAAAGGACAGATGTTTCTCTTAGCGGCATTGGGCCCTGCCCCCATGCCACCCCACTTCTTTTCAGGTTCTATCAGCGCCCCTCAACCATCCGCAGGTTTTTGCTTTAGCCTGCCAGGCCAAATACCGATGTAGTTTAGAGACACATTTGAATGGAACTGCTTTAAAGATGAAGACCGACGGCAATCCGACATACAAACCGGTCGCGCTGGTTGTTGGCGCCGATCCCCCGAGCAGAATGCAGGTTTGCGATCTGATCGAGCGATGCGGGTGTCTGGCCGAAGTGGCTGAGAACGCAGTGCAGGCCCTCGACATTTTTGCAAGAATTGAGCCTGACGTCGTGTTCCTCAACGCCGAGTTGCCGGGCATGGATGGATATGCTCTCTGTGCTGAGATCCGAAGACTTCCTCAAAAAAAACGCACTAAAATCCTGATGGTTACCGGCCCTGGTGAGGCAGACGCCAGGAGTTCATATGAAGCCGGAGCGAGCGATTTTATTGCCAGGCCTGCCAGTGCATTTAACCACCGGGTCATGCACATACTGCGGGACGTCTGTTCTCAAGAAGAACTATACAGGACCCAGGAGATGCATCGCGCGATCGTCGATGCTTCTCCACACTTGCTGCTGCGAATCGGACAAGATGGGACCATCCTGGATCGCAGGTCACCGCAAAGCTTTAATCTTGGGTGTTTCTCCGATGCACTGCCGGGGCGCAGAATAGGTGAGATCCTCTTCAGGGAAGCGCCAGGTGTTGCGGATCGATATATAGAACAGGTGCTTCATACCGGGCGGGCCGAGGCTCTTGAGTTTCAATTCAAGCAGGGACCGGAGACCTATTTTTACGAATCCCGCATTATGGCAGGGAAAGGGAACGAAATTCTTGCCGTCGTACGAGATGTCACGACGCAGAAAAGAGCCGAAGAGAAAATGGTCAGGCTGGCATATTACGATGTCCTCACAGGACTTCTTAACCGCCATTGCTTTGAGGAGCGGCTGGAGCGGGCCCTGGCCCAATCAGATGGCTCGGGCAATATTTCGGCACTGCTTCATGTCGACCTCGACAATTTCAAGCGAATTAATAACACTTTCGGGCGGAGCACGGGGGACGCCGTTCTTCAGAGAACAGCGGACCGCATCGTACAGTTCGCCCGAAAAAGCGACTGCACGGCCGAATTTGGGCATGATTTCTCTGAAAAAGCGGTGGCCCGTGCAGGAGGGGATGAGTTTCTCATATTACTTCCGAGGATATCCCAGATCAGGGAAGCGGCTGTGCTCGCCAGGCGTTTGCTCGACGACATCTCCCGCCCTCTTGTGCTTGTGGACCATGAACTTTTTGTCTCCGCCAGCATCGGCATCTCCATTTACCCCTCGGATGGAAACGAGCCGGGAACACTACTCAAAAATGCAGAAGAGGCGATGAACCGCGCCAAGGAAAATGGGCGGAACAACCTCCAGTTCTATACCGCTTCCGATCATGGGGGGGCGAGGATTCGCCTGGACCTGGAAAGCGATCTTCGGAGAGTGCTGGACCGTGGTGAACTGCTCGTCCACTACCAACCACAGGTTGACCTGAGGACGGGGCGAATCGTTGGTGCCGAGGCACTGCTGCGCTGGGAACATCAGGAAAAAGGACTCATATCGCCTGCTGAGTTCATTCCCCTGGCCGAGGAAACAGGACTTATCGAGCCGATCGGCAGATGGGTCCTGGCAGTTGCATGCATGCAAAACACTATTTGGCTCAAATCTGGCTTTCCGCCGATCCGTATAGCCGTGAACATCTCGGCTCATCAGTTCAGACAAAAAAAAATTGTCGAGACCGTGGGCAAGGTATTGAGAAATTCCGCTCTCGACCCAAATTCTCTTGAGCTGGAGATCACCGAGGGCACTATCATGCAGGATGCGGCGTCAGCGATTCACCTCCTCAAGGAGTTTAAGAACATGGGGCTGCGGCTTGCGGTGGATGATTTCGGGACGGGTTATTCATCTCTTAACTACCTGAAGCGGTTTCCTCTCGATGTTCTGAAAATAGATAGGTCGTTCATAAAAGACGTGATGACCGACTCAGACGATGCAGTCATCACTAAGGCGATTATCGCCATGGCGCACAGCCTCAACCTGGAAGTCGTTGCCGAAGGGATCGAGACTGAGGAACAACTCAGTTTCCTGCGGGAAAACGAATGCGATGCGTTTCAGGGATATTACTTCAGCCGCCCTGTTTCGGCGACTGTGATGACGAAAATTCTTGAAGATGGGTTAAGCCTCCGGTTGGAGTGATCGACGTGCCGCGCAAGCGGCGAGGTATACCCGGGGAGTTCATGAAGCCATGTTAGATCTCAGCGATTTGATTGGCAGGCAAATCGATCAATTCAGGCTCGATCAATTCATTGCAAGGGGGCCGATGGGCCTTGTCCTGAAGGCTTTCGACACGGTTCTGGTCCGGACTGTTGCACTTAAGCTGATCCCGAAGAGAATGGAAGCAATTCTCTCCCCGGTCGAGGCGGCGGCAATGGAAACGTCGCGCAGGAGGCTGGTCCAGGAGGCCACAGCGGCGGGGAGGCTCTCACACCCGAATATCGTTACGATCCATTCCTACGGTGAAACAAATGAGTTCGAATTCATCTGCATGGAGTATGTGAGTGGGCAAACTCTCGCCCAGATACTCCGGACAGAGCGGGTCCTGCCGCTGGAGGCGGCTGTTTCGATTTTCGGGCAGGTCCTGATGGCATTGGAGGCTGCTCATACGGAGCAGATCATACATCGTGATATCAAGCCTTCCAATATCATGATCACGGGTGACAAAAGAGTGAAAGTAATGGATTTCGGGATCGCCAAGCTTCCTTCACTCTCCGAGACAATGGCAATGACGAGAACGGTCCTGGGGACACCCTATTACATGTCTCCCGAACAGATTTCGGGACAGAAGGTCGACATTCGGTCCGACATCTTTTCGCTTGGGGCCGTACTATATGAAAGCTTGACCGGCGAAAAGCCTTTTAGTGGCGAAAACACCGCCACATTGGCCTATAAGATTGTTCAGACCGACCCCGTTCCTCCAAGGGTTCTGAATCTGCATATCCCTCCGGCTTTGGGAGCAATCATAACAAAGGCCATGGCAAAGGACCCCTCTCAAAGGTTCCAAACCCCGGCCGAAATGCTGCAGGAGTTGAAACTTATTACAGCGGGAGCCGCCTTTCAGACACAGACCAGCGTCGAAGCGGCGGTGTCCGGGAAGCGGGAGCCAATGGTGCACACCCCGCCAGGGCAAAAGAATGCATTCCCCGAAGCCTCGTCAGCCGAGCCGGCTGGTGGGGGCGCCGGCCCTGAGGCATTTTCATCCGGGAACACGGTGGTTGCTGCAAGTTGCGGAATAGAAGAACAAACTGTCCGGGCCACGGCTTTTCACGAGCAAGGGTCCGAAAGGACGGAGTCATTCTGCCCGGGATCGGTTGTCGAAGACAATAATTCAGAAAGACCATCGGCGCCTTACCCGAGATTCCCATCGGAATGGGGTCTCAAGATGCTGTCCGGTTACCTGTTGAGTTTGAAGAAGGTGGTCCTTGCCTTCCCGAAAGCCATGATCGCCGTAGTAATGGGCATCTCTTTGTGCATATTCTCGGTTGCTTTGCTGAAAAAGACCCCGGAGAATCCGGCCCCGGTCCCTCTGGCGGCTGTTGTCGGTGAATCGAATTGGCAAGCGGAACCCGTCGCCGGCAATGAGGCCCCACCCCAAGACGAATCTCTTGCTTCCGCCGGCCAGTCCCCCCCGGCCGCCGCCCAACCCGCGCCGGTTTCCGGCCTGGACAAGCCATCGGCTGAAAAACTGATTGCACAGGCCAAATTAGAATTCGGCACTGACCCGGCAAATGCTGAAAAATTGCTGAATGAAGCGATCGGTTTGGAACCCGGGCATTTCGAAGGATATCTCCAATTGGGCCGCTTGTTGACCTTCAGTAAAAATTACAGCGGTGCCATTGAACAATACCAAAAGGCGTTGCGGATCAACGACCAGATACCTGAGATCTATTTCAACCTGGGCTACATATATATGAACCAGGGGGTCTACGACCGGGCCAGGGAAAGCTACTACCACTGCCTCGATTCCTCCCCCTCGTTCAAGGACGAGGTCCTGACCAATCTTGGAATCATCGAACTGAAAGCCGGAAATGAAACGAGGGCCCGGGAGCTTTTCCGGGAGGCGCTGGAGTTTAACGCAGGCAACAAGCTGGCTCACAAGTACCTTATCAAGCTCGGTGAGCGGGATTCTCGCAAATAAGGGCGCAGGCCTGCAGGATTCTACTTCGAAAAGGGAACCTTTCATCGGTTTACCGGGAGATAGGAGGGAAAAATGGTAAGAACGGGTAAATACCTCTTTGCTCTGACTATGTGCCTCATGGCGCTTGCCTGTGCTGCCAACAAGCAGACAGTACAGGAAACTGCGCCGCCGCCGCCGGAAGTGCAAATGCCGGAATTCCTCCTCCATCGGGTCTTGCCCGGAGAAACCATGGCCAGCATCGCCAAATGGTATACAGGAAAGGCGAGCGACTGGCGGGAACTGGCTCAGCACAACCCTGACCTCAAACCGTGGAATTTGAAACGCAGCGACCTCGTGAAAATTCCTCTCGCGATGGCAACCGCGCACACGAACCAACCCGAACATTCCACTGCACCCAAAAAACACAGGAAGGCAACTCAAAAGACAGACGCTGCGAAAGATAGCGCTCCGGCAGAACCCGAGGAGGTTTTCGGACCGAAATGAAAGACCTGCTTTGCTGTGAAAAAGGGGTCATCCCTTGAAAAGAGAATATTTGGCGGGACGGGGTCGGACTTGGTACGACCCCGTCCGGTAGTGTTCACTGCTGAGGTTGGACCTCTGTTGAATTAAGGAATTGAGGGATTTAGGAATTGAGGAATTGAAAAATCCCTAAATCCCTAAATCCCTAAATCCTTGAATCCCCGAATCCCTGAATCGCCTAATTCCGGAATCCTTTCTATTCAGGGTTTTTCTCTGCGCCTCTGCGGTGATCGGCGCGTGGAACCATGAGCATAAAAAACAGCCCCAGGACGAACAGGGCCTCGAGTGACAGCAGGGCTATGCGCGGGTTGTTTGTCCGGCTGGATATGATCCCGTAGAGCAGGGGGCCGAAGACAGCGGCTATCTTGGTGCTGAAGGTCATAAATCCGAAGAACTCCGCTTTTTTCCCGTCCGGGGCCTCGATCGCCATGTAGCTTCGCGCTGTTGCCTGCGTCCCGCCCAGAACCAACCCGGCGCAAACCGAAAGGGTGTAGAAGGCGGAGATGCTCGAAAAAGCGATTATCCCCAGCAGGGCCAATATCCAGATAAGGATCGTGATGACGATCGTGCGCAGTATTCCGATTCGATTGGCGAGCACTCCGGCGCCCACGGCCCCGGCTGCGGCGGATAGCTGGATCAGCATGAGGAGTAAAAAATTCTGTTTTACGGTGAACTGGAGAGTGTAAACGGTATAGGAGGAGAAAAAGACGATTACGGTCGATATGGCATCGCTCACGAAAAAATATGCAATGAGAAATATGAAGATGCTTTTCAGCGAGCGAATTTCCCGGAAAGTCAGAATAAGCCGGGAGAAGCCTTCACTTATAGCCCGCCCTTGGGCCGAGCTGCGTTTCGGCGAGTCTTTGAAAACGATGAAAGAGGGCAGTGCGAAAATCCCGTAAACCGCCCCGGCCAGCAGAAGGATCGATTTGCCCCCGGCTACGTTCGGGACAATGAAGGCCATGCAGACCAGGGCGGAAAGCCCTCCGATATAGCCCAGCCCCCAGCCGATTCCCGATAACTTCTCGATGGAACCCGGTGAGGCTATGTCCGGAAGGAAAGCATTGTAAAAAATCATGGCCAGCGTGTAGCCCACATATCCGGCGCTTACCAGAAATACCGCCCACGCTTTTTGGCCCGGTCCTGTGAAATAGAGAGAAAAGACGCTCAGTATGGATATGCCGGCGAACGCCACCAGGAAGCTCTTTTTCTTTCCGCTTGCGTCGGCGGTTGCCCCCAGGAGCGGCGAAAGGAGGACCGAGACCGCCATGGCCGAGGATATGGCCACTCCCCACAGGAAATCGGCGTAACCTTTTTCTCCGACTATCACCTCCTTGAAATAAAGAATGAAATAGGCGGTGAGGACGACCATGGAAAACCAGGCCATGCCAAAATCATACAGAATCCAGGAGACTACCCTTACGGAACCCGGATAGCGGATACCGGAATCGGCAGGAGCGCGCCCCGAGCGCGAAAAAATATCCACGCCCCGCGATGTGTTACTCGCCGATCCAGCCTTTTTCGATTGCATCTTCGATCATTCTTTCTACCCTTGATGCTTTTCAAAAGCGTGGGGGATGGGGGGACATGTGCCTCCCTCACCCCCTTCGCTGCTGCGCAGCTCAGTGTGGCGCTACGGCGGGGACGCCTGGCGGAGCCTGGGAGATCGGGGGGAAACTTTCCTCCGCTCAGTTTGTGGTTATTCGCCGCTCTATGAATGCAACTCTGTTTGAGTCCCCTACATGCCAGACTCTGAAAAATATATCCACCTGTTTCGATATTAGCAGAGTCGGTAAAAGCACAGGTTAGAAAAAGTAAGGGAAAGTAAGCTATATTGTTGAAATTTAACGATTAAATTAACTTTTCCCTTTCGCTGGTTTTCACCATTGTTACTTCGTTTTCCCGGTGTTTTTAGGCGTTTTTGGCAAAAATTCGGCAAAACTTTTCAAGCCATAAAACCCCACCAGATAAGGGGATAGCTGACTAAGTGCTCTCGTTTTTGGCAAGCAGCAAGACTGTTAACGTCAGGTCGCCATTTTGGCAACTTGGTCAAAGGGCAGCGGTCGTCATTTCCTCACTCGACAATCTTGGCACTCATTGAGCAAGACTCCCGGGAGCCTTGCATGGAGACATTCACTCCATCCCTGACCGCTCTATCCTTGGTTCTGGAGATCCAGTGCGGTATATCTTCCATTACCTCCCAAAGCTCCCATTGAATTTGCCGGAATCATCAGGATTTCACGCTCATTTTTGAGGAGCAATCCATGACTCTGAGCAAAGCCTATTGACGGCGGTCAGGAAGTTTACCAAAACTGGCGTCTTGATTGATGCTGGTTTTAATGCGTCCATTTTTGCAAGCACCCGAGGCGGGCGCCGCTTTGTATCCCTGTATTTTTGGAGAAGCCTGTTTCGCCTGACCGCTCCGCGCCGCCTCCGCCGGATTACGGGGGGATCCCGCTCCGGCGGCCCTCCGCTTGGGTGGTCCGTTAGTGCAGGTTCAAAAACAAAAAATCGGAACCCATATGCCCTGATCGAATTTGCAGAACTTGACGCACACAACTGGGAATGAATGGGGAGGGTGACTGAGAGATACAGAAGTTCGAACTCAACTGGCCCGGTTTCGGCCCAGTGATGAAGCCGCTAAAATGGTGAGAGCCGAGAAAGAAGGTGCCACAATTGGCCCTATTCTCGGCTCTCTGAGGAGGTATAAGACCCCCCGTGATATTGTCGGAACGAGCATTAAAGGTCTGAAGTAAAATTAGCGACGGTGCCCCGGAATCGTCAGCTGTAATGAGAGGGAGGACCGCAATCCGGGGGACTTCTCTACTCCGATTAACGCCTGAGCTGAACTGATATCCCTTATGATGCCCGAAATCTCGCGATAAAGCCGCTCCGCTTTCCTCAGATGATCGAGCGCCTTCGATTGTGCGCTCAGGTCCCTTGGAAGCTCCTTATACTTCGCATAGTGCCGCTTGGCCTTTTCGTGAAGGAGTACCAATCGGCGGACCTTACGGCAGGTCATAAACTCCTCCTCTAGACGGAAGTCTGTGCCGAGTAAAGCCGAACTGCAAGGGAAATGGAATAAAAAGATTTGAACCCCGGAAAGATGCTACCTTAGTCCCCCAGTTGTGGATGCCACTTTAAGTGAATCTTCGTTGATTCGTCAAAGTTGATCTTCCCAGTTTTGGGCGAGAAACACGAAACCGAAGTGGGGGAAAAAATACATCGGGATAAGCGGATGTTAGGCTGTACGAATATCTAAGTCCCTGAAATGAAAGGAAAGTTTGCGGAAAATCTTTCCCTTGTAAAATCAAAGGCATCCGTCAATCCTGTCCGGCATTCGCAAAAACAGCACAGGTTGAGATCTTTCTTTTTCGATCTTTTTCGTAAAATTTCGTTAAAAGCAGGCGCATAAGGGCAGGAATCCCCAAACTGGGAAGCTGATGAAGCTGCCGCCGAGGAAAGTGGTAACATTTAAATGCTCCTACGTTCTGCGGGCCGCAATAAACGGGCAGAGTGACTAAAGCCGCCGATTACATTGTAGAGAGAAGACGTTTCCTCTTTCCTGATCTGGCTTAATAAATGGAAGCAGTCAGTTGATGGTCGGGTTCATCCTAAGATATAATAGCATGTAATGTTTGCTGCGTTGGTTTGTCCCTGTCCAGAAATCCCTGTATCGGTAACGAATCGGAGGAACTCACATGAAGAGATGGGTCGTTTCTGTTTTGTTTCCAATTTTTTTGAGCTATCCGGCTGTATGGGGTGCGGCTGGCGATGCCCCAGATCTCGGCAAAGCCACCTTGCTTGATTTCGAGCTTTTGAAAATTCCGATTGGAGCGAACCCCCATTCCAACGCCGTCAGTGAGAAAAAAAGGGAAGGAGAGGCGAAAAACGACGAAAAAAAGGAAAAGGAGATTCTGGACAAAAAAGTCGATGATGCAATCAAGAAGGGGTGGGAAGAAAAATAGCGGTAAGAACTATTTTTGCTCAACATGGCGTTCCCCAAGATCCAATGCGATTTCAGAGTATTTCGAAATCAGGTTTGCAAGGCTTGAATATGCCGGAGGCGAGAAATTCAACATGGCATACATGCGGCACACGATAACTTTTGACCTCAAAAACTCTCCATTGTGATTATCTTTTCGTTAGGTACGATTATTGCTTTTCATCACGGATATGATTTGAGAGGCCGTAGTGGAGATTATGAACGTTGGATTTCCACACAATGTTGAATAAAAGATAAAAGTGACTAAAACGCCAAATACACCCAGACATGAAGGTGAGGATTTTCGATTGAGTACAGGATCAGAGCTAAATGCGCATAGCAACCGTATGGAGTTTCATTTCTCTCAAACAAACGAACAACTGGATGCCGTCATCTACCAATTGATAGGGCTGGTCGGCGGTGTGCATCATCCGCAAATGATTCGCGAAATGATTCTGGCCGCTCTCAAGACGGGACAAGAGAACTCCGAAAAAGCAGACCTCAAGCTTATGACATCAACCCTCAAAGAGTTACGTTATACAGCCAAAGTCTTCGGGCAATACCGAGATGTGAGAAAAGTGACCATCTTTGGGTCGGCAAGGGTCACACCAGATTCCGCGACTTACCAATTGGCAAAATCTTTGGGACGCAGTCTGTCTCAGGCGGGATATATGGTGATCACCGGTGGTGGCCAAGGGATTATGCAGGCGGCGAACGAAGGCGCTGGCTGTGAGCATTCCTTTGGGGTTGGTATCCGTCTGCCTTTTGAAAGCGAGCCCAATCATGTTTTGCAGGGCAGCCCTCGGAGCATCAGCTATAAATACTTCTTCAATAGAAAAGTGGCATTTGTAAAGGAGGCAGATGCTGTGGCTCTGTTTCCCGGCGGTTTCGGTACCTTGGACGAAGCAATGGAAGTGCTCACCCTGGTACAGACTGGTAAACGGTATCCCATTCCTCTGGTTCTGGTGGACCAACCTGGCGGGACCTACTGGTCCAACTGGAAGCAGTATGTGGAAAAAGAGTTGCTTGCTCGAAACTACATTTGTCCTGACGACGTGCGTCTATTTACTCTGGTTGATTCGGTGAAGGACGCTGTCCAGGTTATAAATTGTTTTTACAGGCGCTATCACAGCCTTCGATTCGTGAAGAATCGGCTTGTCATTCGATTAAACAGCACTGTGAATGCTGAAAGTATCACTCGATGGAAAAGTCAGTTCGCAGATTTACTGGAACCAAAGGGGGAGTTCTTTGCATCCTCTGCGCTGCCGGAGGAGGAGGATGAGCCCAGATTTGCCCATCTGCCTAGATTGGTATTGGATTTCAACCGCAGGAATTACGGCCGACTGAGACAACTGATTGATGCGATTAATGAATTGTGAGACTCTCCGGGGCTATTGCCGGGAGTATCCTCTCTTACAGCCGGCGCGCGTCAGAAAAACCGAGAAACCGCTCCAAGAAGCTCCTCTTTCGACCTCACAATCCAATCACAGGAACACTCGATCATCGGATTCACTACGGCGTCTTCACTCTCAACTGCACGGCGGAAATCAGTTCTGATCCCCATAATTTTCTGTTCGGGTGATTTCTGCGCGTAAAAATACCCGATCTCCCCAGCCTGGCACAGAACCAAAGTCTCAACTAACCCAAACAAGGAGCTCTATAGATTAGCCTTATTCCTCACTGTTCAAATCTTCCTCCACCAATAATCGCCGGAGCGAAGACGCCGTAGTATGTTCTCAACTCGCCCCGGCCCACTTTTTGACCGGTCATTTTGGCTGCTTTTCCCACCGGCACCAATAGAATTCGCCGCTGGGGCGCCGAGACGCTCGGCAAGACTCCTTTCGACAGCTTCCGGAACCAGACCCGTTACGCATCCACCTGATGCTACAACTTCTTTGATGATTCCGGAGCTGATATATATCCAGGGCATTCCCGTCATAAAATAGAGCGTTTCGATTTCGCCGTTCAGTTTTCGATTCATCAGAGCCATCTGAAATTCATACTCGA
>Ga0074046_10002893_pt1 | contig 14629 bp, 27 predicted proteins | sample BogForMeECP23OM3_FD_94441 | JGI IMG/M metagenome (GOLD analysis project Ga0074046, IMG submission 94441) | Bog forest soil microbial communities from Calvert Island, British Columbia, Canada - Bog Forest MetaG ECP23OM3 | ecosystem: Environmental > Terrestrial > Soil > Wetlands ...
CGCCGGCGCCGTCACGGAGATCATCGAGTAACCCTATGAGACAAGGCGACAAAATTCGCATTCGTTTAAAGGCTTACGACCATCGCATTCTGGACCAGTCCACGCGGGAAATCGTGGAAACCGCGAAGCGTACCGGCGCCGATGTAGCCGGGCCGATTCCTCTTCCCACGACGGTCAACCGCTGGACGGTGCTGCGGTCGCCGCACGTGGATAAGAAGTCGCGCGAACAGTTTGAAATGCGCACGCACAAGCGGCTGATCGACATTCTGGAACCCACGCCGGACACGGTGGACGCGCTGATGAAGCTCGATCTTCCCCCGGGCGTGGACGTAGAAATCAAGGCTTTCGGCCACGCGGCGAAGTAAGAAAAAGGATATCGGTGATCAGATATCGGATATCAGGAACTGATCGCTGAGATCCGCTATCAGTGACGAGATCAGAGATTCAGAAATACCGAAAGAAGCAGCCAATACCAGCAGGGCAAGCTGCTAAAAGAGAGAGAAGAAAATGGCAGTCGACGGAATTATCGGAATCAAGTTGGGCATGACGCAGATATTCGCGGAAGACGGGAACCTCGTTGGGGTGACCGTTCTGCAGGCGGGTCCTTGCGTCGTGGTCCAACGCCGCACGAAGGACAAAGACGGCTACGACGCCGCGCAACTGGGGTTGGTGGAATTCGTGAAGCCGCAGCGTGTGAATAAAGCCATGACCGGCCACTTCAAGAAGTCGAATGTTGCGCCGGTCAAGATTCTCCGCGAAGTGCGCTTGCCGGAATCGAAGGACGAAACCAAAGTTGGCGATCGCGTCCTGGTGGAGAATTTCAAGGCTGGAGAACTGGTGGATGTTTCGGGCGTGAGCAAGGGCAAAGGATTCGCGGGAGGCGTGAAGCGCTGGCACTATGCGGGCGGAGACGCCACGCACGGTTCGATGTTCCATCGGGCACCGGGCGGCATCGGCGGCAGTTCGTTCCCATCGCGAGTTTGGAAAAACCAGCATTTTCCGGGACACATGGGGAATGCCAGGGTCACCGCGAAGAATTTGAAAGTAATTAAGGTGGACACCGACGAGAACCTGCTGTTGGTTCGTGGTTCGGTGCCTGGGCCAAGTGGAACGTACATTTTCATCCACAAGGCCAAGAAAGCAGCAAAGAAGGCAGCGAAGTAAGCAGCCGACAGTTGGTTAGCCGATAAAGATAAGAGAGAGCAAAGATATGCCGGTCGTAGATGTCGTGAATCTGGATGGCAAGAAAGTCGGTCAGGTCGAACTGGCGGACGCGGTTTTTGGTGCGGAGATCAACACGAATCTTCTGCACGAAGCTTCGCGGTGGTATCTCGCGGGACTGCGTCGCGGCACGGCCAAGACCAAGGACAAGAGCGAAGTAAGCGGCGCGGGCCGCAAGCTTTGGCGGCAAAAAGGCACGGGGCGCGCGCGTGTTGGCTCGATCCGTTCACCTTTGTGGCGGCACGGCGGAACGGTCCATGGACCGAAGCCGCGCTCGTATGCATATGCGCTGCCGAAGAAGATGGTGCTTGGCGCACTGCGTTCGGCGCTGTCGGCGAAGCTTGCGGAGCAGAAGTTGACGGTGGTGGATGCGTGGTCGCTCGATACGCACAAAACCAAAAGCTTGCGCGTGGCGCTCGATAAGTTGAGCGCGGATAAAACGGCGTTGCTCGTGGCGTACGGTGAGAACCGGAACCTCGAGTTAGCGAGCAGGAACATGGACGGCGTGAAGCTCACGGCTTCGAACGTCCTGCAACCTTACGACGTGTTGCGCCACGACCGCATAGTGGTTTCCAAGGACGCAGCCGCACGGTTAATTCGCACGCTGGACCCGGATCACCAGCCCGCGGAAGCGCCGCAGGTGGAATCGATCGCTCCGGCGCCTGCACCGAAGAAGGAAGCGGCGCCAAAGGCAGCCGCGAAGCCTGCGGTAAAGAAACCTGCAGCGCCGAAGAAGCCGGCCGTCAAGAAGGACAAGGAGTAAGCAATGGCAGCCCCGCACTATCAGATTATTCGGCGTCCCATCATCACGGAAAAGGGACTCGGCGTGAAGGAATTGCAGCACACGGTGGTGTTTGAAGTCGCCGCCGCGGCTACCAAGACGGAGATCAAGGAAGCGGTGCAACAGATCTTCAAGGTGAAGGTGGATGCGGTGCGCACCGCCAACTTTGTTGGCAAGATGCGCCGGCGCGGCCAGAACGAAGGCTATCGCCGCGACTGGAAGAAGGCGTACGTCAAGCTCGCCGAAGGCGAAAAGATGATCGAGTACTCGGAGAATTTGTAAGACCTGGGCTCAGAGAATGGAACCGCGAGGTTGGCGGAAGATTTAGAAGGTAAGAGGCAGAGATGGGACTCAAGAGTTTTAATCCATACACGGCGTCGCGACGCTTCATGACCGTGCTCGACAAGAGCGAGATCACGAAGCAGACACCCGAAAAAAGCTTGCTGGAACCGAAGAAGCGGTCCGGCGGCCGTAACAATCAGGGCGAAATCGTCATTTGGCATCGCGGTGGCGGCCACAAGAAGCAGTATCGCGTGGTCGACTTCCGCCGCGACAAGGATGGCGTAACCGCCAAAGTGGCCGCGATCGAGTACGACCCGAATCGCAGCTCCAACATCGCGCTTCTGCACTATGCCGATGGCGAGAAGCGCTACATCCTTCACCCCGTGGGCCTGGCAGTTGGCGCCACGGTTTCTACTGGCGAAACGGCGGATATTCTTCCAGGCAATTGTTTGAAGATTCGTCACATTCCGCCTGGCACGATGGTGCACAACCTGGAGCTTTATCCGGGCCGCGGCGGACAGGCCGTGCGCACCGCCGGGGCTTCCGCGCAGTTGCTCAGCAAGGAAGGCGACTTGGCGTTAATCAAGATGCCTTCGGGGGAAGTGCGCAAGTTTTCGGTCGACTGCAAAGCGACCGTGGGCCAGGTCGGCAATCTCGATCACGAAAATGAAACGTATGGCAAAGCCGGCCGCACGCGTTGGCGCGGCAAGAAGCCAACGGTTCGCGGTGTGGCGATGAACCCGGTGGATCATCCGCACGGTGGTGGAGAAGGCCGCGTGAAGGGCAATCACCCGCAGACACCATGGGCATTCCCGACGTTGGGCAAGAAGACGCGGGGGAACAAGCGCACCGATCGCATGATCGTGGAGCGCAGGAAGTAGTTGGGTTTCTGTTCCCGGTTCGCTGTTGGACTGGGGACTGACTGAGGACAGAGTAGTTTGGACGGGGCGCGATCCTGAACGAGAGCGCCCGGGGCAGACGAGAGACAACCGCAGATTCTGGCTGGACGTAACTCGACCGGCTGGAAGAAGGCGATAACCATGCGAGCGACACGAACAACACGTTCCACCGGACGCCGGGCGCGTCCCGTGAAGCGAGTGGTAAAAAGAGCGGCGATAAAACCCGTCGCGAAACCAGTGGTGAAAGTGGTCGCGCCACCCGAACCGGTGCTGTACAAGCTGTGCAAGCCGGGCTGGGCGGTGATCGTGGAACGCATACCGAACGCGCAGGGCACGCGATTTGTTTGCCCGTTCTGTCCGAAGTCACACCGTGTACCTGGTCCGGTGCGTGGGTTTAAAAAGATGCGGCATGCCCAGTGGGGCCGTTTGCGCCGCGTGGAGGAATAAGGAAGCGATGGCACGTTCAACGAGAAAAGGGCCGTTTGTCGATGGCCACCTGCGCGTGAAGGTCGATGGATTGAACGCGCGGAATGAAAAGAAGGTAATAAAGACGTGGTCGCGGCGATCGACGATCGTGCCGGACATGATCGGGCACACTATCGCGGTCCACAACGGAAAGAAATTCATTCCCGTGTATGTGACCGAGCAGATGATCGGCCACAAGCTGGGAGAGTTTGCACCGACGCGTTCGTTCAAGGGCCACGCCGTAAAGGCTGCTCTTGAGAAGGCGGCCGGAGCAGCTCCAGCAGGAGGCGGCGCGGCACCAGCAGCACCAGCGCCGAAGGCATAAGGAAATGGCTGACGTACAGACACAAGCAGGTTCGATTGAAGCACACGCGATTGCGAAGCACGTGCGCATGTCGCCGCAAAAAGCGCGCCTGGTGATCGATCTGATCCGGGGCCGCAAAGCGCAAGACGCTTTGCAGTCGTTGCGGTTCACGCCGAAGCGCGCGGCAAAGCACATTGAAAAAGTGCTGCGCAGCGCCATCGCCAACGCCGAAAAGAAGGCCGAAGATTCCGGGGCACCGCTCGATGTGGACCAGCTCTTTGTGAGCAAGTGTTTCGTGAACGAAGGCGCGCGGTGGAAGCGTTTGCGTCCCGCGCCGATGGGGCGTGCATTCCGCTACCAGAAGCGCACCGCGCATATCTGGGTGGGCGTTGCCGAGCATCATGTGGCCGCCGCAGAGCGCGTTGCCGCTAATCTTGCCGAAGCGGAAGCCCAGAAGGGCGTTCGCGGAACGGCACGCCGCGTTCGCAAGGCTTTGACTGGGAAGCAGGCTCCAGGAAAGAAGGGGAAGAAGTAATGGGACAGAAAACACACCCGTACGGATTTCGCCTCGGCTACAACAAGCCCTGGAAGTCGCGCTGGTATGCCGATCGCGAGTATGCGGATCTGCTGCACGAAGACGTGAAGCTGCGCAAGGAGTTGAAGGAGCGCTTGAAGAGCGCCGGCGTCAGCTCCATCGATATCGAGCGTGCCGCCAACAAGCTGGTGGTGCGCATCGCCACGGCGCGTCCCGGAATCATCATCGGGCGCAAAGGCGCGGAAATCGACAAGCTGAAGCAGGAAGTTTCCAAGCGCACCAAGCGGGAAGTGCACATCGACATTCAGGAAGTGCACCGCCCGGAGTTGGATGCGACGCTTGTGGCGGAATCGATTGCGCTGCAACTGGAAAAGCGCGTGGCGTTCCGGCGCGCGATGCGCAAAGCGGTGGATTCGGCGCTGCGTTTTGGCTGCAAGGGAATCAAGGTTCGCGTTGCCGGCCGTTTGAACGGAGCGGAAATCGCGCGCAAGGAGTGGTACCTGCAAGGCCGGTTGCCGCTGCAGACCTTGCGTGCGGACATTGATTACGGCACGGCGGAAGCGCAGACGACCTATGGCGTGATTGGCGTGAAGTGCTGGATCTACCAGGGCGAGAACATTCCGAAGCGCGTAAGGCGGGAAGACGATAAGCCTGTGGGCGTGGCAGTCGCCTGATTCAGGCGGAACAAATTGCAGAACTAGGGAAGCGAGAAGAAAACGATGTTGATGCCGAAGAAGGTGAAGTACAGAAAACAGCAGCGCGGCCGGCGTAAAGGCAAGGCCTGGCGCGGCGGAAGTTTGTCGTTCGGAGAATACGGACTGAAGGCCATGGAGAATGCGTGGATCACCGACCGCCAGATCGAGGCGTCGCGCGTGGCCATTACCCGCTTCATCAAGCGCGGGGGAAAACTGTGGATTCGCATTTTTCCGGATAAGCCGTTCACCAAGAAGCCCGCGGAAACCCGCATGGGCAAGGGGAAAGGCGCCCCGGAGCGTTGGGTGGCAGTGGTGAAGCCCGGACGCATCATGTTCGAGATGGCGGGCATCGATGAGGCCACGGCGCGGCAAGCGCTAGGGCTCGCGGCGCACAAGCTGCCGATTCCGACGAAGTTCGTCAGCCGCGCAGGAGGAATCTAAGATGGCCCGGCGCATTGAAAGGATTCGCGAGGAAGGCGCAACTGAATTAGTGGCACGCGAGAAGGATTTGACCGAACAGATTTTCCGGCTGCGGTTTCAGTTGAGCACGGGACAGGCGGAAGCGTTGAAGCGCTTGCGCGAAGCAAAGAAGGATCTCGCGCGCGTGAAGACGCTTCTCCGCGCACAGGAATTGACAGCCGGCGCAAAGCCGGTGAAGGCAGGTAAGGCGTAATGACAACGGAAACACAAGCGGCGCCACAGGCCGAGCGCGGTGAGCGGCACGAGCTCATCGGCAAGGTAACCAGCGCCAAGATGGAAAAGACGATTGTGGTGGAAGTGCAGCGGCTGATGCAGCACCCGAAGTATCGGCGGGTCATCCGCATATCGAAAAAGTTCTATGCGCACGACGAAAAGCGCGAAGCCAAGCAGGGCGACACGGTCAGGATTGTGTCCTCACGGCCGCTTTCGCGACTCAAGCGCTGGCGCTTGAAGGAAGTGCTGACGCCTAAAGCGTCGGCCAAGTAAGAGGGGACAGGGGAGCGAATCATGATTCAGATGCGAACCTGGCTGACGGTGGCCGACAATTCCGGAGCACGCAAGCTGATGTGCATCCTGCCGGTCGGTGGCGATGCGGGATTGAAGGCCGGACTGGGCGACATTGTCACCGCTTCGGTGAAGGAAGCGACGCCGGAAAGCCAGATCAAAGAAGGCAAAGTTGTGAAATGCGTGATTGTGCGGATGCGCAAGGAAGCCCGCCGCAAGGACGGCACGTACATCCGCTTCGACGACAATGCGGCAGTGCTGATCAACGATACCGGTGAGCCCGTGGGCACGCGCGTATTCGGGCCGGTGGCCAGAGAGTTGCGCGAGAAAAAGTTCACCAAGATTGTTTCGCTAGCTCCGGAGGTTTGGTAGTCATGGCACAGAAAGAACTGAAGCGCCACACCATCAGCATCCGCAAGGGCGATACCGTGCGGGTGATGAGCGGCAAGTCCGCCGGCAAGAACGGGCGGGTGCTGAGCGTGAACCCGCGCAAGAACACGGTGATCGTGGAGCACGCGCATTTGATCAAGCGTCACACGCGGCCGAATCCGTCGAAGAACATCAAGGGCGGCATCGTGGAGCGGGAAGCGCCCATTAATGTTTCGAACGTTCTGATCGTGTGCAGCAATTGCGGAAAGCACGCGCGCATCGGTCACAACGTGCTGCCCGACGGCAGCAAGGCCCGTGTGTGCAAGCGTTGCGGCACCACGCTGGATAAGTAAAGGATTGGAAGGAACAGGACAGGCATGAAGAGTCGATTGCACGAATCATATACGAAGCAAACGGTGCCGGCGCTGATGAAGCGCTTTGGCTGGAAGAACTACATGGCCGTGCCGAAGTTGAAGAAGATCACCGTCAACATCGGGCTCGGCGAAGCCAGCCAGAACGCCAAGCTGCTGGATACGGCCGCGGTCGAGCTCGGCCAGATTACGGGCCAGAAGGCCATGATCACGCGGGCGAAGAAGTCCATCGCAAATTTCAAGATCCGCAAAGGGATGCCGATTGGCTGCGCGGTGACGCTGCGCGGGGAGAAGATGTACGAATTCCTCGACCGTCTGTGCAACGTGGTTCTCCCCCGTGTACGCGACTTCCGGGGATTGCCGTCAAATGCGTTCGATGGCCGCGGCAACTATACCCTGGGATTGAAGGATCAGTTGGTGTTTCCGGAAATCGATTACACCCGCGTGGACAAGATCAAAGGCATGAATATTACTTTGACGACATCCGCCCGCAACGACGAAGAGGGCCGCGAACTGCTCAAGGGCCTCGGCGTTCCGTTGCGCGAAAAAGGAGCAGCACAATAAATGGCACGCACTGCTAAGATCGCCAAGACACTCAAGAAGCCGAAATTCAAGGTTCGCGTGCGCAATCGCTGCCGTTGCTGCGGCCGCGCCCGGGGCTATATCCGCAAGTTCCAAATGTGCCGCATTTGTTTCCGTGGCATGGCGCTCAAGGGGGAAATCCCTGGAGTCGTGAAATCAAGCTGGTAGGAGCCAGAGATAATTATGCAGACTGATCCCATTGCCGATTTTTTGACACGCTTGCGCAACGCCGCTTCCGCCAAGCACCAGCGGGTGGACGTGCCGGTGTCCAAGCTGAAGACGGAGATTGCGCGCATTCTGAAGGAAGAGGGTTACATCTCAACCTACAAAATGGTGGACGAGAATAAGACGCGCAAGACGCTGCGCATCTTTCTGAAGTACACGCCGGACCGCCGCAGCGTGATTACCGGCTTGAAGCGCATTTCGCGCCCGGGCCAGCGGAATTATCTGGGAGCCCAAGACATCAAGCCTGTGGTTGGCGGGCTGGGCATCAGCATTTTGACTACGCCGAAGGGGCTGATGAGTGGAAGAGCCGCACGGAAAGCGAATGTGGGCGGCGAGATACTTTGCGAAGTTTGGTAGCGAAGACGAGCAAGCGTGTGAACGAGTTCGAAAGTAGAGGATAGGACAGATGTCACGTATTGGTCGCAAACCGATTCCAGTGCCCGCGGGCGTGAAGATCAACACCACGGACGGCAGGGTGGAAGTGCAAGGTCCGAAGGGAAAGCTGCACGTGCTGGTGCCGCGGCAGATTCGCTTGGAGCAGAAGGATGGCGTTCTGACCGCGGTGCGCGATAACGAAGAACATCGCGCGTTGCACGGCCTAGCGCGCGCGTTGCTGGCGAACGCGGTGCACGGCGTCACGCAAGGGTTCAAGAAGGAACTCGATATCGTCGGAGTGGGTTACCGCGCGGAGGTGAAGGGCAAACTGGTCGCGTTCGCGCTCGGCAAGTCCCATCCTGTCGAGTTTCCAATCCCCGAGGGGATTCAGATTTCTGTGGATAAGCAGACGCACATCGTGGTCAGCGGCGCGGATAAGGCGCAAGTTGGCCAGGTCGCGGCGGACCTACGTTCGTTGCGTCCGCCCGATCCGTATAAACAGAAAGGTATTCGCATAACCGGCGAGCGCCTGAAGAAGAAGGCAGGCAAGGCCGGAGCCAAGGCTGGCGCGGCGTAAAGAGTTGAGGGGTTTTTAGTTCTAAGTAATGAGTTTGGGAGCGGTCGAACTTACAACTCGTTACCGACGGATTTAAGGGAGAAACGACAGTGGCATCGGTACCAGTTCGGAAGTTATCGAAGGATGAGCAGCGCCGGCGAGTTCACGCTCGCGTGCGCACCCGGGTGACCGGCACGGCGGAGCGGCCGCGCTTGTGCGTGTACCGCTCGCTCGGACACATTTACGCACAGATTATTGACGACCGCAGCGGGCGCACACTTGTTTCCGCCAGCTCGGTCGACAAGGAATCGAAGAAGAATCTGAAGGGTGGTGGCAACATCGCTTCCGCCAAAGCCGTCGGCAAGTTCATCGCCGAGCGCGCCAAGGGGGCCGGTGTGGTCAAAGTGGTGTTCGACCGCGGCGGATACAAGTATCACGGCCGCGTCAAGGCGCTCGCAGATGCAGCGCGGGAAGCGGGGTTACAGTTCTAACTTATGTCGAAGCAAATTTTGCGTGACAGTCTGGCGGTCCGGCGAATTCTGGAGGTAAATCCTTCCGATTTGAAGGATGACGTCATTGCGATCAACCGCGTAACCAAGGTCGTCAAGGGCGGTAAAAACCTCAGCTTCTCGGCTCTCGTCGTGGTTGGCGATAGCCGTGGGCATGCCGGCTTCGGAATGGGGAAGGCTCGCGAAGTGCCCATGGCCATCAAGAAGGGCATTGAGCAGGCGAAGAAGAATCTGATCAAGTTGAACTTGAAGGGTTCCACGATTCCCCATCAGGTGACCGGTTGGTATGGTTCGGCGCAAGTGCTACTCAAGCCGGCGCCGGAAGGCACCGGAGTAATTGCGGGCGGTCCGGTGCGTAAAGTGATGCAGGTGGCGGGAATTCAAAACGTGCTGACGAAGTCGATCGGCACATCAAATCCGCACAACGTGGTGAAGGCCACGTTTGCCGCGCTGCTGGGCTTGAAAGATGCGGCGCAGGTAGCCGAGACGCGCTCCAAGACCGTGGAAGAAATGACCGGCAGACCGCCAAAGGTGGATAAGCCGGCAGCGACAGTGGAAAAGGCGGCAGGGGAATAAATCATGGCAGCAGAGAAAAAAGGCGCGAAGAGCGCGGGCACGGTGAAGGTGAAGTGGGTGGTGAGTTTTATCGGCTGCACGGATGATATGCGTGCGACGATTCGCGGGCTGGGCCTGCGCCGAATGCACCAAGTGGTGGAGCGGCAAGATACGCCGGAGACGCGCGGAATGATTCACAAGGTACGTCATCTTGTGGAAGTGGTGGAGTAAGCGATGGCAGATAAGTCGAAGAAGAGAGAACACAACACGGTTTCGCTCTCGACGCTGGGTCCGGCGAAGGGATCGCGCAAAAAGAAAGTGCGCGTAGGCCGCGGCATCGGCTCGAAGCTCGGAAAGACAGCGGGTTCCGGCAACAAGGGACAAAAGTCCCGGCGCGGTTATTCGCGGCGGCGCGGATTCGAAGGCGGGCAGATGCCGTTGCATCGCCGCATTCCGAAGCGCGGCTTCCACAATCCGTTTGGCGTGAAGTTTTCCGTGGTCAACCTGGAGGAACTGAACGTGTTCCCCGAGGGAGAAACGGTGACGCCGGAGCTGTTGCGCGCGCACGGTTTCATTCGCCGCGCCACGGATCCGATCAAGGTTTTAGGCGATGGGGAGTTGAAGACCAAGCTCACCGTTCATGCTCACGCGTTCAGCTCCACCGCCAAGGAAAAGATCACCAAGGCGGGCGGGACGTTTGAGGTGGTAGCGTAGTCAGGGGCACCGGGGAAATGCGATGAATCGTTTCTGGCAAGCATTTACGAACCTCTTCCGGATCGAAGATCTGCGGAACCGGCTGTTCTTTACGCTGGCGCTGCTCGGGGTCTATCGCCTCGGTGCGCATATCCCCACGCCCGGGATTAACACCGGCTTGATGGAAGATATCTTCAAGCAGGCCGCGTCCAGTTCGATGCTGGGGATTTTCGACCTGTTCAGCGGTGGGACGTTCCGGCGGATGACGATTTTCGCGCTGGGCATCATGCCGTATATCACGGCATCCATTATCTTGCAGTTGATGCAGGTGGTCTTTCCGTACCTGGAGCGGTTGCAAAAGGAAGGCGAGCTGGGCCGGCGAAAGATTACGCAGTATACGCGATACCTGACGATTGCGCTTAGCGTCATCCAGTCGTCAACGATTGCTACCACGCTGCAGGCGCAAACGTACTCGGGACAATCGCTGGTCTATCATCCGGGTTTGGGATTCTGGTTGATGACCGTGCTGACGCTTACGACCGGTTCGGCGTTCATTATGTGGCTGGGTGAGCAGATCAGCGAGCGCGGCATTGGCAACGGCATGTCGCTGATTATTTTCGTGGGCATCGTAGTGGGGTTGCCGCGCGCGATTTATGATTTGTATGAAAAGGTGAAGACGCAGGCGTGGGGCGCGTTTACGCCGATGGCAGTCCTGCTGCTTCTAGCGTTGATGGTTGCGGTCGTGGCGTTCATCGTGTACGTGGAGGGCGCGCAACGGCGCATTCCGGTGCAGTATGCGAAGCGCGTTGTGGGCCGCCGCGTGATGGGCGGACAAGCTACGTATCTTCCCCTGCGCGTGAACTCGGGCGGGGTGATTCCGCCGATTTTTGCGAGCTCGCTGCTGGCCTTTCCTGCCACTGCAGCATTGATGCTTGGTACGCGCTGGCCGTTCCTGAAGGGGATTGCGGATAAATTGAAGTGGGGCGAACCACTGTACACGTTGATCTACATCGTGATGATCATCGTTTTCGCATTTTTCTATGTGGGGATCGTGTTCAATCCCACGGAACTTGCGGACAACATGCGCAAGAACGGCGGGTTTATTCCTGGCATCCGTCCCGGGCGCAGCACTTCGGAATATGTGAGCATCATCCTAAAGCGTCTGACATTTATCGGAGCGGTATATCTGGCGCTGGTGTGCATCCTGCCGGAATGGATGATCGCGGGTATTGCGCTCAATCACTTGCCGGTGTGGCTGGGCGGCGATTGGTTTGACCGGCACTTTCCGAGCTGGATTTTGCATGGTCTGGGTGTGACGTTTTATTTCGGTGGCACTTCGCTCCTGATCGTGGTGGGCGTGGCGATGGATACCGTGCAGCAGCTGGAGGCACAACTCGTCATGCGTAATTACGAGGGCTTTGCGCGTAAAGGAAGATTGCGCGGCCGTCGCTAGGCTAAGGGAGACGACAACGTGGCGCTGGAACAGCGTCCTGTCGGAAAACTCGACCGCGCGGTAATTTTTCTAGGACCTCCGGGTTCCGGGAAAGGAACCCAGGCGACGGTGCTGGCAGGGAAGTTTGGAGCACCGCACCTTTCGACGGGAGATATGCTTCGCGAACATATCGCGAAGGAGACGCCACTCGGATTGAAGGTCAAGCCGATCATGGCGCGCGGGGAGTTGGTGCCGGATTCGCTGGTTTTGAAAATGGTCGCGGAGCGGATTGAGCGGCCGGATTGCAGTCACGGATTTGTGTTTGACGGATTTCCGAGGACGGTCACTCAGGCGAAGTATCTGGGTGAATTGCTGAAGAGGCAAGGGTTCAAGCAGCCGTTCGTGATTCACATGGTTATAGGCAATGCGCTGCTGATCCGGCGGTTGACGGGCCGAAGGACATGTAAGGTAGGCGGGGAGATTTACAATATTTACGACTGCCCGCCAAAAGTGGAAGGGATTTGCGATAACGACGGCGGCGAGCTGATCCAGCGGCCGGACGATCGCGAGGAAGTGATCCGGCAGCGGTTGCATGCGTACGAAAAGCTGACAGCGCCGCTGGTGAATTACTACCGCCGGTTGGGCTTCTTGCATGAAATCGATGCAAGCAAAAGCGTGGCGGAGGTCGAGCAAGAGATTGAGCAGGCCGTGGCTAGCATCGGCGGAGCGGGTTGAAGATGGCGATTCAATTACGCAGCGCCGCTGAGCTGGAAAAGATGTACCGCGCGGGCCAGGCTGTGCATGAAGTTTTGCACGCGCTTCGGGAGCAGGTGAAGCCCGGAATGTCGACGATGGACCTTGAGGAAATAGCCGAGGGGCTCATCGCGAAGAGGCCGGGAAGGGCGGCGTTCAAAGGGTATCGCGGGTATCCGTGCGTGCTATGCACGTCAGTGAACAGCGAGATCGTTCACGGGATACCGTCGCCGAAACGGAAGTTGCGGGAAGGCGACATCGTCTCGATCGACTTTGGCATGGAAGTCGAAGGGTACTACGGCGATTCGGCGGTCACCGTGCCCGTGGGCAAGATCCAGCCGGAGTTGCAGAAGTTGCTGGATGTGACCCGCCAATCGCTGGACCGCGCGATTGACAAGATGCGCCCGGGTAACCGGTTGGGCGATGTCGGGTACGCGGTGCAGAGTTGGGTGGAGCAGCACGGGTTTTCGGTAGTGCGGGAGTTCGTGGGACACGGCATTGGAACCAAGATGCACGATGAACCGAATCTTCCGAACTACGGCGAACCGGGACACGGGGCGCGTTTGCAAGAAGGCATGGTCATCGCCGTCGAACCGATGGTGAATGCAGGCCGGCCGGATGTGCAGATGCGCGGCGAATGGGTGGCGGAAACGGCCGATGGCAGTCCTTCGGCCCATTTCGAGCACACCGTGGCGGTCACCGCGAATGGGCCATGGATATTGACGCGGCCGAAGGAAATGACCGGGCCATCGTGGTGAGCGAGTTTGAAGTTGTAGGTGAGAAGCAAGAAGTTCGAAAGAGTTTACTGCTCACTTAGAACTTAGGTTGAAACAGGAAGAAAGAGGTAACGAAACGCGAAACCTTATGGCGAAGCAGCCGTTTGAAGAAAAGAAAAAAGGCGACTCCGGGAATTCGAAAGAGGACGCGATCGAAGTGATGGCAACCGTGTTGGAGCCGTTGCCGAACGCGATGTTCCGTGTGGAGCTAGAGAACAAGCACCGGGTGTTGGCGCATGTTTCCGGCAAGATGAGGAAGAACTTCATCCGGATCCTGGCGGGGGACAAAGTGGCGGTGGAGCTTTCGCCGTACGATTTGACGCGAGGACGCATCGTATACCGCTACAAGTAGCGAAAAGAGTTTATGGCGCTGGGCGAGGGCCCGGTTGCCAGACGAGGAGCGAGCAGTATGAAAGTTCGGGCTAGTGTGAAGAAAATTTGTGACAAGTGCAAAGTGATCCACCGCCGTGGAGTGGTTCGGGTAATTTGCAGCAATCCGAAGCACAAGCAGCGTCAGGGATAAGGGGAGCGAGGAGAAACCATGGCACGTATCGCAGGTGTTGATCTACCGCCGCAGAAGCGGCTCTGGGTCGGGTTGACCTCGATCTACGGCATTGGACAGGTGCGCGCGAAAAGCATCGCCGAAAAGGCCAATGTGGATTTCACGAAGAAGGTGCGGGACCTGACGGAAGACGAAGTAAATCGCCTCCGTACGGTGATCGAGCAGGAAGGACGCGTGGAAGGCGATCTGCGCAAAGAGATCCAGATGAACATCCGCCGGCTGATTGAAGTGCAGGCGTATCGCGGGATTCGTCATCGCCGGAATTTGCCGGTTCGCGGGCAGCGCACGCACACGAATGCGCGCACGCGCAAGGGTCCGCGGCGCGGCGCGGTTGCCGGCAAGAAGCAGGTTAAGGGCAAGAAGGGCTAGGATTCAGTGACTCGTGGTTCGTGCCCCGCGACCCGAAAGCAATTTTTTACGGGACGCGGGACACAATGAAGAAGATTCGGGAACTGACTACTGAATTGGAGTGAAACGTGGCTAAAGAGCAGCAGAACGCGGCACCGGACACTGGGGCACCAGCGAAACCGGCAGCGGCATCTAAGAAGAAGAAAGAGTTCAAGAAGAAGAAGGAACGCCGCACCGTTCCACACGGGCTGGTGCACGTCTCCGCGACCTTCAACAACACGCAGATCACCATCACCGATCCAGATGGCCGCGTGATTTGCAATTCTTCCGCCGGGGCGATCGGTTTCAAGGGTTCGC
>Ga0074046_10002895_pt1 | contig 14617 bp, 15 predicted proteins | sample BogForMeECP23OM3_FD_94441 | JGI IMG/M metagenome (GOLD analysis project Ga0074046, IMG submission 94441) | Bog forest soil microbial communities from Calvert Island, British Columbia, Canada - Bog Forest MetaG ECP23OM3 | ecosystem: Environmental > Terrestrial > Soil > Wetlands ...
ATCAAGAAAGGATTATGGTTGAACGAATGATTGCCGATGGCGTGGCCGCGGGCGATTATTTCCCCGATTATTTCCGGATGCTTCAAGGCATTGACGCCGGAAACAAAAAAAGTTGCCCCTACCGAATACTTGTCCAGCAATTCCAGTATTTGTCTTGTTGTCGGTTGGGCCGGACCATCGTCAAAAGTCAGCGCGACCATATTCTGGCCCGTATTGCCGCGACTGATTACGGGAAGGAAAAAATTGCTTCGCGGAAAAAAAGAAGCGGCGACACAAAGAACAATATAAAAAAAGGCGACTGCCGCCGCCAATAGAGAATTGATAAAAAAAACAACCGCTGCGAAAAATAAAAGGGTTATTCCTGTGATTTTAGCCGGACTCCAAAATGGCAACTTCTTGTTCAATGATAAAACTCCTTATGAAGTCCTCTTTATTGAATCAAATATTCCCACAAAGGACCTGTAAACCCTCGTCTGTAGAGTTTGGGTAAAACACGGGTTGCTTTGGCTTCACCTGCGCCGATAAGCCAGTTGGGACGGCCATTGGCGTGATTTTCTACCATCTGCATGATTTCCGTAACGGATATTTCTCCAGAGCGGTAAAATACCGGCGGCAGGATATTTTGCTCCGCTGCAATCTGACCTTCCCGCAGGGCAACATCATACAAATCTGTGTGCGGATAAACGCGGATGCCGCAGAAAAAGAAGAAAACCGCCCGCTCCAGGCTATCCAGACCGATCAGTGTTTTCTGCAGAGTCTGTTTGTTTTCGCCGGGACCGCCTAATAATAAATAATGGGCAATGTGCAAAGAGGCTTCAAGCGCTTTTTCATGAGCGGCAAAAACATCGCCGGAAGCAAAAGGTTTACGCAAATTGTTAAGTACCGTATCCGATAAAGATTCAGTGCCGAATTCAACATGCGTCAATCCCGCATCAGCCATCAGCTTGAAATAATCATCGGGAGGAATAGTGGGCGCAAAAAAACCTCCCCACGGAATAGACACGCGGGCTTTTATAAAGGCTTTGGCGACCTGAGAGCTGTGATCATAACTGGCGTTGAAAGCGGAATCGGTTATAAAAATATATTTAGCGCCGGCATCCTGCAATTCGCGGGCGTTGCGGGCTACTTCACGCGGCGGGAAAAACCGCATCCGGGCGCCTTCAATGTGGGGATAAGTGCAGTAAGTGCAATGAAACGGACAACCTCTTTTTGTCTGCAAGTTGAGCATGCCGCCGTAGGACAGATAAAATTGCGTGTTTGGGTTTGCCGGATTAAAATGTCTTTTAATATCACCGTCCCATGGTTCATAAACGATGTCCGTTTTTTCTTTTGTCACAACACCCGGTATTTGTTTAACATCAACGTTTTTCTCCAACGCATCCAGCAGCAGAGATAATCTTTCACCTTCGCCGACTATTCCATAATCGGCAGCCAGCGCCTGCATAAACTCAACGGGAAAGATAGTAAAACCGCTGCCGCCTAAAATTATTCGGGCATTTGAATTTGTTCTGATCCGGCTGATTAAACTCTGATATTCGGGCATGAAGCCCCTGCTGTTTATCACATCGGTGTTATCAATGTTTCTGATGGATACTCCGGCAAAATCGGGAGAAAATTCTCTGATCAAAGTTTCCAACTCATCCGGACTGGCAAAATCATTTAAATCTGCAATTTTAGTCTGATAACGGGAATCCAGAGAACCGGCTACGTAATCCAGCCCCAGCGGATATACCGGATAGGGAATTCTCAGAATATTTGCTGAAATTAGCAGTACTTTCATAATGGAAATAAAAACGCGTAAAACGCTAACGGTTCATGTTTTCCCGTAAGCTAAAAATTAACCTTTTTTCTGATTCTTGGAAATGTGTGTGGCCAGCGCGCGCACGGAAGCGAAAACTTTAACACCCAATTCTTTGCTTTCGATTTTAACGCCATAGTCTTTTTCAATCATCATCACCAGTTCAAGCACATCGATGGAATCAATTCCCAAATCGCCGCCGACAAGCTGGGTATCATCTCCGATGTCTTCGGGCCCAACATCAATCAGCCCCAGTGTTTGGATAATTTTAACTTTAAGTTCACCTATTATTTCTTCAATCTGACTCATTCAACACTCCTGTTTTTTATCTAACTTTTCAACATCTCTTTATTTTTTTATTGTGTCGCTTTTCAAATCTTCTACGTGTATCGATCCGGACGTTTTAGCTTCATTACCGAGAATTTTTTCAAGTGTAACCCGCACGGTCCAACGGCCAAGTGCTTTCCCATATTGAGGACCGGCAAGATAAATACCCAGCATCAAAAGCAACCAGGAAATACTGTAAATCAAAGGAATTCCTATAACTCCGAAAGCCGGGTTTTTCAGCCATGCGGCAATTCCTCCTACTATAAATACGGCAGGAATGCCAAGAAGATAACTAATAAATATTATAACAAGACCTGTAATTACGGTGCCGGTAAGTTTCTCCTTAAAGATGCTCAGATCAGCGTGTTCATCTATTGCCGCTCTGCAAAATCCTTTCCGGGCAAAATAAAGTGCTGCTTTTTTTATTATACTCAAAATATTTCCTGTAAAAAAATGTGATAAGGATTCCTTAATGGATAAAGTAAAGCATGGCAAACAGTTTTAATGACCTTATTAATTACCTTTCCATGATTCCGCCAATAGAATGTTTCGAACGAAGCGGGTAATCTTTGTAGGCAATATTCTTAAAAATTCCAGTACGAGCCTGCCCAACAGTAGCAATCAATTCATCGTCTACATAAATACGTCCATCTCCGATTACTATGCTCGCGCCTGATTCCTTCAACCGCGAATAACGTCGAACATCAACTTCAAAACGGACACATTTGTTGAACGGACGAATCTGGCCGTTGAACGCAACATCGCCGCACCCCAACGCTCTGCCCGTCCCCAGCGAACCATTCCAGACACAGAAAAAACCAAGCAACTGCCATATCGCATCCACGCCAAGACATCCGGGCTGTACCGGATCACCCTGAAAATGGCATTGAAAATACCAGGCGTCCAGCCGGATATCCTGTTCGGCTATTATTTTACCCTTCTTGCCATCGCTTTGGATCAATAATATGCGATCAACCATGAGGAAGGGAGGCGCCGGAAGCCTCGCTTCAAAATGTTCGGGAGGATCGGTAACCAGCTTACCGTAAACAAAAGCAAGAATTTCTTCGAAATTAAAATGATCGCGTTTTATAAATTCCTGATATTTCATAATTATTTTTTCTCTTTCAGTAAATAGGAGCCGTAAAACGGAACAGTATAATGATCTCTGGATAAAAGTTTATTTTAAGTATTGGTACGGATGCCCGGACTTCAATAAACTGCGGCAAAAAATTGTAAGGCCGGATTATTACTTTAATTTATTTTGATTATAAGAAAAAGCCTCTTTTGTCAAAAGAAAAAATCCCCTGGAAAACATGCCATATCAATATGGGGCTCATTATAAAAACCAATGGCGCTTGAAAGAAAATTGAGTTATAAATAATGTCATAAAAAACATTAAAAAAGGAGAATAAATGAACAGAGCCGCCCTTCATAAAATCAGTTATGGTCTATATATCGTCACCTCAGGGCAAGACGGTAAATTCAACGGTCAGATTGCCAACTCCATGTTTCAGGCTACATCGGATCCGGCGACTGTCGCCATCAGCATAAACAAGCAAAATTACACTAATGAATTGATAAAACTCAGCCGTAAGTTTGTTATTTCTATTCTTTCCCAGGCAACGCCCATGACTTTTATCGGTCTTTTCGGCTTTAAAAGCGGACGCGATGTCAACAAACTACAAAATGTAAAAATAAAAACAGGAGCAACTAAAGTGCCCATCATCCTGGAAAATACAGTCTCCTATATAGAAGTTGAAATGGAAAAAGAGTTGGATTACGGCACGCATACTATCTTCGTCGGCAAAATTGTTGATTGCGATGTAGTGAATGATGCCGAACCCATGACTTATTCTTATTATCAAAATGTCAAGGGAGGCAAATCACCGAAAACAGCTCCTACTTATGTAAAAGATGAAGCTTCCGCCGCGTCCCATGCCCCCGCAAGTTACGTTTGCAGTGTTTGCGGCTATGTTTATGACGAGGTTAAAGGCGATCCTGATAATGGCATTGCCCCCGGAACAAAATTTGAAGATTTGCCGCAGACATGGACGTGTCCTGTATGCGGCGCGGATAAATCAAAATTTGAAAAGAGTAAATAGCGTTTGATTTTTTCGCTAATACAAGTAAAATGTTATTGTAAAATGTCTTTTAAAGACGTTTCATTCTACTTTTGCGCCAGCATCTTTGAAACCGGGGGGATATAACGATTATGAAAACAAGAAAACGCTCAAGTCTGTTAATTTGTCTTGGTCTTGCATTTGCCTTTCTTCTTGTCCAACAGGCTTACGCCACTCTTGGCGAATCAGTCGATTCGATAGCGACAAACAAGAAAACTCTCTCGGCGGTGCGGAGTTTCACGAGAACGTCTTCGAAATACTCCATTCACGAGTTCCAGTCTGAAACCATAACCATCCGGGAATATGTGTCGCCTTCAGGCATTGTCTTTGGCATTGCGTGGAACGGCCTGACTTATCCCGATCTGACACCGCTTTTGGGATCCTATGCTTCCGAACATCAGAAAGCGGCAAGTCATATCAAGCGGCAGCCGGGACGCAGATATATTAAGATTAAATCGGATAATGTCGTTGTGGAAAAATGGGGGCATATGAGAAATTTGCAGGGTCGTGCCTACGCGCCTGCTTTGATACCGCAAGGAGTGAGCACTGATGAAATTAAATAAACTGCTTTTTTTTATTCTGATTTCTTTACTGGTAATAAGCTACAGCGGATGTAGCGGTGGAGGTGGAGGCGGCGGCAGTACAAGCACTCCCACTGTTACACTTGCCTCTATTGCCGTAACACCGGCAAACCCGGGCATTGCCTGGGGCGGGACACAACAATTCACTGCAACCGGAACTTATTCAGACAGCACTACGCAAGATATAACAACTTCCGTGACCTGGAGTTCTTCAAATACAGATGTCGCGACAATCAGCAACACTTCCGGATCCAACGGACTAGCCACCTCGTTTACCGCAGGCGCGACAGACGTCAGTGCTAGTTTGGGAAGTGTTGTCTCTCCCTCCACGACACTGACGGTAAATTCGTCAAATATAAATAACGTGATTACTGTAACTGTGAATGGTGGCATAGGCATACCCAATGTTAACGTTCCCAACTGGCCGTACGTCAGTGTTATGGTCTGTACTCCCGGTACGACAAACTGCATAACCATCCCTTATATTCTGTTGGATACTGGAAGTTATGGCCTGCGGATATTTCGGTCGTTTCTGGCGACAGTTCCTCTCACACAGGTTACCAGCGGTTCTGGTTCACTAACAGAATGCATACAATACGTTGGTGGGTCTGCGGACTGGGGACCGGTTCAGACAGCGGATGTCATTCTGGGTAACGAAACAGCGGCTAACGTCCCAATTCAGGTCATTGATTCCACTTTTGGACAACCAACATTATGTAGTCAAACAAACCAGTATATCTTGGACACGAGTCCATCAGAAGCTGGATACAACGGAATTCTCGGTGTCGGTCCTTTTACCCAGGACTGCGGTTCGGGTGACGGATGCGGATGGTACTATTCATGCAATGGTTCATCGTGTACACCAGCTACAACAGTCTCTCTCAACAACCAGGTCTCAAACCCTGTTTCGTTCCTTTCAACTGACAATAACGGTGTTATATTGCGGTTTCCTATTATTCCTCTCGGAGGAGTTCTTTCGGTTAATGGCGATCTTGTCCTAGGTATTGATACACAGTCGAATAACTCGTCTTCCGGAGTCACTATGTATCCTGCCGATCCGATTTACGGATATATCACAACAATCTTCAACGGTAATACGTATAGCGATAGTTGTTACATTGACAGTGGCTCAAACGGACTATTTTTCCCCGCGAAAGATGCCCCCACCCTTCCAACCTGTGGTGACTGGTTCTGCCCTTCTTCCACACAGAAATTTTCCGCAACTATAGAAGGTTATACAGGATCACCAAGCAACTCTGTTTCGTTCCAGATAGGCGATGCCGATACCCTTCTTTCTCAATCTACATCCAATGAAGTGTTCATTGAACTCGGCGGGCCGTATCCGTCAGCGTTTGACTGGGGTTTCCCGTTTTTCCTGGGACGGAGCGTTTATGTTGGAATTGAGGGAAAGACATCCAGCCTCGGCACAGGTCCCTATTGGGCCTATTAACAGGAAAGAGGTCTCATCAACTCGACGAGCATTGAAGAAAGGCAGGAAATTAAAAGAAATATAATAAATAATACAGGTGATAAGTATGGATGAAATATTTACAAGAAAAATCCGGGCTGCGGCAATAGCAGGTTGGTGGACTTTGTTAATAGCCTATTGCATCCTGCTGATTCAATGGTTTGCTTATTTACTGATTATACCCCGACAGCCGTCAGGTATGCTTTGCCTCTGGGGTGAAGGAGTTACCTGGCCGGAAATCCGGACCATATGGTTGTGGGCAATGACGGCATATAAGCTCGGCATAGGAATGATGCTGTTTGTTGTCATCTGGTTGACACTCTGGGCAAGGCAACTAAAAAAACAGAATTGAAAGTTTTTGCCCGGAAAACATTTGCACATTACTCCATATTATGCGCCCTGTTTTTCATTGACATACAAAACAGGTTTGCCTATACTCACTCCCAATAAAAGCAAGCTCTTATTAAAGGAAATCGCGGTTGGAATAACCGCGCCTTTCCCGTATTATTTGTAAAATATCAGAAGGGATTAAGTTATTCATGGATTATGATAGTGTTGCAGATGTTCAATCGAGGCTGACAAAAGCCGGATTTATTCCCTCAAAGGAAATTGCTACTGTTGTTTTTCTGGCGGCCGCAACGCAAAAGCCGGTTCTGGTTGAAGGGCCGGCAGGAGTCGGCAAGACGGAGTTGGCCAAAGCTATAGCCCGCAGTCTGGATTGGGAACTTATCCGGCTCCAATGTTACGAAGGCCTGGATGAAGCCAAGGCTCTTTATGAATGGGAATATGCCAAACAGCTTCTTTATACTCAGATGGTTAAAGACAGATTAAACGACATCATTTCTTCCGCCTCAACTCTGACTCAGGCAGTTGATCAGATAGCCGCCCAGGAGGACGCCTTTTTCTCCGACCGTTTCATTCAGTCCCGGCCGCTTCTGCAGGCTATCAGCTCGGAGCAGCCTGTCGTGCTCCTTATAGATGAAGTGGACAAATCCGACCCGGAATTTGAGGCATTTCTTCTGGAACTTTTAAGCGATTTTCAGGTTTCTATTCCTGAACTGGGTACCCGCAAAGCTATTCATATTCCTTTTGTCGTGCTGACATCCAATAACTACCGCGACATGAGCGACGCGCTTAAACGCCGTTGCGTTCATCTATATATTGATTATCCCGCGCGCGATACGGAGATTTCCATCGTCCGGCTCAAAATACCGGGGATTGAGGAAAAGCTCTGTAACACTCTGGTTGATGCAATCCGTAAAATCCGCACGCTGGATTTGAAAAAAAGTCCCAGCATTTCGGAAACACTTGATTGGGCGCAATCGCTTATCGCATTACAGATCAACGAATTGACACCGGAAGTTATTTCGGAAACACTCAACATCGTCTGTAAATACCAGATCGACATGGAGAAAGTTCGTAAGAATATTGATCGGATTTTGCCGTAATGTAATCAAGGCGCTGTTTTTACGGGCAGAGCCTGCCCAGGCGCAGGCCGGGGTTGCCGGCTTCCAAAAATGTATATATGTAATACGCCTCGACGCTCAGGACATGGCTACCGCAATATCGTCTTTGATCGGAAGCGCATCCCTGTTAGGGGGCGCATAATAAATAGAACCTTATATTGCCGGAAGTCTTTGCCACTATGGTGAAAACTCCCTTTAAAATTGGTTACAAAATAGAACGGTTATTGATATTTTAATCTATGGTCAAACTAATTCAACAATTTGTATCCTGCTGTCGCGCATCAGGGCTGCGGGTATCAACCTCGGAAGTTCTCGACAGTCTAAATCAGTTACAGTTGATTGACCCGACAGATGAATTGCAATTCCGGTCCCTGCTTCGCGCTAATTTAGCTAAAAGCATGAGAGATGTGCAGCATTTTGACCGTCTTTATCACCTCTTCTTCCATGAAATGCGCATGGATGTGGGTGATATGAGACAGGCCGCCTTGCACTCTGATCAAATAAAAAAAGCGGCGGAAATTCTCAAACAGATGCCTCACGATAACCCCATTTACGACGCTGTAGTGGAATTTCTGGAAGGAAATCCTCTCGCTCTTCTTCACGAAATGCGCCGGATCAGAACAGAAGCTGAAGCCGAAGCGACAATGCTCCGGTTTAATCTGGGGCCTCTGGGCAATCGCCTTAATATGATGATTCAGATTAATAAAGCCGCGTCAGCCGCCGGGGAACTGGTAGAGGAAAATTACACAAAAACAGATTCAGTTGCCGGGCGCGATCTTGCCGTTTATTTTCAAGATCGCGTGGCCGCGGCGCGCTCCATGCTCATGTATGAGCCGCGTCCTGGAGATACCGGCATTAAAAAAAACCCGACTGAAGAACAGCGGCTTAAGGGACTTGGCGAGAAGTCATTTTCTTCTTTTACCCGAGCAGAAGTTGAAGAAATGCGCGAAGCGATTGACAAGTTGGTGCGGAAATTGAAAAATATTGTCAGCCGCCGCTATGCCGTCCGTAATAGAGGAAGCATCGATGTTAAAAAAACACTGCGGGCATCGGCAAAATACAACGGCGTTCCCGTTGAGATCAAGTATCGACATAAAGCGAAACGCAAAAGCCGGATTGTCACGCTGTGCGATGTATCTGGATCGGTCTGGGCAGCTGCGCGTTTTATGCTCAACCTGCTGTACTCTCTTCAGGACTGTTTTGACAAAGTTAGCAGTTTTGTCTTTATTGATCATTTGTCGGAAGTAACATCCATTTTTGAGGAACATCAGATTAACGAAGCAATTGGTATGGTGCTGAAGGAATCTGATGTGAATTACAATGCGTCGACGGATTATGGAGAAACCCTGCGGAATTTTAAAAAAAACCACATGGAACTTCTGACAAAAAAAACGACTCTGATCATCGTAGGCGACGGCCGCACCAATTATATGAATCCCGAAGACGCCATTTTGGGTCAGATGCGAGAGCGTTGCCGGCGGGTAATCTGGCTAAATCCGGAACAGGAAAACCTCTGGGATACGGGGGACAGCGAAATTAAATCATATATGCAGCATTGTCATGAGGTGCGTCAATGCCGGAATGTCAACCAATTATTTACTTTTATCGAGGAACTGGTTTTATAAATGAATATGATTCCATCAGGACAATCTTATAGCTGGATATCCCGTTTTGCCATTGAACATATCGCTTCGCGCGCCGATCTACAGACAGCGCCGGATTTTCCCCATGACCTTTGGCAGAAAATGGGCGAGGCGGGCTTTTTTCAAATAGGAATCGCGCCGGAATACGGAGGCAGCGGCGGCGGATTGACACAGCTTGCTAAAGCAGGAGAGGTTTTCGTCCGCAGTGGCTATAATTTGGGACTGGCATTATCCTGGTTGTATCAGCAGATGATCGCGGTCTATCTTATCTCCGGTTTCGGCACTGAAAAACAGCGAATAAAATATTTACCGCTTATGGCCCAGGGAAAACTAATCGTGTCCTTTGCCGTTTCCGAACCGAAGCACGGAGCGCGTCCGAAACTACTTACCTCGACGGCAACTTACGATGGCAATTACTACAAATTAAATGGAGAAAAAACTTATCTGACTAATGCGCCTATTGCCGGCCTTTTTATCGTTGTCGCGATAACCGGTCAAGAACAACAGCAAAATAACTTCAGCGCCTTTCTGGTCTCATCCTCTGACGAAGGCCTCATTGTCAACCCGCGGTTGAAATTCAATTTCCTCAAACCCTCACCGCATGGCGGCATTGGGTTGCAGAACTGTCGCGTATCTTCCTCAAATATATTGGGCGAAAAGAACACGGCCTATCCGAATATTGTAATCCCCTTTAGCGATGTGGAAAATGTCATCATGATGGGCGCCGTAACCGGTGCAATGGGCGCGGAACTTATGGACACAATAGTGGAAATAGACAAAAGTAATATTCATAAGGATAAATCCCTGCAAAACGAAATAGGAGCGTTGGACTCTTTGCTGGAAACAATGCGCGCGATTGTTCACGACGCGGCGCAAAAGCTGGATCAGCCGGAAAGAACCGCCGTGCCGCTGATGTTGACATTTAAAGAACTGGCAGCCGGTTTTCAGGTAAAAATAGCCGCCATCGTTACGAAATGGGAAATCAAAACAAAGGAACGTTTCAATGTTCTTCAGACCGACATTAACGTTCTGGGAGCGCTCCAGGAAAAAACCTTGCAGGACAAGCAGGCAAAACTGGGAGATGAACTCTTGCATGGGGCCAGATAAATATTGGGCCAACCCCAAAATCAAAGCATTATCTTTGTTCCAAAAATGGCATGATAGTTATGGCCAAGTAGATGCTTCTTCCTCCTCTGGAAAAAAGGACAGGAAATAACATCTAGGTCATTTGCCGGATTGATACTTTTTCCAAACTCTGCGCAGGCGCAAAGAATTGCTCACAACTGAAAATGAACTCAAAGCCATAGCCGCGGCAGCAAATTCGGGATTCAGCAGTATCCTAAAGAAAGGATACAGAGCGCCCGCGGCAATAGGAATACCAATAACATTGTAGAAGAACGCCCAAAAAAGATTTTGTTTGATCACGCGCATCGTGATAAGCGACAGGTTGATAGCTTCCGGCACACCCATCAAATCATCGCGAATAAGAGTTATGTCGCTGGCTTCAATAGCCACATCCGTCCCTGCGCCAATGGCAATGCCAACGTCCGCTGCCGCCAGCGCCGGAGCGTCGTTAATACCGTCACCAACCATGGCGACAACCCCACCCGCGGCTTGCAGTTTTCTTATTTCATCAGCCTTTTTATCCGGAAGAACATCTGCCAGCACCTGATCAATATCCAGTTGAGTGGCAATCGCTTTAGCCGTGCCGGCGTTATCGCCGGTAATCATAACTACTTTCAATCCCCTGCCCTTCAAGCTTTCGATCGCAAGTTTTGCTGAACTTTTCGGTTCATCGGCCAGAGCGATGAAACCAAGAACTTTTTTTTCAAAAGCGACATACACTACCGTTTTCCCTTCTAGGGATTGCCTTGCAGCCGATTCATCCAAATCATTTACAGACACACCTTCGCTTTCCATAAAAGAACGATTGCCGGTAAGACATAATTTGTTTTGAAGCAATGCTTTTGCGCCCATACCTGATAACGCTGTAAATTTATCCACGGCGGCAACTGCAATTCCATCGATTTGCGCTCTTGACAAAATTGCCTGTGCCAACGGATGTTCGGAATTTTTCTCAAGCGCCGCGGCGTAAGCAAGAATCTGTTTTTCATTATAACCGGCTACGGCCACAATATCGGTCACCGCCAATTCGCCGCGTGTCAGCGTGCCCGTTTTATCGAAAACGACAGTTGAAAGTTTATGTATTTTTTCGAGAGTCTCACCGCCCTTAATTAAAATTCCGCTTTGCGCTCCTAAGCCAGTGCCCACCATGATTGCCGTCGGAGTGGCCAGCCCAAGCGCGCAGGGACAGGCAATCACCAATACGGAAACAAAATTAATGAGAGCGCGGCTGAAATTACTTTCGGCGGGAAGAAAATACCAGATGACAAAAGTAATAAAGGCAACTAGAAATACTGCCGGAACAAAAACAGAAGCAACTTTATCCGCCAGCCGCTGAATTGGAGCTTTGGAGCCTTGCGCCTCTTCCACCAGACGGATAATTTGCGCCAAAGCGGTTTTTGCGCCCACGCCCGTCGCCCGAAAAGTAAAACTGCCTGTCTTATTAATCGTGGCGGTAAATACTTTTTGTCCGATTTCCTTGGCTACCGGCATGCTTTCACCGGTCAACATTGATTCGTCAATTGTGGATTGGCCAGACATTATTATTCCGTCGACGGGAATTCTTCCGCCTGGTTTGACAAGCAGGATATCGCCAATCTGCACTTCTTCCACGGCAACTTCCAACGCTTGATCATTCCTGATCAGATACGCCGTCTTGGGTTTTAGCCCCATCAACTTCTTTATTGCCATAGAAGTCTTTCCTTTGGCTTTGGCTTCCAGAAGCCTGCCTACAAGGATAAGAGTGACGATTATTGCCGCACCGTCATAATAAACAAGAGGCATCACGCCGGCAGTCATGAAAAAATGAGGGAAGAAACTTGCCGCCGCTGAATAGGCGTAAGCCGAAAAAGCGCCTACAGCGACCAGGGTGTTCATATCGGATGTTTTTTGCCGCGCGGCGATATAGGCACCGATAAAAAATCGGCTGCCCACCCAAAAAACCGCGGGAGTCGTCAAGACAAACATTGCCCAAAGCATGACCTGACGCGGAATGAAATGCAAAAAACCAAACCAGTGCTGCATTGAACCGAAGAAAATAACCACACTCAAAATCGCGCCGCAGGTTACTTTTAACTTCAGATCTTTAAGTTCCCTGACCCGGGAAGCTTCGATGGGATCGGCAAGATTATCTTTAAGTTCACCTAAATATTCATAACCGTGTTCGGTGATAACTTTCTCAAGCGCCTCAAGGCCGCCCCATTTTGCCGAGTGAATAATTGTGGCATGTCCATTAGCCAGATTGACATTCGCCTCCACCACCCCGGCAACCGAGTTTAGCGCTTCTTCTACACGCCTCACGCAGGCGGCGCAGGTCATGCCACCCACGGCAATAGTTATTTTTTCCCGTGCAGTCATTTTATTCAACAACTTCGTATCCAGCCTTCCTTATCGCCGCGGCAACAACCGCAGGATCAACCGTTTTCATTTCCGCGTAGGTCGCCGTGCCGCTCTTTAAATCCACATTAACATCTTTTATTCCGTCCACAGCGCCAAGCGCCTTAGTTACAGCCATCACACAATGCTGACAGTTCATTCCTTTTATTTTTATTCTTTTCATTGAAATAACCTCCTTTTCTTTAACTAATTTAAGAACTTTTCTTATAATAGCAAGGCCAATAATAATTTTTTGATAATCTTCCGCCGATTCCCGGCATTATATCCTGCTTGATTTAAAATTTATTCTGTATTATTGCATAAACAGATAAAAGGTGAAAAATGATAATTCACTGCTGGGGCTCCAGAGGCTCCATTCCTGTTTCGGGCAAACAATATTTGCGCTATGGCGGCAACACCACTTGCATTGAAATCAGGACAAACGATAATAAAATATTGATCGTTGATGCGGGTTCCGGTATTCGTGAGGCGGGCAATAATCTAATTGCGGCCGGTTATCGCGATGTCACTCTTTTATTGACGCATGCCCACTGGGATCACATCATGGGTTTTCCCTTTTTCAAACCCATTTATTCGCGTGAAACCAATCTGAACATCTGGGGCTGCCCTTTTGCCAGGGATTCAATCAAAGAAATGCTCTCACGCATTATGACGGCGCCACATTTCCCTGTAAATTTTGACTCAATTCGCGCAAATATATCATATCAGGATACATGCGTTGAACACTATACTCTCGGTTCGATGGTAATCACTCCCATACCTCTTAGCCATCCTAATCAGGGCACGGGTTACAAGTTCGAGGAAGACGGTAAATGTTTTGTTTTTCTTACCGATAACGAACTTAGTTACAAGCACGAAGGAGGACTTGATTTTCAGAAATATCTTGAATTTTCCAGCGGCGCTGATTTGCTTATCCACGATGCCGAATATAAAGAAGACGAATATATAAAAACCCGCGGCTGGGGACATTCTTGTTACACGGATACCCTGAATCTGGCCATGCATGCCGGAGTAAAGAATTTAGGATTATTTCATCACAATCAGGAAAGATTTGATGACGAAGTTGATGCGATTGTAAAGAGTTGTCACAAGATAATCAAAAAAAGCGGCAAAAAGCTGGAATGCTGTGCCGTGAGTCAGTCAATGGAATTTAATCTTTAATTTTCGCACTTCAGCTCCGGAGATCAGCAAGCATGTTTTTCCCCCTGCACATTTCATTTATGGCAACAGCTACATCTGCTCTTATTGCCGGTGTCAGCGCCGCCATTTTTTTCCGCAAGAATAAATACTGGCTGAAAATTCATAAATCATTTAATTCATTTGGCCTTTTGGGAATAATGGCAGGAATTATTATGGCTTTCATCTATGTTTCCGGCACAGACGGTAAACACATTGATGGACCTCACCAGATTAACGGTTTAGCGGCATTTATACTCGTTTTAATCACACTTATGCTGGGATTTTATCAATTTAAAGCTAAAAACAAATTAGCCGTGAGAAGAGCGCACCGCTTGCTCGGACGTTTCTCCCTGCTGCTGTTGCTGACGGCCATAACTTTGGGGTTGATACTGGCCGGCATAATTTAAACAAATCTGCAATTGCGCCACTTTAATCCCGCGACTTGAAATCCCCCGGGTTTGGCCAAAGCGGAGGATGACTGCGCCGTAACCTGCGGGAGGTCGCATTATTATTAGG